>Ga0209916_1000042_pt1 | contig 315654 bp, 295 predicted proteins | sample ThiBio_1000_plan_FD_183956 | JGI IMG/M metagenome (GOLD analysis project Ga0209916, IMG submission 183956) | Wastewater bioreactor microbial communities from Cape Town, South Africa - Thiocy_solids_2 (SPAdes) | ecosystem: Engineered > Bioreactor > Thiocyanate-remediating > Anaerobic-Aerobic ... | reverse complement strand
AGGGCTCGATCCGGCGCATCTGCGCCTCGGTAAGCAAAAACAGATCATTCATGGCGATGCCTCCCAGCACCGCCATTGAATCAATCACTCAACATATCTGCAAGAATTTAATGGGTCCTGAACCTAGAGCAGTCAGCAAGTGAAGCCATCAAGGCTGCGCTGGCGATACGTTGTCCCGACGACTATGATGGCGCCATGACCGTGACGGACATCGCATCACGAACCTACAACCACGGCTGGCGGCTCGATCCGATCGTGCGCAGCCTGCTCGATACTGACTTTTATAAATTCCTGATGCTACAGATGATCAGGAAACTTTACCCGAACGAACACGTCACCTTCTCGGTCATCAACCGGAGCCGGCGTGTGCGGCTCGGTGAGATCATTGATGAGAATGAGTTGCGTGCCCAGCTCGACCATGCGCGTAGCGTGCGCTTTTCAAAGAAGGAGTTGATCTGGCTCGCAGGCAACACCTTCTACGGCAAGACCCAGATGTTTGCGCCGGATTTCATAAGCTGGCTTGCGGCCTTTCAGCTTCCAGACTACGAGCTGCGCGTGGTGGATGGTCAGTACGAGTTGCACTTCCACGGATTATGGACTCACACCACGATGTGGGAGATTCCCGCGCTCGCCATCATCAACGAACTGCGCTCGCGCCAGGTGGTGAAGGGGCAGGGACGCTTCGCGCTCGACGTGCTCTATGCGCGCGCCAAGGCCAAGCTGTGGACCAAGGTAGAACGGCTGAAGATGCTCGAAGAGCTTCGGCTGTCGGATTTCGGCACCCGGCGCCGCCACGGTTTCCTGTGGCAACGCTGGTGCGTGGAGGCGCTCAAGGAGGGACTCGGGCCTGCCTTCACCGGCACCTCCAACGTGCTGCTGGCGATGGACAACGATCTCGAAGCTATCGGCACTAACGCTCACGAATTGCCGATGGTCGCGGCCGCTCTCGCTGCCGGCGGCGAGGAACTGCGCCGGGCGCCGTACCTCATTCTCGACCAATGGCGAAAGACCTATGACGGCAATCTTTTGATCGCGCTACCCGATACGTTCGGCACCAAGGCGTTCCTGCGCAATGCGCCGGACTGGGTGGCGGACTGGACCGGCTTTCGGCCCGACAGCGCGCCGCCGATCCCGGCGGGCGAAGACATTATCCGGTGGTGGACAGACAAGGGTCGTGACCCGAGGGAGAAGCTTCTGATCTTCTCCGATGGCATGGATGTCGATTCAATCGAACAGACGCATCGGCATTTTGCCGGGCGGGTCCGCACCAGCTTCGGCTGGGGCACCAACCTCACCAACGATTTCGTCGGCTGCTCGCCCGATGGCACGGCCGATCTCGATCCGATCTCGCTGGTCTGCAAGGTGACCTCGGTCAACGGCCGGCCGGCGGTGAAGCTTTCGGACAATCCGGAGAAGGCGACTGGCAATCCCGACGAAATCGTCCGCTACCTGCACGTGTTCGGCGACGCCGGGCGCGTGCCCACCGCGGTGCGTGTGTAGGGTCGATAAATTGAGATTTGGCCGATGGCGTGCGGGGTGGCGTTGGTGATGTCACCGAAGCTTGGGCGTCGTCCTCGCACACCAGGATGACGTCTTCGGGGCAAAACGCAAAACGGAGCCCGAAAGGCTCCGTCACAGTCATTCGATAAGCGCGCGGGAGGGCCGGCTTACTTGATCTTGGCTTCGCGGAATTCGACATGCTTCTTCGCGACCGGGTCATACTTCTTCTTGACCAGCTTGTCGGTCATGGTGCGCGAATTCTTCTTGGCGACGTAATAGAAGCCGGTGTCTGCGCTGGAGACGAGTTTAACCTTGATCGTGACCGCCTTGGCCATGTTCGAAAACCTCGATGCCTTGAATCTGATGCCTGGAATCTGAAACGGGCCGGACGAGGCCGACCCGCGTTTGGCCGCAAACTAGCCTCGAACGCCCCAAAGTCAAGGTTTTCGGCCTGATTAGGGGGCTATTTTCACGGCTTTAGCCGGAAAATATCGCGTTTTTCCGGGGATTTAGCCTCCACCCCGGTCTGAAGCGCCCGTCCGCCTAAAACCCCGCCGGCGTGAATTCGAGGTCGAGTTCCCGCCATTCCTTGTACTTCTCGACGGGCAGCATCGAATAGGGTTGGCAGGCCTCAAGCGCGTGAATCGCAGCTTTCATGATGAGCGGGCCTTTCGGTGTGGCTTTCGCCGCCATCAGCGCAGGCGTGGCCGCGAGTCTGCCATCGCGCTTGAGCACCACCCGCAGCACGATGCGAGCATCATCTGTCGGCGCAACCCCCTGGGGTAATTTCAGACATGATTTCAGATGCCCGCGGAAGGCCGCGATGACATCCCTCTTCAGGTCGGCGGTTTCCTTTTCGGGGGTGAAGCCGCCGAAGCCGGATATGAACGGGTCCCCATACTGGCTCATCACGTCAGGCTGCACGGTTGGTGCGCCTGTGATGGCGGCTTGCGGAAGGGGAGATGGCTCAGGCGGAGGTGTCTGCGGCTCTGCGGTGGGCTTGGCTTCCTCGGGCGTAGGTGTTTGTGCCTTGTCGTCTGTCTTTGGCTCTTCAGCTTTTTGTTGTTCAGACTTTGGTTCTTCAGCCTGCGGCTCGTTCATTTTTGAACCGTCCTGCTTTGAATCCTCGCCCTTCGCCGAATCCAGACTTGGCAGCGACAGATCGCCGGGCTTTTCCGCAGACCCATCTTTGGGCGCGTCCTTGGCCGGAACGAGCTCGACGTTGATGGCAGGCGGGGGCGGATCGTAGAGTTTTACGCCAGAACCGAATATGACCAAGGCCAGCAGCGCAACATGCACCAGCACGGACGTTGCGCCACCGGCGCGCCGCAGCCATTCCTTTTCCATGATATTGCGCCACGCCCGTGTCATGCGGGCGACAACCTATCGTTGGCTTGCACGGCCCGCCATCGCTTTCACGCCGTCCTACAGTGTGTCGCGCAGCTGCGTGCCATTGCGGTAATGGAAGAACGGTACGTCCACTCGATGAGTGAGCGGCCCCATCGCGAGCCGGGCGTTGAGTTCATGCAGCACAATCTGGGTCATGGAGTGGATATCGGGACGCGGCGGCAAGCCGAGCTCGATCCAGATTGTCTCGACAAGTTCGGCGTCAGCGCAAATGACCCCGCTCACAGTATGAGCGATAGCGGAGATATCGGCGGTGAAAAACCGGGTATCGAACCGGCGGATCCTCCCAGGTGGTGTGATGGCGCGCGCGATCAGGTAAAGCTGCGAGGGATCGGGCAAGAGGCCTGCGTTGGCAAACGGCTTCCATCCGCCGGAGAGGGCGGCCGTCTGGGCAGGCGTGAGAGGATGTGAAGGCTTGCTGCCGAGACACAAGCCCGTTTCCTCACAGGCTTCTCGGATGGCGGCGGCTACCAACGCACGCGCGCGGGCATGCGTTGTCATAGGACGACCGGTGACAAGCTTCATCTCAAGAGCGTCAGGAAGTTCAGCCGCGAACGGAATGCGATGGTCGGTCGTCTCGACGCTGCCGCCGGGAAAGACGAGCTTGCCCGGCATAAACACGAGGCTGCCGTGCCGTCGGCCGAGCAAGACCTTCGGCACGGCGCCGCTGTGATCGACCAGAATGAGCGCCGCAGAATCTCGCGGCCGCAAATAGGGGTGGCGAATCTCGTCGTTGGTGAGTTGTGGGGGCGAATTCATCCGAAACGCACAAGCGCTCACGCTACACGATCAGATACGCTCTCAGCTTCGCTCTCGTCGAAGCCGTGCATGCGCAGCGCCCATTGCAGCCCGACAACCGCGCCCTTTATCGGCTGCAGCAGCAGGAGCGACGCGATCAGGGTGATCGGCAGATAGATCGCCAATTGCAGGGCGACGGGTGGCGAGTAGTTGGTTTCGATCGACAGCGCCAGCGGTACCACGATGTGTCCGACGATCACGATCACGAGATAGGCTGGAAGATCGTCGGCACGATGATGGGTAAAGACCTGTCCGCACTCGGAACAGTTGTCGTTGGTTTTCAGGAACGAGCGGAATAGTTTACCCTCGCCGCAGGCGGGGCATCGGCCACGCCAGCCGCGCAACATTGCGTTCCAGAGATTGCGCTTCGCGGGCGCGACCGTCGACGGGGTCCAAACTTTCGTCGAGGTCTCGGGAGCCTGCACCGCTGCGTTATCCATCATCTGTCTCGTTTGCCTTTGCCGGATTTGGTCTGGAGCTTGCCTTTGGGTTTGTTCTTGCGCGCCTTGCCCTTCGGACCTCTCTCTGTCTTTCCCTTCGCGCCATATTTCCGGCCGGCGTGTTTCCGGCTGCCGAATTCGCGTTTTTCGCGCGGTGCCTTCGCTCCCTCGGAAAGGAGTTCGAACCGAAGCGCGCCGGCGACAGGCGCTGCTTCTACCAGACGAACCTCCACGACGTCACCTAGCCTGTGCATGGCACCACTGCGCGTTCCGATCAGCGCATGCCGGGTTTTATCGAAATGGTAAAATTCGCTGCCGAGCGAGCGCACCGGAATCAGACCGTCGGCACCAGTCTCATTCAATTTCACGAACAGGCCCGCCTTGGTGACGCCGGAAATCCGGCCTTCGAAGATGGCACCGACGCGATCAGCCAGAAAATGTGCGATCAGGCGATCGGTGGTTTCGCGTTCGGCCTTCATGGCGCGCCGTTCGGTAAGCGAGATAGCGGCAGCGACTTCACCCAGGGTTTCCAATGTTTCGTGTTCGGGCAGGGCCCCATCGCCAAGACCAAGTGCACGGATCAAGGCGCGGTGCACGATCAGGTCGGCATATCGCCTGATCGGCGAGGTGAAATGAGCATAGCGCCGCAAATTGAGGCCAAAATGCCCGTAATTCTCCGAGGCGTATTCGGCCTGCGCTTGCGAGCGCAGCACGACCTCGTTGACGAGTGATTCAGTGTCGCGACCCTTTACCTGCGCAAGGATGCGGTTGAATACGGAAGGCCGGAGCGCGCCAGATTTGGTGAACGGCATGTCGAGCGTCTTGAGGAACTCGTGAAGGTTGTGAACCTTCTCCTGCGTCGGCTGGTCATGCACGCGATAGATCAGCGGCAGCGCCTTCTTCTCGAGCGTCTCGGCGGCGGCGACATTGGCGAGGATCATGAATTCCTCGATCAGCCGGTGTGCGTCGAGCCGCTCTGGCGTGGTGACGCGATCCACCGTGCCGTCCGGTTTCAAGAGGATCTTGCGCTCGGGCAGCTCCAGTTCAAGGGGATCACGCTTGTCTCGCGCGCGCTTCACCAGCGCATACGCCGTGTAGAGCGGCGCGAGGATGGACTCTATCAGAGGGCCAGTGGCGTCGTCGGGGCGTCCGTCGCGCGCGGCCTGTGCCTGCGCGTAGGACAATTTCGCAGCTGAGCGCATCAGGATGCGGTGGAAACTGTGCGAGCGCTTGGCTCCGTCCGCGCCGATCACCATGCGTACCGCGATGGCTCCACGCGGCTCGTGTGGTTTCAGCGAGCACAGGTCGTTGGAGATACGCTCGGGCAGCATCGGCACCACGCGGTCGGGGAAATAGACCGAGTTGCCGCGCTTGAGCGCTTCACGATCGAGCGCGGAATCCGGCCGCACGTAGTAGGCAACATCTGCGATCGCCACGTTGACGATAAAGCCGCCCTTGTTGGCAGGATCGATATCGGGCGTGGCATGCACCGCGTCGTCGTGGTCCTTGGCGTCGGGTGGGTCGATAGTGATGAGCGGCACGTCGCGCCAATCTTCGCGCCCCTTCAGGGGCGCGACCTTGGCGGCTTCCGCCTCGCCGATGGCCGCGCGTGAAAATTCCTGCGGAATCTCGTGGGCGTGAATGGCGATCAGGCTGATGGCTTTCTCGGTTTTTATCGAGCCGAGCCGTTCGCGTACGCGCCCGGCGGGCAGGCCGTAGCCGCGCGAGCGGATCAACTCGACGCTGACGAGATCACCATCCTGCGCGTCAGCGCTGTCGACAGCAGAGATATTGAGTTCGCGTCCGGCCTGTTTCTTGTCGACAGGGATCATTCGGCCGCCGCCCTGTGGTTGGGCGCGGAAGACGCCGAGCACGCGGTTTCTGGTTTTTTCCAGCACCTTGATGACGCGGCCGACATAGAGGGCTGTGCGTTCGCCGCGCACGCGCTTTTCCAGCCGCAGCAGTACCCGCTCGCCGACGCCCGCCACGGTGCCGGGCTTCGGCCGGCGCGGCGTGTGGATGTGGATGACCGGCGCGGGGCCGTCGATGTCCTCGGCCCATTCGGCCGGCACAGCGATAAGGTCGCCGTCACTGTCGGTTTTGGTTACGTCGGCGACAAGGATTGGTGGCAGATCGCGCGCGTCATGTACGCGCTTGCTCTGCTTGGCGATTACCCCTTCGTCCGTGAGTTCACGCAGGATCCGACGCAATGCTGCGCGGGATTCGTTCTTGAGGCCGAAATGCCGCGCCAGTTCGCGCGTGCCGGCCTCGCGAGGGTTGATCTTGATGAACGCGACGATGCTCGCCTTGTCGGGAAAGCCATCGGTCGCGCCATGCTTCTTTTTCATTATCCGCGCGCTTTTCCGGCACTTTTCTTTGCCGCGGCCTTTGCGGATTTTGTTGCGGCCTTTGCGGCAGGCTTCGCCACTGCGCGAGACTTCGTCTTGCTTGTGGCTTTGGCGCGGGGCGCTGCCGCTTTTTTGGCCACGGCTTTAGGCGCGGCGCCCTTGCCGTCGCTCTTGGTGGCGGCTTTCTTTGCAGTTTTCTTCGGCGTCGCTTTCTTTACGCTGCCGCGTTTAGCCTTGCCGCCGGTCTTGGCGGCTCGCGCCTCGATCAGCGCGATGGCCTCCTCAAGCGTGATCCTGTCCGGCTCCTTGTCGTCCGGGATCGTGGCGTTGATACCGTCGATCGAGACATAGGCGCCGTAGCGACCCTTCTTGAGCATGATCTTGCCGCCGCGCGCTGGATAGTCGCCGACCTCCTTGCCAGGATCGGCGCCGAAGCGGCGGCTCGGGCCCTTGGCGATTTTCTCGGCGATCAGCGTGACTGCGCGGTTGAGGCCGATATTGTAGACATCGTCGCCGGCCTCGAGGCTCGCATAGGTCTTGCCGTGGCGCACGAACGGTCCGAACCGGCCAATGCCTGCAGTGATGATCTCGCCATCCTCCGGGTGCGGGCCGACATCGCGCGGGAGTGCCAACAGCTTGAGTGCGAGATCGAGTTCGACATCGGCGGGCGACATGTTCTTCGGAATGCCTGCGCGCTTCGGCTTCTCGTCCTCGGTGTAATCCTTCGGTTCACCGAGCTGGATGTAGGGGCCAAAGCGTCCCGCCTTCACCGCGACATCGAGATCGGTTTTCGGATCCTTGCCGAGGACGCGGTCGCTCGATGCGCTGCTGGAGGCAAGGGGGCGCGTGTAGCGGCATTCGGGATAGTTCGAACAGCCGACGAAAGCACCGAACTTGCCGGCCTTCAGATTCAGCTTGCCGGTGCCGCAGCTCGGACACTGGCGCGGATCGCCGCCATCGGCGCGCGGCTCGTAGATGTGCTCGCCGAGCATCGCGTCGAGCACGTCGAGCACCTCGGAAACGCGCACATCCTTGATGTCGTTGACCGAGCCAATGAAGTCGCGCCAGAAATCCTTCAGCACCGCCTTCCAAGCGACTTCATTATTGGAAATCTTGTCGAGCTTTTCCTCAAGGTCGGCGGTGAAGTCGAACTCGACATAGCGCGAGAAATACTTCTCGAGGAAGGCGACGACGACGCGGCCCTTGTCCTCGGCGGAGAGCCGCTTCTTTTCGAGCTTGACGTAGCCGCGATCCTTCAAGACTTGCAGGATCGAGGCGTAGGTCGAAGGCCGGCCGATGCCGAGCTCTTCCATGCGCTTGACGAGGGAGGCTTCCGAGAAGCGGGGCGGCGGCTCGGTGAAATGCTGGGTGACGGCGAGGCTCTCGCGCTTGAGCGCTTCGCCCTCGCCCATCGCAGGCAGGCGACGGCTTTCCTCGTCCTCGGGGTCGTCGTCGCGGCCTTCCTGATAAACTGCGAGGAAGCCGTCGAACTTCACGACCTGGCCCGACGCGCGCAGCTCAAGCGTGCGTGAACCTGCCTTCGCGGTGATGTCGACGGTAGTGCGTTCCAGTTCGGCGGATTCCATCTGGCTTGCGACCGTGCGCATCCAGATCAGCTCATAGAGACGATACTGGTCGTTATCGAGCCGCGCCTTCAGCTTGACGGGGCGGCGCGATACATCCGTCGGGCGGATCGCCTCGTGCGCTTCCTGTGCGTTCTTCGCCTTCGAGGTGTACTGGCGCGCCACATGCGGTACGTAATTGGCGCCGTAGTCCTCGCCGATCACCTTGCGGACGGCAGGAATGGCCTCAGGCGCGATCGAGACGCCGTCGGTCCGCATATAGGTGATGAGGCCGGTGGTTTCACCGCCGATGTCGATGCCTTCATACAGACGCTGCGCGATACGCATGGTGTGAGCGGGCGCAAAGCCAAGCTTGCGACTGGCTTCCTGCTGCAGCGTCGAGGTGGTGAAAGGCGCCTGCGGGTTGCGGCGCGCCGGTTTTGCTTCCACCAGCGCGACGGTGTAGGTGCCGTTTTCCAGCGCTTCCTTGAAATCCTCGGCCTCCGCGCCGGTACCGATGTCGAGACGCTGGATTTTCTTGCCATCGGCACCGACCAGTCGCGCCTCGAAGCTCTCATTGCGCGGCGTCACAAGCGTCGCGACCAGCGACCAGTACTCGCGCGGGATGAATTTCTCGATCTCAAGTTCGCGGTCGCAGACGAGACGCAGCGCGACGGATTGTACGCGGCCAGCCGAGCGTGCGCCCGGCAGCTTGCGCCATAGCACGGGGGAGAGGGTGAAGCCGACCAGATAATCCAGCGCGCGCCGCGCCATGTAGGCGTCGACCAGTGCGCCATCGATCTCGCGAGGGTGCTGCATCGCCTCAGTGATGGACTGTTTGGTAATGGCGTTGAAAACGACACGCTCGATCTTCTGGTCCTTCAACGCGCGTTTTTGTTTCATGACCTCCAGCACATGCCAGGAGATCGCCTCGCCCTCGCGATCCGGGTCGGTTGCGAGGATCAGCTTGTCAGCGCCCTTGAGTGCCTTGGCGATGTCATTGAGCCTGCTCGCCGCCTTGGGGTCGGTTTCCCAGATCATCTGAAAATTGGCGTCCGGATCAACCGAGCCATTCTTGGCGGGAAGGTCCCGGACATGGCCGTAGGAGGCCAGAACCTCGTAGGAGGAGCCTAGATATTTATTGATCGTCTTGGCCTTCGCAGGCGACTCCACAATGACGAGATTCATTTGAATCCAATGAGTTAGGATGAAAATAAGCCTCGGAATCACCACAAGGGGGCGAGGCTTTCGAAGCGATACATGGGTAAAGTGGGAGGTGCTGTCAAATGCCGGTCGCTTGAACGGGCAATGGAAGAGGCACTTAAAGTTGTAGGTTTTTATAGAATTAAGCCGGAAGTTGAGTAAATCCGGATTTTCTCGATAGGCATATTGTCCTTATTCCAGGGCAAGCCGGTGTCGTGCCGCCTCGCCGGAGCAGATCGACGGAGCTCGAGCCAGAACAGCAGGGCAAGGATCGCGGCGCATAGAAAGCGGCGGCCTTTATCGCGGGAAGATAGGGGCAACCTGACGTCTATCTGCCGCCGGCATAACCACGGCGCACTGGGCCAGCCCCTGGACATGGCGCGCATGGAGGCGGATAGCCCAATATGGACACGCCGGACATCCGGCTGACATTGCGACAGTCAGTTCAGCGAAACCATGCCGCCGCCACGGTGCTCCAGCCGTCCGGCCATGTCGAGTTCGAGCAGCACCGTGCGCACCACGGCGGCCGATGTATCGGACATCCGCACCAGATCGTCGATCCCGAGAGGCGATGGGCCGAGCAGGCCGATGATCCGTGTCCTGTCGGTATCATGGGGCTCGCGGGCTTCATGCGGTGCAGCGTCTTCCTCCACCGGCAGTTCGATCGGGCGGCCCATGATTGGCGCGACAGCGTTTATAATGTCTGTGGCGCAAGTCGTGAGGGTCGCGCCCTGCTTAATCAGGTCGTTGGTTCCGGCGGCGCGCGGGTCGAGTGGCGAGCCGGGGACCGCGAATACCTCGCGGCCCTGCTCGTTGGCGAAGCGCGCGGTGATGAGCGAGCCCGAGCGGTGCGCGGCCTCGACGATCAGGATGCCGAGTGCCGCCCCGGAAATCAGTCGGTTGCGGCGAGGAAAGTCGCGGGCGCGCGGGCCGTAGCCAAGTGGCATTTCCGAGATTGCGCCGCCGCCGGCGTCGATAATTGAGGTGAGCAATCCTTCATGCTCGGATGGATAGACCCGGTCGTGCCCGCCCGCGAGCACGGCCACGGTGCCGCCGTTCAACGAAGCGCGATGCGCGGCCTGATCGATGCCGCGTGCCAGACCTGAAACGATGACGAAGCCTGTGTCCGCCAGATCATGTGCGATGGTCTGCGCAAATTTCAGGCCGACGCCGGAGGCGTTGCGCGAGCCGACGATGCCGATCATCGGACGCATCTCGACCCCGTGTGTGCCGCGCACGCCGAGCAATGGCGGTGGGTCGTCGATCAATGCGAGCCGTGGGGGATAGCCACGCTCGCCGGGGGCAAGCAGAGCGATGCCGATCCTGCTGCTTGCCTCGATTTCGCGTTCGGCGTCTTCAAACGAGCAGATTCGTCCAGAGCGGCTCGCACCACCGCGCCGGGCCAATTCAGGAAGGTGTTGGAGGGCAGCTTGGGCGCTGCCGCAATGATTGACGAGAGAGTGGAACGTACGCGGCCCGACGTTTTCGCTACGGATCAGCCGCAGCCAGTCGATGCGCTGCGTGTCACTCAACTTGATGGGCGCCGATACGAGCCTATCCACGACCGCCTCCCCGCGGCGGTCAGTGTCGCCCAACCCGGAGCAGGGAACAATGCGGGTTGTTACGAAATGAGAGGCTTTACGCCTTATTTCCGATTTTTCCTTCGCTGCCGTCCATCAGGCGGCGGATGTTGGCGCGGTGCTTGAACCACAGAATAGCGGAGAGCACGGCGAACAGCGCGGCCAGCGGCAAATGTTGCAGCCACAACAGCAGTGGCGGGATCACGGCGCTGGCGATCAATGCTGCGAGCGAGGAATAGCGGGTGATAGCGGCAATTGCGAGCCATACCGCGCAGAAGATGAGAGCCGCCGGCCACCATAGGCCGAGCAGGACGCCGATATAGGTGGCGACACCCTTGCCACCCTTGAACTTCAGCCAGAGGGGGAGGATGTGCCCGAGAAAAGCGCCGAGGCCTGCGGCGATGGCGGCATCGTCACCGAACAGATAGCGGGCAAGCAGCACGGCAAATGTGCCCTTGAGCATGTCGCCAATCAGCGTTGCGGCGGCGAGGCCCTTGCGGCCAGTGCGCAGCACGTTGGTAGCGCCGATATTGCCCGAGCCGATCGAGCGCAGATCCGCGGTGCCTGCGCGGCGGGTAATCAAGAGGCCGAACGGGATTGAGCCGAACAGATAACCAATGGCCAGAGCAAGTATTTTTGCGGCCGCAGGCGAAAGGTCCATGCGCTCACACCTGCTCGAACACGGTGCGGCCGCCTACAATGGTACGCACCGCGCGCCCGGTGAAGCGGGCCTCGTCGAACGGTGTGTTCTTGCACTTCGATTTCAGGTCGGCCGGATCGAGTATCCACGGGGTATCGAGATCGATCACGACGATGTCGGCCGGGCCACCCTTGCGCAGCGTGCCGCCCGGCAAGCCGAGCAGTTCGGCGGGCCGCGTCGACATCGCGCGGATGAGGCAGGAAAGTTCGATCTCGCCATTGTGGACCAGGCGCAGGCCCGCGGAGAGCATGGTTTCCAGCCCGATCGCGCCGGGGGCTGCTTCCGCGAATGGCAGGCGCTTCACCTCGACGTCCTGTGGATTGTGATCCGACATGATGACGTCGATGAGACCGGAGGTGAGTGCAGCCACCAGTTCTTTGCGGTCGTCCTCGGTGCGCAGCGGCGGCGACAGCTTGAGAAACGTCTTGTATGGGCCGATATCGTTCTCGTTCAGTGTCAGGTGATTGACGGAGGCTGATGCGCTGACCGCAAGACCAGCCTCGCGCGCGCGCCGCAGGATGTCGAGCGACTCCGTACAACTCACGGAGGCCGCATGATAGCGTCCGCCAGTAAGCGCGACGAGGCGCATATCGCGCTCCAGCATGACAGCTTCGGCGGCGCTCGGCGCGCCGATCAGGCCGAGCCGCGAGGCAAGTTCGCCCTCGTTCATCACGCCTTCACCCGCGAGATTGGGATCTTCTGTGTGATGGACGATCAGCACGTCGAAGTCGCGCGCGTAGGTGAGGGCGCGACGCATCACCTGGGCATTCGTCACGCTGCGCGCGCCATCAGTGAACGCAACCGCGCCAGCAGCCTTGAGGAGGCCGAACTCGGTCATCTCCTCGCCTGCGAGCCCCTTGGTGAGCGCAGCCATCGGGTGAATATTGACCACGGCGGTGTCGCGGGCGCGGCGCAACACGAAATCCACCGTCGCCGAATTGTCGGTGACGGGCTTGGTGTCCGGCTGGCAGATGATCGTAGTGATGCCGCCCGCTGCCGCAGCCTGGCTTGCGGAAGCGAACGTCTCGCGGTGGCCTGCGCCAGGTTCGCCGACGAAGGCGCGCATGTCGATCAGGCCGGGGGCAATGACCTTGCCCGCGCAATCGATGACCTCGGTCCCCTCGGGCGCGTGACTTTTGCCGACACCGGGCCCGGCCTCGGCGATAACGCCGTTCTGGATCAGAACTCCGCCGCGGCCGTCGAGATCGCATGAAGGATCGATCAGGCGGGCATTGGCGAGAAGCGTGGGGCGGTTATCTTTCAGCATGATTCACGCATTCGGCAGGTTGCGGGCAAGCGCTTCGAGCACCGCCATGCGCACCGCCACTCCCATTTCGACCTGCTCGCGGATCAGCGATTGCGCGCCGTCGGCAACGATGGAGTCGATCTCGACTCCGCGATTCATCGGGCCGGGATGCATCACGAGCGCATCCGGTTTCGCATAGGACAGCTTCTTCTGGTCGAGGCCGTGGAACTGGAAATATTCCGAGCTCGACGGCACGAAGGACCCGCTCATGCGCTCGCGCTGCAGCCGCAGCATCATGACGATGTCGGCGCCGTTGAGGCCCTCGCGCATGTCGTGCGCGACCTCGACGCCCATCCGCTCGATGCCGGGTGGCAGCAGCGTGGAGGGGCCGACCACGCGCACTCGTGCGCCCATCAGATTGAGCAGGATGATGTTCGAGCGGGCGACCCGCGAATGCAGTACGTCGCCGCAGATTGCGACCAGAAGGCCTTCCAGCCGCCCCTTGTTGCGACGGATGGTGAGTGCGTCGAGCAGCGCCTGCGTGGGATGCTCGTGCGCGCCGTCGCCTGCGTTGACGACAGAGCCGTCCACCTTGCGCGCCAGCAGTTCGACCGCACCGGAGGCGTGATGGCGCACCACCAGAATATCGGGGTGCATCGCGTTCAGCGTCACGGCGGTGTCCATCAGTGTCTCGCCCTTGCGCATTGAGGACGAGGAGACGGACATGTTCACGACATCCGCGCCGAGCCGCTTGCCTGCGATCTCGAAGGATGACTGGGTGCGGGTGGAAGCTTCGAAGAACAGGTTGACCTGGGTGCGGCCGCTCAGGACGCTGCTTTTTTTGTCCACCTGCCGGTTCAATTCGACATATTCGCCAGCGAGGTCAAGAAGGCCGGTGATATCGGCTGCGGAAAGCCCTTCGATGCCCAGCAGATGCCGGTGCCCGAGGACGAAACTCGATTTTGGTGCAGGGGTCATTAAAGCCAAACCTATAGGCAGAGTTGCCATTTGGAGCAAGGTGGATTTGGCGGCTGTGGACGGTTCGAGCCACCCCACACCGGGCAGGGTAAATGGAGGGCTTAAAAGGGTCGTGCTGGCGATGGCCGCCAAGTGCCGTCAGGCCGCATTTCTCCGGTGCGGGGACCGGGGAGCGGCGTTAAGCTGGTGCCGGAGTGCGAAGGAATCAGCCCATGGCCCTTGGTGGTACTCTTGGTCCCCATACCTTTGGCAACTACGCAGACGACGAGGTGTTCAACCAGTCGCCGCCGTTTTGCGACATCAATCTGTTCAATTGCGATATTCCGCTGGTAGAGGCGGTGGCTGCCTACGGCGCGCGGGACCGTACGGAGGAGCTGTCGCTGTTCGGACGGCTCTGGGGCTCGGCAGCAATGCAGGAGCGCGGGCGACTCGCCAATGAAAATCCGCCGAAGCTGAAGACATATGACGCGCGGGGATTCCGCCGCGACGAGGTGGAGTTTCATCCCGCCTATCATGAGTTGATGGCGCACAGCGCTCATGCCGGACTGCACAATTCGACATGGAATGCGGCCGGCACGCCAGCGGGCGGCGCTGCGGAAGTGGTGCGCGCGGCAAAGTTCTTCATCGCGGCGCAGGTCGAGACCGGGCACCTGTGTCCGATCACCATGACGCGTGCCTCGGTGGCGGCGCTCGCGAGCGACGAGGCGCTACGCGCACAGGTCATGCCGGTGCTGGGCACGAACGTTTACGATCCCGCCTTCATGCCGTGGTGGCAAAAGCGCGGCATGACCATCGGCATGGGCATGACCGAGAAGCAGGGCGGCACCGACGTGCGCGCCAACATCACCCGCGCCGAAAAAGATGGCGAGGCCTATCGCATCACCGGGCACAAATGGTTCATGTCGGCGCCGATGTCAGATGGGTTCCTCGTGCTGGCGCAAGCGGCGGGCGGGCTGACGTGTTTCTTTATGCCGCGTTTTACGCCGCATGGCACGGTGAATACGCTGCTCTTCCAGAGGCTTAAGGACAAGCTCGGCAATCGCTCCAACGCCTCGTCAGAAGTGGAGTTCGAGAATGCCTATGCGCTACGGCTGGGCGAGGAAGGGCGCGGCATCGCCACCATCCTTCAAATGGTCTCGCTGACGCGGCAGGATTGTGCCATCGCCTCTGCCGGACTGATGCGTTCGGGCCTTGCCCACGCGCTTCATCATGCGCGGCATCGCAACGTTTTTCAGAAGCATCTGGCCGACCAGCCCTTGATGCGCAGCGTGCTTGCCGACATGGCGCTCCATGTTGAGGCCACGACTGCGCTGGTAATGCGGCTGTGCCGCGCTTTTGACCGTGCGCAACATGATCCGGTCGAGAGCGCCTACATGCGGCTGATGACGCCAGTGGTAAAGTACTGGGTCTGCAAGAGCGCACCCGCCTTTTTGTACGAGACGATGGAGTGTCTCGGTGGCAATGGCTACGTCGAGGAAGGTCTTCTGGCGCGGCATTACCGTGAGGCGCCGGTCAATGCGATCTGGGAAGGTTCTGGCAACGTGATGTGCCTCGACGTGCTGCGGGTGGCGTCGCGTGAACGCGACGCTGCAGCTGCCGCGCTGGCGCATCTCGCGCAGGAGGGTGGGGATGTGCCGGATGTAAAGGCGGCATTGTCCGCCGTCGCTGCGGCGTTGGGCCAGCCGGACGCAGAGGGGGCGGCACGCGATGCGGTGGAAAGCCTCGCGCTTGCAGCCGCCGCGGTCGCGCTCAAGGCGGTCCATCCCGACCATGCCGTCCTGTTCGCGCAAACGCGACTGGCAAAACGGCGCGGGCTGATGTATGGCGCGGTCGATCTTCAGCCCGGCGAGATTCAGGGCCTGCTCGCGCGGACGCTACCCTAATCCTCCGTTGCAATTGAGAGCACCTCGATGAGTCTTCCCGAAACGCTCACCGACGATCCCGTTGCGCTACCACCCGTGCGCGAGCCTCGCGTCTGGAAGTTCTGGGGCACGTCACTGTGGGGGCTGCTAATTTTCGTCGCGCTATTCCTCGGGCAGGGTGCGACGATCCTGATCTTGCTGCTCATGCAGAAAGAGCCGCTCGACCTTTCGACCTTTGCGGATTCGCTGACACACGTGGTGATGGGCGGCAAGGCACTGTCCCTTTCGGTCATGACCGGATTGCCGGCTGTGCTGTTTGCGATCTGGATCGCGACGCGTCTCGCGCGTCAGCGTTTTGCGGATTATCTCGCCCTGAGCCGTCCGTCATGGAAATGGTTATTGTTCGGTGCGGTCAGTCTCGCGGTATTGGTCGAGGGATGGGATCTGCTGGCCAAGGTCACCGGGCGCGAGGTGTCGCCCGGCTTCATGATGAACACGCTGAAGGCCGCGCAAGCCGACAACACACTGTGGCTGCTCGTTCTGGCCATCGTGGTGGCGGCGCCGATTACCGAAGAGTTCTTTGTGCGTGGTTTCCTGTACCGCGGCTGGTCGCAATCCTTTTTACGGGTTCCCGGCGCAATCGTCCTGTCCTCGGCGGTCTGGACGATGATGCACCTGCAATACGATTGGTTCTTCCTTGGCGAGGTGTTCTCGATCGGACTGTTGCTCGGTTATCTGCGCTATCGGAGCAATTCGACGTGGCTTACGGTCGTCATCCACGGGCTGAACAATCTGGCGGCGACGGTCCAGACCATCTGGCTCGCCTCGCATTCCTGACTGCAGCTATGGCTGGCGGCTCATCGTCGCGAGACGGTCCAGCGCACCCTGCAGAATGAAGATCGCGGCGTGCTCATCGATCACCTCGGCCCGGCGCGCGCGACTGACATCGTTGGCGATCAGTTCGCGCTCGACGGCGGCGGTCGAGAGCCGCTCGTCCCACAACCCGATAGCAGGATCGGTGAGCTTGGCGAAGTTGCGGGCGAAGGCGCGGGTGGATTGCGCGCGCGGGCCCTCGCTGCCATCCATGTTGATCGGCAGGCCGAGCACGAATCCGGCGCAGGCGCGCTCCGCTGATATCTTGAGCAGTTCGGCGGCATCCTTGGTGAAGGTCTTGCGCTGGATCGTCGTTATGCCGGTCGCAAGCCGCCGGTCCGGGTCGGAGACGGCGACACCGATGGTTTTGGTGCCAAGGTCGAGTCCGATCAGCGCGCCGCGTGGCGTCCAGTGCGCGGCAGCCTCGGCGAGGGGAAGGATGAGAGCGGGCATGCTGTCCGCTTACCATGGCGGCGAAACCCGATGCAAAGGCGCGAAGGCGACACGGTCGTGGCCGAGGTGATCTGGCCGCCGTGGGTATTCCTTCCGGGATTTTCCCGCCATTCCCCCTTGGGCGGAAATGCTTTATAGGCAGGCCATTGGAACCGCTTCGGCGGTATTTCCGGAGCCATATCAATGTCAGTCGATGCAGCCACGGTTCGCCGGATTGCGCAGCTTGCGCGGATCGCCGTCAAGGATGATGAGGTTCCGCACCTCCAGAGCGAACTGAACGCGATGCTTGCCTTCATCGAGCAGTTGTCCGAAGTCGATATCGAGGGGGTCGAACCGATGACGTCCGTGATGCCGATGGAGATGAAAAAGCGCCACGACATGGTCAATGACGGCGAAATATCCGATCTAGTACTGGCAAACGCGCCAGTCACCGAGGATCACTTCTTCCTCGTGCCCAAGGTGGTCGAATAGCGGCAGGGTGGACTGCGATGTGCGAACTCTGCAGCGACGAAGATTTCTATCAGGCGTTCATGGACTACCTCGACGACGTGGAACGGCAGGGCAGGACGCCGGACCCCGTTGAGGGGCATGACATTGTGCTGAGGGCCTCCCAGGCCGCGAAACGAGCCAAACGATCTCCTTTTATCTGCGACCCGATTGAGACATGACAGATCTGACTGCACTGACGCTTGCTGAAGCCAAAGAGGGCTTGGCTGCGAAATCTTTCACGGCGCTCGAACTGACTGATGCGCATCTCGCTGCGATGGAAAGCGCGCGGGTTCTCAATGCCTTCGTGCTGGAGACGCCGGAGCAGGCGCGCGCAATGGCGAAGGAGGCCGACGCCAAGATTGCGAAGGGAGAGAAGGGCAACCTTCTCGGCGTTCCGCTCGGCATCAAGGATCTGTTCGCGACCAGGGATGTCCGGCTGACCGCGTGCTCAAGAATTCTTGACGATTTCAAGCCGCCTTATGAATCGACCATCACCTCCCAACTCTGGCGTGATGGCGGGGTGCTACTCGGCAAGCTGAACAACGACGAATTCGCGATGGGCTCCTCGAACGAGACATCCGCGTTCGGCAACGTCATCAATCCGTGGCGGCGCGAGGGATCGGATACGGCGCTGGTGCCGGGCGGCTCGTCCGGCGGTTCGGCAGCAGCAGTGGCGGCGGGATTGTGTCTCGGTGCAACGGGCACCGACACCGGCGGCTCGATCCGCCAGCCTGCGGCATTCACCGGAATCGTCGGCATCAAGCCGACATATGGCCGCTGTTCGCGCTGGGGTGTGGTCGCGTTCGCATCTTCGCTCGATCAGGCAGGCCCGTTCGCGCGCACCGTACGCGACACCGCCATTATGCTGCGTTCGATGGCGGGGCACGATCCCAAGGACACCACTTCGGTCGATTGCGAGGTGCCGGATTACGAAGCGGCAATCGGCAAGTCCGTGAAGGGCATGAAAATAGGCATTCCGAAGGAATATCGCCTTGACGGCATGTCGCCGGAAATCGAGAGGCTGTGGACGCAGGGCGCGGAATGGTTGAAGGCGGCGGGCGCGGAGATCGTCGAGGTCTCGTTGCCGCACACTAAATATGCACTGCCCGCTTATTATGTCGTCGCTCCTGCGGAGGCATCCTCGAACCTCGCGCGCTATGACGGCGTGCGTTACGGCGCGCGCGTCGACGGCAAGACTATCGCGGAGATGTATGAGAATACCCGTGCGGCGGGGTTCGGGCCGGAAGTTCGCCGCCGCATCATGATCGGCACCTATGTCCTCTCGGCTGGCTATTACGACGCCTATTATTTACGCGCACAGAAGGTCCGCACTCTGATCAAGAAGGATTTTGAGGAGGTATTCACGAAGGGTGTGGACGCCATTCTCACGCCCGCGACGCCGTCTGCGGCGTTCGGCATCGGCGAGAAGGGCCAGGCCGATCCGGTCGAGATGTACCTCAACGACATCTTCACGGTGACGGTGAACATGGCGGGCCTGCCGGGCATCGCGGTTCCCGCCGGAAAGGACGCGCAAGGCCTGCCGCTGGCGCTGCAACTGATTGGACGTCCGTTCGATGAGGAGACGCTGTTCTCGTTGGGCGAGACCATCGAGCAGGCCGCAGGGCGGTTCGAGCCGGGGAGGTGGTGGTGAGTGTATTGGATTTAAAGGCCAGCCTTGCGGGAGTCGCGCCGCCGGTCAATTTGTCACAACCATTGATGGCTCTGTGGTGGGTTGCAAAGGGAAATTGGGAAAAGGCACACTCCCTTGCGCAGCAGACGCCGACGGCGGACGGCGCGTGGGTTCATGCGCATATCCATCGGGTTGAAGGCGACCTTGGCAATGCGGGCTATTGGTATGGTCGGGCAAGCAAGCCGGCCTCCTCCGTGGCGCTCGAAACCGAATGGGATCAAATCGCGTCGGCGTTGTTGGGCAAGCAGGATTGATGTCATTCGAACTGAAAGATCTCTCGGAACTGCGCGAGGTTATCGACCGGATCGACCGTGATCTCGTCGCGCTGATTGCCGAGCGTGTGCGCTGCCTCGATCAGGTGGTTGCCGTGAAACGGAGGGACGGCATTCCCGCCGCGATCCCCGAGCGGGTCGAGGAAGTGGTCGCTCATGTCCGCGCGGAAGCGCAAGCTGCGGGTGTCCCGCCAGATCTCGCCGAAATACTCTGGCGCAGTTTAATCGGCTGGTCGATCGCCTACGAGGAAGGTCACATCGAGAGCGCCCCGAACTCTCAAAAATCGGGCCCTGCGTGTTAACCTTGGTGCACGCTGACCGCCGCTATCAGGGAAAAGTGGCCTCAAACCATCAAGACCGGCGATCGAGAAGGGCGGCATGACACGAGTGCGAACATTACTGGGAATTTTGTCGGCCTGTGCGCTGCTGATCGGCTGCGCCACAATCCAGAACGATCCAGTCAATCTTCCCGGCACGCCGTCAAATCTGGCCAACACGCTGGGACTAGATTTCCAGGAATCTACCAGCGCTGACGAGACGGTTATCGGCCTGTCCTTTTCCGGAGGCGGCACGCGTGCGGCCGCTTACGCTTACGGTGTGTTGTCGGAAATGGAGCGGATTCCTCTACGTGGCGCGCGGGGAGCGATGATCGACCGGATCGAATATATTTCCGGCGTCTCCGGCGGATCCGTCACGGCGGCCTATTACGGCCTGAAGAAACGGGCCGGCCTCGCCGACTTCCGCGAGAAGTTCTTGCTCCGCAATGCGGAGGAAGGCCTACAGACCAATCTTAACCTTGCGACACTCGGCCGGGCTTTTGCAGGCGGCATCAATGATTCAACCGGCTTTCCGCGCTGGCTCGATGCAAATCTGTTCCACGGCGCAACGTTCGGGCAATTCCGGGCAATAGGCAAGCCACGCGTCTGGATCAATGCCTCCGACATCTACAACAGGACGCCGTTCGTGTTTGGTGCGGTGACATTCAACGCTATCTGCAGCGACCTGTCGCAATACCCGCTGGCGGATGCCGTCGCGGCATCGGCGGCGGTGCCGGTGGCGTTCGCGCCGGTCGTGATCCAGTCTTTCCCGAAGAAGTGCGATCAGCCGTTGCCGGCCTGGGTGGAGCGCGTGCGCCGTGACAGGAACGCATCGCCGCTGTTAAGCAGTTTCGCCAATGCACTCATCAAATACCACGATGGCGCAGTGCCTTACATCAAGCTGCTGGACGGCGGGCTGGTCGATAATTTTGGATTGTCCGGCTTCACCATCGCACGCCTTTCGTCGGATACTCCTTACGGGCCGCTTTCTCCGCGACAGGCCGTCAAATTGCGGCGCGCACTGTTCCTGGTGGTTGACGCGTCCGCTCCGGGACCGTCGCCGGAATGGGTCAACACGGTTGAGGGTCCGAGCGGTGCAGAACTAGTCAAGGCTACGGCGGATACTGCCCTTGATGCCAGCGTCGCCGGCAGCTTTACGGCCTTCAACAGCACGATGAATGCTTGGCAGGGTGCTCTGATCCGGTGGCGCTGCGGGTTATCAGCGGCTGATCGCGCCAGATACGGCGCCGGTCCTCGCTGGAATTGCCGGGATATTAAATTCTTTGTCGGGCGGCTCGGGTTCGATCAACTCGATCCGGCACGCACGGAGCGGCTTAATAATGTTCCGACCCGGTTTCACTTGCCGCGCGAGCAGGTGGATGACGTCATCGAGGCGGGCCGGGACACGTTGCGAGCCAGCCCGGTCTTCAAGACATTCGCCGCCAGCCTGTAACACTGCCCGCGGGGGTTTTCTCCCGCTTGCCGGCAGGGTAAAAACCGCCCCATGAACGCAATCGTCGATCCCAAAAAGCTCATCAAGGGCGCTACCGGCGACTGGGAAGTCGTGATCGGGCTGGAAGTCCACGCCCAGGTGACGTCGCAGTCCAAACTGTTCTCCGGCGCCTCGACCGAATTCGGTGGAGCGCCCAACGAGCACGTCTCGCTGGTCGATGCGGCGATGCCCGGCATGCTGCCCGTTATCAATGAGGAGTGCGTCGCGCAGGCGATCCGCACCGGGCTCGGCCTCAAGGCGCAGATCAATCTGAAATCGACCTTCGACCGAAAGAACTATTTCTATCCCGACCTGCCGCAGGGCTACCAGATCAGCCAGTACAAGTCGCCGATCGTCGGCGAGGGAACGGTGCTGATTGATATACCCGATGGCGGCACGGCGTCGGTGGGCATCGAGCGGCTGCATCTGGAGCAGGATGCCGGCAAGTCGTTGCACGACCAGCATCCCAGCATGTCTTATGTCGATCTCAACCGCTCGGGTGTCGCCCTTATGGAGATCGTCTCCAGGCCGGACATGCGTTCCTCGGAGGAGGCCAAGGCCTATGTTGCCAAGTTGCGCAGCATCCTGCGTTATCTTGGCACCTGTGACGGCGACATGGAGAAGGGCAACCTGCGGGCCGACGTCAACGTGTCGGTGCGACGGCCGGGTGAGCCGTTTGGTACCCGATGCGAAATCAAGAACGTCAATTCGATCCGCTTTATCGGCCAGGCGATCGAGTTTGAGGCGCGCCGTCAGATCGAGATCATCGAGGATGGCGGCACGATCGAGCAGGAGACCCGGCTTTACGACCCCAACAAGGGCGAGACGCGGTCAATGCGATCCAAGGAAGAGGCGCACGACTACCGCTACTTCCCCGACCCCGACCTTCTGCCGCTGGAATTTACCGCAGCCTATGTCGAGGAACTGAGATCACATCTGCCGGAACTGCCGGATGAGAAGCGCGTGCGCTTCATCAATACCTTTGGCCTGACGCCGTATGACGCAGGCGTTCTGGTCGCCGAGCGAGAGAGCGCCGACTTCTATGAGGCCGTGCTGGCGAGTCTCGGCAACGCCGAGCGCGACGGCAAGCTCGCAGCCAACTGGGTGATCAACGAGTTGTTCGGCCGCCTGAACAAGGAAGGTGCGGATATCGCAGTCTCGCCGGTATCTTCCGGCCAACTGGCCGCGATCGTCGATCTGATCGGCGAAGGAACGATTTCCGGCAAGATCGCCAAGGATTTGTTCGAGATCGTCTGGACCAAAGGCGGCGATCCGAAGGCGCTGGTGGAAAGTCTTGGGTTGAAACAGGTCACCGATCTCGGCGCAATCGAGAGGGTGGTGGATGAAATTGTCGCCGCCAACCCCGATAAGGTGGAGCAGGCACGAGCCAAGCCGCAACTGATCGGCTGGTTTGTTGGTCAGGTGATGAAATCGTCGGGCGGCAAGGTCAATCCGCAGGCCGTCAACGATCTGCTCAAGACCAAACTCGGCATCTGAACCCGACGACACGATCCAAAACGGCGTCGCTCGGCATTCGCTCGGCGCCATTTTCGTATCGGACGAGGCTTGCGAGGTGGGGATCGCGATTCGCGAATCGGCGGAGTGAAGTGCTGAAACGGCTGCCGATGCGAGCGCTGGTCGCCTCAAAAGCAAAAATCCACGAAAATAATTTCATCGTCAAAAAGCTCGACTCGGAGTCCCTGCGGCGCGCCTTTTTTGTACGAACGGCGCGTGGGGCGCACCTCGCGCGTCACCTCATCGCTTTTCATGTGATGCAAGAAGCGCGTGTCTATCAGAGACTTTTTTAATTTATAGCCGCAAGGGCGATTGAGGGGGCCGCGCGCGGCTCCCACATCGCCTATGCGTGGAGATGTTTTCAGAGTCGTCGCGACTGTCGCATCGTGCACTGTGCGTCAACACTTCCTTAAGCGGGACACTGTTTTTTTTAACGCGTTGGTGTAATCCAAATGCAGTGCATTTCGATTCCCGAGTGCACGACAGCGACAAAGCCATCTCATTCATGGAGGGCAACATGGCCAAGAAAGCGAAGAAGGCGAAGAAGGCAGCTAAGAAGACGAAGTCGGCAGTGAAGAAGACTGCCAAGAAGACCCGCAAGGTTGCCAAGAAGAAGAAGTAAGGCTCCGCCTTACGGATTGCCGGCAGCTTAGAGCCGGCAACGTCATAAGGATTTTCGCGGGTCCGGCTTCGGCCAAACGCCAGCGCCAGTCCAGATTGACGACAGAGGGTGTCGGCGAGACATCAGGAGAGACGGTCGGACAGGCAGCGGAGCTCATTTCCGTGACCAGCCCGGCAGAGGGGCGTCAGCGCTCTTCGTACGTTGCGGATCATGATCCGCAGTTCACCGGAATTTCCGGTTGAATCTCAATCCTGACGTGTTCACCGACGCCCTCGTTTCTTTTTTCCGCACCGGTATTCACCGCAGACCGGCATATACGCCCGCTTGGCTCGCCCGTTTGGCTATGGCTGTTTTAGTCGCTACCGAGCCTAACTTGGCAATCTAGCCCTCCCCAATGATGAATGCGCGGATCATAGGCGAGCGGAAGCGATGTCGTTCTTCGAACGGCGATGCCCGCGCATGACGCATTCGATGCTCACTGGATTACTTTGCGGAGGCTGTCTCGAGCGGCGCTTGCGGAGATGGTTACCACCTTCCCAAACGCCATCCTGAATCCCCTCTGAACGGTTTGCGGAGCTCTTGGAGAATCAAGGGTTCCTGCCGCGTAGCGGATCGAGTGCTCCGCAGCGTTGAGATTCGATTCATCGTGATACTTAAACCACCCTTCAAATTTTAGCGGTCAGATCACGCTCGCAAGCCGATAATCGGCAAGGGCGTCAAAGGCAGAATTGGGACGGGAGCCGCAGCCGGCCAAAGGGGAAAGGGCGCTTATGAACGCCTTTAACGACGGTGCCCGGTTCGTGATGGGGGAGAGTGCAATGTTTCAGATGGTGATCGATCAGGCTGGCGCTTCGCCAGTGGAGGCAAGTGCGAGCGGTGATGTGCTGTTCGACCTTGGGCTGGTGTTCTCGACGGGCCGTGATGGCATCGTCGACCTCATCGCCGCGCATAAATGGTTCAACCTGGCGGCGCTGAAGGGGCGGGCGGATGCGATCCAGCTGCGCCGCGAACTCGCCGAGCAGATGTCGGCGGAAGAGGTCGCGCTGGCCCAGCGTGCCGCCCGCGCCTGGATGGCGGCATATTGAAGAGTTTTTGGATTGCCGCGGAATCCTTGTTCCCTCACGCGTGGACGCCTGTTCGTTGTCCCCGAACTCATGGCGAGGCGAAAACGACTGAAGCCGCTGAAGCGGCTGAAGACTGGCTTTTCTGACAAAGCCGTTGCCAGAGGATGATAGCAGCCAAAAGACGCGATGAAGTACTGCGCTGCCAACGACGAGCAGGACCAGTACCGGCTTTCGAAGATGCAATTCTGCTCATGGCTGACGTGGGATGTTTCAGGCACCCGGTCCGCCTCGCACAGGATCCGCCGCAGCACGAGTTATCCATCGGGCGTGCCAATTTTTGAATCCGGCATAAAAAAACGACTCGAAACGGGAGCTGATCGTTTCGAGTCGCAGAAGTGGGGTCGAAGCAGGACGGTCCCGCCGTCAGGCGGCGGTCTGCCCGTTCTGATTTGGCCGCTTCTCCCGCTTCACTTCGGGGAAGAGCCACATTGCGAACACCATGAACAGGCCGAGGAAGGCGATCAGGTATTGCTCGCGTACATGACCGACTTCCCCTTGCATGTAGTAGGCGACGATCGTGGTGATCGCCGTGACGATCGATATCATTAGCTTGATGTGGAAAGGCATTTTGGTTGCTCCCTGGTCAGTTCATCACAATGCGAATGGCAGGGTTGCCCCGCCGATCCGGTCCAGCGCGACGAGTGCAAGGACCTGCACTCCGACGAGAACCGCGAGTTGCGTCTTCATGCCGCCAATCGGCCAGCGCCATTCCTCGAACAGGCCTGGAGCGAACAGCGTGATCAAGCCGGTGACGACGATGAAAGAACTCAACCGCAGTTCGTTGTAGCCATAGATGCCAGTGCTGATTGCGAGAGTTGCAAGCAGCGCGGCGTTGCCGAGAACAAGTAGAATAGTCAGCCTGGAGCGACGTTTGCCCTCCGGGTCACGGCGAAGCGGAAACCCTCCCGCGACGATCAGTAGTGAAATGCCGCTGATCGTCGCGAACAGGGTGAACCAGAGCAGCGACAGCCAGTTTGGTTCGATTGAATTCATGCGCGTTGTCCTTATTGGCCGAAGGTCTATTCCGCGGGAGTTGCAAAAGGTCTGCCACTCTCGCTGATTTTCGGCATTGGTGTGCGTGAGGTCTTGCGCATGTCTTTCCGCAGATATTTGGTGCTGTAGCCGTTGAACAGATGGCCGAGCAGCCCACGGTCGAGATCGGACGTCTTCAGCAGCCAGTCCATGATCGGGAAGGTCAGGTTCATGTTGAGTTCCATCATGATCGACTGATCATGATGGGCCGTATGATGCCGCCGGATGGTGTTGATGAACGGCGTGTTGCGCATGAACCAATTATCTCCAACGTGGCAGCAGAAGTGCATGAACTCGTAGATCATGTATGTCGCAGTCGTTGTCGTGATCAGCAGCCAGCCGACATTCGGGGACACCAGCCAGCCGAGCACAACCGACGGCGGGATCGACATCAGCGTGAAAGTGACGAGCGCGTAGGGGGGGAAGAAGGTCACGCGCCAGTCGTAGTGGTCGGCAAATCGCATCTCCGTCTCGGTAAAGAACTGGTGGTGCATCAAGGTATGGCGATTGTAGATCGCGCGAAATGCCTTGATCTTGGATGGGCGGTGCATGACGACGGCGTGGATCCACCATTCGAAGAAATTAGCGAACAGGAAGGTCACGGGCACGATGAGCCATTCCCACCACACCACGTTGTGGATGTTGCCGATGTAAACCGACAGGGCGGTAACGCCGATAACCGAGATGACTGCAACATGCAGCCAGCCGTTGTACCAGCCGGCGATCCTGTCGCGATATGTCGCACGATATTTACGCTGTTTGTCCATCATCGGACTGGAAGTGAGCTCCATTTTATCCTCCCTTTTTAAAACGAACGTGTTGGCATCGTCAGATTGATCTTGTTCGTGATATATCAGCGATCTATTAGCGGCACAATAGTCAACAAGCCTTGAGTCCACAATTTTTGATCCGGATCAAAAAATCGCTTGCAAGAATACTCGTGATATATCTATGGTATAGTACGAGCATATCTCTGGTGTTGAATTCATAAAATAAAACAATGCTCTCGGGAGGAGTCTCATGAAGTTAACTCGCCGTTCTTTCGGTAAACTCGCCGGTTCAGGCCTTGCCGCCGCGACCATGCCTATAGTTTTCAGCCCGGCCATCGCTCAGAGCGGGCCCCTCAAGATTGGCATCCTGGCGCCGCGCTCCGGTGTGGCTGGAACCGCGGGTGAGTGTGGCATTCGCGCCGTGCAGTGGGCAGCCGAGCGCATGAACAAGCAGGGTGGGATCGCGGGTCGCCCGATCCAACTCGTCATCGAGGAAGAGACCAATCCCAAAGACACCATCGAGCGATTCCGCCGCCTGATTCTTCAGGAGAAGGTGGAGAGCGTGCACGGTCTCATTTCGACTGGCGTCAGCCTGGGTGTAGCGCCGGTTGCCGAGGAAGAGCGTGCGCTGTTCGTCATGTGGGACGGAACGACGCAGGATGGCGTCAAGGAGACAATGCCAAACCCGAAATTCGTATTCCGCTCGACCGACAATGAGTGCGAAGCCGTGATGGGTTCGCTGCTCGCCGTCAAGTACTTCAAGGGAAAGTTCAAGCGCGTTGCGGGAATCAATCCAGATTATTCCTATGGCCGCAACAACTGGGAAGCCTTCAAGCAAATTCTGACGCGCTTCGGCGTTCAGGCCGAATTTGTCGCCGAGCAGTGGCCCAAGGTTGGCACGCTTGATCTCACCTCGCACATTGCCGCGCTCAAGGCGGAAAAGCCGGACCTGATCTTCTCGTCGATGCTGTTCGCGGATCTGCCGGTGTTCATGAAGCAGGGCACTGCGGCAGGCCTGTTTGATGGCGTCAAGGTGGTGCTGCCGGCTGCCGGTTGGCAGATCAACCAGCTCAAGAAGGAATTCATGCCCGAGGGAGTGATCTTCGGCCACAATACCCTTTACTTCGACTACGCCCAAGGCTCCGACCTGCAGAAGGCTTTTGTCACGGACTATATGGATCGCTACAAGGAGGCCCCGCACTGGGAGGCAGATCGCGCCTATTTCGCGCTTGCTGCCTACAAGGCAGGCGTCGAGGCGGCGCAGAAGGCGGGCGGCAAGTGGCCGACGCCGGATGCGGTGGCGCAAGCCATGCCGGGCATCGAGATCGAGAGTCTCGGAGGCAAGGGTCGTTTCCGCAAGGACAAGATCGCTGAGCAGGTATTCTACCAAGGGCCCTCGACCAACAAGAACAAATACGACTTCCCGACGCTTGCCGAGGTTGATGTGTTCCATGCCGATCAGCTTCAGAAGCCGGCCGGTGTCGATTTCTGGGAGTGGATCAAGACCGGGAAGATGCCGGTCTGATCATGCAGGGGCTTGTCGACGTCATCCTTGGCGGGATGTTCCATGCTGCTGTCCTCTTTCTGGTGGCGGCAGGACTCCAGCTCGTATTCGGAGTTCAGAAGATCATCAACCTCGCTTGTGGCTCGTTTTACGCGCTTGGCGCGTATTTCGGGATCACGGCGGTTGGGATCGCGATGAGCTTTGGCCTGCCTGCGGCATCCTTCTTTCCGGTGGTGATCGTGGCAGGCCTCTTGATCGGCCTGGTTGGCTTTCCGATCGAGCGCGTACTGCGCTCGGTGTACCGGCGTGATGAAAGCTATCAGCTTCTCATCACGTTCGGCCTGCTGTTGATGTTTCAGGATATATTCCGGTTCACCTGGGGCGCAACGCCGCGCACCATGGACAACGCCTATCTCGTCTATGGTGTCGCGGACGTTCTTGGTGTCCGTGTGCCAACTTATAATCTTCTGGTGATCGCGGCGAGTATCGGGATTGCCGTTACGCTTGGTCTGTTTCTCCAGCGTACCAGAACCGGACGCATCGTGCGCGCAACGGCTGAGAACCGCGACATGACCGAGGGCCTCGGCGTCAACGTGTCGAGGGTCTTTGCGCTGGTGTTCACGGTCGGCTGCATGCTTGGCACTGTCGGCGGCGCGCTGGTGGTGCCATCTAGTGCCGCGTCGCTGGAGATGGCGGTCGAGCTTGTCGTCGAGGCGTTTGCCGTCGTGGTGATTGGAGGTCTTGGCAGCATGAGTGGCGCGCTGGTCGGCGCCCTTATTGTCGGATTGATGCGCGCGGCATCGATTGCTCTCATGCCAGAAATGGAATTGCTGTCGGTCTATCTCGTCGTCGTCGCGGTTCTCATTTTCAAGCCTGCCGGGCTGTTTGGAAAGGTAACGGCATGAGCCAGCAATCCTTGGATGTGTCTCTGCCGCGCACGGAGCGGCGAGCGCTGCCGCGCCTCTCCGGCCTCTGGGCTCTTGCCGGGCTAATCGCAATCATGGCGATCATGCCGTACTTTGCTTCGCCTTATATGTTGCTGATGCTGTTGCCGTTCTTTGGTTATGCCATCGCGCTGCTCGGTTTTAATCTGCTGTTCGGCACTACCGGGTTGCTGTCGTTCGGGCACGCCCTGTTTCTCGGCGTTGGCGCCTATACGGCGTCAACACTGACGTCAAAGTTCGGTGTGCTGAGCTATGAGGTCATTCTGCTCGTCAGCATGCTGGTGTCCGCACTGGTCGCGGTGGTCGTGGGTGCGCTGTGCGTCCGCTACACCAAGATCTTCTTCGGCATGCTTACGCTTGCGTTCGGCATGCTGTTTCACTCGTTCCTGTTCAAGTTCTATTCCGTCACGGGTGGCGATCAGGGAATGAGGGTGTTGCGGCCGCTGCTGCTCGGAATAGATTTCGGCGGAGGCAAGACCAGCTTCCTGATTGGCCCATTCTATTATTATGTGCTGGCGCTGTTCGCGGTGCTCGGCGTGGTGATGTGGCGGATTACCGAATCTCCGTTCGGGTTGCACCTCAAGGCCATTCGGGAGAACGCCAACAAGGCAGCCTATGTCGGTGTGCAGATCTTCCGTATGCGGCTTGCCGCTTTTGTGATCTCGGCAGTCTATGGCGGTGTTGGCGGCACTATCCTTGCCATCACCACGGGTCTTGCTGATCCTGAACTCGCGTATTGGACCCATTCAGGCAATCTCGTCTTCATGGCAGTTCTCGGTGGTAGCGGCACGTTTGTCGGTCCAGTGATCGGCGCGCTCGCGTTCGTGTCGCTGCAGGACATCGTGATGACGGTGACGCAATACTGGCGCTTCGTCATGGGCGCAGTGCTGGTGTTGCTGGTGATCTTCCTGCCGCAGGGGATTTCCGGAGCATTCAAGATGTTGTTCTCGCGGCAAGGTGGAGGTCAATGATGCAGCGTCAGGCAATCCTCGCGCAGGACGACACGCCTCTGTTCGAGACGGAAAACGTGTCGAAATACTACGGTGCCTATCGCGCGCTGCATAATGTATCGTTCCGCGTCGGCGATGGTGAGTTTATTTCGATCGTCGGCCCGAACGGAGCAGGGAAGACCACCATCGTCAACGTCGTCACGGGGCTACTCAAGCCGAGCATGGGCGAGGTGCGGTTTCTTGGCCGCGATATCGCAGGCGTCGGCCCAGTTGAACTCGGCCGCCGTGGCATGGCACGCGCGTTCCAGCTTGTGAATGTGTTTCCGGCACTGACCGTGCGTGAAACACTCGGCGTGGCGATTGCTTCACGCCTGAACCGCGTTGCCAACCCGTTCCGCTCGCTCCGCCGCGACACGGAATTGCAGGCGGAGGCCGAGCGGGTGGCCGAGGTCCTTGGCCTGCGCTCGCGTCTCGATGTCGTGACCTCCGCTTTGTCTCAGGGCGAGAAGAAACTGCTGGATATTGCGAGCGCGTTCGCGCTCAATCCGCAGGTCATTCTACTTGATGAACCGACCAGTGGCGTCTCCACCGGCGACAAGCACGCCATCATGGAGGTGCTGGTGTGTGCGGCAAAGGAGGCTGGCGTACGCGGCATCGTGCAGGTCGAACACGACATGGATCTTGTCGCCCGCTATTCGCACCGGATCGTCGCGCTGCAGGCCGGACAGGTGCTGGCCGACATGGCCCCTGACGCGTTCTTCTCCGATCCGGCCATGATCTCGGCGGTGGTAGGAACCCGTCCGCCGACTATGAAGAGGGCTTCCTGATGCTCAACCTTGCCAATGTAAAAGTCGATATCCAGGGCAGCCGCATCCTTAATGGTATCACTCTGGAAGTTGGTGTGGGCGAGCTTGTCTGCCTTGTTGGCCGCAACGGCGCAGGCAAAACTACCACCTTCCGCAGCATCATGGGGTATCGCCGCATTCACTCTGGTACGATCAGCCTTGACGGAGCCGATTTGACCAGACTGCCGACATGGAAGATCGCACAGAGCGGCATTGGTTTTTCACCGGAGGAGTCTGAAGTATATGCGGACCTTACGGTGGCCGAGAATATCGAACTGTCAACCTGGACACGGCCGACCGGGCGCGATGCCAAAACCAGGATCGAGGAAGCCTACAATGTGTTTCCAAAGCTGCGGCAGTATCTTGCCCGCGGCGGTGCGGAACTGTCAGGTGGCGAGCGCAAGATGGTGTCGATTGCCCGGGCATTGACGCTCGATCCGAATCTTCTGCTGCTCGATGAACCATTCGAAGGGTTATCGCCAGCAATCATCCCGCTCATCGCCGAAGGCATTGCTTCAATTCGGGCAATGGGGAAGGGCATCCTGATGGCAGAATCCAATGTTCATCACATTCCTGAATATGTCGACAGACTCTACGTTCTGGAGCGTGGCGAGCTGATGTTCGCCGGCACGCTCGCTGAAGCGCGTCGCGATCGTGACGTGATGCGGGTGATCGCTGGCGAAGTCGAAATGGCATCGTAGCCATCACGTTGGACGTGTTGAACCATAAGAGGACAATAAAAATGAAACACTATGTGGGCGACAGAACGATTGACGGCGTCGAAGCCAAGGTCGACGGCGCACCGTTACCGCAGCGTACGGATGTCGCGCAGTACAGCGAAAACGGTTTTGAATGGGGTTACGAGGGCGAGTCGCCGCTCCAACTCGCGTTTGCTCTGCTGATGGATCATCTCGGCAATGCGGAAGCCGCCAAGACGGCCTCCAACGCGTTCATGAAGGCCGTTGTCGCGAATTTCGGCAACGAATGGGAAATGACCTCGGAGGATATCGCCCAGGCGCTGACCATTCTCAAGGGCAGCAAGGCCGTCGCCTGATGCCGCTGACCTACCGTGCGGCAGTTCTGCATGCCGCCAAGACGCCGATGACGATTGAATCGGTGACAGCAACGCCGCTCCGGTCGGCCGATGTTGTCGTCAAGATAAAGGCCGCGGGGCTCTGTCATACCGATCTGGAAGTGATCGAAGGCGGCCTGCGTTTTCCGATGCCGATCGTGCTTGGACATGAGGCGGCCGGTGTCGTGGAGGATGTCGGCCCCGAGGCGCGCGGCGTCCGCAAGGGCGATCACGTTGTGCTGTCGTGGAATCCTCATTGCGGGCACTGCTTTTACTGTGATCGTGACACTCCGATCCTGTGTGAAACCTATCTTAGCGAAGGGCCGAAGGCTCGCGGGTTTGATGGCGAGAGCCGCGCGACGCTGGGCGATGGCCGCAGCCTGCAGCATCTGATGTATCTCGGCGCGTTCGGCGAATACTGCGTCGTGCCGGATCAGCAGGCCATCGTCGTGCCAAAGGATATTCCGTTTGATCGCGCCTGCCTGATCGGCTGCGGCGTCATGACCGGCGTGGGTGCGGCGCTCAATCTCGGCGCCATCACTTATGGCGATACAGTAATGGTGATTGGCTGCGGCGCGGTCGGCCTTGCGGCGATCCAGGGTGCGCGGCTCGCGGGCGCAGCTGCGGTGGTGGCGGTTGATCTCGATCCGGCCAAGCTGGAGCTGGCACGGAAGCTTGGTGCGACCCACGGTATCGATGCGAAGGCGCAGGACGTCGCGGCGGCTGGCCGCGAGCTGACCTCCGGCCGCGGTGTGGATGTGGTGATCGAATCGGCGGGAAGCCCGGCCGCGTTCCGCACCACCACCGAGGCCGTCCGCCCCGGTGGCCAGGTGATCTGGCTTGGCAAGGTTGATGTTCAGCAGGACGTCTCGTTCCGCTGGGGGGCGCTGATGCAGGAAAAGCGCATCCGCCGCGTCAGTTATGGCAACGCCCGTCCGCGGCGCGATTTTCCTCGGCTGGCGCAGGCCTATCTCGACGGCAGGCTGGATCTCGATTCTCTGATCTCGCGCCGCATCGCGCTGGGGGACATCAATGCTGGCTTCGAGAGCCTGAAGCGGGGTGAGACGATCCGCAGCGTGGTGATGTTCGATTGAAATCGCGCAGCATCAGTGGGAGTGGTGTTCGCGGATAGTTTTCAGGCGTCGAGGGTCTTGCGTGCGAAGTCCTCGATATAATCGATCAGGCGATCGGACGCATCGGCGGCGCTTTTTGCATCATGATCGGCGATCGCCTTGGCCACCTTGGCATGAAGCATTGCTGCGGTCGGCAGGTCGGCGACCCGCTGATAATGCTGGTACCAGAAGCGGCGGGATGTCGCGCTCATGAGTCCGATCGAGCGGCGCGCGAATTCATTATGCGCGGCATCGGCGACGAGACCGTTGAAGCGCTGGTCGAGCCGCATGAACTCGATGTCGTCGGCGCTCTTGGCAGCCTTCACCATGTTCTTGGCCAGCTCTGCGAATTCCTTCCGTTCATCGTCATTGGCGCGTTCGGCGGCGAGGCGGGCCATCAGCCGTTCGATCTCGCGCCGGACTTCGAGCAGACGAAGCTGCTTCTGCAGGTTGATTTCGGAAACCATAATGCCCCGCCTCGGGATGATCACGACGAGGCCATCATGGGCGAGGCGCTGCAGAGCCTCGCGGGTCGGTGTCCGGCCGATCTTCAGCCGCTGCATCAATGTCCGTTCGGACAGGACGGTGCCGGGCGGAATCTGCAGCGTGACGATAATCTCCTCGAGTTCGCTGTAGGCGAGATCCGTCAGCGTAGCGGGGTTGGCTCTTGATCCGGAGCCGCGGCGCTTCGCGATTCTTTTCTTGGACTTCAAATGAATTTCTCTTTTGACCAGCGGCGGCAGGCTGTGGACCGGGAGGGCTGCCTTGCGTTTCCAGCTAACCGAAAAAGCCAACTCGCTCTTCGGTTATCTCAGGGCGCGGAATATTCTGATGAACGCTATGAATTGGAGCAAGCTTCACTATCAGGCATCAGCCATACACCGCTTGTATATCAATGACAAGAGATGATTGATCGTTCAGCGTGTGGCGCGTGGCATGCTTTCGATCATCCTGACAAGATCATTGGTGATGGTGCCATCCGGATTGGTGAGTTCGTCGATGATCGAATAGTGGTGATGCCCGGGTAGGATCCGCATCTGCACATCGAGATGCGCGATGGCGGCGGCCGCGGCGGCGTAGTCGCGTGACTGCCGTTGCAACTCCGGCAGTTCGTTGCCCCCTGCCACCAGCCGCTGTGGGGGCAACCCCGCGCGCAGGTGACGCAGCGGGCTGAACATCCTGATGTCCTCGGGCGTCAGGTGCAGCGATTCGTTGAGATAGTTCAGCGACAGCGGCTCGAGATCGAAAATCCCGCTGATCGGCAGCGCGCCGCACACCGCCGGATGGTCGCAGGTCATCGCGGCAAGGTGCCCGCCCGCTGACCAGCCGCCGACGAAAATCCGCTCGCGATCATAGCCGAGGTCACCGGTCCGGGCCGCCAGATGTGTCAGGCATTTCCGGATTTCGCCGACGATCTGCGCCAGCCGCGCCTGTGGCGCCAGCGTATAGCCGATGGAAACGAAATCGATGCCGCGCGCGTTCGGCCCCGTTGCCAGAAACGAGAAGAGGTCTCGGGAATTGCGCACCCAGTAGCCGCCATGGATGAAGGCGAACAGCGGTGCTCCGGTGGTGCCGCTGGGGAAATAGTCAAACCGGGTGCGCTCGCCGGTCGCATAGGGAATATCAAGCTGCACGTCGGGCCGCTGCCGTGCCTGCGCGCTGCGTGCGCGCCATGAATCCATCCATGCGGCGCTGTCGCTGACGGCCGCGCCGTTGTTGTAGGCGGCATCCAGAGCGGCGCGGTCCATATTGCGATACAGGATGGGGGACGATGGCAGGCTCACGATGCGATTCCGGAATCGGCGGACGGAGAAATCAGGTGGCCGCGTGAGCGGACGATGATATATAATCGAAACATCAATAATTGATAGCAGTCACTGGATACCGAAACACTCAAAGCGACAAAGGGGACGCAATGACAAGCGTAAGGCCGTTGCGGGATTTCATCGCCGACATGACGACACTCGCGGGGGCAGGGATGGAGGAGCCGGGTCTGCTGGAGCAGGCCGGTCCGCTGATGCGGCAACTGCTATCGACGGATGAGTGGCTGCCGGCGGCGTTCGCGGAGCCCAGCGAAAGAAGCTACCGGCAGTATCTGCTGCATTGTGATCCGCTGGAACGGTTTTCGCTGGTCAGCTTTGTCTGGGGGCCGGGCCAGACCACGCCCATTCACGACCACACGGTTTGGGGCATCATCGGTGTGCTGCGGGGATCGGAAGTCTCGCAACGCTATGAATGGGGCGAGGGCGCGCTGCACGAAACCGGCGGGGTCGAGGTGCTGGAAGCCGGCGCCATCGACATGGTGTCGCCCGCGATCGGCGACATCCACAAGGTGTCCAATGGCCTGAAGGCGAAGCCGTCAGTCAGCCTGCATCTTTACGGCGGCAATATCGGCGCGATCGCCCGCCATTCGTTCGATGCTGGCGGCGCAGCCCGCACCTTCCGCAGCGGATATTCCTCGGACATCATGCCGAACGTCTGGATGGCTTGAGTCGCGGCCAGCCGGATGGCCGGCGCGCCCTTGCTGGATAATAGGCCGTCATGGCCGGGCACAACCCGTCGAAGATGGGCGTGAACGTCCTTGTGACCCCGCCACCTGCGTTCGTGTTACGCGTATTGGAAAAATGGATGCGCAGATCAAGTCCGCACATGACGGAATGAGGGCGGGGCGAATGCCCGTGCATGAAGCTGGGTGGCGGAGACGATGGGATTCTCTCCCGTTTCGCTCCTAACTCCTTGAAATACCTGGATTTCAACACGCTGTGACGCGCGCGCTGTGACAGACGTCCTGTGCCAGACTTAAACCAGCGTTCGCGCCGTCCGTCAATGAAAGCTTGGAGATTTGTCTAAAGTTCGTATAATCAAGTTATTGATTTAATAGAAGTTTTCAACTTTTTATCCGATTGACCGGCAGTTCACGCCAAGCAAGGTGCGGTGCAGTGAGCATGAACTCTCTGGATTGGGCGTAAAGACAGGTGGGGGCGGATGAAGAACGGTGCGGACGAGGCCGACAAAGCCTCAATGCGATTGAAAGACCTTCAGCTGACGTCGGAATTGCTGGCCGAAGCAGTTGCGCAGGAGAACGGCGCACGGGAGCGCGTTGCGGAAAAGCATGGGATTCAGAAATCGGTCATCACCAACCGGGTGAGGCGGATCGAGCAATTTTTCGGCGTGAACCTCTTCGAAGGACCGCAACGCAAAACGCCGACAAGTGCGGGTAAGTGGATGGCAAAGTACGGCCCGGAGATAGTCACAGAGATCGAGCAGTTCGCCGAAAGGCTGCGGGATGTGAGTGAGCGAGACGAAGTTCACTAGACAATTCCGGTAGTTCACTATGCCAGTCCACTAGGCATGGCAAAAAAGGGTAGTGAACTGATGTATCCAGTCTAGGATCGCTCGTCGTCGTGATTGCCCGAATCAGCCCCCACGGATGGTGAGGCATCCGATCACACGGGCTGGGGGAAATGTCGGAATATACGCACTATCACAGCAAGTATTTTGCCCATCGCATCATGCTCCATGGGCGGAATGACGAGGCTTTCGCCAAATCACTGTCGACCGCCCGCGTCGAAATGAAACCTCACCAGGTTGAGGCTGCGCGTTTTGCGCTGCACTCACCGGTGTCGAAGGGCGTCATCCTCGCCGACGAGGTCGGCCTGGGCAAGACCATCGAGGCCTGCCTGGTGATCGCCCAGAAATGGGCCGAGCGCCGCCGCCATGTCCTGTTAATCGTGCCGGCTTCGCTCCGGACACAGTGGCAGCAGGAGCTTCAGGAGAAGTTCTCCCTGCCGAGCGTGGTGCTGGACGCCAAGACCCACCGCGAGGCGGTAAAGGATGGTCAGGCGCGCCCGTTCGACAATCCGGCTGCGATCATCATCACTTCGTATCAGTATGCCGCCCGCAAGCACGACGAGCTGCATCGCATCGGCTGGGACCTTGTCGTCATCGACGAAGCGCACCGTCTCCGGAATGTCTACAAAAAGGGACAATCTGCACAGGCCAAGAAGCTGCGGGATGTGCTGGCGTCCCGCTTCAAGGTGCTCCTGACCGCGACCCCGCTCCAGAACTCACTGATGGAACTGTATGGTCTGGTTTCTGTCATCGACGACAGTTTCTTTGGTGACGAGCAGAGCTTCCGCGGAATGTACGGCCGGACGACGGACAAGCTGACATTGCAGAGTCTGCGGCGGCGCCTGTCACCGATCTACAAGCGCCATCTGCGACGCGACATTCAGCAGGCCGGTCATGTGAATTACACGAAGCGGATCGCAGTCACCTTCGATTTCGAGCCGCATGACCGTGAAGCCAAACTCTACGAAGGCCTTTCGGAGTATCTGCAACGGCCGGATTCCATTGCGTTTGGTTCGAAGCCGAACCAGCTTGTGCTGATCGGTGCGAGGAAGACCCTTGGGTCGTCCATCGCGGCGATCACGCTGTTTCTTGAGAATGTCATCGCCCGGTTGCGCAAATGCCAACGGAGCCGGCGCGGATGATGGCGAGGATGATGGCGAGGATGGCGATGCTCCGGGTGGGATCGACCAGAAGGCGCTCGCGGCCGAGATCGTTGAACTGGAGGGATATCTCGACCTTGCCCGCTCTATTAGATCGAACGCCAAGGGCGAGAAGCTGCTCGAACGGCTTCCGGACGTCCTCGATGCCGTAGAGAAGCTGAAAGGCAGGCGGAAAGCGGTGATTTTCACCGAATCCGTCCGGACTCAACGTTACCTTGCTGATCTTCTGTCCCGGAACGGCTATGCCGGGCAGATCGTGCTGATGAACGGGTCGAACAGCGATCCGGAAACCGAGGAGGCGACCGCGAAGCTGGTTGCGCTGGAGCACGATGCCCAGACCGACATCGTGATCCATGTGAACAAGCTGAAAGAGGGGTGGGACGTTACAAATCTTTACACGATCGTCCCGCTGCGCGCGTCTGCGTCGGACATCCTCACCGAGCAGACGCTGGGCCGCGGCCTGCGGCTGCCTTATGGCCAGCGGACCGGTGTCGAAGCTGTCGATCGGCTGACCGTCATCGCCCATGACCGCTTCGACGACGTGATCAAGGCCGCGCGCGATCCGGACTCGCTGATTTCAATCCGCAAGACGGTGATCGTTGGCGGAAGCGGCGACGTCTCCAATGTCGGCGCCCATGTGGTCGAAGCTCCTTCGAATGTCGAAACGATTTTGACCGGAGCAGGCGGATCGTTCGAGAATTCCGAACAGAAGAAGTCCTATACGTTCGAAACTCCCGAAGAGCGCGAGGTCGCGCGCGTGACGTTGGACGTGATCGAACGGGAGTTCGAGCGCAAGATCAAAACCGGGATCGAGAAGCTCGAAACGCCGGAGATACAGGCGGAAATCACCCGCCTCGTGAAGGAGGTGATGGCCCCGGAGCAGGGATCGTTCGAAATTCTCGAACGAAAAACCGACGTCGCCGCAACCGTTGCCAAAGTGACGAAACAACTCGTCATACACACCATTTCGATTCCCGAAATTGTCGTGCTGCCGACCAGCGATGTGAACTTCGGTTTCAACGACTTCGACCTTTCGAATCTCGAAGCGATTGCGAAGCAGCCGTTATCGGATCAGATCATGGTGCATCGGCTGCGGGATGAAGTCCGCGCGTTTCTTGCCCGTACCGTCGAGGGCGTGAAAGAGGAGCAGCCCGAGAACTACCTTGTTCGCCATCTGATGGACCTGCCGCAGATAGACTACGAAACTCAGAGCGATCTTCTGTTCAAGCTTTCCGGACAGATGGTGGCACGGCTGGAATCCTATCTCGCCACGCCGGAGGATGTTGAAAACGTCTTGATCGTTCACGGCAAGGACCTCGCGAGGTTCATCTTCGAGCAGATGAAGACGCACTATTGGGAGACGGCGACCGACTACCGCGCGAGCGTGTCGCGAGGCTTCGCATTCGGTCGCATTTGCGACGTGCTGTGACAGGAGTCTGTGACAGACGCGGCCCTGGCGGGCTTGGCGCGATCTAATGATTTCAAGGGGTTGGCAGTGGCGGAGACGATGGGATTCGAACCCATGATACCCTTTTCAAGGTATGCTCATTTAGCAAACGAGTGCCTTCAGCCGCTCGGCCACGTCTCCACGCGCCCGATATGCCTGACGATGCCGTGACCTGCAAGCCGGGATCTCCGGGTAACGGCCGGTATCGATCCACTCTCACATTATTACGCACGGTGAAGGCAGCCACGAAGGGCCACGGTGCGTCCGAAGCGGAACTGGCGGTCCGATTCCAGCATTTGCATCTCGTTGAGGCGGGTAGGTTTGCGAATGCTGGAATCAAAGGGCCACCAGCAAATACAGGATTCCAGTGGAGTTTTGGATTTGGCACGCACTTTGCGCGCCGCGGCCCAGTCGGTAGCGAATGTCAAATCCACTCCACTGGGGGCGAATCCGCGGCGCAAATCCCGTCCGGGAATCGCGTCGCTCGATTCGGGATATCCACCGCCAAAGCCTCTCCCCGCAGCGAGGTGATGCGAAAATGCAACGCAGCAATCCGGGATCTCCAATATTACGAATACAACAGGTATTTCAGTGGCCTGCTAATTTATCTCACAAAACAGTGAGTGTGCTTTTTGCAACAGTTATTTGGAAACGGCCCAAAGGCGGCCCGGATGTGGCGGGTCTTTGTTGCTTGTGCAGGGGGGTTAGGTAATTCTGCCCCTGCGACGGAGGGGGGCATCCCGAGGTCGTCCCGTTTGGAAGTTTTGCTTAAGTCGCTCGCGTTTGTGCGGGAGTGTCCGAAAGCGCGAGGCGGCCAGGCGGTTCACGGGGATCAAGGGGACCAAACCACAGGTGTGACTTAACACCGGCGGGCCGGAACCTTCCCTACACATCAATTGGAGGTTTTATGAGCAAGATTAAGAGCCTTGTCCTCGGATCGGCAGCGGCAATCGTTGCGATCGGTGGCGCACAGGCGGCTGATCTTCCCGTCAAGGCCAAAGCGGTCGAGTACGTGAAGGTTTGTTCCCTGTACGGCGCTGGTTTCTACTACATCCCGGGCACCGACACCTGCATCCGCATCGGCGGCTATGTGCGTGCGGAAGTCACCTTCAACGGCGCTCCTTCGGACGCGACCTACATCAGCGGCAATGGCGGCCTCGGCCTCCGCACCGCTGGTGAATACCAGTCGCGCGCCCGCATCATGATGAAAGTCGACACCCGCACCGCGACCGAATACGGTGTTGTCCGTACCTTCGGCGCGTTCGGCCCACAGTTCACCACGGGTGCTGACAATACCAACACCGACCCGCAGGCTGGCGGTGGTATGCGTGTTGAAGCTGCGTTCATCCAGTTCGCCGGCTTCACCTTCGGCCGGTCGGCTTCGGCTTACGCCCTGCCGTGGAACGGCGCCCCAGGCAACATCAACTCGACCCTCATGGGCGGCCCGAACTACGACGCCGGCGTGAACAACATCCAGTACACCTGGCAGTTCGGCAACGGCGTATCGGCCAGCGTTGGTATCGACCAGCAGGAGCATGCCAACCGCATTGGCGTTCTGAACGGTCTTCCGCTGTCCGTGAACGGCAACTATGGGGATGCCTATGCTGCTCCGACTGCTCCGGACGTCGTCGGTAACCTCCGCCTCGACCAGGCCTGGGGTCTGATCCAGTTCTCGGCGGCTGCTCACGAAGTCACCGGCAACTACTACACGGCTATCCCGTGGCAAGGCCACCCGAGCGACAAGTGGGGCTTCGCTGTGACCGGTGCGTTGCAGCTCAAGAACCTGCCGACCGGACCCGGCGACGACATCAAGATCAGCGGTACCTACACCGAGGGTGCGCTGCGCTACGTGCTCGGCCAGTCGGGTGCGACCCCGACCAACTTCCAGGTCCTGAACGGCGGCACCTTCGCCGGCGTTACGATTGCGGATGGTGTCTATGGTCTGGGTACTGGCCTCGAACTGACAAAGGCCTATGGTTTCAACGGTGCCTTCAACCACAACTGGAACCGTTACTGGTCGTCCAGCGTGTTCGGTTCGTACTCGCACGTTGACTACAATGGTGCTGTGACGACTGCCTTCGGCTACAATCCTGACTTCAACATCAGCCAGTTGGGCGTGAGCACCACCTGGAAGCCGGTCAAGAACCTCGCCTTCATCGTTGAAGGCAGCTGGGTCCACATCGACCAGAGCCGTGCCGGTCTCACCGGCTCAGCGACTCTGAACAATATCGCGGCCCGTCCGACCTTCTTCGGCGATACCGACTCCTATTCGGGTATCTTCCGCGCTCAGCGCAACTTCTGATCGTCTCACCTTCGGGTGAAGCCATCGAACGAACCCCGGCAGGCAACTGCCGGGGTTTTGTTTTTGGGGAGATATGCGGGGGCCGTATTACGTGCATTGGGAAGATGGATGCGCGGATCAAGTCCGCGCATGACGGTGTGAGAGGGGAGCGGGTATCCGCGCCTGACGTTTCGGTGTGTCGCCATCGCGCGCCCCACTCAAATCGTCATGGCCGGGCTTGACCCGGCCATCCACGTTTCCCGCTACCGTGGCGTGATGGCATGGCTGCGCGGATCAAGTCCGCGCATGACGTATCTTAAATGACAGGGCACGTCCGCCTGTCTCAATATGTCATTGCGGGGCTTCACCCGGCAATCCATCATTCCTGCATGAGCTATTGGGTCTGCATCCTTGCCAGCGCACCGGGTGGAACGCTCTATGTCGGCGTCACCAACGATCTTGTCCGGCGGACTTACGAGCATCGTGAGGGACTCGCGGAAGGCTTCACCCGCAAATACGCCGTCAAACGCCTCGTCTATTTCGAGGCGCATGATGCGATCGTTCAGGCAATCCAGCGTGAGAAGAACATCAAGCACTGGCCGCGCGGCTGGAAGGTCGATCTCATCATCCGTGAGAACCCGTCATGGAGAGACCTCTATGATGATATTGTCCGCTGACGCGGACGATGGATGCGCGGATCAAGTCCGCGCATGACGTATCTCAAATGGTGGGCATTCTCGCTCATCTCAAGATGCCATCGCCGGGCTTGACCCGGCAATCCACGTCTTTTGCGCCGCACGCATTGGAAGATGGATGCGCGGATCAAGTCCGCGCATGACGCTCATCAGCCGGAAATTTTGCCTATTGCCCCATCACACCTTCGGCAGAACGCCTTGATCCGCGCGATCGTCGGCGCATCCGCCAGCAGCGGGGCATGGCCTTGCAGCGGCACGTCGTACGTTTCCATGTCAGGGCGGCGGCGTTGCATTTCGCTGACACACTCCCGCGATAAGAGGTCCGACAACTCGCCGCGGATCGACAACAGCGGCACCTGTGCCGTCTGGTCGAACAACTCCCATAACGGTGAAGGCGGCGTTTCAAGCGAAATGGCATCGAACGACCGCGCCAGTGCAGGATCGTAAGTACGGATCAGCTTGTCATTCGCATCCTGCCGGAACGCGCGCTGCGCCCAGGCCCACCAGTCGTCGTCGCTCAAGGCAGGGAAGACGCTACCGAACAGCCGTTGCAGTCCGCGCGCGGCCTCATTCCACGTCTGCGGCGTGGCCGGAGCACCAAGATAGCCCTTGATCTTCATCAGCCCCTTGATGTCCAGTTCGGGGCCGATGTCATTGAGGATGAGGCCTGCGACAAGCTCCGGGCGCGTGGCCGCGATCGCCATCGAGATCAGCCCGCCGCGCGAGGTGCCGAGCCAGATCGCACGGGAGATTCCCGCCGCTGATGCCAGCATCAACACGTCGGTCGCCTCGACCGGCACGGCGTAATTGGCCGGATCGGGATCGAAATCGGATCCGCCACGGCCGCGATAATCGATCGCGACCACGCGCCTTGGAGTTTGCGGATCGCCCGCCAGCGCCTGTGCGACGGCGTCGAAATCCTCCGCCGTTCGCGTCAGGCCGGGCAGGCCAAGAACGGGCAGGACGCGGGCATCGGCAGGGCCGATGGCGCGCGCATGCAGCCGCAGGCCGTCTGAGGAGGTGGCGAAGATGTCGTGGAAGGGAGTCATTGGCTTTCCGTCGGGATTGGCCCGACGTTACGTTGCGATCGCAGGAACCGCACCTCTTTCTTCACTTCTCCCGGTGGGGAGATGAAGATGGATACGCGGATCATAGGCGAGCGGAAGCGACGCCGTTCTTCGAACGGCTACAGGCGAGCGGAAGCGACGCCGTTCTTCGAACGGCTACAGGCGAGCGGAAGCGACGCCGTTCTTCGAACCGCTAAGCTCGCGCATGACGTACTTTCGAGTGGCAAAGGTATCGCTCTTCGTCTCCAGACCGTCATGGCCGGGCTTGACCCGGCCGTCCACGTCTTTTGCGCGCTGCGCATTGGAGGACGGGTGCGCGGATCAAGCCCGCGCATGACGGGCAAAATTCTCTCACTGCACCGCGCCCCGGCGCAGGTCGGCCTCGATCATCAATTGGTGGCTGCCGCCGAACCGCGCGCGATAGACCTGGAGGTTTTCCATCACGCGCTGAACGTAATTGCGCGTTTCCGAGAACGGGATCAGTTCGACCCAGTCCACCGCATCTACACTCGAGTCGCGCGGGTCACCATAGCGCTCGATCCATTTCCGCACGCTGCCGCGCCCGGCATTGTAGCCTGCGAATGTCATGATGTAGGAGCCGCGATAATCCTCGATCAGCCCGCCGAGTTCGGCCGAACCGAGCGTGGCGTTATAGGATGGATCACCCTTCAGGCGGGCGAGGTCGTAGGAGCCGCCATATTTCCTGGTGACGTATTTGGCGGCCGCCGGCGTGACCTGCATCAGGCCATAGGCGTTGGCGGGCGAAACGATCGAAGGATTGAAGGCGCTTTCCTGCCGCGCGATGGCGAACACGATGGCCTTCTCCACCGCAGGTCCCATGTTGCGATAGGCGGGGATGCCGTTGACCGGATAGGCGTAGTGGTCGAACGGCAGGCCGCGATTGAGCGCAGCCTTTCCGGCCAGCAGCATGCCGCGTGGGTCGTTGTTGCGCTCCGCCGTCTCGCAGAGTGCTGCCAGCGCGTCGCGGTCGGCGTTGTCGCCCATGTCGGCCATGATCGGAATGATGTAGTCTTCCTCATCCAGCGCGTAGAGGATCTCGACCGCGCGCACGACCTCGAGCCGCTCCGCGCCGCGTGGCGTGGCGGGCTTGCCGCTCAGGCCCAGTTGCGGAAGGTGAAGCTTTGCCCGTGCCAACTGGCCGTAATAGCTGGTTGAATGGATGGCCGCGGCCTGATAGGCGGCGCGTGCTTCCTGGTGCCGGCCTGCGGCCTCCGCAGCGCGGCCCTGCCAGTACCCGGCTCGCGCCTTCGCGGTCGGGTTCGTGGTGTTGATCCCGATGCGGGCGAAATGCTGGGCGGCGGTGGCGGGATCGTTGAGGAAGCGCAATGCGATCCAGCCCGCGGTGAATTCGCGTTCTGTCTTGTAGATGCCGCGCTCGGGCACCGCTGCGTCGCGCGCGACGCGATAGGCGGTGCGCTTCTCGCCGATGTCGAGCAGCTTGCGTGCGAGCAGCCGCCGCTCGATCCACCACTCGTTGGTGTTGATGATGCGTGACGACTCGCGGGGAGCGTCCAGCATCAGCCGCGCAGCGTCCGTGATCTTGTCTTCGCGCCGCAAATACTGGATCCGGCTCAGGATATAGAGCGGATCGCTGTGCAGGCTCGCGGGCACAGCCGCGAGCAGGGCTTTGGAATTGGACGCCTTGCGGTTCAGCCCGATCCGCGCCTTGACCAGCGTGACATAGCCGCCGCCGAGGTGCCTGGCGGCGCGCAGCGCGCCGTCGGTGTCGCTGCCATAGGCCAGCGTGTCCATCCGCCGCTTGAAATCGCCACCGCCGAGAAAGGCCGAGAATTGAGAAAGGGCGGCGTCCTCAACGGCGGAGGAAAACGAATCCTCGTGCCATGCTTCGCGCACCAGGCGTTCGGAGCGTGCACGGTCGCCTCGATCGAGCAGCGCCCGTGCCAGCGCGAAGCGGCCCTTGGCCGTGATCGGCTGGTCGGTGCCGAAGAACGACAGGATGGTGTTGTCGTCGCGCCGGTCGTCCCACAGGGCTGCTTCGCCGCGCCGGCGGAAGAAGGTCTGGCTTGGCCAGCTTGGATTTTCCGTCAAAAACGCGAGGTAACGGTCAGAAGACGCGCCGTTGTCCTCGCTACGCAGGATGATCCATTCCGACAGTTTGCGCGCCAAGGGATCGCTGATCGAGCCTTGCAGTTGCGTTGCGTCCGATTGGCGCTTGGCGCGAACAAGCGCGATGATCTGCTCGAGCGTCTGCAGATCGGCCTTCGAGGTCGTCGAGGTCGAGGCAACGGCCAGCGGTGCGCGGGATTTTTTCGGTGTCAGCGGTGGCGGCGCGGCTTGCACCGGCGGATGCGCGGGCAGCGGTGTCACGGATGGCGTGCCGGACAGTTTCGGTGCGGCTGGAAGCTGCGACAGCGATTTGGCGGTCTTGGGGATCACGCTGCGCGGCACGGGGCGCGGCTTCGGCAGGGGCACTGCAAGAAGGGCGGCCGGCGCAAGTGCTGTGAGGATCAGCGCGCCGCTTGCGAGGGCTGTGATTTTCAAGAGAGCAGAAGCCACGGCCGTCCTTCGCTGCGAATCACATCGTCGCCGTTCGCGACATGTCTAATCTATTGGATTCAGACGCCAAACAGGAATTTGATCGGAACGGTCCCGCCTCCCGAATCCGAAGTTGCCCGTCGTGCAACGGCCTCGACAGCGAACTTTGGATTCGAACGGACACTAGATGTCGCTAAACGGCGGCAAATTCGGGGCCGGGAGGGACACAATCGCCGATAAAGAAAGCCGGAATCGCCGCCGCGCTCTTTCATCGCAGCGCGGGAGCCGGTATTTAATCAGGTCTGCCCGCGATATTCGCGGTGTTTGCAGTTCGGTGAGCCCGGATAGGGATCGTTTGGAGAAAGATGATGGCGGCCAATGGCAAGTTTCGCGGTTCCTTTACAGCCTTGGTCACCCCTTTCAAAAACGGCGGCCTGGACGAGGGAGCATTGCGCAACCTCGTAAGCTGGCAGATTTCTCAGGGTTCCAGCGGTCTGGTTCCTGTCGGCACCACGGGTGAAAGCCCGACCCTGAGCCACGACGAGCACAACAAGGTCGTCGAATGGTGCGTGAAGGAAGCGAACGGCCGCGTGCCGGTGATCGCCGGCGCGGGTTCGAACTCCACCACGGAAGCGGTCGCTCTCGCCAAGCACGCCGAGAAGGCCGGCGCCGACGCTGTGCTGGTGGTGACGCCTTATTACAACAAGCCGACGCAAGAGGGGATGTATCATCACTTCAAGGAGGTGAATGATGCGGTCGGGATTCCGATCATTATCTACAACATCCCGCCGCGCTCGGTGGTTGATCTCTCGGTCGAGACGATGGCGCGCCTGTTCGAGCTGAAGAACATTGCGGGCGTGAAGGATGCCACTGGCAACGTTGCGCGCGTCTCGCAGCAGCGTCACGCGATGGGGCCTGACTTCATTCAGATGTCGGGCGAGGATATGACCGCGCTCGCCTACATGGCTGCGGGCGGGCATGGCTGCATTTCTGTCACCGCCAACATCGCACCGAAGCCGTGTGCCGATCTGATGGCGGCGGTCCTCAAGGGCGACTATGCCGGCGGCCTGACGATTCAAGACAGGCTGGTGCCGCTGCACGATGCCATCTTCAAGGAACCGGGTGTCGCCGGCGCCAAGCACGGCCTCAGGCTGCTGGGCCGTGTCGAGGAGGAGGTCCGTCTGCCCCTGCTGCCGGTGACGCCGCTCGTTGGCAGGGCCATTCGCGATGCTATGATCCACGCCGGAGTGCTCGATTAAACAGCGCTCGTCACGTTGGTCGCAAAGGGAGGTGTTCGATGCTCAAGGAATTCCGCGACTTCGCCATGAAGGGCAATGTCGTCGATTTGGCCGTTGCCGTGATTATCGGCGCGGCGTTCGGCGCCGTCGTCAGTTCGATGGTCGCTGACATCATCATGCCGATCATCGGCGCGATTACCGGCGGCCTCGACTTCTCGAACTACTTTACCGGCCTCTCCGAAGCAGTAACGGCAACCAACCTGGTCGATGCGAAAAAGCAGGGCGCCGTGTTGGCTTGGGGCAATTTCCTGACGCTGGCGTTGAACTTCATTATTATTGCGTTCGTTTTGTTCATGATCATTCAACTCATGAACAGATTGAAGCGTAAGCAGGAAGCTGCCCCGCCTCCGCCGCCGAAGCCTTCCGCGGAAGTTGAATTGCTGACCGAGATTCGCGATCTGCTGAAAAAGACCTGAGAGGTCGAGCGAGCGACAGAGGCGCTGTCACCGTGTCCGGTGGCAACGCCCGGAGGCTTTCGAGTTATGGCCGAGAAGAACAAGCGCGCCATCAAGGTCGTTGCGGAGAACCGCAAGGCGCGTTTTAATTATTCCATTGAGGACACGATTGAGGCCGGTGTGATGCTCACCGGCACCGAGGTGAAGTCCGCGCGTAACGGCAAGAGCACTATCGCCGAGTCCTATGCGGATTCGAAGGGCGGTGAGATCTGGCTCGTCAACGCCAATATTCCCGAATATCTGCAGGCCAACCGCTTCAATCACGAGCCGCGTCGGCCGCGCAAGCTGCTGCTGCACAAGCGGCAGATCAACAAGCTGATCGGCGCGATCGAGCGCGAAGGGATGACGCTCATTCCGCTGAAGATGTACTTCAACGAGCAGGGCAGGCTGAAGCTCGAACTGGCGCTCGCCAAGGGCAAGAAACTGCACGACAAGCGCGAAACGGAAAAGAAGCGGGACTGGTCGCGCGAAAAGAGCCGGTTGCTGCGGGCGAGAGGATAACCAAAATGAATCAGCCGAGTTTGGAAGCTCCCGATTGGTCGAGGATTCCAGCTCCGCAAGATGATGGCGCAGCAGCGCACCTCACCGGCCAGCGATTTCCCGATGTGGCACTGGCGGGCACGAACGACGAGAGCGTTGTGCTGTCGCGAGAGCCCCGCCGGATCGTCGTCTTTGCCTATCCGCGCACCGGCGAGCCCGGCAAGATCGGGCTGACCGAGGATTGGGACATGATCCCCGGTGCGCGTGGCTGCACACCGCAGACCTGTTCGTTTCGCGATCTCGCGGGCGATCTGAAAGCCGCCGGTGCTGCCCGCGTGTTCGGCCTATCCACCCAAACCACGGATTATCAGCGAGAGATGGTCACGCGGCTACACGTACCGTTCCCGGTTCTGTCAGATGTCAGGCTTGAACTGACCAAGGCTCTGAAGCTGCCGACGATGGAGGTTGTTGGTCAGATACTGTTGAAGCGCTTTGCGCTGGTCGCGGATGCGGGCGTCATCACCCATGTTTTTTATCCGGTGTTTCCGCCAGACCGTAACGCCGCCGACGTTCTGGCGTGGCTGAAGGCCAATCCCGCCTAGCTATCGAGATAATCCCTCACGCTCGCGAACACCGCGTGAAACATCTTCGGCGTCAACACGCGGGTGTTGGTGTTGTAGCGCGAGCAGTGATAGCTGCTGAAAATGCGGATCTGGCCATGCTGGAATTCGCCGCCGTGCTTGAATGGGGCGGCACGGGAGGGAAGGCCAAGCGCCTTCAGCGTCGAGTCATGCGAAATACGCCCGAGCGTGACAATGGCGCGCAGGCGCGGCATTTCCTTGATGGTGGCGACAAGGAAGCGGCGGCAGGTATTGATCTCGATGGGTGTCGGCTTGTTCTGTGGCGGCACGCAATGCACCGCATTGCTAATCCGGCAGTTCACCAGCTTCAGGCCGTCATCGGGGCGTGCTTCGTAGTGTCCAGAAGCGAAGCCGTAATCGAGCAGGGTCTGGTACAAAAGGTCGCCGGCATAGTCGCCGGTGAAGGGTCGTCCGGTGCGGTTGGCGCCCTGCAGGCCGGGCGCAAGGCCGACAATCAGCAACGAAGCATTGACCTCACCGAATTGCGGCACTGGTGCGTTGAACCAGTCGGGGTGCGCGGCGCGGTTGTCCTCGCGGAAGGACGCCAGGCGAGGGCAGAGTGGGCAGTTATGGTCAGGGTGGGAGGTATCGGAAGTAGAATGGCCTGAGGCCGCTTTGGGCCTCGAGCCGGATCTGGTTCTAGTCGTCGTACTCTTCTTCATCGGCCCGCGGTGCGATCGTGCTCACGCTCCGCTGCAGGAATTGCGGCGTGTGCTGGCGCTCCCGAGGCTCGCGCGGCGTGGTGCGCTCGCCCGGATCGCGGCCGAGCTTGGATTGGAGCTGGACCAGATCAGTAAAGACATCCGCTTGACGGCGCAACTCGTCCGCGATCATTGGCGGCTGGCTGGAAATCGTGGAGACAACGGTGACACGCACGCCCCGCCGCTGTACGGCTTCGACCAGTGAACGGAAATCGCCGTCGCCGGAGAACAGCACCATGTGGTCGATGTGCTCAGCCAACTCCATGGCATCGACGGCGAGTTCGATATCCATATTGCCCTTCACCTTGCGGCGGCCGCTGGCGTCGATGAATTCCTTGGTCGCCTTGGTGACGACGGTGTAGCCGTTGTAGTCGAGCCAGTCGATCAACGGGCGAATCGAGGAGTATTCCTGATCTTCGATGATAGCCGTGTAGTAGAATGCGCGAACCAGCGTGCCCCGGTTCTGAAACTCAAGGAGCAGACGCTTGTAGTCGATGTCGAAGCCAAGAGTTTTAGCGGTCGCGTAGAGATTGGCCCCATCTATGAAAAGCGCAATTTTATGAGAAGGCGATGTCATCAAAAGATTTCTCGTCTGTTTGTTATGAGGTTATTGGCGCGTTGATCTCGCGCAGGTGCTTCATGACGATATATAGATGAGGCAATGAAGCAAAACCTTGTCCGGGCAGCGTAAAATTGGGCGATAGCTATCCTGGGTAGATCAAGCGTTCCGATAAGCTGAACAGAACGTCAACGGACGGCGGTTCCTGCCACAAAAAGCCTGCAAATCCGGGAAAATTGGCGGTTGCGATCCTCGCGTATTCCTTGTATTTACTTCGGCACCGCAACAAACTTTTCAACCTGTTTTACGGAGCGGCTTTATGGCGCGCGTTACCGTCGAGGATTGCATCGACAAGGTCGATAACCGGTTTGATCTCGTGCTGCTTGCCGCGCATCGCGCGCGCATGATCTCGTCCGGCTCCCCGATCACGGTCGATCGCGACAACGACAAGAATCCGGTGGTGTCGCTGCGCGAAATCGCGGACCAGACTATTGCTCCGGAAGACCTCAGGGAAGAACTGGTGCACTCGCTGCAAAAGTTCGTCGAAGTGGACGAACCGGAGCCGGATATGATCCCGCTGATCGGATCGGCCGGTGCGAGCGTCGACGCCGACGACACCGAAGTCGCTGTCGAACGCATGACCGAAGAAGAACTGCTCAAGGGTCTGGAAGGCCTCGCGCCGCCGGAAGAGCAGCCTGAGGAGGACGAATAAGCAGGCTCTGGGCCGCGCCAAAGGCGGCCCGCGTAATGTGCGGCGGATAGCAAGGCCCGGGGAAATCCGGGCCTTTTGTTTTCGGCCTTTTGTTTTGATCCTGTTCAAGATTTTAGGCAGACTTTCTTGCGATTGGAACCGGGGACGGCGATATTCTCAGTCAAGGGATAAGCTCCGAATTAAGCTCCAAATCCGGAAGGATGGTTTCAAGATGCCGGCTGGACGGCGCAGCGCAGGTCAGATGCAGGCAAGCGCCGAGATGGCGGAGGTTGCGGCTGCACCCAAGCGTCCCATGCGCCCCCGGGCACAGATGATGCGGCAATACGATCTGGTCGACAGGGTCAGAGCCTACAATCCCCATACCGACGAGGATCTTCTCAACCGCGCTTACGTCTACGCCATGAAAGCCCATGGCGAGCAGAAGCGTGCTTCGGGTGATCCGTACTTTTCCCATCCGCTCGAGGTCGCCGCGATCCTGACCGACCTCAAGCTCGACGATGCCACGATTGTCGCTGCGCTGCTGCACGACACCATCGAGGACACCGAGTCCACGCGTGCTGAAATCGATCAGTTGTTCGGCACCGAGATCGGAGCGCTGGTGGAGGGCCTCACCAAGCTGAAACGGCTTGAGCTGGTCTCGCGTGAGGCCAAGCAGGCGGAAAACCTACGCAAGCTTCTGCTTGCGATCTCGAGCGACGTGCGCGTGCTGCTCGTCAAGCTCGCCGATCGCCTGCACAACATGCGCACGATGGAGTTCATGCCGCCGGCCTCGCGCCAGCGCATAGCCGAGGAAACGCTCGACATCTACGCGCCGCTTGCAGCTCGCATGGGAATGCAGGAAATGCGTGAGGAACTGGAGGATCTGTCCTTCCATGTGCTCGATCCGGAGGCATATGCAGTAGTCACGCAGCGGCTCGATGCGCTGACCGAGCTCAACCGCAATCTGATCGGAGAGATTGAGACGCAATTGTCCACGAGCCTAGAATCGCATGGCCTCAAGGCGGTGGTGAAGGGACGGCGCAAGCAGCCGTTCTCGATCTGGGTGAAAATGGAGCGCAAGTCGGTCAATTTCGAGCAATTGTCCGACATCTTTGGCTTTCGCGTCATTCTGGAGACACCGGAGGAGTGTTACAGGGCACTTGGCGTGGTGCACACCACATGGCCCGTCGTTCCGGGACGCTTCAAGGATTACATCTCGACGCCGAAGCAGAATGACTATCGCTCGATCCACACCACGGTGATCGGCCCCGGCAATCAGCGCGTCGAATTGCAGATCCGCACCGAGGAGATGGACCGGATCAACGAATACGGCATCGCCGCGCATTCCTTCTACAAGGAGGGCGTTGATTCTCCGACCGAGATGCTGAAGCGGGAATCCAATGCCTTCGCCTGGTTGCGCCACACCATCGAGATGCTGGCGGAAAGCGCCAACCCCGAGGAATTCCTCGAACACACCAAGATGGAGTTGTTCCACGATCAGGTATTCTGCTTCACCCCGAAGGGAAAGCTGATCGCACTGCCACGCCATGCCAATGTGATCGACTTTGCCTATGCGGTGCATACCGATGTCGGCAACAGCGCGGTCGGCTGCAAAATCAACGGCCAGTTCTCGCCGCTGTCGTCGGAGCTGCATAATGGCGACGAGGTCGTGGTGCTGACCTCGCGTGCGCAATTGGCACCGCCGTCCGCATGGGAATTGCTAGCCGTCACCGGCAAGGCGAGAGCCGCGATCCGCCGCGCCACCCGCGCAGCAGTGCGCGACCAGTATGCGGGGTTGGGACGTCGCATCGTCGAGCGTCTGTTCATGCGTGCCAAGATTGTCTATGCCGATGACAAGCTGAAGGGCGCGCTGCCTCGCCTCGCGCGCACCTCCATCGAGGATGTGATGGCGGCTGTCGGGCGCGGTGAGATCAAAGCCTCCGATGTCGCTCGCGCGATGTATCCCGACTACAAGGAAGAAGCGCGTCTCAGCGGTATCAAGGGCGCGGCCGCGAAGGCCAAGGCGCCGGATGTTGCCACGAGTAATACGGCGATTCCGATCCACGGCATCAATTCCGATCTGCCGATCAAGTTTGCGCCGAATGGTGGCGCAGTGCCGGGGGATCGCATCGTCGGCATCGTCACGCCAGGTGAGGGCATCACCATTTATCCGATCCAGGCGCCCGCCTTGAAGGATTTCGAGGAAGAGCCGGAACGGTGGGTAGACGTGCGCTGGGATATCGACGAAGCCGCGCCGCGGCGTTTTCCGGCGCGGCTGCATGTGCAAAACGTCAACGAACCGGGCAGTCTCGCGCAGGTCGCAGGCGTGATCGCCGAACATGACGGCAATATCGATAATATCGGCATGAGCCGCCGTTCGCCGGATTTCACCGATCTCATCATCGATCTCGAGGTCTACGACCTCAAGCACCTGAACGGGATCATCAACCAATTGCGCGCGAAAGCCGTGGTCGCGAGCGTCGAACGGGTCAACGGCTAGCTTTCCGGAAATTGCCGATGTCTTCCTTGCCGATTCGCCTTGGGGTCAATGTCGATCACGTCGCCACGCTGCGCAATGCGCGTGGTGGACTGTTGCCCGATCCTGTCCGCGCAGCGCTGCTGGCGATCGAGGCTGGAGCGGACGGCATCACCGCGCATCTGCGCGAGGATCGCCGCCACATCCGCGACGCCGATATGGCGCGGCTGAAGCGCGAGATTTCAAAGCCTCTGAATTTCGAGATGGCGGTCACCGACGAGATGGTCGGGATTGCGCTTGCGACCAAGCCGCATGCGGTGTGTCTCGTGCCGGAACGGCGGATGGAACTGACCACCGAAGGCGGACTCGACGCCGTGGGGCAGCAGGAGGCGATTGCGCCGGCCATCGCAAAGTTCAACGAGGTCGGCATCCGCACTTCGCTTTTTATCTCGCCTGATTCCGCGCAGATCAAGATGGCCGCACGGCTGGAGGCCCCGGTCATCGAGATTCATACCGGCACCTGGTGCGATGCGCTAGCGGAACGAAGCGGCAAGGCGGACGCAGAATGGCTGCGGGTCGTCGAGGGTGCAAAACTGGCGCATTCGCTAGGACTTGAAGTCCATGCAGGTCATGGCCTCGATTATGCAACTGCCGAGGCGATTGCCGCGTTGCCGCAGATTGCCGAACTCAACATAGGCCATTTCCTGATGGGCGAGGCGCTGTTCGTCGGTCTGCCCCAGGCCATCGGCACCATGCGCGCGGCGATGGCGCGTGGCCGGGCTAAAGTGGGGCGGGCATGATTCTCGGGATCGGCTCCGACACCATCGACATCCGCCGGGTCGAACGGGTGATGGAGCGCCACGGCGCGCGGTTCATCGATCGCATCTTCACAGAGGTCGAGCAGGCCAAGGCGGCGCGGCGAGCGAAGGCGCCGCGCGCGTTTATTGCGACCTATGCCAAACGCTTCGCGGCCAAGGAAGCCTGCGCCAAGGCGCTGGGCACCGGTATCCGGGAAGGGGTGTGGTGGCGGGATATGGGGGTGGTCAACCTCCCTGGGGGGCGGCCGACCATGCGACTGACGGGCGGGGCGCTCATACGGCTTGAGGCGTTGCTTCCCTCCGGCCATGAGGCGCGGATCGACCTCACGATTACCGATGACTGGCCCCTGGCGCAGGCTTTTGTCATCATTTCCGCGGTCCCTAAGTCCTGAGCCAGGCCTGAGTTGAAAAGCGGGACGGCACGGCCGATCATCCCGTTGCCTTAATTTCCAAGAAATATCAATCGTTTGGTGGATTGTGGCGCGGCCGTTGATTGCGCCAGATGCAGCAAGCGTTTAAAACCTGCACAGGTGCTTCGGCCCGTGCCGCGCCCGCCGTTTCAAGGAATCCAGACGACATGAGCACGACATCCGGCACCAAATCCGAAGGCGGGATTGGCGAGGCGATCCGCGTTGTTATTCACGCGCTCATCATTGCAGCGATCATCCGCACCTTTCTGTTCCAGCCGTTCAACATTCCGTCGGGCTCGATGGAGCCCACACTGCTGGTTGGCGACTATCTGTTCGTCTCGAAATATTCCTACGGCTACAGTCACTATTCGCTGCCGTTTTCGCCGCCGCTGTTTTCCGGCCGGGTTTTTGGTTCCGTACCCTCGCGCGGCGACGTAATCGTGTTCCGCTTCCCGCGCGAGGACAACATCGACTACATCAAGCGTGTGGTCGGTCTGCCGGGCGATCACATCCAGATGAAGGAAGGCCTGTTGTATATCAACGATGTGCCTGTGAAGCGTGAGCGGGTCGCCGATTTCGTCGGGGAGGATCCGTGCGGCTCGGGAGACGCGACGGCGCGTGTCAAGCAGTGGCAGGAGACGTTGCCGAACGGCGTCACTTACAAGACCCTCGATTGCGTTGATAACGGCTATTACGACAACACTGCGGTCTATGTCGTGCCGGAAGGCCACTATTTCATGATGGGTGATAATCGCGACAATTCGAGTGACAGTCGCGTAGCGTCGGGTGTGGGCTACGTGCCGGCGGAGAATCTGATTGGCCGTGCCCAGATCATTTTCTTCTCCGTCGATAGGGGCGAGCAAGCGTGGCAGTTCTGGCGCTGGCCAGTCAGCGTGCGCTGGCACCGCCTATTCTCGGTTATCAGATGATCGGTGATGTCTTGAGGGCAGTGCCAGTGCAGGAGGGTGATCCTCCCGACGCGAAGCCCGCGACAGCGAAATCGCCCGAACGCAAGTCGGCGGCAGACGCGCCTGTGGCGGAGGACAAGCCGAAGAAGCCGCGCAGGCCGAGTGCGAAGGCGCTGGTGCGCGAGATCGAACAGCGTATCGGTCATACTTTCAAGAATCCCGCGCTTTTGAAAACCGCGCTCACTCATGTTTCGGCTTTGAAGCCGTCGCAGAATCGCACCGACAGCTATCAGCGGCTGGAATTCCTCGGCGACCATGTGCTCGGTCTGATCGTCTCCGACATGCTCTATCGCGCCTTCCCGAAGGCGGACGAAGGCGAGATGTCCAAGCGTCTTGCTGATCTCGTGCGCAAGGAAGCTTGTGTCGATGTTGCAAGATCTCTCGGGCTGCATGAGAACATCAAGCTCGGCACGGTTGGCGCGGGCGTTGGCGCGCGGCTTCGCAACAGCATCGTCGGTGACATCTGCGAGGCGGTGATCGGCGCCATCTTCCTCGATGGCGGATACGATGCCGCCGAACAGTTCGTACTCCGCAATTGGACCGAGCGTATGCGCCGTCCGGTGCGGCCGCTGCGCGATCCGAAAACCGTGTTGCAGGAATGGGCCCAGGGCAAGGGATTGCCGACGCCGGTCTACCGCGAGGTGGAGCGCACCGGGCCGCATCACGATCCGCGTTTCCGTGTCGCGGTTGATCTGCCTGGCCTGGCTTCAGCGGAGGGTATCGGCTCCAGCAAGCGCGCGGCGGAGAAGGCGGCAGCATCGGCCCTGTTGAGCCGCGAAGGCGTGTCTGGCGGCAAGGATGCCTGAATTGCCGGAACAGAACCCGCCGACCCAATGCGGCTTCGTCGCATTAATCGGCGCACCGAACGTCGGCAAGTCCACACTCGTCAACGCGCTGGTTGGATCGAAAGTCACCATCGTCTCGCGCAAGGTGCAGACCACGCGTGCGCTGATCCGGGGCATCGTCATCGAAGACAACGCACAGATCGTGCTGGTTGACACCCCCGGCATCTTCCAGCCGAAGCGGCGTCTGGATCGTGCCATGGTCTCGACGGCGTGGAGCGGGGCGCACGACGCCGACATGGTCTGCGTGCTGCTCGATGCGCGCGCCGGGCTTGACGAGGAGGCCGAGGCGATCTTCGCTAAGCTCGAAGCCGTCAAGCATCCGAAGTTTCTCGTCATCAACAAGATCGATTTAGTGGCGCGCGAGAAACTGCTCGCGCTGGCACAAAAGGCTAACGAGCGGATCGCGTTCAAGCAGACTTTCATGATCGCGGCCATTTCGGGCGACGGTGTCGACGACCTGCGACGCGCGCTGGCAGAGGCGATGCCGGGGGGGCCTTATCATTACCCCGAAGACCAGATGTCGGATGCGCCGCTGCGTCATCTCGCCGCGGAAATCACCCGCGAAAAAATCTACCGGAATCTGCACCAGGAACTACCGTACCAATCGACGGTGGAGACCGACAGTTGGAAAGAACTGAAGGACAAATCCGTCCGTATCGAGCAGACCATCTTCGTCGAGCGTGACAGCCAGAGAAAAATCGTGCTCGGCAAGGGCGGCGCCACCATCAAGGCGATCGGTGCGGATGCCCGCAAGGAGATCGCCGATATTCTCGGACAGAAAGTGCACCTGTTCCTGTTCGTGAAGGTGCGCGACAATTGGGGCGACGATCCCGAGCGCTATCGGGAGATGGGACTGGAGTTTCCGAAGGAATGAAAGGCTTTGAGCCTGTCGTACCAGAGAATGTGCGGCGTTTTGAAATTTGTCTTTATGCCTCGCTGCTGCTGGATACGCTTTCGTTTCCCTTGCGCCCGATCCCTGAAGATGTGCCACGCATCACCGTGGCAGCCTCCGCGATCTTCAGTGCGGGCCTGATCCTGTTGTTTTGCCATCTGGTGTGGGTCGCAGCCCATCAGCGGCGCAACTGGGCGCGCCTGGTGCTGATGGTGTCGCTTGGCCTGTCGATCCTCACCCTCGTCAGTGTGTTGCGTCATGAGGGCTGGTCGTTTGCAAACGTGCTCGATATCGGCTCGGTGGTGCTGACGGGTTTTGGGATCTATCAGTCCTTCACCGGTGACGCCGAGGGCTGGTTTCAGTCCTGACGTTTTGCGATGTTCCGTGAGATCGTGCTGCGAGATATTGCCCGTTGCAGGCAAAATCTGCCGCGTCAAAATTGCGCAGATCGGCTGTGATGGCGCCGTATGTCATTAAAATAGATGGCCCGATCGTTTGGCTCGCACTTTGCTTGAAGCAATCCCATCGCGTCATTCCGAGGGGATTGCGAATGCTGGTTCAGTCTTCGACGTCGTCGTCAGCGCTCGCCGCGTTGACATCCGTGACGCGCTCCGCATCGGAGGGGCACGACAAGTCTGGCACTCGGGCTGCGACGGGTTCAGGTATGGCGTCGGGGACCAGCCGTTATGATTTTTCCAACATGACGCCGGCGCAGATGCGCGATGCTGTGAACCGGATGATCCGCGGCGGCGAGCTTAGCCTCGACGAGACGAGCAGCCTTTTGTGCATCATGGCGCCGCCGTCGGCGCGGCTGAAGGTCGACGGAACCACCGGTGCCCGAGGCTGAATGCAAACAGATCGACAACACCCCGGTCGATGCCTTCGCGAAGCTGCGCGACGGAATTGCGGGCGCCCGGTGGCGGAATGACAGCGCGGCGGAGGCGGCGCTGTCGCGAACGCTCGCGGCGCTCCAGCGTGTGCAGGGAACGGTCTCCTCAGTCGATATTCTGGCCTAAGGGCGAGAGCCGCGAGGCGATTTTCCGCCGGATCGTGTAAGATCGACTCATGGAATGGACCGACGAAGGTATCATCCTCGGCACGCGGCGGCATGGCGAATCCAATGCCATCGTTGAACTGCTGACGCGCAGCCATGGCCGCCACCTCGGTCTGGTGCGCGGCGGGGCAGGCACGCGGATGCGGCCGCTGCTGCAACCGGGCAATTCGGTTAGCGCGGTCTGGCGCGCCCGGCTCGACGAGCATCTTGGCTATTATGCGATGGAGGGGACGCGGCTGCGCGCAGCGACCATGCTGGCATGCCCTCATGCCGCCTATGGCATCACGCATCTTGCGGCGTTGGCGCGGCTGTTGCCGGAGCGTGCTCCGCATGACGGCATTTACGAATTGCTCGAGGCGATTCTGGACGATTTCGATGAGCCTGTCGCCGCGGCCACGTATGTCGTCCGTTTCGAGATGGCGATGCTGGACGAACTCGGTTTTGGCCTTGACCTGTCAAGTTGTGTCGCGACGGGTACCCAAGCCGATCTGATCTATGTCTCGCCCAAATCCGGCTGCGCAGTGTCCCGTGCCGCCGGGGAACCCTGGCGCGAGCGGTTGTTGCCGCTGCCGCCATTTCTGCGCGCGGGTCATGAGGGTAGCAGCGTTGAGAATCAGCAGGACCTGATGGAAGGCTTCCGGCTGACCGGTCTGTTTCTGCTGCGCAATGTGCTGGAGCCACGTGGGCAGGGCCATTCCGATGCGCGGGACGGCTTTATCACGGCGGTGGCGCGATCGCGGGTCCAGTTGGCTGCCGAGTGAGCACGCGATCCCAAACGAAAAACGGGCCGGATCCGGCCCGTTTCGTAAAATCAGGTCGTGGCGCTCACCAACGGCGGTAATAGCGCCGGCCACCATAATAGGGGCGCGGGCCGTAGTAAGAACGCGGACCATAGTAGCGCGGGCCGGTGCGGTAGCAGCTCCGCACCCATTGCCAGCCGTTCCAGACACGGCGGCAGACCAGAGCGATGCTCTCGGCCTGGGTCGACGGCGCGCCGGTGACGCCGGGCAGCGTCATGGCCTCGGCACGCGGGCTAGCCAGTGAGGCCGCGCCTGCGATGGCGGCTGCGGCAATGGCAGTCAGAACGACACGTTTCATTTTTTCCTCCTGCGGGTCCTTTCAAGGCGGCAACCCATCCAATCCACTAAAGTTCCATGAAACTGGAACTCTTTGACAATATCAGGGCGGCTCCCTTTGTCATTGGGTGGCCAATCAAACTAATAGGAATTGATGCTTGCCGGGTGATTCAGCAGCCTTATTCCATCCTTGTCCCGCCCAGCGGCAGGCGTTAACCCCTGCGGCATGGGCAAGACACTGATTCCCCCCGAACCGCACGACATTCAGGAAGTCGCGTTGCGCGATGCGCTCGAGGAGCGCTATCTCGCTTACGCACTCTCCACCATTATGCACCGGGCGCTGCCGGATGCGCGCGACGGGCTGAAACCGGTTCACCGACGCATCCTCTACGGCATGCGGCTGTTGCGGCTCGATCCGACCTCGCCGTTCAAAAAGTCGGCCAAGATCGTCGGCGACGTGATGGGCGGATTCCATCCGCACGGCGATCAGGCGATCTACGACGCCCTGGTACGCCTCGCCCAGGATTTCTCGTCGCGCTATCCGCTGGTCGACGGGCAGGGCAATTTTGGCAACATCGACGGCGATAACCCCGCCGCCATGCGATATACCGAGTCACGCCTGACCGATGTTGCGCGCTTGCTGCTCGAAGGGCTCGACGAGGACGCCGTCGAGTTTCGCCCGAGCTACGACGGCAGCGATAAAGAGCCGACAGTCCTGCCGGGTGGCTTTCCCAATCTGCTCGCCAATGGTGCGCAGGGCATCGCGGTCGGTATGGCGACAGCGATTCCGCCTCATAATGCGGCCGAGCTTTGCGACGCAGCACTTCATCTCATCGCCAAGCCCGCGACCAAGACGCAAGGACTGCTACGCTATGTCAAGGGCCCGGATTTTCCGACCGGCGGCATCGTGGTGGATTCGCAGGACTTGATCGCCGAGGCCTACGCGACGGGCCGTGGCGGCTTCCGTGTCCGCGCCAAATGGCATCAGGAAGATGGTGCGCGCGGCGCATGGAATATCGTCGTGACCGAAATTCCATGGCTGGTGCAGAAGTCGCGTTTGATCGAGCGCATCGCCGAACTCCTCAACGAGAAGAAGCTGCACCTCGTCGGCGACATTCGTGATGAATCGGCAGAGGACATTCGCATCGTCATCGAGCCGAAATCACGGAATGTCGACCCCGAAGTGCTGATGGAGACGTTGTTCAAGCAGACCGACCTCGAGAGTCGGATTCCGCTGAACCTGAACGTGCTGGTCAAGGGGCGCATTCCGAAGGTGCTGGGCCTCGCGGAAGCCTTGCGCGAGTGGCTCGATCATCTACGCGACGTGTTGGTGCGCCGCTCCAACCATCGCAAGAGCCAGATCGAGCACCGGCTCGAGGTGCTGGGCGGTTACCTGATCGCGTACCTCAACCTCGACAAGGTCATCAAGATCATCCGTACCGAGGATGAGCCGAAACCCGTCCTCATCAGGGCCTTCAAGCTCACGGACATCCAGGCTGATTCCATCCTCAACATGCGGCTGCGCAATTTGCGCAAGCTGGAGGAAATGGAAATCCGCGGCGAGGACAAGAAGCTGCGTGTCGAACTGAAAGACCTCAAGGCGGTGCTCGCTTCCGAAGACGAGCAGTGGAAGAAGGTTGGCGAGCAAGTCAAGAAGGTCCGCGACCTGTTTGGGCCGAAGACCGCGCTCGGCAAGCGCCGCACCCAGTTCGCCGACGCGCCGGAGCATGATCTCGCCGCCATCGAGGAAGCGCTGGTCGAACGCGAGCCGATCACTGTTGTCGTCTCAGACAAGGGGTGGGTTCGTACGCTGAAGGGCCATGTCGAGGACCTCTCGAACCTTTCGTTCAAGAGCGACGACAAGCTCGGCTTTGCCTTTTTTGCGGAGTCGACCTCGAAGCTGTTGCTGCTCGGGACCAACGGCCGTTTCTATACACTCGATGCGCAGAAGCTGCCGGGCGGTCGCGGCCATGGCGACCCGATCCGGATGTATATCGACCTCGAGGGTGATGCGAACATCGTGTCGCTGTTCGTCAATGCCGGTGGACGCAAGTTCCTGATTGCGAGCCATGATGGGCAGGGCTTCGTCGTCAAGGAGGATGATTGCGTGGGCAACACCCGCAAAGGCAAGCAGGTGCTCAATGTCACCGTGCCGAATGAAGCTGCCGCAATGTGTACCGTTGCGGGCGATACGATCGCGGTGATCGGCGAGAACCGCAAGATGCTGATCTTCCCGCTCGATCAGGTGCCGGAAATGGCGCGCGGGCGCGGCGTGCGCCTGCAACGTTACAAGGACGGCGGCTTGTCAGACATCACGACCTTCACCGCCAAGGAAGGATTGACATGGAAGGATTCCGCCGGGCGCGAATTCTCCACAACATGGAGAGAACTCTCTGACTGGCGCGGCAACCGCGCCGACGCCGGCCGCCTGCCACCGAAGGGTTTTCCGAAGTCGAACAAGTTTGGCAAGGGGATTGGCTAGCAGCCTTACCTCTCCCCGTTTACGGGGAGAGGTCGGATTGCCGCGGTGGCGATCCGGGTGAGGAGCGTTGCGCTCACTCAATATCTCTATCCGCGTTTCCCTTTATGATTGCCTCTCTTCCCGAAAGCGGGGCGAGAGGGTCATGATCCGGTTTGACAAAGTGCTCACTCATGTCGAGATTCCGGGCTCGTTCGCGGTGCTCACGCCCCGGAATGACGGGATGTTTCAGGAGAGCGCCATGGTCCGCCGCAATGAAATCCGCGAAGGCGAAGTCGCCGTCACGCCGCCAGCGCCGACCGATGCCGGGCTGACCTATATCGGCCGCATCCACACGCCATGGACCGATCGCATGATGACGCCACGGCAGGGGCGGCACGACGGCCCCGAATGCCGCATTGAGATCTTCGAGCCCTGGGTGCCCGCGCTGAAGGGCTTGGAAAAATTCTCGACCGCCGAGGTACTGTATTGGCTGGATCAGTCGCGGCGCGACCTCGTGCTGCAGAGCCCGGCCAGCAACGGTGAGGTCCACGGCACCTTCTCGCTGCGCTCACCGGTGCGGCCGAATCCGATCGGCACGTCGGTTGTCAAACTCGTCCGGGTCGAGGGGAACATGGTGACAGTGCAGGGGCTGGATTGCCTCGATGGTACTCCCCTGATCGATCTCAAGCCCGACCGGTGCCTTTTTACCTCGATTGCTCCGAAGCAGCGCGGTGACGACGAAACCGTTAGCTAACGCTTCTGCAAATCACTTGCATCTAGATGCGTGCTCATGCATGCTGTCGAGTATGGATGCACAGACTCACCCCCCGGCGAGACCCGTCGCGGCCTCCGAGAGCGGCTGGCGCGCGCCCAATCGCGAGCCCTCGCTGGCCGATGTGTTCGGCTCAATCAGGGTGAGGCAGGGTGGCTCGTTCTGGGCCAAGCTGGTAGCCTTTCTCGGACCGGGCTACCTCGTCGCCGTCGGCTACATGGACCCCGGCAACTGGGCGACCTCGCTCGCGGGCGGTTCGAAGTTTGGCTACGCGCTGCTCTCGGTTGCGCTGATCTCCAACATCATGGCGATTATCCTGCAATCGCTGTGCGCACGCCTTGGCGTCGGCGCAGGCCGCGATCTCGCGCAGGCCTGCCGTGACGCCTATCCCCGCTGGGTGGCATGGCCGCTGTGGCTGTTTGCGGAAATCGCCATCAGTGCTACCGACCTCGCGGAGATCATCGGCACCGCCATCGGCCTCAATCTCTTGTTCGGCATTCCGCTCGAGATCGGCGTGCTGATAACCGCACTCGATGTGTTCTTGATCCTCGCTTTGCAGGCGCTTGGTTTCCGGTGGGTGGAAGCGTTCGTCGTTGCGTTGCTCGGCGTGATCGCGGCGTGCTTCGCGATCCAGATCGCGCTTGCGAGCCCCGACTGGGGCGCGGTCATTCGGGGTTTTGCACCTACCACCGAGATCGTGCGCAATCCCGACATGCTCTATCTCGCGCTCGGCATACTCGGTGCGACGGTGATGCCGCATAACCTCTATCTGCATTCCGGCCTGGTGCAGACGCGTGGTTATGGACCGACCGAGGCGGACAAGCGCGAGGCGATCAAGCTGTCGACCCTCGATTCCACTTTCGCGCTGTGCCTGGCGCTCACTATCAACGCCTCGATTCTGATTCTGGCGGCGGCGACCTTCAACGCTGCAGGCAATCACGAGGTCGCTGAGCTCGATCGCGCCCATGCGCTGCTGGCGCCGATGCTGGGATCAAGCTGGGCGCCAACGTTGTTCGGCGTGGCGCTGTTGTGTTGCGGGCTGAATTCGACGGTGACGGCGACGTTGTCCGGCCAGATCGTGATGGAAGGCTTCATCAACATCCGCATCGCGCCGTGGTTGCGCCGTCTCATCACCCGCGCCATTGCTGTCGTGCCGGCGGCGCTGGTGACGATCTGGTATGGCGCGAAAGGCTCCGGTCAACTCCTGATCCTCAGTCAGGTGGTGCTGAGCCTGCAGTTGCCGTTCGCCATCGTGCCGCTGGTGATGTTCACCGGCAGCCGCGCCAAGATGGGCGTGTTCGTGGCGCCGCGCTGGCTGACCGCGGCCGCTGCGGTGACGGCGATCGTGGTCATCGTGTTGAACGCCAAGCTGGTGTTCGATTTTGTCACGGGGTCGTAGCGAAACCGAACGCGACAGCAGGGTACGAGGGCAGCGTCAGCTTGCAAATACCGAAGGCACGCCGAGAATCTTGATCGGGTCGTCGCCTTCCTTCAATCCCATCAGCTTGATGAGGGCAGGGGCGATCTGATTCCAGCGCTCGCGGGCCATTTCCTTGCCCGAGGGAGTCTTGGCCTCATCGAACAGGCGCTGGAAAACGTAATAGACGATGTGGCCTTCCTCCTGAGGGGTCTTGGCGCCCCAGCGCTTCTTGGCAAGCCCGCGCCACTTGCTGCCGTCCGGCACGACCGATTCCGGCACGAATTGCGAGATCAGGTCGGCGTCGTGCGTGAACTTGGCGATGTCGTTTTCCGGCTCGGGATAGACGCTTTCCCATGCCCCTTTCCTGCCGGCGGCCTTGTCAATCGAGTCACGGAAGTACCAGTAGCCGGTCGAATGTTCGACGACGGCAGCTTCGATGGTTTCGATTTCCTTGTCGGAATACCCGCCGACCTGCCGCAACAGCTCGCCAGCCATCACCGCGCCGGTGATGTTGTGGATCAGTGCGTGGTTGTCGCCGATCTTCGGGTTGGTGAGAACGCTTTCGTCGTTCCAGAAGTTCGGCGAATTTTTCAGGAAGCCGGCCTTGCGCAAGCGGGCGACCATGTCACGAGCCTTGGTAAGCTGCTCCGGATTGGTCAGCACCGATTCTTTTTCTTCCTTGGCGATGTTGTGCAGGATATCGCCGGCGAGAGCGAGCCGCCGGTCGGCTGCAGGCATCTTCTGATCCATCGCCATCTTGGAAACGAACGCGGCGCAGAGCCGGTTGTGGAGGATGTCCTGCGTGGGATCCTTCACCTGACGCTCCTCGGTGGCGATCATGACGTCCATCACCTTCTGAAGGTCGGGTGTTTCCTTCAGATAGTTTTTCTCCATGCTCAAAAATGGTTCAGGCAGATCGTACTTGTCCTGTGAAGCCGCGAATGCCGGCTGAATGGCGATGAGGCTGAAGGCGAGTGTCGCGATCATGCTGGAATGTCGATTGAACATCTATTGCCCCTTGTGATTGTCGCCCCGACGGTAAAAGTCATGGCATTTCCTCAGGGCGGCATTGAACGACGATGCGATATAAAAAAACAATAGCTGACGCGCGACGAAAGGACGCTCGCCGTAACGTCGCGTGCGTGGTGGTTCATTATGATGTGAGACGCGATGAAGATTGAATGTAGCCGCAGCTAATCCGTCGCTGCGCTCTTGTCGAATGTCGCGCGAGCACTCTCGATCTCCGGCAGATTGGAGAGCGCCCACTGGCCGAGATTTTCAACCGGCGTCTTCAGCGAGTGACCGAGGGCGGTGAGTTCGTAATCGACGCGCGGCGGGATGGTCGGAAACACGGTGCGCTTCACGAGACCATCGCGTTCCAGCCCGCGCAATGTCAGCGTCAGCATCCGCTGCGAGATGCCGCCGATCTTTCGCTTGAGTTCGTTGAAGCGACGTGGGCTACCGGCAAGCTGCATGATCACCAGCACGCTCCATTTGTCACCGACGCGCGCCAGAATTGAGCCCACCGCTCTGCAATCTTCGGGCAAATGTTCGGCGGGCGGGACAGTCACATCGGTGTGCTTTCGTGCCATGGATGTATCCGGGTTCTGAAAATGTGCCTTCTTGCGGGGTTTCTTGACAGTCACTCATATAGTCTAGGTATCAAAATAATACCAGATACAAAAGGTGACCATTATGAAACTCCTTCATATCGACGCCAGCATTCTTGGCGGCAATTCCGTCTCCCGCCAGCTGTCCGCCGCCGCCGTGGAGCGGCTGCGCAAGACCACGCCCGGGCTTGAAGTGACGTATCGCGATATCTCATCCGCGCCGCTGTCGCATCTGTCCGGCGCGCATCTGGCAGCCGCGCAGGGCGCTACGCCCGAAACCGCTGCGATGCGCGAGGATGTTGCGGCGAGTGCTGCCGCGCTCGATGAATTCCTCGCCGCCGACATCGTGGTGGTCGGAGCGCCGATGTACAATTTCACCATCCCGAGCCAACTCAAGGCGTGGATCGATCGCATTCTCGTCGCTGGCAAGACGTTCAAGTATTCGGAAGCAGGCATGGAAGGGCTGGCGAAGGGTAAGCGCGTGATCGTGACGATTACGCGCGGCGGCTTCTACGGCGCCGACACACCAGCGGCGGCGGGCGAGCATCTCGAAACCTATCTGCGATGGGTGTTTGGATTCATCGGCGTCACCGATCTTGAGGTGATCCTCGCGGAAGGAATCCAGACGGGCGCCGAGCAGCGCGAGAAAGCCGTGGCGAATGCGTTGAAGGCGGTGACGGATCTGCGCGTGGCGTGATTGTTTGATCATGTCCGCAATGTTGCGGACATGATCGCGCTAATCCTGCGGTTCAGCCGCGACCGCGCCGTTGACATCCACGCGCACCCAGCCGTTCGGCGCGAGCCGCTGCTGCGGCAGAAAGCGGCCCTTGTAACTCATCTTGCTCGAGCCGTCGATCCAGTAGCCGAGATAGACGTAGGGCAGGCCCATGCTGCGGGCGCGCGCGATATGGTCGAGGATCATGAACGTGCCGAGCGAGCGGTTACGCTCTCCGGGCTCGAAGAACGAATAGACCATCGACAGGCCGTCGCCGAGGATATCGGTCAGCGCGACGGCGACTAGGTCGCCGCCCTTGCCGGTGATGCCGGTATCGGCTGTGCGGCGGCGATATTCGATGATGCGGGTGGTGACGTGGCTGTCTTCCACCATCATCGCGTAGTCGAGCACGGTCATGTCGGCCATGCCGCCGTCATGGTGGCGCGCATCGAGATAGGCGCGGAACACCGAATATTGTTCGGAGGTCGGAATCGCCTCACGCATCTCGCCGAGGAGATCGGCGTTGCGGTGGAGCAGCTTGCGCAGGTTGCGTGATGGCTGGAATTCATCGGCGATGACGCGGACCGAAATGCAGGCGCGGCACAGGTCGCACGCCGGACGATAAGCAATGGACTGGCTGCGGCGGAACCCGCCATGGGTGAGCAGGTCGTTCAACTCACCTGCCTTGTCGCCGACCAGATGGGTGAAAACCTTGCGTTCCTGGAACCCTTCGAGATACGGGCAGGGAGTGGGCGCCGTCAGATAGAATTGCGGCGTATTGCGCGAATGTTGCGTCACGTCAGGCCGTCAACCCCGGATCGTGAGCGGCGGCGGGTTCCGCCGCTCGGTTCGATTCACTGTACAAGCATCGCTCGCATGGCCTGACCCGTCAATCAGAACGAGCGGTTGGGAGGCATGGGGGCGGTGGTATTCACCAGCACCGTGCCAAGCACGAGATCGTGCAGCAACTGGCCGTGCCGGTTGAAGAACCCGACCACCACGATCAGCGGGGTGAGGAACGACACGGAAAACCAGTAGGCCACTGCGTGAACGACGCCGAGCAGGAAGTAGGGCCGCCCGCCATTTAGCATCTCCATATGGATGCCGAGCATGCGCATGCCGATTGTGGCGGCGTGCGGGCCGCCGAGCGACAAACCATAGTACAACAGCGCCCAGATGATGGAGAAGGGCGAGATCAGCCAGAACAGCGCCCAGCCGAGCCCGAGCGTCACCACGCCGAACAGCAGGATGAAGATCGATGCCAGCACAATCGGCACCGACAGCACGAACAGATCGATCAGGAAGGCGACAAAGCGCTTGGTGAGCACGCCGCTGTAGAGTGCGAGATCACTCTGCGCATCATAGGTGTAGGGGCCGGAATAGGGATTGTTCCGCCAGGCTGCACCACCGCCCGAACCTTGCGTGTCCGACATTATCGCCTCCGCAGCCCCCGAAGCAGGGCTTCCTGCGACATGGCGATATATGTTCCCCGCCGCAAGATCGAGGCACGGGATGAACAAAAAGAAATGGGGCTTTTTACGTGTTGGTCGAAGCAGTTCCGGCGTGTCACCGCGGTGCTTGGACCCGGCAATCCAGCCTGCTTCCTCAATATGGTGGCTATGCGAGTCGAGCCACGCAGGATGGATGGGGCGGTCCTTAGCCTGCCGCGCGCAGTTTCTCCGCCGCGAAAGGTGCGAAATACGTCAGCATGCCGTCGGCGCCGGCGCGCTTGAAAGCGGTGAGGCTTTCCATGATCGCGCGTTCGCCGTCGAGCCAGCCATTGTTCACCGCCGCCATCAGCATCGCGTATTCGCCGGACACCTGGTAGGCAAATGTCGGCATCGCGAAGGTATCTTTCACGCGCCGCAGAATATCGAGATAGGGCATCCCAGGCTTTACCATCACCATGTCAGCGCCCTCGGCGATGTCGAGTTCGACCTCGCGCAGCGCCTCATCCGAGTTGGCGGGATCCATCTGATAGGTGCGCTTGTCGCCAGTCAACGCCTTGGCGGAGCCGATCGCATCGCGGAACGGGCCGTAGAATGCGGAGGCATATTTCGCCGCATAGGCCATGATCTGCACGTCGAGATGGCCCGCGGCGTCGAGCGCCTCGCGGATCGCACCGACCCGGCCGTCCATCATGTCGGAGGGTGCGATGATATCGCAGCCGGCTTCCGCCTGCACCAGCGCCTGGCGCACTAGTACCGCAACGGTCTCGTCGTTCATGATGACGCCGTCGTCGCGCAGCAGGCCGTCATGGCCGTGGCTGGTGAATGGATCGAGCGCAGCGTCGCACAACACGCCGAGGTCCGGAAACTCCTGCTTGATGGCACGTACCGAACGGCACACCAGATTATCGATGTTCAGCGCTTCCGAGCCTTGCGGATCGCGCAGCGAGGCTTCGGTGTAGGGAAACAGCGCGATGCAGGGGATGTCGAGTTTTACTGCGCGTTCGGCGTCGCGGACGCACTGGTCGACGGAAAGACGCTCAACGCCGGGCATCGAGACGACGGGTTCGCGCTTGTTGTGGCCATCGGCGACGAACAAGGGCCAGATCAGGTCGTTGGTCGTCAGCGTGTTCTCGCGGACGAGGCGTCGCGCCCATTCGGTTTTCCGGTTACGGCGCAGGCGCGTGGTAAGATGCAGCGCAGTTGTGGGCACACTTGCCTCGACACGCGGTGGGGTATCGCGGGATTCGATCGGTCGTCCGAATTTGATCGCCATGGATGTCATTCTCCTAGTACGGCGGTTCGGAAGTTCGCTTCATTTTCTCCGCGAGCCCATCAAGCGGACTTCCGAACCGTCGTACTAAAAATGGATTGCGTACGTTCTTTCGAATCCGAAGTCCGCTACCGAGTGGCTGCACAGGGTAGCGAACTTCCGATCAGGAACATTCGCGTCAGCTTTACCACTCCGGTCCAGCCCCGTCACCGCGAGAGGACCGAATATCTGGATTGATTTTATGGCGGCAAACGACCAAAGCTGTCGCAATGAACGACGATTTCGAGCCTTCGCGGAGAATCCATAGGGTGCGTGTCAACGATTCCACCCGGCAGGATCAGCATGGTGGTCTGACGTCGCTTGCCAGCGAGGTCGAGACCGGTGAAACCACATGGACCGCACGCCTTGTGATGTTTCTGCGCGCGATGGCCGTGATTGCGATGATGATGGGCCTTTACAACTGGGCGCAGATCACCGGGTTCCTCGGCGGACAGGATGGCGCGTTCGAGGTGCAGACGATGCAGTGGCGAGCGGCCACCGTTTATTTTGCGGTGATCGAACTCGTCGCTGCGGTTGGGTTGTGGCTCGCGACGCCATGGGGCGCGGTGGTGTGGCTTACAACCATTGTATCGCTCGCGGTGGTCGAGATCATGTTTCCGTCGATCTACGGCGGGCACTTTCTTGTCGTACTGTTCGCAGCGGTGCTGCTCGCGGCTTATCTTGCGCTGGCATGGATGGCAGCGCGCGAGCGGCCGCCATAGGTGCGGAGCAACTTTTCGATACGTTCTTTTCAAGGCCGCATTTTTCGATGCGGCCTTTTTCGATGATTGACGAAACCTTTCCGGTTTCTGCCGCCTTCGCTTCAGAATGCGACAGATTGCGGAGCGAAGCGTGAACAGAGGGTCTCATTCCTGAATCAAACATTACAAAAGCGGCTGAAAACACTGGCTAAATCAAACGTTTACTCAATCAAATAAACCTTCTCTTTATTGTGTTTTTTAGGCTCATCTTCAAACGCGGCCCCTAAGTTGCGGTCATCAGGCGGGACAAAAGTTTCGTCGCATAAGTCGTAAAAACGACAGGGGAAGTGTCATGATGAAATCCGCAGCCAAGGCGGTGACGCCTGCCGCGAACGAGACCGCGGCGCCGGTTCAGCCGCTTTATCTGGAAGCTCTCACGCTCGTCGAACGCCTGCATCGCCGTTTGCTCGACGTGATCAAGGACGAGTTCGACCGCCGGGGCCGCTCTGACATCAACTCAGTGCAGGCACTGCTGCTCTACAACATCGGCGACAAGGAATTGACCGCCGGTGAACTGCGCACGCGCGGTTACTATCTCGGCTCGAACGTCTCCTACAATCTGAAGAAACTCGTCGAGATGGGTTTCCTCGATCACCAGCGTTCGCGCGTCGATCGCCGCTCGGTGCGTATCAGCCTGACCGCGCAGGGGCAGGAAATCCGCCACATCGTCGATGCGCTGTATCAGAAGCACGTCAAGACGGTGGAGCAGGTGGGCGGCATCTCGAACGACGAGTTCGCGACGCTGAACAAGTCGCTGCATCGGCTTGAGCGGTTCTGGACCGATCAGATTCTGTATCGGCTATGATCTGAATCAATTTTGGGTGGCGTGAAGGCGCACCGAAGGGCCCACGTCTTTCAGGTGCTCCGGCGCCAAGCCGGTCACGCGCCACCTGACTTTTGCTCGTAAAGCCGGATTGCCCTCCGGTTGGAACGGCCTTCTCGCGAGAGGAGGCCGTTTTCTTTTTCGGGAGGCCATAGTAGCCCTACGCAGGAAGGAGCCAGAAGTTGTCATGAACAGAATTCAGGTTGGTGTCATCGCCGCGGCCGTGTTCCTGGGGGTCGTGATATTTGGAGTGACGCGGCAGGCTTACGACAAGCACGATTTGCTCGGCGTTATCCCCGGCATGACGCACAAGCAGGCGGAGTCGGTCGGCCGGGCGCGGAAATGGGGCTGCCAGGATCAGCCGGCGGCGCACGAGTTTGTCTGCGCGACAGGGCGCGGCAAGTTTTCCATGGAATATCTGCCGGACAGTGATCAGAGGGTCGTGCGCGCCACGCTGAGGTTGTCGGATGCGACGGGTTCCGCGCAATCGCTCGCAGACAACATATCGGATCAATACAGGAAGAAACCGTCCCGGATCGAAGGGCAGGAATCCGCCATGACATTCACATGGGATCTCGGGGATGGCATCATGTTGCAGATGCACAAGAGTGCGGATGCGACCGATGTTTCCATCAGCAAGAACGATCTGCAAAAGCGGCGCGACAGTGAGAAGCAGGGCACCTCAAAGTGATCCACTTTTCCTTGGTCATGCACGCGCGACCCTGTTAAGGGTGGCCGATGTCAAGACAACGGCTGGAAATCAAAATTGATGGTCGCAGCCAGTCCAGCAAGGTTCAGGAATGGCAATGGTCACTGATGCTGGGCTCGAAGCGACTCGACGGCGGCAGCATCTTCGGGGCCCGCGCGCAGGCCGCTGAAGCTGGCGAACGCGCGAAACGACGCTATCTCGTTAGTGGCAAGATAACGAAGCCTTCTTGATCAGGGGGCTGTCGAAGGGGTTTTGAGACGAGAATCGGTTGGTAAACGAGTCCTGAATCAAGCAGCCTCACTTGCAAAAATAAAGCCCGAGACTCTTGCCCGGACTCTTTCCATCATCGGCTCATGAAACAGCCGATTCTGAAAACTGATCGTGATCGCGTGGGCGTCGCCTTGACGCTCACCCTGTTGGTGGCGTGTTCGCTGAACCTGATCGTGTTCTGCTCCCGCCTATAGGCGGAGGGGTATCCCATCGGCATCTTTATCTGGTGTCAGATCAGAAATGATGTTTTGATTCAGGTAGTTGCAGGTGGTCTGCATCTGACCGTTCCGGGCCGGCGGCGGTCCTCGCTATCTTTTGCCATATAGCGCCTTCCAGCGCTCAAACTTGGCCGCTGAGGCCACATATGGTATGTCGGCAGCACCTTCTTTCTTCCCGCTTTCATCCTCACCTGACCGCGCCGCCCGGCGGCCGCGGTGGAGATCATTCTTCCAATGTCGTCTTCCGCGAAAACCGCTTCCGCTCCGAACACGTTCTTCACCGCCACGCTGGGGGAGGCCGATTCTGAGATCGCCGATGCAATCAAAGGCGAGCTGGGCCGCCAGCAGCATGAGATCGAGTTGATCGCGTCCGAAAATATCGTCAGCCGCGCCGTGCTCGAGGCGCAGGGTTCGGTGCTCACCAACAAGTACGCAGAAGGTTATCCGGGCAAGCGCTATTATGGCGGCTGCGAATGGGTCGACGTGGTGGAAACGCTGGCGATCGAGCGCGCCAAGAAGCTGTTCGGCGCGAACTTCGCCAACGTCCAGCCGAACTCTGGCAGCCAGATGAACCAGGCGGTGTTCCTGGCGCTCTTGCAGCCGGGCGACACCTTCATGGGCCTCGACCTTGCGGCGGGCGGCCATCTCACCCATGGTGCGCGGGTCAACATGTCCGGTAAATGGTTCACGCCGAAACACTACACGGTACGACGCGAGGACTATCTCATCGACATGGATGCGGTGGCCAGGCAGGCACAGGAAGTGAAGCCGAAGCTGATCATTGCGGGTGGCTCGGCTTATTCGCGGCCGTGGGACTTCAAGCGTTTTCGCGAGATTGCCGACAGCGTCGGCGCCTATCTCATGGTGGACATGGCGCACTTTGCCGGTCTGGTCGCGGGCGGGGTTCATGCCTCGCCGGTGCCGTACGCGCACGTCACCACCACGACCACCCACAAGTCGCTGCGCGGCCCGCGCGGCGGCCTGATCCTCACCAATGACGAGGAAATCGCCAAGAAGATCAACTCGGCGATTTTCCCCGGCCTGCAGGGCGGTCCGCTGATGCATGTCATTGCCGCCAAGGCGGTGGCGTTCAAGGAAGCCTTGCAACCGGACTTCAAGGTCTACGCGAAGAACGTCGTCGAAAACGCCAAGGCGCTTGCGGAATCGCTGCGCGGTCATGGCTTCGAGATCGTCTCCGGCGGCACTGACAACCACCTGATGCTGGTCGACCTTCGTCCGAAGGGTTTGAAGGGCAACATCTCGGAGCGGGCTCTGGTGCGCTCGGGCCTGACCTGCAACAAGAACGGCATCCCGTTCGATCCCGAAAAGCCGTTCGTGACGTCGGGTCTGCGTCTCGGCACGCCGGCGACCACCACTCGCGGTTTTGGCATCGCCGAGTTCAAGCAAGTGGCCTCGCTGATCGCTGAAGTGCTCAACGCCGTGGCACAGTCGCCGGATGGGGCTGCGCCGGGCGTCGAGGAATCGGTGAAGAAACGGGTGCGTGAACTGACCGACTGTTTCCCGATTTATTCGTAACAGACCACGAGAGGCGGCCTACGCATGCGTTGCCCAAGCTGCAGCAGTCTCGATACGCAGGTGAAGGATTCACGGCCCACGGAGGATTCCTCCGTGATCCGCCGCCGCCGCGTGTGCCTTGCTTGCAATTTCCGCTTTACAACGTTCGAGCGCGTGCAGTTGCGCGAACTCACCGTCATCAAGCGCAACGGGCGGCGGGTGCCGTTCGACCGCGACAAGCTGGTGCGTTCGCTGCAGATCTCCTTGCGCAAGCGCCCAGTCGATCCCGAACGCGTCGAAAAGATGGTGTCCACCATCGTGCGTGAACTTGAAAGCGGCGGCGAAGCGGAAGTCTCGTCGGAGGCCATCGGCGAGATCGTGATGGAACATCTGCGCCAGCTCGACGATGTCGCCTATGTGCGATTCGCCTCGGTCTATCGCGATTTCCGCGAGGCCAAGGATTTCGAGGCCGTGCTCGGCGAATTGTCGGACGAAGGCGTGCCGGCGAACGTGCGAAAATGACGGCGCAGGCCGGCGTCCTGACTGACTCTTTTTCTCCTGATGACCACCGCTTCATGCAGCTTGCGCTCGCTCTCGGGCGGCGCGGACAGGGCTGGACGTGGCCCAACCCTGCCGTGGGCGCGGTGGTAGTGAAGGATGGCGTTATTCTCGGACGCGGCTGGACGCAGCCCGGCGGTCGCCCGCATGCCGAGCCGGTGGCCTTGCAGCGCGCGGGTGAAGCGGCCAGGGGCGCGACGCTCTACGTCACGCTCGAGCCGTGCTCGCATCACGGCAAGTCGCCGCCCTGTGCGGATGCCATCATTGCAGCCGGAATTGCGCGCGTGGTGTCTGCGATCGAAGATCCCAATCCGGACGTCGCCGGGCAGGGATACGCGCGACTGCGCGATGCGGGCATTCAGGTTGGTATCGGGCTGTGCCGCGAGGGAGCCGCCCGTGCCCATGCGGGACATTTCCTGCGGGTGCGCGAAGGCCGCCCCTATGTCACGCTGAAACTTGCGGTCTCGGCCGACGGCAGAATTGCTGCTGGGGGACATAAGCCGGTTCAAATCACGGGCGAAGCCGCGAGCGCGCGAGTGCATCTCTTGCGCGGGCAGAACGATGCGATCCTGATCGGCATCGGCACCGCGATGGCGGACGATCCGCTGCTGACCTGCCGCCTGCCGGGCATGGAAGCCCGCTCGCCGGTGCGCGTGGTGCTCGACCGCGCGCTGCGGCTGTCGGGCAATAGCCGCCTTGTCCATTCGGCACGGACCACGCCGCTCTGGCTCATCGCCTCCGAGACGGCGGAAGCCGCCGCCGCGACAAAACTCGGTGCTGCCGGTGCCCATGTGTTTCATCTGCCGACGCAGGATCATCAGCCGGGGCTCGATCTGAAGGCTGTGCTGCATATATTGTCGGCGCAGGGGATCACGCGGCTTCTGGTCGAGGGCGGGGCGAAGGTGGCATCGTCGTTCCTGAAAGCCGGTCTGGTGGACGAGTTCTGGCTGTTTCAGGGGAAACAAGCGATTGGCAGCGATGGCGTAGCCGCGCTGGACGGTCAGAGTCTGGAAACGGCCATTGCGTCCGGCTGGCTTGCGGATGAAACGGAGATGCTCGGAGACGACAGGCTGACAGTTTATCGTCGCGCCGGCTCCATCTGAAAGAGCGATTGTTCATGTTCACAGGCATCATCACCGACGTCGGCGATATCCTCTCCATCAAGCCCACCGCGCAGGGGCAGTTGCATCGTCTGCGGATCGGTTGCGGCTACGATCAGACGACCATTGCCGACGGCGCGTCGATTTCATGCAACGGAATCTGCCTGACTGTGGTGCGGTCTGGCGCGGACAAAAGCCGGACATGGTTCGAGGTCGACGCGGCGGCGGAGACGCTGCGGATGACGACCGCGAAGGACTGGCACGAGGGTGGGCGTCTCAACCTCGAACGTGCCTTGAAGATCGGCGACGAACTCGGCGGTCATATTGTCTCTGGCCATGTTGATGGCATCGCCACCATCGTCGTGCGCGAAAACCTGCCGGATATGGCGCGTTTTGAGCTGCGTGCGCCGCGTGAGTTGGCAAAATTCATCGCAGCGAAAGGATCGGTGACGCTCGACGGCGTTTCGCTCACCGTGAACAAGGCGGTCGAGGATGTTTTTTCGGTGCTCATTATCCCGCACACCCTGCAGGTTACGACGCTGCAGGGTTGGCAGGTGGGGAGGGAAGTGAACCTCGAAATCGACGTAATGGCCCGCTACGCGGCCCGTCTTTCGGAGATGAAATAGCTGCTTGGTGCTTGCTTTATCGCCTGTCGCGACTACAACCGCGCCCAGAATTGTAAGTAAAAGCTGACTGACGGATTTCTTGATGGTCACCCCCCGCCGCGCAAAGCTTGACGACAAGACCGACATCAGCGACGCCCGCGTGGTGATCGTTGAGGCGCGGTTCTACGACGATATTCAGGATGCGTTGCTTAAAGGGGCGCGTGTGGAGCTCGATGCCGCGAGCGTCGGCTACGACATTCTCAGCGTGCCGGGTGCGCTGGAAATTCCGGCCGCAATTGCGATCGCGCTCGATGCCGCGAAGAAGAACGGCCGCCCCTATGACGGTGCGGTGGCGCTCGGCTGCGTGATCCGCGGCGACACCATCCATTTCGAGATCGTGTCGATGGAATCCTCACGCGGGCTGATGGATCTGTCGGTGTCGCGCAGCGTGGCGCTCGGCAACGGCATCATCACCGTGAACAACGAGGAGCAGGCGTGGGAGCGCGCCCAAGCCGACAAGCTCAACAAGGGTGGCGACGCCGCGCGCGCCGCGATCCAGATGATCCGCATCAAGCGCAAGCTGGCGAAGCCGTGATGGCCCAAACTCCCAAGATTGCAGTTCCCAAGGGCACTGCAGGCAAGGCAAACCGGCGCGGCGCCGCGCGGCTCGCCGCCGTGCAGGCGTTGTACCAGATGGACATCGCGGGTGCGGGCATCAACGACATCTTCGCCGAGTTCGAAAGCCACTGGCTCGGCAACGAGGTCGAGGGCGAGGAGTACCTTCCGGCGGAAGCCGCGTTCTTTCGCGATGTTGTGTCCGGCGTGGTGCGTGATCAGGGCAAGATCGACCCGATCCTTGACGAAGCGCTCACGCGCGGCTGGCCGCTGAAGCGGATCGAGGCGATCCTGCGCGCAACGCTGCGGGCCGGCGCGTATGAGCTGGGACACCGCAAGGATGTTCCGGCACGGGTTGTCATCAAGGAATATGTCGATGTCGCCCATGCCTTTGTCGAAGCCGACGAGGCGGGGATGGTGAACGCCGTGCTCGATCAGATCGCGCGGCAATTTCGCGCGGATGAGTTCGTGAAAGGCTAGGGGATGGCCTCGGCGGAAGACGATCTCATCGCCCGTTACTTCCGCCCGCTCGCCACACATGCGGGCGCGCTGGGGTTGATCGATGATGCTGCGATCCTCGCTGCCTCGGACGAGGATATCGTCATCACCACCGATGCCATCGTCGAAGGCGTCCATTTTCTCCCCGACGATCCGCCGGAGACGCTCGCGCGCAAGGCGCTGCGGGTGAACCTGTCCGATCTTGCGGCGAAGGGGGCAACTCCCGCCGGTTTCGTGCTGACGCTGGCGTTGCGCGATGTTCGCGAAGCATGGCTTGAGCCTTTCGTGAAAGCTCTTGGCGAAGATACGGTGAGGTTCCGCTGTCCGCTGCTTGGCGGCGATACGGTTTCAACGCCGGGGCCGCTGATGATCTCGGTGACGATTTTCGGCAAGCTGCCTGCGGGCACCATGGTGCGCCGTGATGGAGCGAAGCCTGGCGACATCATCGCCGTGACCGGCACCATCGGCGATGCCGCACTTGGCCTCGCCTGCCTCAAGGGCAAGAAACTGCTCGACGATACATCGGCTTGCGACGCATTGGTGGCGCGCTACCGGACGCCGCAGCCGCGCAGCGCGCTGGCGGAAGCTATCCGCACGCATGCCAACGCAGCGATGGATATTTCGGATGGGCTCGCGGGCGATCTCGCCAAGCTTTGCGCGGCTTCGAAAGTAACGGCGGCGGTGGAGGCGTCCGCGATACCGTTCTCCGACCCTGCGCGGCGGATTCTGTCGGCTGGCACGGCCGGCGTGGAGACATTGATTGCGGGCGGCGATGATTACGAGGTTCTCTGTACCATTCCGGAGAATCGATGGGCTTCCTTCCGTGAGGCGGCCGAGCGTGCCGCCGTTGCGGTGGCCACGATCGGCCGCACGCAAAACGGCGCTTCCGCTCCGGTCTTTCTCGACGCGTCGGGCATGCCGATGCCGCTGAAGCGCTTGTCTTACAGTCACTTCTAGAATTGGTGCGTTGCACCTAAGAAATTAGGCGGCTTCCAGACCGCGGGACGATTTGGCTATGGGCTGGATCATTGCGTCTGCAAAATGATTTTGGCAGAGTTTGCGCCGAATTGGGGAAGCGATCGTCCGAGAGCTGCACTCATTTTGACGCCGTTCGCGTGCTGCGGAACACGGTCGTCTTTCGGGAACATCAGGGGCCATTTCAATGACAGCTTTGTGGTTGATCGTGCTTTGTGGAGCACTTTCCATTGTCTATGCGGTGTGGGCGACTTCGTCGGTGCTGGGGGCCGATGCCGGGAGCGCGCGAATGCAGGAGATCGCGGCGGCGGTGCGCGAAGGTGCGCAGGCCTATCTGCGCCGCCAGTACATGACGATCGCCGTCGTCGGCATTGTGATCTTCGCACTGCTCGCTTACTTCCTCGGCCTTCTGGTTGCCGTCGGCTTCCTGATCGGCGCGGTGCTGTCCGGCGCGGCAGGCTTCATCGGCATGAACGTTTCCGTGCGGGCCAACGTGCGCACGGCGCAGGCAGCTACCAAGTCGCTTGCAGGTGGTCTTGAGCTTGCCTTCAAGGCGGGCGCGATCACCGGCCTTCTGGTTGCAGGTCTCGCTCTCCTTGGCGTGACGCTCTATTTCATGCACCTCACCCAGCAGCATGGCCTGAAGCCGAATGATCGCATCGTGATCGACGCGCTGGTGGCGCTCGGCTTCGGTGCATCGCTGATCTCGATCTTCGCCCGTCTCGGCGGCGGCATCTTCACCAAGGGTGCGGACGTCGGCGGCGATCTCGTCGGCAAGGTGGAAGCGGGCATCCCCGAGGATGATCCGCGCAACCCAGCCACCATTGCCGACAACGTCGGCGACAATGTCGGCGACTGCGCCGGCATGGCGGCGGACCTGTTCGAAACCTACGCCGTGACCTCGGTCGCGACCATGGTGCTGGCTGCGATCTTCTTCGGCAACACGCCGATCCTAACGCAGGTGATGACACTGCCGCTCGCCATCGGCGGCATCTGCATCATCACCTCGATCATTGGCACCTTCTTCGTGAAGCTCGGTCCCAGCCAGTCGATCATGGGCGCGCTTTACAAGGGCCTGATCGCAACCGGTCTTCTTTCGCTCGCGGGCGTGGCGATTGTCGTGTACCAGTTGATCGGCTTCGGTCCGCTGGCGGGCGTGAGCTACACCGGCATGTCGCTGTTCCTGTGCGGTGTGGCGGGTCTCGCCGTGACCGGCCTCATCATCTGGATCACCGAATACTACACCGGCACCGACTTCCGCCCGGTGAAGTCGATTGCGCAGTCCTCGGTTACGGGTCACGGCACCAACGTGATCCAGGGTCTCGCGATCTCGATGGAAGCAACCGCGCTGCCGGCCATCGTCATCATCGCTGGCATCCTCGTTACCTACAGCCTTGCTGGCCTGTTTGGTATCGCGATTGCAACCACCACCATGCTGGCGCTGGCCGGCATGATCGTCGCGCTCGACGCCTTTGGCCCGGTGACGGACAATGCGGGCGGCATCGCGGAAATGGCGGGTCTTCCGAAAGAAGTCCGCAAGGCGACTGACGCGCTCGACGCGGTCGGCAACACCACCAAGGCCGTCACCAAGGGTTACGCGATCGGCTCCGCCGGTCTCGGCGCGCTGGTGCTGTTCGCCGCCTATAATCAAGACCTGAAGTTCTTCATCGCTGATTCGGCGCATCACCCCTACTTCGCGGGTGTATCGCCGGACTTCTCGCTCAACAGTCCCTACGTCGTGGTCGGTCTCCTGTTCGGCGGCCTGCTGCCGTACCTGTTCGGCGCGATGGGCATGACGGCAGTTGGCCGCGCGGCGGGCGCCATTGTCGAGGAGGTGCGCCGCCAGTTCCGCGAGAAACCCGGCATCATGCAGGGCACCGACAAGCCGGACTACGGCAAGGCCGTGGACCTGCTGACCAGGGCCGCGATCAAGGAGATGATCATTCCCTCGTTGCTGCCGGTACTGTCGCCAATCTTCGTCTATTTCGTGATCTATGCGATTGCGGGCGGCGGTGCAGCGGGCAAGTCGGCGGCGTTCTCGGCGGTCGGCGCCATGCTGCTTGGCGTGATCGTCACCGGCCTGTTCGTTGCGATCTCGATGACTTCGGGCGGCGGCGCTTGGGACAACGCCAAGAAGTACATCGAAGACGGCCACTTCGGCGGCAAGGGTTCGGACGCTCATAAGGCGGCCGTGACCGGCGACACCGTCGGCGACCCCTACAAGGACACGGCGGGCCCCGCCGTAAACCCTATGATCAAGATCACCAACATCGTGGCGCTGTTGCTGCTTGCGATCCTGGCGCACTGATCGCAATCCGATACAGCGAAAGGCCCGCGGCATGCCGCGGGCCTTTCTGTTGTGCAGACTGACCCGGCATACTGCGGCAATTTGAAGACAATGCTGCTCGCACCTCCCTGGAAAATTTCAGCGGTCTGCCGGAAACCGGAGCGTGCTGGTTGCGTTGGAGATCAGGGCCGGGAGTAACCGGCGTCAGGGAGCGAAGTCATGGCAGGCGACGACAGCGATCCGTTCGAGCAGGGGAAGCTCGCGCGCTTCAATCACGAGCCGCGTAAGAATCCCTATCCGGAAGGCACCGAACAGCACAACCGCTGGGAGCAGGGCTATGACTTCGTCGCGCGCGGATTGGTCGCGGTGTAACAACGCGTCACCGAAAATCAGTCGCGGAACCTGATCAGCTTGAAGATCGGCGCAAGGTAGCTGATCTCCTGGCCGCTGGTGGGCGTGGTGCGGCTGATAAAGTCGAAAATTTTGCCGTCTTTCAGGCCGTAGTTTGCTATGCGCCGGACCGTGCGGTTTTTGTCGAAGTAGACAGCGATGACGCGCTGATCGATCACCTGCTGATGCATGAAGGCGACTTTCCGCTCGGTCCGCTGCGAGATGTAATAGAATACGTCGCCGTCCAGCGTTGCGACGGTAGAAGGCGTGCCGAGCACCACCAGCACCTGATCCTGGCTTGCACCCATCTGAATTTGCTCCAGCGCGCCGGGGGGCAGGATGTAGCCCCGCTGGAACTGCTCGCTGGTGCATCCGGCGAGGACGAGGCCGAGAGCCAGCGCGGCAACGGTGCCGCGCAGGGTGCCCGCCATGGAACGGGAACGGCGAAAAGAGGGGGCGAGGGCGCGAAACGTCATGTCGGGCGAAGGCCTTTCTTGCAGTCCCGAGGTTCTTGCATCGCAGGAGCGGTTGACGTACCCGGCGGCACGCTTCATTGCAACCACAGAACCGCGTGCCCCGACAAGCGGGCCAGTCAACGGACCGGAAGATGTTCTCGTTTCTCAAGAAATCGACCCCGGAGCAGCGCACCATCGAGGCCATCTATGGCATGATCGTGGCGCAGGCCCGGCAGCCGGCCTTCTATGCCGCCTTCAACGTCCCTGACACGGTAGACGGCCGTTTCGACATGGTGCTGCTGCATCTGTGGATGGTACTGCGCATGCTGCGGCAGGGCCCGGCGGAGGAAGGCCCGGCGCAGAAGCTGTTCGACCATTTTTGCACCGACATGGACGACAATCTGCGCGAGATGGGGGTGGGCGACCTCACGGTCCCGAAGCGGATGCAGAAGTTCGGCGAGGCTTTTTATGGCCGCTCGGCGGCCTACGATGCCGCGCTCGATGCGGGCCATGCGGAACTGGCGGCGGCGCTCAACCGCAATATCTTCAACGAAGCCGGTCCGGCCAATGCGGGCAGGCTGGCTGCCTATGTGACGGGTGCGCTGGAGCAGCTCGACAAAGTCGATCGGGTGGCCTTTGCGCGCGGCGAATGGCAGTTTCCGTCCGTTGGCGGCTTGGCGGAAGGGTCAACCAGATGAGCGAACATCAGCCCCATCCTAACAGTCCGTGGAGTTATCCGGTTGTGGTAGCGAGGATCCCGGCTGCAGGAGCGCACGTTGCCTTCGCAGCTAATGCCGCCGAGCGCGCCGCCTTGGCCGGGATTGCGGGCGTGCGGGAGATTCTGGAGGCTCAGGCAGGCTTCCACCTCACCCATGTCCGGGGAGCGATTCAGGCGCGAGGTCACGTCAGCGGGCTGATCGGTCAGGACTGCGTGGTAACGCTGGAGCCGCTGGAAAACCGGGTCGAGGAGGATATTGATGTAATTTTCGCCGAACCCGATACGGCCGCCGTAGCCACGCCGAAGGTGGATATCGGCGAGGATGAGCCGGATCCGCCAGAAATCATCGTCAATGGCGCCATCGACCTCGGGCGGCTTGCGACCGACATGCTGTTCCTTGGAATCGATCCCTATCCGCGCAAGGCGGACGCGACATTTGCAGCGGCCAAGGAACCCTCCGATCCGCGGGAACACCCGTTTGCGGCCCTGAGCGCTCTTCAGCAGGCCCCAGAAAGGTCAAAAAAGGGCTGATTCACCGAGTGGCGTGGATTTAACATTCGCTCCCACCTGACCGCGAGCTCATAAAGCGAATGTCAAATCGAAAACTCCACTAGAATCTTATATTTACTAGTGGCTCTTTGATTCCAACATTCGTAAACATGCTGGCCCAAACGGGATGCGAATGTTGGAATCGGGCCGCTAGTCCAAGAAACGAGACAGGCCGGTCAAGATATTGTATCGGCTTCTGAACTGGCTATTGTTGATGGGACAGTGGCATGACTGTCCCTCACTTGCCATCTCGCATTGCCAATCGCAGTTCGTTTCCCGATTAATCGCAAACTCATCGGGCTTGCTGCACAATCAGGTTATTACATCGGCCATGGCCCAGAAGGTTCGTATTGCGCTCGATGCCATGGGCGGTGATTTTGGTCCCCCCGTGGTAGTTCCGGGTGCAGGAATCTCGCTGACACGGCATTCCGACACGGAATTCATCCTGTTCGGCGATAGTGCCGCGATTAACCGGCAGCTCGATGCGCACCCGGCCATGAAGGCGGCCTCAAAGGTTGTCCATACCGATGTCGCCATCACCATGGAGGAGAAGCCGAGTCAGGCGCTGCGGCGTGGCCGGAAGTCCTCCTCGATGTGGCTCGCGCTCGATGCCGTCCGCAAAGGTGAGGCCGATGTCGCCGTATCAGCGGGAAACACTGGCGCGCTGATGGCGATGTCGCGGTTCAACTTGCGCATGCTGCCGGGCATCGACCGGCCGGCGATCGCCTGTATCTGGCCGACCATCCGCAGCGAGTCTGTGGTGCTTGATGTCGGCGCTTCGATTGGTGGCGATGCGCACCATCTGGCCTTGCTGGCGATCATGGGCAGCGCGATGGCGCGGGTACTGTTCGACATCGAACGGCCGACGGTAGGGCTGCTCAACATCGGCGTGGAGGAAGTGAAGGGTGTCGAGGAGGTCAAGGAGGCAGCGGAACTACTGCGATCCATGAACCTGCCGGAGCTTGATTTCATCGGCTTCGTCGAGGGTGACGGCATCGGCAAGGGCGCCGCCGACGTGATCGTGACCGAAGGCTTTTCTGGCAACATCGCGCTGAAGACCGCCGAGGGCACGGCGCGCCAGATCGCCGAATATCTGCGCAGCGCGATGAGCCGCACATGGCGCTCCAAGATCGGCTATCTGCTCGCCAAGAGCGCCTTCAGGGCATTGCGGGACAAGATGGACCCGCGCAAGGTTAATGGCGGGGTATTTCTCGGCCTCAACGGCGTTGTGATCAAAAGCCATGGCGGCACCGATGCTGAGGGCTTTGCGTCCGCCGTGGATGTTGGCTATGAGATGGTCCGCTACGATCTCCTGACAAAGATCAATCAAACTCTCAACCGTGACGGCGGGTCGCTGACCCTCATGCCGACCGCGCAGGAGGCTGTTTCGTGAGTGTAATGCGTTCGGTTGTGATCGGCCATGGAGCGTATTTGCCCGAGCGCGTGATGACCAATGCCGAGCTTGCCGGCATGGTCGACACTTCGGATGAATGGATTGTCCAGCGCACCGGCATCCGCCAGCGTCACATCGCGGCGGACGGCGAGTTCACCTCGCATCTTGGCCTCAGGGCCGCGCAGGCTGCGATTGCAAACGCGAAAATCGAGGTGCAGTCGATCGATTTGATCGTGCTTGCGACCTCGACGCCGGACTACACCTTTCCTGCGACTGCAGTGCAGGTCCAGAACGGACTCGGCATCCATCACGGTGCTGCGTTCGACCTTCAGGCGGTCTGCAGCGGCTTCATCTTTGCGCTGGCGACGGCCGACAATTTCCTCAAAGCCGGTACCTACAAGCGCGCGCTGGTGATCGGTGCGGAGACCTTTTCCCGCATCCTCGACTGGAACGACCGTGGCACCTGCGTGCTGTTCGGCGACGGGGCGGGGGCTGTGGTTCTTGAGGCTCAGCAGCAAGCCGGAACCAGTGCTGACCGTGGCATTCTCACCACGCATCTGCGCTCGGATGGAGCCCATAAAGACAAGTTGTATGTTGATGGCGGTCCGTCCTCGACGCAGACCGTCGGTCACCTGCGCATGGAAGGCCGCGAGGTATTCAAGCACGCGGTGGGCATGATCACGGATGTCATCGTCGATGCGTTCGCCGCGACTGGAACGACCGCGGAGGACATCGACTGGCTTGTTCCGCATCAGGCGAACAAGCGGATCATCGATGCCTCGGCCAAAAAGCTCAATATTGCGCCGCAGAAAGTGGTGTTGACGGTCGACATGCACGGCAATACGTCGGCGGCTTCAATCCCGCTTGCGCTGGCGGCCGCGGCCGACGACGGGCGCATCAAGCGAGGCGACCTGGTAATGCTGGAAGCGATGGGTGGGGGCTTTACCTGGGGCTCCGCGCTGCTGCGCTGGTAAAATTTAGGTCGAATGCCGCGGATTATGATGTCCGAATATCATGCGGTTGCATGATGAGTGTAGTTGACCCATTGTGAGTAACCTCTTATTTTTAAGCATAATTTGCACGCTGTAGCTGGGGTCGGATCATGAGCGAGAGCGGAAAAACAGTCACGCGGGTCGATTTGTGCGAGGCGGTCTACCAGAAGGTCGGCCTGTCGCGAACGGAGTCGGCTGCGTTTGTCGAACTCGTGCTCAAGGAGATCACCGACTGCCTCGAGAAGGGCGAAACGGTGAAGCTGTCATCGTTCGGCTCCTTCATGGTGCGCAAAAAGGGTGAGCGGATCGGCCGCAATCCCAAGACCGGGACGGAGGTTCCGATCTCTCCGCGGCGCGTCATGGTGTTCAAGCCGTCGGCGATTCTGAAGCAGCGCATCAATAACGGTGTCGCCACCAAGGATGAAGCGGCGGTCGCCAGCGCAGCTGTGGGCTAGGCCCGGCCAGGCGAACGGCAGCGCTCTTCCGCTCGTCCGGCAATCACCGAATCGTTTCCGAAAACCCGAAAAAGCGTTACCCTTTCAGAAGCGGGATGATTCATCCCGTGATTCTGACAGGGGGCTTGCCTTTTGGAAAAGGCACCGGACGCATTTCGGACCATCAGCGAAGTGGCTGACGATCTCGACATCCCGGCTCATGTGCTGCGATTTTGGGAAACGCGCTTCGTTCAGATCAAGCCGATGAAACGCAGCGGCGGCCGCCGGTATTACCGGCCCGACGATGTGGAACTGCTGCGCGGAATTCGCCGCCTGCTGTACGGCGAGGGCTACACCATCCGCGGCGTCCAGCGCATTCTGCGCGAGCATGGCGTCAAGGCCGTTCAGAATCTCGATGAGGCGATCCTCGCGCCGGCTTCATTATCGGGTCCGTCATTGTCTCGACCGTCGTTCGAGGCGGTGTCGCAACACGCTGTTCATGAGTTTTCTTCCGAAGAAGATGATGCAGCGGGGATCGAAGAGGAGAGGATCGAGGCAACCGTTGACGAGGCAGAGGAGGTCGAGCTTGAGACCGACAGCCTGCCATTGCGGCCTTTGATGGACTTTGTACCTTCGATGTCGGAGCGGATCGGCCCGATGCCGCCGACCGCGGCCCGGCGTGCACCCGAGGTGCCGGTTGCGACGGTAACGAAGCCGGCCGTCGTGCCGGCGTCCGGGCATCACAACGGAGCCGATGCCTATGCGCCGCCGGACGTGCGCCAGGGTCTTCACCAGAAGAGACTCCAGCAGACCCGGACTCATGAAGATGAACAAGCGAAGCTGCGTTCTGTTCTCGACGATCTCTTGAGCGCACGCGCCGTGCTCGACCGTGCGATGGGCGGCTGACGGCGTGACGGCTTGGGGTGGTTTGACTTTTAACGGAAACGTGACCGGCATTGCCGGCATAGCCCGCCGAAGACGGGCGTGAACGCCCTTGCGCCCCGGCGATCCATCCGCTTGACAAGCCACTCTTCTTTTTAGATGGATGCGCGGGTCATAGGCGAGCGGAAGCGACGCCGTTCCTCGAACGGCTATGGGTCGAGCGGAAGCGACGCCGTTCTTCGAACGGCTATACCTTTCATGACGATTCTGAATAAACCTGAGCTGGTCTCGTCACGCCCGCAGGATTGATCGACGTGTCATTGCCTTATCGACGAGACATTGACGGCCTGCGTGCCATTGCCGTCCTGTTCGTTATCGGCTTTCATTATTTTCCATCGGTGTTTCGCGGCGGCTTTGTCGGCGTCGATGTGTTTTTCGTGATCTCCGGCTTTCTGATCACCGGCCTTGTCCGCCAGGATGTCGCCGCTGGCACATTCAGTATTGCGCGGTTCTACGGGCGAAGGATCAGGCGCATTTTTCCGGCGCTCATTCTCGTTCTGCTCGTCTCGTTGGGGATGGGCTTTCTGTTCATGCTGCCCGATGCCTATCGCGCGCTGGGCCTCAACACGGCGGCGTCGGCGGGCTTTGTTGCCAACATCGCGTTATTTCTGCAGCAGAACTACTTTGCGCCAAGCGCGGAGTTCAACCCGCTGCTGCACATCTGGTCGCTGGGCGTTGAAGAGCAGTTCTATCTGGTCTGGCCGCTGATCCTGATGCTGCTGGCGCGCCACCGCGCGGGGATCGCGGTTGCGATCGGACTGACTGCCCTGTCGTTTGGCGGGAATGTCCTGCAAACCGCGAGCGATCCTGTTGCCGCATTCTTTCTGCCGCTGGGCCGTTTCTGGGAACTGGGGGCAGGGGCAATTCTGGCACTGCTTCATGCTCGGGCCGGTGGTTTTGTCCGCGGCAAAGAATGGATCGGATGGGCCGGATTGCTGTTGCTCGCGGCAGCGATGGTGGTGATCGATCGCGACAGGGCGTTTCCTGGATGGTGGGCGTTGTTGCCGGTGGCCGGTACGGTTCTGCTGATCGCATCGGGCGAGAACGCGCAAGCGAACCGTATGCTGAGCCACCGTACGCTAGTCGGTATCGGATTGATCAGCTACCCGTTTTATCTGTGGCATTGGCCGCTTCTGGTTTTCGCGCGCATCATCCGCTTCGAGAAAGAGCCCACGATTATCATGTCGATTGGCTTGATCGGTGCGGCCGGGCTTCTCGCGCATCTCACTTACAGATTTGTTGAGCGCCCGATCCGCTCGGCCGGGCATCCCTCCACCAAGGCGGTTTCGCTTGCCGTCCTCCTCGCTGTCTGCGGCGCGCTGGGACTGGCGGTGTACGCCAAGCAAGGGCTGCCGTATCGCTTTCCGCTCACGATCCAGAAACGTGTGGGTGTGGGCGAGGATGCGGAGCGCGTTCCTGTGTGTCGATATGATGTTGGTATCAGGCCGTCGCCGGAATGCGACGGAGTGGGGCCTGCCGGCTCGCCGCTCGTTCTGGTCTGGGGCGATTCACATGCCTTTCATCTGATTGCCGGTTTGCGGGTCCTGCAACAGGAGCGGCAGGACTTCCGGCTTGCGCGCTACATTGCGTTTGCCTGTGTCCCGATGGTGGATGTCTTGGCGCCGAGTCCGAGTTACTGCAACGGAGCGAATGCGTTCGCACGGCAGAAGATCGAATTGCTGCGGCCGGATACTGTTATCATCGCGGCGCGATGGTCAGCTTACGACGGGACCCGTGGATATGCGTTGATGGATGAAAAGAGGCTCACCCGGACGATCGAATGGCTGAAGGCCGTGGGAGTGCAGCACATCGTGGTGTTCGGGCAATTTCCGCACTGGAAGCTTGCGCCATCGGTGATTCCGCTGCGGGATTTCCAGTTCAGCCTCTTCAAGCATTCTGTCGCGGCGGATAAAATTCCGGAATGGGATTCGACTTATCTCGAAATGTCGGCATTTGCGGCGGATGATATGGTGAAACGCGTTGCTGCCGCGGAAGGTGTGACTTTCATTTCACCTGCTGCGACCTTCTGCAAGGGCAATAGCTGTCTGATTACTGTCCCTGACAGCGGTGGACTGCCGACTTCCAGGGACAATGGTCATCTAACGCCTGCGGCATCGAAATTCTTTATCGAGAAGAATGCGGCGGCCATCAGGCCCGAATATCGCAAGAAGGAGCCATCACCCCAGTGAGAATGGCGGTTTTCGGCCCCAATCTGGAAGGTAGCCAAGGCCATTTTGTCCGTTCTCACCTTGCCTTATGCAGCCAATTTCCCTAATCAGTCCCCGTAGTCGGAGCGTGGCGCAGCCCGGTTAGCGCACTAGTCTGGGGGACTAGGGGTCGTGGGTTCAAATCCCGCCGCTCCGACCATTCTTATACCAAAATCAATAACTCACGATTTCTGTCTGTGCGGCTTCCTCCACCTTGGAAAGGGCGCTTACCGTGCTTTGGGGAGGGCGAAGGTCGACCGCACCTTCCTCGATCCTCCGGCCGGTAGTTAGGTCCATATCCGGGGCCGGGTGGCGACGGAAGGCTCAAGCCCCTATGTGATTGCTAAGGGGCGAGGTTCTCTCTTGGAGATCTGAGCGCGGCCAGAACATTTTGGTGAACTGGCTTTGTCCGAGTTGCCCGATACTCTCGAAATATTTTTGCATCACCAGAATTGATATGAGCTTTTCTGCATGCTGGTTCTCGAACTGTTCAACATGGCTGTTCGCGGCCCTCACGATCGAGAGAGCCTCTTCTTCGTGTCGATCGTAGTAATCGGCTTTTTCATTCAGGTCGGAAAAATCATCTCGAAGTTTGACGTAGTGAACGCCTGGCTGTAAGCGGCTTTCCATAAACCAAGATGCAATCCTGGGCTTTGGCATGAAGCAGACTGACTGTGAGGCGAGGATCGATTTCAGGTTTGTTGCTACATCATTGCCCTCGATCGAGATGATGTAGCGATACGCGAACTGCTCCCCGATACTCAGCCATTCTTTTGGCTTTAAGCCGTCAACCTGGGGGAGGGCGGGAGGGAGGGTGAAGGCTACGTGTCCAATGTTATGGCGTTGATTGTGGCTGTACTGTTCAACAAGCAGCCGACGGGTTTTGTTATGCAGTCCGCCACGCCAGACGCAGGCCTTTCTCTTTTCATCGAAGCGAAGCAGATCAACAGTCCAGCGAAAATGTCGAAACTTATCCAACTTGCCAAGAACGGAATTGAAGTTGTCGCTGCAAATTGGGCGCGCTTTACAAAATGACGGCCTTTCTAAAAGATGGTTTAAATCTCCGAACTTGTAATGAAGCCGAATATCGCGGCGGAAATAATTCAGAAATTCTTTGAGATCGTAATAATAGTATGTCGCCTCTAACGGAATGTCTCTTGCCAATATTCCATCTTCGCAGACAGTCGACCGAGAAAGCCTGTTATAAAAATTAACGCGGTCAATAGCAGAATCCTCCAGCCCTTGTTCTTCGAGTTGGCGATATAATTGCTTTAAGCGTTTCTCATAGAATTGGTACGGCAGCGCATTCGCGAGAGAATGTCGCGCATAGTAAATGACTCGCCCGTATTTCCGCTCTAAAAAATCCTTCATTCAAACTTCTCAATCTATGAAAATAAATCAGCCAAGCCCGAGGGGCGGCGCTGTTGGCGACCCTGTCCTAAATGCTCCGGCAGATGAAACTAGTCGGTTTACAAACCTCCAGCAACGGCTCATGGCAGTTGCCACGAGTTCTGAACCGGCTCATCCTTCGCGACCAGCGGTGGCGATTCTCCCGCGTACAACAGAAGGTGAAAGCGATGCTCTCCATCCGCCTGCGAAAATGGGTTGTTGCATTAGCTGTTGTCCTTGGGGCGGGCTTTGCCTCCGCGGCCCATGCCGATAGCGGCACGATCCGCATCTCCGTGCTCAAGGGCGGCTGGTTCATCGGCGCCTCGGGCGGCAGTGGTACGCTGGTGTTTCATGGCCGCCGCTATCCGCTGTCGATTGGAGGTCTGAGCGCTGGTCTTGTGTTCGGCGCGTCGAAAACCGATCTTGTCGGCACGGTCAGCAATATCCGGCGGCCGTCGGATGTCGCGGGTGTCTATGGCGCAGCGGGTGCCGGTGTGGCTGCTGTTCGCGGCGTCAGCGCCATCGTTCTGACCAACGAAAAGGGGGCTGTGCTGACCATGCAGGGCCGTCAGGCCGGCCTGATGGTGAATGCCGATCTCAGCGGGCTTGCGATCTCACTGCGGCGATAGGTTTGCCCCATCATCACGGTATGGCCGAGTGGCAGCTAGCCGCCCAGCCGGAGGAGGCACACCGGGTGGCGTTGATCGCCCTTGTATTTTGAGCCCATGGCTTATAGGCAAATGGCCTTATAACCAAGGCGATCTGCGGATAACATTGTTTCATGGCGCTCTCCCGGTTTGATCGCGGACTCTGGCGATTGACCAGACAGGTTTACTTGTTCTCCCGCCGCGCGTTTGCGCGAACGAGGGGGAGTGCGTCCGATCCGGCCGCTGACGTTCAACGGATTTTGCTGATCCGCACCGACAAGATCGGTGACGCTATCATTTCAACGCCGCTCTTCAAGGCGCTGCGTAGCCGTTTTCCTGACGCCCAGATCGACATCGTGCTTGGCCACAAGAATGGTGCGGCGGCGCCGTTGCTGCCGGGCCTTGATGGCATCTTCGTTGCGAGAAAGAACCTGATCGAGCAGGCGCGCCTCATTCGCCAGTTGCGCGAACGGCACTACGATGTGGCTATCGATATGCTGACCGGCGATTCCATGACGGCCGCAACCTATACGGTGCTGTCCGGCGCGCGTGTCAATATCGGTTTCGCTGGCAAGGCCTCCGGATTTTACGATATTCCCGTGCCGCGCCCGCCCGCGCCCGAACATCAGGCGCTGCAGATGCTGCGGCTGGTCGCGCCGCTCGGGGTAACGGTCAAGCCCGAGGACATCCGTATCGCGGTCGCTTATCCGCAATCGTCCGCCGAGGAAGTTCGTAAAAGACTTGGCCTGGCGGACCGTGGCGATGCAAAGGTGGTTGCCATCAACCTTTCGGTCGCTGCGGTGAAATATTGGACCGACGAAAAATTCATCCGCCTTGCAGGCGACATTAAATCGCCATCCGTACGCATTGTGCTGGTTGGCGCGCCATGGGATTCGGCGCGGCTGGAGGCGGTTGGCAAGGCAGCTGAAGTCGAATGGCTACCGCCTTCAAACGATATTTCTGAGACGGCCGCAGCGCTGTCCTGTGCCGATCTCGTGATTAGCCCGGATACGTCGATCGTGCATATTGCGGCGGCGCTGAACAAGCCGGTGGTGACATTGATGGCTTCCTATACGGCGAACGGCGAGTGGTATGCATGGGGGGTGCCATATCGAGCATTGCATTGCGCGACCCGTGTGGCGGATATTTCCTATGACGAGGTGTTGTCGGCAGCCCGCGAACTGATGGCGGAAGTCGATGGCGGAAAACAGGTGGCTGCAACAGACAGGGTTTTGTCCTGACGGCTCTCTCCCTCATATCCCCCCGTCGCCTGCTGGGCGCGATTGACGCCTATGTGGTGCGGCTGACTCTGCTGTCGTTCCTGATCGTGCTGGTGTCTTTGACCGGCGTGATCTGGGTGACGCAGGCGCTGCGTGGCATCGACCTGATGACGGCGCAGGGCCAGACCGTGCTGGTGTTTCTTGGCATTACCGGGCTCGCGATTCCGGTGCTGGCATTGATCATCGCGCCGCTCGCGATGCTGCTGGCGGCGACGCATACGCTCAACCGCCTTTCCGCCGATTCCGAAGTCATCGTGATGAATGCGGCCGGGCTGTCGCCGTGGCGGTTCCTGCGCCCGTTCATGATCTCGACGGTGATTGTTGCGTGCCTGATTTCATTCCTTGCGATTTTCCTTGCGCCGGAATGCCTGCGCGCCCTGCGGCGCTGGCATACTGAAATTGGCGCTGACGTGCTCGCGAACGTGCTGCAGCCGGGGCAGTTCATCCGGCTCGACAAGCTGGTGTTGCGCGTGCAGGAGCGCAGGCCCGGTGGTGTGCTGACTGGCGTGTTCATCGATGATCAGCGTAATCCGGCGGAACGCATTAACATCACCGCGCAAAACGGCGTGGTGCAGAAGACCGACAAGGGATCGTTTCTGGTGCTCAGTGACGGCAATCTGCAGCGCTTTCAGGCGGACAAGAAGGATCCTCTGATCGTCGCCTTCAAGAGCTACGCTTTCGATATGTCGCAGTTCTCCCAGGCACCGCAGACCTACAATTACAATGCCCGCGAGCGGTTCATCGGTGAATTGATTTCGCCGCCGAAGAACGATCCTGTTGCGCAGCACAGCCTCGGCCAGTTCCGTGCCGAGCTTCATGACCGATTGCTGGCGGGTCTTTATCCGTTTGTCTTCGTCATTTTGGCCTTCGCTTTTCTCGGCCCGCCGCGAACCACGCGGCAGGGGCGTAATTTTGCAATCACTTCGCTTGTTCTGATCGTCCTTGCAGTGCGTATCGGGGGGTACGCTTGTTCGACCATCGCGGTGACGCGTCCCGCTGCAATCATCGTGCAGTATGCCATGCTGCTGATTGTTGCGGCATTGAGTACCTGGATGATCGTGAAGGGTGTGGTGATTGAACCGCCGGCCAATCTCACCGGAGGGATCGCGAGGTTGCGCGAGCGGCTGTCGTCAGTGCGGTTGCTATCGCTACGGCGGCGATAGCGTCACCTCGCCACGCGCGGCCATGCGGCGGGTTTTGTGTTCATAGGTCGCAGCCGAAACCCCCCACATCGCCCCCAGCATCAGCCAGAAATGCCGCCAGTGGTCGACGTCGATAATAAAGGCTTCGCCGACGGTGCCGAGGAACGCGGAGAAGAATGCAAGGTAGGTGCGCTGCCACGGCACCCGGACGAAAATCAGCCGGAAGCCCATCGCCACCGTGATAAAAACCAGCGTCGGAAACAGGATGCCGGAGATCCAGCCGCCCGACATGAAAGCGTTGAGGAAGGAATTGTGCGTGTCCTCCGGAAAGAACCGCCTGAACTGCAGCGGGCCGATGCCGAATGGCAGGTCCAGCGCCATCTGGAAGCCGAGGATATGACGACCGAACCGGCCGTAGCGGCCGCTGTCGTAAGTCTGATGCAGGCTCGCGCGTTCCTTGAACAGGCTGTCGATGGAATCGAACGACAAGAGCACGACGAGCGCCAGTGCCACTGCGGCGCAGGCGGCCATGGTGGTCAGCACGATGCGGCTTTGCTGTGAACGTGACCGGCTCGTCAGGTACATCAGCGCCACCATGAAAGCGGAGGTGAACACGAGCTGGCCCCAGGCGGCACGGGAGAATGCCAGCAGCAGGGCGAGTGTGATGATCCCGAACGCCAGCACGTTGCGGAGCGATTTGAAGAACGAGGCCGTGATGACGTTCTGCAGCGCCAGCAATGCGGGCAGGATGAGGAACGCCGACAGCACGTTCGGGTCCTTGAACGTGCCGCGCGCACGTCCGTATAGCGTGAGCAGATCGTAGCCGCCCGGCACGAGATGGAAATAACCGGCGGCACCGGAGCCGCCCGCGATCACGCCGCCGATGATCAGCCCGCGTTGCAGGAAGTCGAGTCGCTGCGCGGTGTCTTCGGCCAGCACAAGCGCGAAGAGGAATGCGGTAATCGCCATGTACCATGAGGTGGCGATCCAGTTCACGATCTGGGATTGGTCCATCAGATCGATCGAACAGATCGTGTAGCCGAAATTCAGCATCACCAGCATGATGAGCAGCGGCAGGAACACCGGGCGCATTCGTAGGCCCGTGGCGTAAAAGAAGATAATGGCCGCGAGGGTGGCGAGTTCGTAGGGGCTCGGCTCGATGAACACCAGTGAACCGCCGACGCCCACCATCCACATCAAGCTGTGCTGGATGCTGCGCGCACGCGGTGGCGCGGCGTTTTGAAGGGAGAGCAGATGATCGGTGGCGAAGGTCATCGCCGGGCCTCCGCCAGCGGGTTCAATAGGCGTTTTCGCCCTTGATCAACGCCCATGGCGTCTTCAACAGGATGTAGAGATCGAACAGCGGCGACCAGTTCTCGATGTAATAGAGGTCGAACTCAACGCGCTTCTGGATTTTTTCCTCGTTGTCGATTTCGCCGCGCCAGCCGTTGATCTGCGCCCAGCCGGTAATGCCGGGCTTGACGCGATGACGCGCGAAATAGCCGTCCACCGTCTCATCAAACAGGCGGCTTTGCAGCTTGCCCAGAACCGCATGTGGGCGTGGGCCGACGATCGACAGATTGCCCTTGAAGACCACGTTGAAAAGCTGCGGCAGTTCATCAAGGCTGGTCTTGCGGATGATACGGCCGACGCGCGTCACGCGCGGATCGTTCTTGGTCACGACCTTGGCGGCCAGCGGATCGGCCTGGTGATGATAGAGCGAGCGAAATTTGAAAACGTCAATGCGTTCGTTGTTGAAACCGAAGCGTTTCTGACGGAACAGCACGGGGCCGGTGCTGTCGAGCTTGATCGCGAGCGCAACAAGCGCCATTACCGGCGCGAGCAGGACCAGAAGAATGGCGCCGACGAAACGGTCGAACACCCACTTCATCACCATGTCCCAGTCGGTGATCGGTTGCTCGAACATGCCGAGTGTTGGCACCGAGCCGATGTAGGAATAGGAGCGCGGCCGGAAGCGCAGCTTGTTGGTGTGAGCGGAGAGACGGATGTCGACCGGCAGCACCCAGAGCTTCTTCAGCATGCCAAGAATGCGGCTCTCGGCCGAAATCGGCAGCGCGAACAGCACGAGATCAACGCGAGTGCGGCGGGCGAATTCCAGGATATCGTTGATGCGGCCGAGTTTGGGAAGCCCGGCACAGGTGTCGAGTGCGCGTGCGTCGTTGCGGTCGTCGAACACGCCGAGCACCTTCAGATCGGAATCGTCCTGCTGGCGCAGAGCCTCGATGAGATGCTCGCCATTTTCATCGGAGCCGACGATGACCGTACGCCGGTCGAGCCGGCCTTCACGCGCCCATCGGCGTACCAGTGAGCGTAACGCCATGCGTTCGAGGCTGAGGGTGATGAAGCCGAGGACGAAGAACGCCGCCAGCCAGACGCGGGAGACAACCCCGCCGAACTTGGCGAAGAACGAGACGCCGATAAACAACAGGAATACAAAAGTCCAGGATGAGATCAGGCGCGTGAACTGACGAAGCCGCCCGCGGTAGATCTCGATGTCGTAGACTTCGGCGGCCTGAAAACTAACGACGGCGACAAGCGACATCGCTAAAACGGCCCAGACTGGAGTCCAGGAGAAGCCGTCGATCGGTACGACATAGCCGAGATAGGAGGCGATCCCGACGATGCTGAGGCCGACAAAATCGGCGGCACGAACCGCGCCGTTGATGACGACGCTTGAATAGGCGGGACGAACTTTTTCGTTGGCGACGGCCAGCGCGGCAGGAGAAAGCCTGCGGCGACGCTCGAACGGGTAGGGCCGGCTCGCTATTGCAGGCGCGGCACTTGTTGCAGCTGAATCCGCTTTTACCTGAACGTCGCTTGTTTCCACGTCTGAAATCCGTTGTCCTCGCGCGCTGCGCGGTACGGTCCGGATACCGGACAAATCAGAAGAATCCGTTATTGAATGCGGCTCAATGAGAGTTAAAGGTATCTCGATAAGCGTCGAGCACGCCATCGACCAGCGTCTTTTGCGAGAAGTTCACGAAGATACGTTCGCGCAGCGCCTTGGCGCGCTCACAGGCGATGTCGGGCTTGTCGAGAGCTGCTGCGATGGCGTTCGCCATGGCTTCGACATTGTTCGGGGCGAACAGTGCTCCATTGAAGGGGCCGAAAATTTCCGGAATGCCGCCGACATTGGTCGCAAGCAGCGGTATGCCTGCAGCGGCAGCTTCAATCACCACATAGGGCATCGAGTCTCCGCGCGAGGGCACCACCAGCAGGCGACCCTTCGAAAAGCCGTAACGCGCCTTGACGTGGCCGATGAAGCGCACCGCGTCGCCAAGCCCGTGCCGTGCGACGAGCGCTTTCAGATTGGCAGTCTCCTCGCCGTCTCCTGCAAGCGTCAGCGTAACCGGCCTGCCATCGGAGCGCAGCCGCGCCACGGCTTCGATCAGAAGATCAGCGCCCTTGATGTGGCGAAATTCGCCGACATAGGCGAGATCGGTTGCATCCTCGGCCAATGGCACGGAATCAAATTCGCCGGCGCCGACGCCATTGAACACGCAACGCACGAGGCCTGATGGCTTGCCGACAACGCGCTCGTAGGTGTCGCGCGCAAAACCGCTTTCGAACAGAAACAAATCGGTGCGATTCATCAAAGCGCGTTCGAGCCTCGTATAGAACGCACCTTTCAGTGTTTCGGGCCGGTAGTGCAACGATCCGCCGTGCGGGGTGTAGACGCGAATGGTATTGTTCGACGCTCCCTTGAGGCGGACAAAGGCGCCGGCCTTCGCGCCATGGCCGTGCAGCACGTCGAGCTTGAGCATTCGCGTGAGCTGCAAGAGCCGCAGCGCTGTGATCGGGTCGGCGGGGTGAGGTTCGCGGCGGATGGCAAGGCGGTAGGTGCCGAGTTTCATCTTCGGAGCGATGGCTTTCAATGCCGCGTGAGCGCGTTCGCCGCCGGTCAGGCTGTCGGCCAGGATGCCGACCTCATGGCCGTGCTCGGCCTGTCCGCTCGCGAGATCGAGGATGTGACGGATGATGCCGCCAACGGGAGCGCGGACGGCATGCAGAATGCGGAGAGGACGGTCAGGGAAGGGCATGCCTTTTGCTTAGCGCTTCCGCGTTTAAAAAGCATGACGTGCGCGATGTTAACCGCGCAGCAACCTTAATGGATTGTAATCGCACGGTATCAGTTGTGTGGGCGTGGCGGGAGCTGTCGATGCGTGTGGCGTACTTGCGTGACCGGCTGAAAGGTGCCGTAGGCGCCTTTCGCCGGTACATGGCTCCCGCGGCCGCCCCTGCCGCAAAGCCTGCGGCGCGGCCGCGCCTCGGCGATCTCGATTTGCGGGTGATCTGGCAGGCGCTTGTCGACAAGCGCAAATGGGTACTGGTGCCGACGGCCGTAGTGTTCATGCTGTCGATGGCGGCCGTCAACGTCGTCACGCCGCGCTACAAGTCTGAAGCACGCATCCTGATCGATGGGCGGGAGAACATCTTCCTGCGTCCGAACGGCGAACGCAGTGAGGAGCGCGCCGCGCTCGACGATGCCGCGGTGACGAGCCAGGTGCAGTTGCTGCTCTCACGCGATCTCGCCATCGACATCATCAAGAAAAACCATCTCGACAAGCTGCCGGAGTTCGATCCGGTGCTGAACGGAATTTCGCCGCTGAAATCCCTGTTATCGTTGTTCGGCATCGGCCGCGATCCATTCCGCATGACGCCGGAAGAGCGGGTGCTGGGCGCCTATTACGAGCGCCTCACCGCCTACGCGGTAGACAAGTCACGCGTCATGGTTGTCGAATTCCAGTCGCGCGATCCGAAGCTTGCCGCCAAGGTCGCAAACTCGATTGCTGACGGCTACCTGGTGATGCAGCAGGCCGGGCGGCAGGACCAGGCCAAGGCAGCGGGACAGTGGCTGTCCGGCGAGATCGATAGTTTGCGCCAGAAGGTTGCCCAGGCCGAGGATCGTGTTGCAACGTTTCGTTCCAAATCCAACCTGTTTGTCGGCACCAACAACACCACGCTCTCCAACCAGCAACTCGGTGAGTTGAATACACAGCTTAACAATGCGCGTGCGCAAAAGGCCGATGCAGAGGCGCGTGCGCATGCGATCCGCGACATGCTGCGCAGCGGGAAACCGATTGAGGCCTCCGAGGTTCTGAATTCCAGTCTGGTGCGTCGGCTCAGCGAGCAGCGCGTCACGCTGCGCGCGCAGCTAGCTGAACAATCGTCCACGCTAATGGATCGCCATCCCCGCATCAAGGAATTGAAGGCGCAGATTGCCGATCTCGATCGGCAGATTCGCGAGGAGGCAGGCAAGCTGTCTCGCGCGTTCGAAAACGACGCACGGATCGCGGGTGCGCGGATGGATAGCCTGAACGCGAGCCTTGACCAGTTGAAGGCGCACGCCACCTCCAGCAACGGCGAGGAGGTTCAGTTGCGGGCGCTGGAACGCGAGGCAAAAGCGCAGCGCGATCTTCTGGAGACCTACCTTGCAAAGTATCGCGAGGCGACGGCGCGTGAAAGCATCGATTCCGCGCCCGCGGACGGCCGTATCATTTCCCGTGCCATCGTCTCCAACACGCCGGCCTATCCGAAGAAACTCCCGATCGTGCTGATCGCCACGATGATGACGCTGGTGTTGACCAGCGGGTATGTCGCGACTGCCGAACTTCTGCGCATGACGGCGCCATGGGGCCAGTCGCGCGGTGAAACGTTTGCAGTGGTGGAATCGTTCAGCGGCCTGCGACCAACAGTACCTGGACAGTCGGAGATCGAACGACTCGCGGCGTCGTTGCGCGCGAGCGGTGAGCGGGCGCGCAAGATCACCCTGATCGGCGCAGGTGCGGCGGAGAATGTCTCCAATACAGCGTTGGCTCTGGCGCGCCAATTGTCTCGCGATTCAAAGGTTTTGTTGATTGGCCTGTCGCCTGCGGTGGATACCGGTTCGCAGACGCCTGGTTTGAGCGATCTGGCCAGAGGCGTTGCGTCGTTCGGACAGATCATTAATCGCGATACGCATTCGCCGGTGCATATGATCGGCGCGGGTCTCCAGCCAGATCCTGCGCTGCTAACATCGCCGCGTGTCGTAATGGCGCTCGATGCACTGATGCAGACCTACGACCATGTGGTGCTCGACGCCGGGACCGCGATCGGCCTTCCGTCGTCGCTGATCGCATCGCAGGCGCATGCCGTGATCTTGCCGGCTCCAGGCCTTCCGGAGGCTGCGAAGGCGACCATGCGCGCGCAATTGATGGCTTCCGGATTTGTCGCAGTGAGCATTCTCAATCCCGTGCCTGCGAGCGAAGCTGCGCCGGACGAGGTTGCGGCGGCCTGATCGTCGATGGATGTGAACAGACAAGACGGGCAGTTTTAGCGATACAAGGCTGCGCGCAGCCGGTGAGCCATGGCCACCAGGGTTGGATTCTGTTTCACCATGCGCTTGGCGTGATTGAGCGATGACATGCCGAGCGCCGCCAGCCGTCCATAGGCGCTAAGCGGAATAAAACTGTCAAAAATCGGCTCGTCATCCTTGCAGAACTGGAGTTTGTATTCATCCGAGCCGATGCCGAGATCGAACGTACGATAGCCGAGTCCTGCATAACGGTCGATGATATTACACAGCAAGACCACGCCGGGGCTGTATTTCGCGTTCTCGGACATTGTGTAGGTATTGAACATCATCGAGGCGCTTTTGCCGTCGGCGACGCCGGCGAACATCGCGATGATTTCATCGTCGCATTCGAGTGCGTGAATGTCGATGGCGCGCCCGTCTTCCGATATCCTCGACAGGCAGGCCGTGCGAATGAAGGCTTCGATACCCGCATCGGCAAACACATTCGGCAGATTCTGCACCGCCATGCGCAGGGGCTTGACGGCGAAGAACGTATCAAGGATTCGCGTGATGTCGGCATCGGTGCTGACAGGGAAGAAACGGTAGCCGGGCAGCGCCTTCAGCTTCTTTTCCTTGGCCCGAATGCGGCGTCGAAAGCCGGAACTAATGGTATCTTCCGGGGCCGCGTCGGGTTGCATGCGCAGCAGCGGGCATGCATTCGCCGAGGGCTGGTGCGGAAGGTGCGCCAGTGGGTTGACCACGCCGTCCCATCTCTCAGGCTGCTGCGCCAACGCGAGCAGGTCAATACCGTCGCGGTGGGCCGCGATCGCGGCAAAGATGGTGTCGATGTCTGCCTTGCCAGCGGATGCTGCGAAATCGCGCCGCCACAGACCCATGTTGAATGTCGAGTGCTTGCCGCCGAGAAAACGCCCGACACGCACGCCGTTTTCCCGCGCCAATCCGAGCGGCAGCAGTACAAGGGGACGTCCCTCGCGGTCCGAAGCGATGGCGATGAGCGGTTTGATGTTCGGATGCTCGCCAGCATGGGTCTGCCAGGCGTTCAGGAAGTCGAAACGCTGAAAGGATGTATGGAGATAATCTGGCGTCTCCATCCCGCGCCAGATCGTCTCAGCCCCCGCGAGGTTGCCATAAATGGCAACGCTGGCAACAACGCTGGCGGCACCAATGCGCGCATGGGCGGATCGGTTTTCATACCTAGCGACCGTAGCCATTGCGGACCTTGTTTCAGGACGGATCAGGCGGGGGCAATGCCACCCCGACCGGCCGACCTTTTCAAACAAACGTCAACAAAAGGTAATGATGCGAGGTTCGCGGAACTCGCGGAGGGGCGTTCAGGCCGTCGGTGCGTCGGGGCGCACCATCCATGCAATCAGCGGCATGGCTGGCAGAACCCAGCCCAGACCTGCAACCACGTAGAAAATGGTTTGTGCAAGTCGCGATGCGGCGAGCCAAGGCGTCTGCGCAAACGCCATTCCGAGCAGCGACCAGACCACGACGAGAACGAGCAAGCCTATGGTTCCAATGAATTTTCGCGTTCTGATCTTCATGAAATCCGGGCCTGCGTAGATGCGCGCCTTGCGCCGCAAGGCGGGGGGACTATAAGGGCCGCGTCCGGCCGATCAAGCCTTCCTCTGCGGACCGTAATACCTTCATGACCGACGCCCTCGATGATACCCGTTCCGCCATGACGCCGTCGCGGCGTCCGATCCGCATCTGGCTCGGAATTGTTGCCGCGATGATTGTCTGCACGCTTCTCGTTGGTGGAGCGACGCGGCTGACCGAATCCGGCCTCTCGATCACGGAATGGAATCCGGTCTCGGGCGTGATACCGCCCTTGAGCGCCCATGCATGGGATCTGGAATTCGAAGCCTACAAGCAGATTCCGCAATATCGCGAGATGAATGCAGGCATGAGCCTGTCCGAGTTCAAGACGATCTTCTGGTGGGAATGGGCGCACCGTCTGCTCGCGCGCAGCATCGGTGCGGTGTTCTTCCTTCCGTTTCTGTACTTCCTGATGCGGGGCGGGCTCGGCTACGCCTTGAGGCGGCGGTTGTGGGTGCTGTTTGCGCTCGGTGGGCTGCAGGGCGCCGTTGGCTGGTGGATGGTGAAGTCGGGGTTGACCGCGCGCGTCTCTGTCTCGCAATACCGGCTTGCGATTCACTTCCTTCTTGCGCTGCTGATCTTCTCCGCGATCGTCTGGACCATGCGTGGTCTCGCACCGCGCGCTGTGAAGGCTTTCGCCAGCGCACGGGCCGTGCTGACCAGCAGGGTCCTGCTCGGGCTTGTATTCCTTCAATTGTATTTCGGCGCGCTGGTCGCGGGCTTGCGCGCGGGCAAGATCTACAACACCTGGCCTGACATCGATGGCGGGTTCATTCCGCCGCTCGACCAACTGTTCTTCGAGCAGCCATGGTGGCGCAATTTCTTCGATAGCACGTTGACGGTGCAGTTCACCCACCGGATGATCGCCTACACGCTGTTCGTCGTGGCGCTGCTGCATCTCATTGACGTGATCCGCAGCAAGGCATCGCCCGCCGCGATCCGGGGTGCTACATGGCTAATGGCCGCGTTGAGTCTTCAGCTTGTGATCGGCATTTTCACGCTGTTGCATCAGGTGCCGATCTCGCTCGGCCTGCTGCATCAGGCGACCGCGATCGTGGTGCTGACATTCACGCTGTTGCAGGCCAATCGTCTCCATCTTGCGGAAAGCCCGGTGGGGCAGGGGCTCGTGCCAGTGCTTCGCTAGTGTGGTGGTTCAGAAGTTCGCTTTATTTTAGCGGCGAGTCCCTCAAGCGAACTTCTGAACCTAAACCACACTAGAATCATAATTTGCTAGTGTCCTTTCGAATCCGAAGTTCGCTATGGAACGTGCTGCAAGGTGCAGGCGAACTTCGGATTCGGGACACTCGGCTGCATTCTCGACGAATTCTAAAATGACAGCCTCTCGCAGCAGTGCGTTTCCGCCTTTATATCCGGATATGCGCGCATAAAACGATTCAAGCGCTTCCGGAGTTCTTGGTCGATGTCGAACGTATTCATCCAGGCCGCCGTCATTATGTTACGCGAGGGTCTCGAGGCCATGCTGGTGATTGCGGCACTCGCGGCTTACCTGCGCAAGGTGGATGGCGGACATCGTGTCGGCGCGCTCTACCTCGGTGCGCTGGCAGCGATTGGTGCAAGCCTGATTGCGGCCTGGCTGTTCGCCATGCTCAATTCCGGTGAGCATAGCGACCTGATGGAGGGCATCATCGTTCTCGTTGCGGCCGGGTTGATGCTTTATGTCAGCGGCTGGCTGTTGAACAAGCAGGATCCCAGGGGTTGGAAGGAATACCTCGCCCACAAGGCCGATCACGCGCTGACACGCGATACCGGCTGGGCGGTCGGGCTGCTGGCGTTCCTTGCGGTGTTCCGCGAGGGCGCAGAAACGGTTTTGTTCATCGTGGCACTGGCCGCGACCGAAGGCGGCTGGAGCGCGGGATTGTTCGGCGGGCTGGTAGTCGCAGCGTTGGCCCTCGCAGTACTGTTCTACTTCATCAATCTGGTGGCGCAGCGGATTCCTCTGCGTCCGCTGTTCATCATCACCTCGGCCTTCTTGTTCCTGATGGGCATCAAGTTTATCGGTGAGGCGATGCAGGAATTCCAGGAGCAGGGTATCGCGACGTTCACGCCGCTCCATGGCTTCGGGTGGTTGGAAATGATCGGTCTCAATCCGACGCTTGAGGCTGTGTCCGCACAACTGCTGGTGATCCTGTTCGCGGTCGCAAGTTTTGCGGTCGTCCGGCGTAACAACCGCCTCGTGCACCGCGACAAGGCCACCGGCGCGACATAATCGAACTTGAATGCTCAAAAGAAAAGCGGCGCCGTGCTCGGTGCCGCTTTTGTTGTGCGGGATAATCCGTCAGTACGGAACGTTGAGCGCTTGTTCGAGATCGGCGATCAGGTCTTCCTTGTCCTCGATGCCGATCGACAACCGCACCACGTCGGGGCCTGCTCCTGCCATGGTCTTTTGCTCGTCGGTGAGTTGGCTGTGCGTGGTCGAGGCAGGATGGATGATGAGTGAGCGGGTGTCGCCGATGTTGGCGAGGTGCGAGAACAGCTTGACGTTCGATACCAGGCTGATGCCCGCCTCATAGCCGCCCTTCAGCCCGAAGGTGAACACCGCGCCCGCACCTTTCGGCGTGTATTTGCGCGCAAGGTTATGGTGCCGGTCGCCGGACAGGCTTGCATAGCTCACCCACGACACCGCCGGATGCCTCGACAGCCATTCTGCGACGGCTTTCGTGTTGTCGACATGGCGTTGCATGCGCAGCGCCAGCGTTTCGATGCCGGTCAGGATCATGAAGGAGTTGAAGGGCGAGATCGTCGGGCCAAGGTCGCGCAGCGCCAGCGCACGCACAGCCACCGCAAATGCAAAATTTCCGAACGTCTCGTGCATCTTGAGGCCGTGATATTCGGGGCGCGGCTCGGTAAGAATGGGGTAGCGGCCGCTGGCCGTCCAGTCGAACGTGCCTGCGTCGACAATAATGCCGCCGAGCGAGTTGCCGTGGCCACCGAGGAACTTGGTCAGCGAATGCACGACAATGTCCGCGCCATGTTCGATCGGCTTGAGCAGATAGGGTGTAGCAAGCGTGTTGTCGACGATGAACGGCACGTAGGCCTTGCGTGCGACCTCCGCCACCGCTTCAAGATCGGTGATCGCGCCGCCGGGGTTGGCGACCGACTCCACGAAAATCGCTTTGGTCTTTGGCGAGACCGCGCGCTCGAACGTGCCGATGTCGTCGGAATCCGCCCAGACCACGTTCCAGCCGAAACTCTTGTAGGCGTGATTGAACTGGTTGATTGACCCACCGTACAGGCGCCGCGAGGCGATGAATTCGTCGCCCGGTTGCAGGAGGGTTTGAAAGACCATCATCTGTGCGGCATGACCGGAGGCCGCCGCAACCGCTGCGGTGCCGCCCTCCAGTGCGGCGACGCGCTCCTCCAGCACCGCCGTCGTTGGATTGCCGAGGCGCGTATAGAGATTGCCGAAAGTCTTCAGGCTGAACAGCGAGGCTGCATGGTCGGCATCATTAAAAACATAAGATGCCGTCTGGTAGATCGGCGTCACGCGCGCGCCAGTGGTCGGATCGGGCTGCGCGCCGGCGTGAACGGCGAGGGTGGAGAAGCCGGGTAATTGTTCGGTCATGCAAGATCCTTGGAATGTTCTTCTCGAAGTTGAAGCTGTGAAACGGAGCCCGTCGCGGCATGACGTGAGCCGAGCCGCGGACGATATCGATCGTATCGACGGGATGTCGATCTCTCTCGATGAGCCGACGAACGGTTTGCCAGCGATTGTCTTCCCGGGTTGTCTGGGGTTGACGGAAACATGTCGTACCGACGTTGGTCGAGATATTTGAATACAAAATGGCGCGGCCGCCAGTTAACAAACGATGCGCCAGCCATGGCGGAATAGATTTGATGTTGGTCAGGATGCCGCAAATATAGCTGTCGGGTAGGCATTATGGTTCATTGGCGGCAGTTCCCGTGTGGATATTCGTCTTTAGACCCGCAGTGCGCACACGTCTTTGTTTTTATTGTCGCGCCGCAGTGATACAGGCGTCATGCATGAGACCGTGACGAAACGAGCACATGACAAATGCAAAAATGACGGTGGCTGAACTTGAAGCGTTTCTCCACCGCGAATTTCCCCAGGCCTTCAGCTCCGGCGAGATTCTGATCGAAAGCGCGGACGGTACCAGCAGTTTGCTGCGCCAGCCTTATAGCGAGCGCATGTTGCGCCCGGGCGGCACCGTGTCGGGGCCCACGCTGATGGCGCTGGCCGATTTCGCGATGTACGTGGCGCTGTTATCGGCGATCGGGCCGGTCGGTCTCGCGGTGACGACCAATCTCAGCATCAGTTTCATGCGCAGAGGCCAGCCGGGGCGGGACATCGTCGCCGCTGCGCGGCTCATCAAGGTCGGCAAGCGGATGGCGTTCGGCGAGGTGAACCTTCTGTCAGGGACGTCGCCCGATCCTATCGCCCACGCGAGCGCGACTTACTCCATTCCAAAATCATCATAATTCTTTTGGTATTATGATACCTTAATTATAAGTAATTGTTTTATAATGTATTATTTTCCGTGACGGCCGTTGACGAACAAGAGGGCGTTCTCTAGAAACGCGCGCAGTCCGGCGATTAGCGCCGCACGCCATTTTCACGGATATCTCACATGAAGACGTTTTCGGCGAAACCGGCCGAGGTCAGCAAGAAGTGGGTGATCATCGACGCCAAGGGTTTGGTCGTCGGTCGTCTCGCCACCTTGGTCGCTATGCGTTTGCGCGGCAAGCACCTGCCGACCTACACCCCTCACGTTGATTGTGGTGACAATGTCATCATCATCAACGCCGCGCATGTCGTCCTTACTGGGCGCAAGCGCGACAACAAGATGTACTACAACCACACCGGCTTCATCGGCGGTATCAAGGAACGCACCGCAAAGTCGATCCTCGAAGGTCGTTTCCCCGAGCGTGTCGTGGAGAAGGCAGTGGAGCGCATGATTCCGCGTGGTCCGCTCGGCCGTATCCAGATGGGCAACCTGCGCGTCTATCCGGGTGCCGAGCATCCGCATGACGCCCAGAATCCGGAAGTTGTCGATATCGCTTCTCTGAACCGCAAGAACACGAGGGCCGCGTAATGTCCGATACCATGCAGTCCCTCGATCAGTTGTCTTCGCTGAAGGTGGCGGAGCCTGAAGCGCCCAAGCGCGAGAAGCAGGTCGACAAGCAGGGCCGAGCCTATGCCACCGGCAAGCGCAAGGACGCGGTGGCCCGCGTCTGGATCAAGCCCGGCTCCGGCAAGGTCACGGTCAACACTCGCGACGTCGAAGTGTATTTTGCTCGCCCCGTCCTCCGTATGCTGATCCAGCAGCCGATCGTTGCCGCTGCTCGGCAGGGCCAGTACGACATCGTCGCTACTGTCGCTGGTGGCGGCCTGTCGGGACAGGCGGGTGCCGTGCGTCACGGCATCTCGAAGGCGCTAACGCATTTCGAGCCCGATCTGCGCGGCGTGCTCAAGAAGGGTGGCTTCCTCACCCGTGACTCCCGCGTTGTCGAGCGCAAGAAGTACGGCAAGGCGAAGGCTCGCCGTTCCTTCCAGTTCTCGAAGCGCTAAGGCGCGCTTCGCCGCCAGTTCTCGAGGCGTTAAGAACTTCGATCAGTTTGTCTGCAACTGCGGATCATCATCCAAAAAAGGGCGCCCTCCGGGTGCCCTTTTTTTCGTCGGACGGCTGGTTCTTGATCGTCGCAAACTATCGACAATTTTCGAGAAAACTTGTCGCCGCAAGCAAACACATCGCCAATAATCGGCTGGTAATTTCGTTCTGCTGAGAGAGCTATTCCGGCCGCTCCAGCGGAGTTTTCGTTCGTATGTCCGGCAATAGCCTGTCACTCGACATTTCAACTCTTTATCTGGTCGCAACACTTGTCGCTGCGATGCTTGGCGCGCTGCTGCTGTTTTTCTGGCGGCAGGAAAGGATCGAGGCGCTCGGATGGTGGGGCGCTGCCTATCTGCTGGGCGCGGCGTCCATCGCGCTGTGGATTGCCGGCGGAGAGAATCTTGGCTTTGGATTGCTGCTCGCAGTCAACGCGGTCGGTTTTATTGCCTGCGGCCTGGTGTGGGATGCCGCGCGGGTATTTCACGGCCGCGCGCCGAGCGTCATCGGCGTTGTCGCGGGTGCGATCGTCTGGCTCGCTGCCGTCATTCTGGTCGATCCGCTATCGGCTCATGCGCGCCTCGTGCTTGGTGCAAGTATCGTCGCGATCTATGCTGCGCTGACGGCTGCGGAACTGTGGCGCGAACGGCGCAAGTCGATGCGTTCGCGTTGGCCTGCGATCTTCGTGCCGATCCTACATGGTGCTGTGCTGATGCTGCCGATTGTGCTCGGCGATGTCATGGATGGGCCGGGCGCCAACCCACACGCCGCGATCTGGGTTGCGGCGTTTGCAGCCGAATTGGTGTTCTATGCCATCGGCACCGTGTTTATCATCTTCATGCTGGTGTCGGAGCGCACGCTGGCGATCCACAAGACTGCGGCTTCGGTCGACCCATTGACGGGCTTGCTCAATCGCCGTGGCTTCGGCGAAGCGACCGCGCGCATGATCGAGCGCGAGGCCAAAGCCGGCCGGCCGATCACGGTGATGATCTTCGATATCGATCATTTCAAGGCGGTCAACGACACCTATGGCCATCGCGCTGGCGACGATGTGCTCAAGGTGTTCGCCAGCGTTGCGGTGGGGGCATTGCGCATCACCGATCTGCTCGGTCGCGTTGGCGGGGAGGAATTTGCCGCGCTGCTGCCGTGTGCGATGGATGAAGCCATGCTCGCGGCGGAGCGCGTTCGAGAGGCATTCGAGCAATCTGGCGTCGCGATCGACGAGGTCCCACTCGCCACCACTGTCAGCATCGGTCTTGCCGGCGGGCCCGCGAACACCGAACTCGATGTGCTGATGGCGTCAGCCGACACCGCGCTCTATCGCGCCAAGCGGAGCGGACGCAACCGCGTCGAGGCCGTGCTCGAAGAGCCGCTGGTGCTCGACCATTCCCGCCGTGGCGGCATGACCCAGTCGCCACGCACCGAGCGCGAAGATGTGCACGCCTTTGTCTCGGAAGCACACGCCTGAGGCAGTAAATCGCGTCAGCCCTAAACGGTCTGTTTACCATGCGCCGCGTAGCATCGGCTCATGATCGACCGCGCCCGCAACGATATCTCCGCCCTCGAAGCTGCTGCCACGTCGGCCCGCGCTGGTTTCGCCTGCATGTTCTCCACCTCCGATGAATATGAGCGAGCACTAATCGCGGAGCGCCGGGCGCAGGGCCGCTATCAACAGACGCGGGATTGGCAGCCGATATTTCTTCTCGGCTGTGCGTTCATCCTGTCAGGCATCCTGCTGATTGCCCTCTGAGACGCATCTGTTGATTTTAACTTGATCCGGCGGTTCTTCCTCCGCTACAGCCTCCTGCAGCCACAGGGGGGAAGCCGATGATTACCGAAGTCGTGCAGATCGAGGTCAAGCCAGGTCAGGAAAAGGATTTCGAGCAGGCGGTGGAGATGGCGCAGACCATCTTCAAGCGCAGCAAGGGCTGGGCGGGCCTCGAAATCCATCGCTCGATCGAGAAGCCGTCGCGCTACCGGCTGTTCATCAAGTGGGAAACGCTGGAAAACCACACCGTGGATTTCCGTGAGGGGCCGAATTTCGCTGAATGGCGTGCGCTGGTCGGGCCGCACTTCGCCAGCCCGCCGGAAGTCGAGCACATGACGGCGGTGGGCAAGTACTAGCCGCTGCTCACACCCCGATGGGCTTCGGGCGATCTTCACGCAGATAGACGACGATCACCTTGACCACAGCCATCACCGGCAGCGCCAGCGCCAGGCCCCAGACGCCGAACACCACGCCGAGCAGGATCTGGAATCCGAACAGCGTCGCGGGCGGAATGTCGATCGCCTCGCGCTGGATGATCGGCGTCAGGATATAGCTTTCCAGCGCATGCACGCCGAGCAGTAGCACGAAGGCGCTGCCGATGGCGACCCAGCCCGAGGAAATGCTCGCCAGCACGATGATGAGGCCAGCCAGCAGCGCGCCGACCGTCGGAACGAAGGTCAGCAATCCGGCCTGAACACCGAGGATGAACGCACCGGGAATCCCGATCACCAGAAGGCCGAGCCAGGTGACCACGAATACCACCGCCATCGTGATCATTTGAGCGATCAGCCAGCGCTCCAGCGTCGAGCCGATGCGATCGATGACAGTTTCCATCTGCAGGCGGATCGCCTTGGGCGACATTGTGATCATCCCCTTGCGATAAACCTCCGGCTGGGCTGCGAAGGCGAGGCCGAGAAACAACACGATGAAGAAGTTTCCAACGGCTCCGACGGTGCCGAGAATGAGCTTCAGCGTTTGGCTCACGATCGCGCCACCGCCGGATGCGAGCGCGCCTGCACTCGGCAGGTTGTGCTGCATACTTGGCAAGGCGGACGTCGCCGGTGTCGATGCCGACGTATGAGGCGCGTTCGCGGAAATCGTGTTGAGGTCGAGATAGCTGGCGTCGATCCCATGCGATTCGAGGAAAGTCTTGAGATTCACGATCTGCGATTTGATTGTCCCGCTTAGCGCAGTCGCCTGCTGGGCGATGGTCGAGCCGCCGAGCGTGAAGATACCGGCCATCATCGCCGCCAGCAGCAGGCAGATCAGGAGAAGGCGTACCGCGTGCGGACCCGGCATCACCTTCTTGAGTAAATTCGTCATTGCGATCAGCGCGACGCCGAGCAGCACGCCGGAAAAGATCAGGAACAGGGTCGCAGCGAATATCCAGGTGAAGATCAGGAATGCGGCGAAGCTGATAGCCAGAATCCCGCCGACGGCGATCGCCCAGGCGAGATCCTGACGCTGGTTTTTCCGTTCGGTCGAAACGCTCACGGGTGATCCTTTGAAGTTGTGGTTCCCAGCAATGTTTCCGAAACCGCGGCGGCGATCAAGGGCGGTCGATGTGTCTCCGGCATCCTTTTCGCTGGTGGAAATAGAAAGGGCGCCCGCGGCGCCCTTTCTCTTGTGATGATGCGGCGGAAGGCCATTGTCGCTTACAGCGAGTAGTAAAGCTCGAACTCGACGGGGTGCGGGGTCATGTCGTAACGCTCGACCTCGGTCATCTTCAGTTCGATAAAGCTGTCGATGAAATCGTCGTCGAACACGCCGCCGACCTTGAGGAAGGCGCGGTCCTTGTCGAGGTTTTCCAGCGCCTCGCGGAGCGAGCCGCATACCGTTGGGATTTGCTTGAGTTCTTCCTTCGGCAGATCGTACAGATCCTTGTCCATCGCCGGACCCGGATCGATCTTGTTCTTGATGCCGTCGAGGCCCGCCATCAGCATTGCCGCAAAGGCGAGGTAGGGGTTCGCCATCGGATCGGGGAAACGCACCTCGACACGCTTGGCCTTCGGCGACGTCGTGTAGGGGATACGACAGGAGGCCGAACGGTTGCGCGCAGAATAGGCAAGCAGCACCGGAGCTTCATAACCCGGCACCAGACGCTTGTAGGAGTTGGTCGACGGATTGGTGAAGGCGTTGATCGCCTTGGCGTGCTTGATGATGCCGCCGATATAGTAGAGGCAGTTGTCTGACAGATCGGCATATTTATTGCCGGCAAAGGTCGGCTTGCCGTCTTTCCAGATCGACTGGTGGACGTGCATGCCCGAGCCGTTGTCGCCATAGACAGGCTTCGGCATGAAGGTGGCGGTCTTGCCGTAGATATGGGCCACCTGATGGATGCAGTATTTGTAGATCTGCATCTGGTCAGCCATCAGCGTCAGCGTGTCGAACTTCATGCCGAGCTCGTGCTGGGCGGAAGCGACTTCGTGGTGATGCTTCTCGACCTTCACGCCCATGCGCGCCATTGCGCCGAGCATTTCCGAGCGCATGTCCTGGATCGAATCCTGTGGCGGCACAGGGAAGTAACCGGCCTTGGTGCGGATGCGATGGCCGAGGTTGCCGCCTTCATACTCGGTGTCCGAGTTGGTCGGCAGTTCGGAGGAGTCGAGCTTGAACCCGGTGTTGTACGGCGTGGTCTGGAAGCGCACGTCGTCGAATACGAAGAACTCGGCTTCCGGGCCGACATACACGGTGTCGCCCACGCCCATCGATTTCACCATGGCTTCCGCCTTCTTGGCGATGCCGCGCGGGTCGCGGTTGTAGGGCTGGCCGGTGGAGGGCTCGAGAATGTCGCAGGTGATAACCATGGTGGTCTCTGCGAAGAACGGGTCGATCGTCGCGGTGACCGGGTCGGGCATCAGCGTCATGTCGGACTCGTTGATGGCCTTCCACCCGGCGATCGAGGAGCCGTCGAACATCGTGCCTTCGGTGAAGATGTCTTCGTCGATCATCGAGACGTCGAAGGTAACGTGCTGCCATTTGCCGCGCGGATCGGTGAAACGCAGGTCGACGTACTTCACGTCGTTGTCCTTGATAGACTTCAGGACGTCTTGGGCGGTCTTCATGTAAACCCCTTATGTGACTTGATGAGTGCTACTTGGATTTGGTGATCGGTGGGATGATGTCGTCCGGCTGGATGCGGTGAGCGCGAGCCGGACAAGTGATGGTTTGTCAGATGGCGTCGACGCCGGACTCTCCGGTGCGGATACGGATGGCCTCCTCGATGTTGGAGACAAAAATCTTGCCGTCGCCGATGCGTCCGGTCTGCGCAGCGCGGCGGATGGCGTCGATGGCTTTCTCGACGAGGTCGTCGCCGATCACAATCTCGATTTTGACCTTCGGTAGGAAGTCGACGATGTATTCCGCGCCCCGGTACAGTTCGGCATGGCCCTTCTGGCGGCCGAAGCCCTTGGCCTCGGTCACAGTGATGCCTTGAAGCCCGACTTCCTGAAGGGCTTCCTTCACCTCATCGAGCTTGAACGGCTTGATGATCGCCTCGATCTTTTTCACCTGCATGCCTCCGGCATTTCAGAACTTTTGAGTGCCGCCGATGCGGCGCGGATCGTTCGGGCCGTTGGCGGCCTCGTTTACTGGCCCCTTAAAAGCAGACTCCGTGCCAACTCGCGTGGCTGTTGATTGTATTGGATTATCAAACTGTTAATCTCTGTACCGCCAGCGTCGCCGGAGCGTTTGGCAAGATTTGTGGCGTTAAAATATGCAATTGCACAACCTTAAGGCAGTTAAGCTGCCCTCGATTTGGGCGGGTATGCCTTCAAGACAGGCGGTATTGGGCGAGGGCCGGCCATGGAACTCCTGAGCGTGGCCGAAATGACCTGCGCCGATGCGCTTGCGGTGGAGGACGGCGGGGACAGCTTCGCACTGATGCGCCGGGCGGGGCAGGCGGTGGCGGCCGCCGCGCAGGTGCTTGCGCCTTCTGGTGACATCGTGGTGGTGGCCGGGGGCGGCAACAATGGCGGTGACGGCTTCATCGCCGCCGCTGATCTCGCCGCGCGCGGCCGCAACGTGGCGGTGGCACTGTTGGGCAAGCCGGATGCGCTGAAGGGCGACGCTGCGCGCGCCGCGAAGGATTGGCATGGCCCGCTGCTGCCGTTCGAACCTCAATCGCTCGGCACACCCGCGCTCATTATCGATGCACTGTTCGGCGCGGGGCTTGATCGTGAAGTGAAAGGCGAGCCGCGCGCGATGATCGAGGCGATCAACTTAAGCGGCGTGCCAGTGCTCGCGGTTGATCTGCCGAGCGGCATCAACGGCAACAGCGGCGAGGTGATGGGGATTGCGAGCCATGCCACCCTTACGGTCACCTTCTTCCGTAAAAAGCCCGGCCATTTCCTGCTGCCGGGCCGATTGCATTGCGGGAAGGTGAGCGTCGCCGACATCGGCATTCCACGGCGCGTGCTCGACGTCATTCATCCGAAGACCTTCGAGAACATCCCGGCATGGTGGCGCAGCCAGTTTCCCATCCCTAGCATCGCGGGCCACAAATACGGGCGCGGCCATGCGGTGGTAATGTCCGGCGGCATGGCCGAAACGGGCGCGGCGCGGCTTGCGGCGCGCGCAGCGTTGCGTGCGGGTGCGGGGCTCGTCACGGTCGCCTCGCCGCGCGATGCGCTGGCGGTGAATGCAGCCGCGCTGACCGCCGTAATGGTGCGTGAGATCGGCACCGCGATTGAGTTTGCAACCTACCTTGAGGATGCCCGGCTCAACGCCTGCGTCATCGGTCCCGGTGCAGGCATCAGCTTGCGCACGCGCGACATGGTGCTCACAGCGCTGTCGAAGCCGCGTGCCGTGGTGCTTGATGCCGACGCGCTGACGAGTTTTGCCGATGAGCCGCAGACGCTGTTCGATGCCATCGCGGCACAGCCCGGCGCGCAGGCAGTACTGACGCCACATGAAGGCGAGTTCGCGCGGCTGTTTTCGTCTCTCGCGGACAGGGAGCATGCACTCTCGAAACTGGAGCGCGCGCGCCTTGCGGCGCGCGAGTCGAACGCGGTGGTGCTCATCAAGGGCGCTGATACGGTGGTGGCTGCGCCGGATGGTCGCGCGTCGATTGCGGAGAATGCGCCGCCATGGCTTGCGACGGCCGGTGCAGGCGACGTGCTGGCGGGCATGATCGGCGGGATGCTGGCGCAGCGTGTGTCCGCGTTCGAGGCGGTATCTATCGCGGTCTGGATGCACGGTGAAGCCGCACAGCGTTTTGGCCCCGGCCTTATCGCCGAAGACCTCGCGGACGTGCTGCCGAATATTTTCCGCGATCTCTATCGGCGATTCGACCTCAACCTCTAGCTGACCTCGTACCAGCGCAGCCGTCGCGGCGAATTCCACGCCGTTCCCATGCATTGCATCAGCCACTTGCCGGGATGCGCGGCGTTGAACGCGATGCGTTGCGTCTGGCCGGGGTTGAATGCGAGCGTGTCCAGCCAGTACGGCTTCCAGCCGTCGTCGAGGCGATCGAGTACTCTGAAATGATGGCCATGGAGCCGGAACGTTGCGGCGGATCCACCGGACGGATTAGTGATCGCAAGCACCACGGTGCGGTTGACAGCGGCGTGGAAAACAGAAGGCAGCGCCGGATCGAAAGCGATTGCGGGAAGCCACTGTCCTCGTTCGAGCGAGAGATCGATACGCTGGGCAGTCTTCAGGTCGATTTGCGAAGGCGAGGGTGTGGGTGCAGCCGGCGGAGGCAGCGGGGCCGCGCGCGAGGGCGCCGAGAACGATGTGACGACATGGCTGATCGGTATCGGCTTGGTGCCGTCGTGCAGCAGGATTTCGTTGCGCGTGCCGACCGGCTGTGTCGCATCGAGCAAGGCATCAACCCGGCTTCCGGGTGCGAGCACGATCTGGCCGTCGCGTGCGACGAATGATTCAGCCGGCCGACTGTCGACGGAGATGACGGTGACGACGCAATCGACAAATTTCAGAGCGATGACACTGCGCTGGCAGCCGCTGACCAGCCGGAGCCGGACGCGTTCGTTCGGGCGCACGGTAATGTCGTGGGTAATCCTGCGGTTGATCGTATAAAGCGAGGGGATGTTCCCGCTGTCGCGGCCCGCGACCTGCGCCACGCCATCCGTGCCGATCTTCCAGTCCTCGATCAACAGTACGTCGTCACGGTCGGCACCGAATGTCTCGCCGCCTTCGATCACGAGCACGCGCGGCAGGGCCGGGCGGTCGTCGTCACCTGACAATAGCCTCGGGTCGATCAGGAAGGTCCCTGGCTGGAAAGGCAGATCGCAGGTGGCGGTGTCACCACGCGGGGCGAGAGGAGGTTGTCCCAGCAGCGGTTCTAGACGGGCGGCTCCATCGAGGCCGTGGAAGGCCATGGCCACCGGCTGGGTCGTATCATTCGTGAAAACGATCCGGGGCGGGGTGCTGCCCAAAAAGCGTGTGGAGGGAAGGCCGTCACCCAACTGCCAGACCGGTGTCGCCATGCCCTCCGTGTGCAGGTACAGCGATTGAGGGCCGAACCGCAAAGGGGCCGGACTTCCAGGCTTGCGTGCAGGAAGGGTTTGGGTCCGTCCGGGCGCAATCAGGATAGGGCTCACCGCTGCCCCTGCGAGGGCTCCCAGAAAGCGACGGCGTGGACGAGAAAACGATAAGAATTTCATGGTCGATGGGGACCATTTTCAGGTGAAGGAGTAAACCCGCAAAGGCTGCGGCGGATAGCGCTTTTTTTCTTGCCGCGTTTGGCCGGCACCATGTTATAAGCCCGCCGCTCGCGGCTGTGCCGCTGGACAAGTGCGCTCGCGGGCGTGGCGGAACTGGTAGACGCGCTGGATTTAGGTTCCAGTGTCGAAAGATGTGGGGGTTCGAGTCCCTCCGCCCGCACCATCCATGGTTCGCGCCGCCGGTTTCGGCAACACGTGTTCACATCCACCGTGGATGGGCTCGGACTCGGGCCGGACAACTGAGAGACGAGACGACTGAAGGATTTGAACTTTTCACGATGCGGCCTCGAGCGGCATCCCAACAACGACAACAGCCGATATTGGATCGGCAAGCCGGAAGAAGATTGACGCTATGCAGGTGAATGAAACTCTCTCCGAGGGACTTAAGCACGAATTCCAGATCAGCATTCCGGCCGCGGAAATCGATGCCAAGGTGAACGAACGCCTCATTGGCATGAAGGACAAGGTCCGCCTCAATGGCTTCCGCCCCGGCAAGGTACCGGTTGCGCACCTCAAGAAGGTCTACGGCAAGTCGGTTGCTGCCGAGACACTCGAGGAGACCATTCGCGAGACCAACCAGAAGATCTTCAACGATCGCGGCTTCCGCCTTGCCAACGAGGCCAAGGTGACAATGCCGACCGATCAGGCCGAGATCGAGGGCATCCTCGACGGCAAGAAGGATCTGAATTATTCGGTTGCCATCGAAATCGTGCCGCCGATCACGTTGGCCGATTTCAAGACCTTCAAGGTCGAGAAGCAGGTTGCTGAAGTCACCGACTCCGATCTCGAGGATGCGCTCAAGCGCGTAGCCGATCAGAGCCGTCCCTACGCAGCCAAGGCCGAAGGCGCCAAGGCTGCGAAGGACGACCGCGTCACCGTGTCGTTCAAGGGCACCATCGACGGCGTGGCGTTCGACGGCGGCACCGGCAGCGACATTCCGGTCGTGCTCGGCTCGAATTCCTTCATCCCGGGCTTCGAGGACCAACTCATCGGTGTTGGTGCAGGCGAGACCCGCACTCTGAAGGTGCAGTTCCCCAAGAACTATGGGGCGGCTAATCTCGCCGGCAAGGATGCCGAGTTCGAGACCACCGCGACCCTGATCGAGGCGCCGCAGGAAGCCAAGATCGACGACGAATTCGCCAAGACCCTCGGCCTCGAGTCGCTCGACAAGCTCAAGGACGCGATGCGCGAGCGTCTGGCGCAGGAATTTGCCGGTGCGACGCGCCAGCGGCTGAAGCGCGAACTGCTCGACCGTCTCGACGAGACCCACAAGTTCGATCCGCCGGAGTCGCTCGTCAACGACGAGTTCGACCTGATGTGGAACTCGATCAAGGCGGAAATGGATTCCTCCGGCAAGACATTCACCGACGAGGACACCACCGAGGAGAAGGCGAAGGAGGATTACCGCAAGATTGCGGATCGCCGCGTGCGCTTGGGCCTCGTGCTTTCCGAGATCGGTGACAAGAACAAGATCACCGTCACTGACGACGAAGTGAGCCGCGCCGTGATCGAGCGCGCCCGCCAGATGCCGGGTCGCGAAAAGGAAGTCTGGGACTACTATCGCAGCAATCCAGGCGCCGTCGCACAGCTTCGCGCACCGATTTTCGAAGACAAGGTGATCGACTTCATTCTTGAGCTGGCGCAGGTGACCGAGAAGAAGGTTTCGCGCGAGGAACTACTCAAGGAGGAAGACGACAAGGACGCCGCCTGATTTCTTCCTCAGTCCTCATTGTCGGGTATGGCGCGTCGAAGATGGGGCGTGAGCGCCCTTTCGTTCGGCAATCCATCCGTTCGGAATTGGCGTGAAGAGGGATGCCCGGATCAAGTCCGGGCATGGCTGCGGCGAGTGGAACAGGGGTCTTCCGTCATTAACCTCATTTCGGGATGGGTGCTGTCCGGATAGCGCCGAATCGGCTTGAACATCTCTTGTTGGAGAGCAATCCTCACTTATCTTGGCCGTAGGCCCCTTCACGACTTTCCCAAAACCCCAGGTGACCAATGCGCGATCCGGTTGAAACTTACATGAACCTTGTGCCGATGGTGGTCGAACAGACCAATCGCGGCGAGCGGGCTTACGACATCTTCTCGCGCCTGCTGAAAGAGCGCATCATTTTCCTCACCGGGCCGGTGGAAGACGGCATGTCGACGCTGGTCGTCGCGCAGTTGCTGTTCCTCGAAGCCGAAAATCCGAAGAAGGAAATCTCGATGTACATCAACTCACCTGGCGGCGTGGTGACCTCGGGTCTTGCGATCTACGACACCATGCAGTTCGTCCGTCCGCCGGTCTCGACGCTCTGCACCGGGCAGGCGGCCTCGATGGGCTCGCTGCTGCTGGCTGCCGGCGAGAAGGACATGCGGTTCTCGCTGCCGAATTCGCGCATCATGGTCCACCAGCCGTCAGGCGGCTTCCAGGGCCAGGCGACCGACATCATGCTGCACGCGCAGGAAATCCTGAATCTCAAGAAGCGGTTGAACGAGATTTACGTCAAGCACACCGGCCAGGATTACAAGACGATCGAGGATGCGCTGGAGCGTGACAACTTCCTCACAGCCGACAAGGCGCGCGATTTCGGCATTGTCGACAAGGTAATCGACAAGCGGCCGGACGATCCGGTGGCCAAGGCGGCCTGATCTGGCCCCTTAAGTCGATTCTGCTTTGCATGAGCAACTGGAGCCGCCGGCCGCAGTCTCCAGACCAGCGTTTCCGAACCTACGTGTCATTCGCGCAACGCCGGGGTGGAATCGCGGTTTGGCGGTCGTTAAACCGCGGCAAATTGGGTTAGACTCGGGAAATCTCCCTTCAGGGGATTAGTGAATTCTTGATCCTCGGGTGCCAGCATGGTTCGCTGGCAGGGTGAGCCAGGTTTGAATCGAGATTCGGCAAGGGTCACGATTCGAGCATATCTCGAATGCAACGTCTTTTCGGTACGGGCTTTGTTCCTATCTCGGGTGGGAAACGGAACAGCCGGATGGAAAGTGGAAGACGGAGACAGGAATGAGCAAGGTCGGTACGGGCGACTCCAAGAATACTCTTTATTGCTCATTCTGCGGAAAGAGCCAGCACGAGGTCCGCAAGCTGATCGCGGGGCCGACCGTGTTTATCTGCGATGAGTGCGTCGAACTGTGCATGGACATCATCCGCGAGGAGAACAAGTCCTCGCTCGTGAAGTCTCGTGACGGGATTCCGACGCCGAAGGAAATCTGCAAGGTGCTTGATGATTACGTCATTGGGCAGAACCATGCGAAGAAGGTGCTCTCGGTTGCGGTGCATAACCACTACAAGCGGCTGAACCACCAGACCAAGCACAACGACGTCGAACTCGCGAAGTCGAACATTCTGCTGATCGGCCCCACCGGTTCAGGCAAGACGCTGCTCGCGCAGACGCTCGCCCGCATCCTCGACGTGCCGTTCACGATGGCTGACGCAACAACGTTGACCGAAGCCGGTTACGTCGGCGAGGATGTCGAGAACATCATTCTGAAACTCTTGCAGGCCGCGGACTACAACGTCGAGCGCGCGCAGCGCGGCATTGTCTATATCGACGAAATCGACAAGATTTCGCGCAAGTCGGACAACCCCTCGATCACCCGCGATGTATCGGGCGAGGGCGTGCAGCAGGCTCTTCTGAAGATCATGGAAGGCACGGTCGCTTCCGTCCCGCCGCAGGGCGGGCGCAAACATCCGCAGCAGGAATTCCTGCAGGTGGATACGACCAATATCCTGTTCATCTGTGGCGGCGCGTTCTCAGGGCTGGAGAAGATCATCTCCTCGCGCGGGCGCACCACTTCGATCGGCTTCGCGGCCAGCGTGCTGGCGCCGGAGGATCGCCGCACCGGCGAAATCTTCCGAGAGGTTGAGCCGGAGGATCTGTTGAAGTACGGCCTCATTCCTGAGTTCGTCGGCCGTCTGCCCGTGGTGGCGACGCTGGAGGATCTCGACGAGGCTTCGCTGAAGAAGATTCTGGTCGAACCCAAGAATGCGCTGGTGAAACAATACCAACGCCTGTTCGAAATGGAGAACATCGAGCTGACCTTCGCCGACGAGGCCTTGGGCGCGGTTGCGCGCAAGGCAATCGAGCGCAAGACCGGCGCACGCGGATTGCGGTCCATTCTGGAGAGCATCCTGCTCGAGACGATGTTCGATCTTCCGGGCCTCGAGGGCGTCGAGGAGGTCGTGATCTCCCGAGAAGTGGTGGAGGCGACAGCGCGGCCGCTCTACATCTATGCGGATCGCACCGATCGGGCGGGTGAGGCCAGCGCGAGCGCGTAAGTTTCATCTCCGGAACTCGACATATTCAGACGGCCGCCGGTTTTCCGGCGGTCGTTTTGATTCGTATGAAGTACAAAAACACCTGCTGTTACTGGTGTTTATCAGCCGCTTGACACCCCCGTGGGGGATAGCCACCTAATGGTTTGCGGTGATGCCTGTCGAACGGCAGATTCGCCGCAAACACTGCCCGAAAGGGCAACGAATGCCCGGAAGGAAAGGCCGCCATGCGCGGACGGCGCGTTTGAGCCCCTTGCTTTCCGGCACATCTGCACCTTGTTGCGGTTGCATCATGTGATGGACTGCGTGCAAGGGGGCGCAATGAAAAGGGAATAAGGGCATGACTGCCTCGACCAAGCCTCGTCCGACCATCGTCGCCGGTGAAAGCCATCAATATCCGGTCCTGCCGCTGCGCGACATCGTTGTCTTCCCGCACATGATCGTGCCGCTCTTCGTCGGCCGCGAGAAATCCATTCGCGCACTTGAAGACGTGATGAAGAACGATGCGCTGATTTTGCTGGCGACGCAGAAGAATGCCTCCGACGACGATCCAGCGTCGGATTCGATCTATGAGATCGGCACGCTTGCGAGCGTGCTGCAACTCCTCAAGCTGCCCGACGGTACCGTGAAGGTGCTGGTCGAGGGCTTGGAGCGTGCGCGCGTCACCAAATATTCTGACCGCACCGATTACTATGAAGCGGAAGCCGTGGCACTTGCCGATACCGACGCCACCAGCGTCGAAGCGGAAGCGCTCGGCCGCTCGGTCGTGTCTGACTTTGAGAGCTATGTGAAGCTGAACAAGAAGATCTCCGCCGAAGTGGTGGGCGTCGTTCAGCAAATTACTGATTTTGCCAAGCTCGCCGACACGGTTGCCTCGCATCTTGCGGTCAAGATCGCCGACCGGCAGGACATTCTGGAAACGCTGTCTGTCTCCCAGCGCCTGGAGAAGGTGCTCGGTCTGATGGAGAGCGAGATCTCTGTATTGCAGGTCGAGAAAAAGATCCGCTCGCGCGTCAAGCGCCAGATGGAGAAGACCCAGCGCGAGTACTACCTCAACGAGCAGATGAAGGCGATCCAGAAGGAACTCGGCGACGACGAAGGTCGCGACGAACTGGCTGATCTGGAAGAGAAGATCGCTAAGACCAAGCTCTCGAAGGAAGCTCGCGAGAAGGCGCAGCACGAACTGAAGAAGCTGCGGCAGATGTCTCCGATGTCCGCCGAAGCCACGGTCGTACGCAACTATCTCGATTGGCTGTTGTCGATTCCGTGGGGCAAGAAGTCCAAGGTCAAGAAGGACCTCGGCGCCGCGCAGGAAATCCTCGATGCCGATCATTACGGGCTTGAGAAGGTCAAGGACCGCATCGTCGAGTATCTTGCCGTGCAGTCGCGTGCCAACAAGCTGACTGGCCCGATCCTGTGTCTCGTCGGCCCTCCGGGCGTCGGCAAAACCTCGCTCGGCAAGTCGATCGCCAAGGCGACCGGCCGTGAGTTCGTGCGCGTATCGCTCGGCGGCGTGCGGGACGAGGCGGAGATCCGCGGTCACCGCCGCACCTATATCGGCTCGATGCCCGGCAAGATCATCCAGTCGATGCGGAAGGCGAAGACCTCGAACCCGCTGTTCCTGCTCGACGAGATTGACAAGATGGGGGCGGACTTCCGCGGCGATCCATCGTCGGCCTTGCTTGAAGTCTTGGACCCCGAGCAGAACGGCACGTTCAACGACCACTATCTCGAGGTCGATTACGATCTGTCCAACGTGATGTTCATCACAACCGCGAATACGCTGAATATTCCCGGCCCGCTAATGGACCGCATGGAGGTGATCCGCATCGCCGGCTACACCGAGAACGAGAAGGTCGAGATTGCGCGCAAGCATCTCATTCCGACCGCGATCTCCAAGCATGGTCTGTCGTCGAAAGAGTTCTCGATCGATGATGCCGCGCTGCTTCTGATGATCCGGCGCTATACCCGCGAAGCAGGCGTACGTAATCTTGAGCGCGAGCTGTCCTCGCTGGCGCGCAAGGCGGTCAAGGAATTGATGCTCTCGAGCAAGAAATCGATCAAGGTGACCGAAGCCGTGGTCGAGGAAATGCTCGGCGTGCCGAAGTTCCGGTATGGCGAGATCGAGAATGAGGATCAGGTTGGCGTGGTCACGGGCCTTGCATGGACCGATGTTGGCGGCGAACTGCTCACCATCGAAAGCGTCATGATGCCCGGCAAAGGCCGCATGACGGTGACCGGAAATTTGCGCGACGTGATGAAGGAATCGATCTCGGCGGCGGCATCCTACGTCCGCTCGCGGGCGATCAATTACGGCATTGAGCCGCCTCTGTTCGAGAAGCGGGACATCCACGTCCACGTTCCCGAGGGCGCGACGCCGAAGGATGGCCCGTCGGCGGGCGTTGCGATGGCGACCACCATCGTGTCGGTGCTGACAGGCATTCCGATCCGGCACGATGTCGCGATGACCGGCGAGATCACGCTACGCGGGCGGGTGCTTCCGATTGGCGGCCTGAAGGAGAAGCTGCTCGCGGCGAGCCGCGGCGGCATCAAGACGGTCTTCATCCCCGAAGACAACGCCAAGGATCTCACCGAGATTTCCGACGCCATCAAGGGCGGCATGGAGATCATCCCGGTGAGCCGGATGGACGAGGTGCTGTCCAAGGCGCTGGTGCGGGCTCCGACGCCGATCGTGTGGGAGGAGGAAACCTCAGTGCCACCTCCGCAGGACGCACCTGACGAGGCTGGTGGCCTCCGGGCGCACTAATAGAGACAACGAAAAACGGCGCCCCGAGGGGCGCCGTTTTTGTTGGAAACGTTGCTTTATTCTTCGAAATATGAGACGCCTCTGCGCAATTGAGGGCGGTTAGCTCAGCTGGTTAGAGCATCTCGTTTACACCGAGAGGGTCGGGAGTTCGAATCTCTCACCGCCTACCATTCATTTATCCAGAAACTGATTGAAGTGGTCTTTCGCTCGTTCGCCGAAATATCGCGCGCCTGCCACGTTGAAATGTCCGGAATTGAGATAAAGCCAGGCGCCGTTTTTTACGGTGGGGCATCGCTGGCCACAAAATACATCGACAGGTACCAGAAGGGTCACTTGTTCGGGCCATTGTGCTTGTACGATGCGTAACATGGCATCGATCTCGGCAGTTTCTCTGATTGCAATGGATTTTGGCTTTGGCGCACAGTCTGGCGGACGCACGTCAGGGAGCGGGCCAGGAAGAAGCCGCGCCGGATCAAAATCGCACTGCTGTGCATTGATCATGGCACCGATGATCAGGATTTTCCGTCCGCTTTTGCCGAGATCCCGCACCGTGGCATCGAGCGCTGATTTCAATCTGGTGTAATGCCCTGAAGCATCCTCCTGCGCGCGTTCTCCATATTTGTCATCGCTGTAGGCCTGCCAGTTTTGCGCGATGATCAATGAGGTCGTACCCGCCCTGACGCGTCGCAACTCGTCGGATATTGTCCTACTGCAAAGTCGTGAGTTCCAATTGTCTCTGGGAAGCCCCAGTCCGACGAGGACGGGGCAGCCTGACGAATATCTGCTGATCTCGCCTCTGATCTTCTTGCCACGCAGGATCGGGTCGAGCGCACCCACATATTGCTGCGCGAGTGAATCGCCGATGAGTTCAAGCCCAAGAGGTGCCGTCAGGTCACCGAATGCACAGCGGCCTTCCTCAGTCGGGCGGCACGGCTGGAAACTGAATTCCGTCGACCTGGCTTGGCTGCGCTGTTCTGCACTGAGGCGTTGCGGCCATCCTTCGCGAGATAGGTCCCATGAGTTGCGATGGCGATGACGCCGGTGAGTGCCGCAAATCGGCCGAGCGTTTTCGGCGTTGGCGGGAGAGTTCTGAATGGAGCCTCGACAAAGCGTCGCATCAAAAACGCCGTTGCCAGCATGAGCATTAATTGAATCGTTTGCCCGATGAAGTTTTCGGCTGCTTCGCCAAAAATGACGCGCGCAAAGAAGATGATGGGCCAGTGACACAAGTAAAGCGAATACGATGCGCGTCCGATAGAAATAAATGGGCCGCTGGCGAGAACCTGCCCGAGGCGGCTGCTTCGGCCGGCAAGGATGATCGCGGCCGCTCCCAGGCTCGGGATGAGTGTGACGGCAGCGAACGCGGAGCCTGGCGTGAAAACGGCGAAGCTTGCCACGATCGCGAAGAGGCCAAGAGCCGTTAAACCAGTCGCGGTGGCCTTCGTGGGCACGTATCGCCGTTCCACAAAAATGATGGACGTGCCGATGGCGAATTCAAACACCCGGAAGGGCATTAAGAAGAAGGTGGCTTCGGGATGGTGGCGGGACATGACGATGGCCAGCCCACAGGACAGAATCCCGGCGCCACAGATGATCGTCTTTAGCTTCCGCGCACGGACGCCCAACAGCAGAAGCAGCGGCCATGCAAGATAGAACTGCTCCTCGAGCGAGAGCGACCAGCAGTGAAGCAACGTCAACTGGTTGGATGTGGCTGCGAAATATTCGTGAGATTCGCGCCAGTATTGAATGTTGGAGATCGAGAGCAGCGCGTGGGTCGATTCCTTCGCGAGTTGACGCATCGTCACCGGCGAGAGCCACAGAAGGCCGGCGATGAAAGTCATGCTAACGGTGAAAATCAGCGCTGGCAGGATGCGCCGCGCACGGCGCGAGTAGAATTCGGCGAAGGAAAATCGGTTAGCCTCGATGTCGTCCAGGATGTTTCGGCTGATCAGGTAGCCGGAAATCACGAAGAACACGTCCACGCCGGCGAAGCCCCCGCTGAGCGAGGTCAGGCCGAGATGGAAGAACACCACGCCAAGCACGCCCACGGCGCGCAGTCCGTCGATCTCGGGGCGGTAACTGGATTTCATGCGGTGGGTAAAGTGGCAGGGAGGACAGTCACTCGATGACGCGGAACCGCTGCTATGATGCACCCGGGAATTTCGAGGAGCCATAACACGGCGAAAGCCCCGCTTCAATGAAGCGGGGCTTTCGAAACGATGGCGCCGCGTGCAGCGCTACAGGCTGATGATCGAGGCAGCGATGATCGTCATCATCGCCAGCGGGATGCCGACTATGGTAATCGCAGTGGCCGCCAATATGGTCTGGAGAGACGGTTTCATCTTCTTCATTCCTTCTTATTTGCGCCAAGATTTAGCCGCGATTGGTGGCGACGCAAGAAAGTCCGTTCGTCAACCTAACCGGATGAAGAGAGGCGAGTTCTCAATTGCGATGATAAATTTAACGTTCGATTCACGCTGACGTGTCGGAACGATTTTTCCTGGGCCTGAGGGTGAGAGCGCGAACTATGCCCGCTCTTGCCAAATCGCGGCGAGGTGCACGATCGTGCGGACCGCCGCCTCCATGTCCTGGACGCTGACCCATTCAAGCCGCGAGTGGAATGCGTGTTCGCCTGCGAAGATGTTGGGGCAGGGCAGGCCCATGAACGACAATCGGGAGCCGTCGGTGCCGCCGCGGATGCTGCCGCGTACGGGCTTAAGTCCGGCGCGTCGGATCGCTTCCACGGCGAAATCCACGATCTCCGGCTGCCGATCCACAATCTCCTTCATGTTACGATACTGCTCACGGATCTCGATGCAATAGTTCGAGCGCGGAAAATCCTTCATCACCCCGGCAACGGTACGCTCCAGCAGTGCCTCCTTCTCCTTTAGCCCGACCACGGTGAAGTCGCGTACGATGTAGCGCAGCGTCGTTTCTTCCAACGCACCGGTGATCCCTACCGGGTGGAGGAAGCCTTCGCGCCCCTCGGTTGTTTCGGGCGTCAGAGTGCCCTGTGGCAGCCTGTCGACAATGCGCGCGGCAATCTTGATCGCGTGCTCCATCTTGCCCTTGGCCATGCCTGGATGAGCGCTGACCCCGCGAATGTGGATTGTCGCTGCATCGGCGGAAAAGCTCTCGTCCTCGATTGAACCCGCAGTTTCTCCATCGATCGTGTAGGCGACATCCGCGCCGAGTTTATTCAAGTCAACCTTGTCCACGCCGCGGCCGATCTCCTCGTCGGGCGTGAACAGGATCTTGATCGTACCATGCTTGATCTGTGGATTGGCGAGAAGAACCTGCACTGCGTCCATGATCTCGGCGATACCCGCTTTGTTGTCGGCGCCGAGCAGCGTAGTGCCGTCGGCCGTTACGATGTCGTTGCCAATCTGGTCGGCGAGGGCGGGATGCTCGGTGGCACGGATGACTTGGGAAGAATCCGCCGGTAGCACGATGTCACCACCGTGATAGCTTTTGACGATCTGCGGTTTTACGTCTTTGCCGCTGCAATCGGGCGAGGTGTCCATGTGCGAGCAGAAGCATACCACTGGCACCTTCTTATCGGTGTTTGCTGGCAGCGTGGCGTAGACATAGCCATGTTCATCGAGATGAGCGTCAGCAAGGCCGAGATCGCGCAATTCTTGTGCGAGCAGGCGGCCGAGGTCCTTCTGCTTTTCGGTGGATGGTGTGGTCGGCGATTCTGGATCGGACTGCGTATCGATCCGGACGTAATGCAGGAATCGGTCGAGAACGGTGTGATTGAATTTTATAGCGGACGTCACGACGCCTGACCTTATATGCAGGGCACGGCACTCGGTCCGCGCATATTGCTGAAATCCACCTTGAGAAGAGGCGGGGCAGGGTCAAGACGCTCGAGGGATGTTTTCGAAAGAGTCTTCGGTGCGCCCCGCGCGGCTTGAATCGAAAAGCCCCGGCACAAAGGCCGGGGCTTCCTTTTTGATCAAAGTCTACGGACAGAACCAGACAGGCCCCACCATCACGCAGCGGCGGGCGCGCCAGTCATGCGGACGTGCGCCATAGCGGCGATATCCACGCGGAGCCGACGAATAGCGACCGCCAGGCCGGTAGGCCGGGCGGCGTGCGCCGTGCCGACCATCGTGCCGCCTACCATGATGATGTCCGTAGTACTGGACATGAACGATCGATGAGGCTGCCGCCCTGTCCAATCCCGCCGTTGAGGAGGCCGGCATGGCCGACGCCGGCGCAATGGCGAAAAACGACGCAAAGATCGCGGGGGCGAGATACTTCATCATCTTCATGCTATTTCCTCACTTTGGTTTCGATGGCGATCCCGATAGGGGAATCAACAGCAGAAATATCACATCATTAACGTGACACGGACGCAGCAGTTCCCGATGAGTACAGGTTAACCCATCTAATCCATCGATCAGGTCATCACCCAGGGCTGGGTATATGAAAAATCCCAGAACCATCTGGGATCGTGCCCCTTTTTCAGACTTTTGCTAAGTCCTTGAAAAGGTGGCGCGAGAGACGGGGCTCGAACCCGCGACCTCCGGCGTGACAGGCCGGCACTCTAACCAACTGAGCTACTCCCGCAGCGGGCCGATGTGATCGATCCGCGAGACGCTGGGACTTAAAGGAGGCGTCAATCCAAGTCAAGGACATTACAAATGTCCCTATCCGCCGGACCTTTTTCCACTATTGATGCAAAAAAGACCCTGTTTATGGGCGAAACATCATGGTCAGATCCATGGCGAATCAACTAACCCTTGCGGGATAGTCAGTTCCTTAAAGCCAAGTACCACGAGGAGGTCATCATGGCGAAGAAAGCAGCTACCCCAGCGACTGTTACGCTCAAGCACCTTGCCGCCGCTCTCGCGGAAGAACACGAATTGTCGAAGAAAACCGCTGAAGCGATCCTGACCGACATGGTCACCAAGATCACCAAACACCTGAAGAAGGGCGAGCGCATCCGTATTGTCGGCCTCGGTATCCTACAGGTCCGCAAGCGTGCCGCCCGCATGGGCCGTAACCCGGCAACCGGCGAAGCCATCCACATCAAGGCTAGCAAGAAGGTCGCCTTTCGCGCTGCCAAGGAGCTGAAGGAAGCCATCTAAGGCACCCTTGCGCTTTTTCGCCAAACGCCATCTCGAGGCCGCGTACGGGGCTTTTGGGGTGGCGTTTTTCTTTATGCGCGCAGCGTCGAGCAGAGCGCTATCGCCGGCACCTTATTGTTATCGCTAAGGAGCAAGGTTCAGCGCTATACCCCGCTGGCCAACCCTTGCGATCCGCCCTCTGATTTCAGGAACTCCAGATGACCCAGCCTCGCTCTGGTACCAACCGCAAATACCGCCTTGCTATTATTCCCGGTGACGGGATCGGTAAGGAAGTCGTGCCGGAGGGCGTGCGGGTTCTGGAAGCCGCGGCGAAGAAATTCGGCTTCGAACTCCAGCTCGATGATTTCGATTTCGCCTCCTGCGACTACTACCAGAAGCACGGCCAGATGATGCCGGACAACTGGAAGGAGAAGGTCGGCCGCCATGATGCGATCTTCTTCGGTGCGGTCGGCATGCCGGCCATTGTGCCCGACCATGTCTCATTGTGGGGGTCTCTCATCAAGTTTCGTCGCGAATTCGATCAGTACGCCAACGTCCGCCCGGTGCGGCTGATGCCGGGCGTGAAGTCACCGCTGTCGGGGCGCAAGCCGGGCGATATCGACTTCTTCGTAGTGCGTGAGAATACAGAAGGTGAATACTCGTCTATTGGTGGGCGGATGTATCCCGACACCGATCGCGAGATCGTCATGCAGGAAACGGTGATGTCGCGTGCGGGCGTCGACCGGATTCTGAAATACGCCTTTGAGCTCGCGCAAAAGAGGCCGAAGAAGCACCTGACTTCGGCGACCAAGTCCAATGGTATTTCGATCACGATGCCGTACTGGGACGAGCGGGTGGAGGCGATGGCGAAGGCCTACCCGGACGTGAAATGGGACAAATATCACATCGATATTCTGGCCGCCCATTTCGTGCTGAACCCGGATCGCTTCAACGTCGTGGTGGCCTCGAATCTGTTCGGTGACATCCTCTCCGACCTGGGTCCTGCCTGCACTGGCACCATCGGCATTGCGCCCTCGGGGAGCCTCAATCCGGAGCGGAAGTTTCCATCTTTGTTCGAGCCGGTTCACGGTTCGGCGCCTGACATTGCGGGGCAGGGCGTGGCCAACCCAATCGCGCAGATCTGGTCGGCGGCGCTGTTGCTGGACCATTTGGGTGAGGCGGAGGCCTCCAAGGCCGTGATTGTGGCGATCGAGCGGGTGCTTTCAGAGGAGAAACTGCGGACCCGGGACCTCGGTGGGAGTGCAAATACGCAGACTTGTGGCAAGGCTGTTGCATCCGCGCTCGGCTAGCCCTACCGGTGCCTTAAGGGAAACATGAATTCGGCTTCCTCTTTAGGCAAATCTTCGGTGTGCGCAGCGTCGCGGCTAAGTGGTATGCCTGTCTTGCCCTTACCGGTGGGCTGCGCTATTCCCCCCTCGAATTATTCCAAGGTTCGCGAATCCGCGGACATGATTGCCACGATTGAGGGTCTCCGATGGGCGGAATCTTGCAGAACTATCTGCCACTTGTGGTGTTTATTGGAGTAGCGGCCGTGATCGGCCTCGCGCTGCTGGTCGCGCCGTTTCTAGTCGCTTTCCAGCAGCCAGATCCGGAAAAGCTGTCGGCCTACGAATGCGGGTTCAATGCTTTCGATGACGCTCGCATGAAATTTGACGTTCGCTTCTATCTGGTGGCGATTCTCTTCATCATCTTCGATCTGGAGGTTGCCTTCCTGTTTCCGTGGGCGGTGGCGTTCGGCAAACTTGGCGCGGTCGGATTCTGGTCGATGATGGTGTTCCTCGGCGTCCTGACCATCGGGTTCGCCTATGAGTGGAAGAAGGGTGCTCTTGAATGGGATTGAACCCGACCCCAGTAGCGTCCGGCTCGCCGCAAGTTTCGCGGCCAGCGACAGGCGTGCTCGATCCGCGTACCGGGCAGCCGGTCGGCGCGGATGATCGCTATTTCGTCGAGATCAACCACGAGTTGTCGGACAAGGGTTTCTTTGTTGCGGCAGCGGATGATCTCATTACCTGGGCGCGCACCGGCTCGCTGATGTGGATGACCTTCGGCCTTGCCTGTTGCGCGATCGAGATGATGCAGGTGTCGATGCCGCGCTATGATGTCGAGCGCTTCGGCTTTGCGCCACGCGCTTCGCCGCGGCAGTCCGATGTCATGATCGTCGCCGGCACGCTGACCAACAAAATGGCCCCGGCTTTGCGCAAGGTCTACGACCAGATGCCCGAGCCGCGTTATGTGATCTCGATGGGTTCATGTGCGAACGGCGGTGGCTATTATCACTATTCCTACTCGGTGGTTCGCGGCTGCGACCGCATCGTTCCGGTAGATATTTATGTGCCAGGCTGCCCGCCGACCGCGGAGGCGCTGCTTTACGGCGTCCTGCTCCTGCAAAAGAAGATCCGCCGTACCGGAACGATTGAACGCTAGGGCTGAAAGATGGACGACGCCAGACTCGATGCTCTCGGCCAGACGATAGTTGGTGCGCTACGAGACGCAGCGCTCGGGCATATGATCGAGGTCGGAGAGCTCAACATCTCGGTTGACCTTTCCCGGATTGTCGATGTTACGCGCTTTCTCAAGACGGACCCTCGCTGCCGTTTCGTCAATATTATCGATATCACGGCGGTGGACTATCCCGGCCGGGAGAACCGCTTTGACGTGGTCTATCATTTCATGTCACCGACGCTGAATGCGCGGCTGCGGCTGCGCGGGCAGGCGAACGAGGCGACGCAAGTACCATCAATTATCAGTGTGTTTCCTGGCGCCGACTGGTTTGAGCGCGAGACCTACGATCTCTATGGCGTGACCTTTACCGGCCATCCCGACATGCGGCGGTTGTTGACCGATTACGGTTTCGAAGGTCATCCGCTGCGCAAGGATTTCCCGACCACTGGTTTTGTCGAGGTTCGTTACGACGATCAGGAAAAACGCGTGGTCTACGATCCGGTTCGTCTCAACCAGGAATTCCGGAAGTTCGATTTCCTCTCGCCGTGGGAAGGTGCGGACTATCCGCTGCCAGGCGACGAAAAGGCGTCGGGCGTGTCGAAGCCTCCGGGCGAAGAGAAAAAGGCATCGACGCCATGAAGCCTTCGCTTATCGCCGGGTCGACCCACCGCTTCACCTACCGCGTGCCGGAGAACAAGACCGTGCCGCATCTGCTTCCCGAAGCGCGCGATTTTCAGATCATGCCGCACGTCTTCGCTACCGGCTACATGGTCGGTCTGATGGAGTGGGCCTGCATGGATATGATCCGCCCCCATCTCGAGGAGGGCGAGGGGACGCTCGGAACCCTGATTGATGTCAATCATACCGCGGCGACGCCGCCCGGGTTTACCATCAATGTCGATGTCGAATGCACCGACGTGAGGGGTAAGCTGTTGCGTTTCAACGTTAAGGCTCATGACGGTGTCGATGTGATCGGCAAGGGCCGTCATGAGCGCTACGCCGTGATGTGGGACAAGTTTACGGAGCGGGTTTCCGCAAAGGCCGCGAAAGCGGGAGTAGCCGCATGAGCATCACCGAAACCGACGCGCTGCGCGACACTCCTGGCACGCGTAATTTCACCATCAATTTCGGTCCGCAACATCCGGCGGCGCACGGTGTCTTGCGTCTCGTGCTCGAACTCGATGGCGAGGTTGTCGAGCGCGTGGACCCGCACATTGGCCTGCTTCATCGCGGCACCGAGAAGCTGATCGAGCAGAAGACCTATCTGCAGGCGATTCCGTATTTCGATCGGCTCGATTATGTCGCACCGATGAATCAGGAGCATGCGTTCTGCCTAGCAGCGGAAAGGCTACTCGGCATCAGCGTGCCGCGCCGTGGACAACTGATCCGCGTGCTGTACTGCGAGATCGGTCGCATCCTCTCGCATCTTCTTAACGTCACGACACAGGCGATGGACGTTGGCGCGTTGACGCCTCCACTGTGGGGTTTCGAGGAACGCGAAAAGCTGATGATGTTCTATGAGCGAGCATCCGGTTCGCGCATGCATGCGGCGTTCTTCCGCATTGGCGGCGTACATCAGGATCTGCCGCCGAAGTTGATCGACGATATAGATGCTTGGTGCGATGCCTTCCCCCCGAAGGTCGACGATCTCGAAGTGTTGCTCACCGACAACCGTATCTTCAAGCAGCGCAACGTTGACATCGGCGCTGTGACACTTGAACAGGCATGGGAGTGGGGCTTTTCCGGCGTGATGGTGCGCGGCTCCGGCGCTGCGTGGGATCTGCGCAAAGCGCAGCCTTACGAGTGTTACGCCGAAATGGATTTCGATATCCCGGTCGGCAAGAACGGCGATTGCTACGATCGCTACTGCATCCGCATCGAGGAAATGCACCAGTCGGTGCGTATCATGAAGCAGTGCATCGCTAAGCTGCGTGCGCCGGATGGGCAAGGGCCTGTCGTGATTGAAGACAACAAGATCACGCCGCCGCGCCGAGGCGAGATGAAGCGCTCGATGGAAGCACTGATCCATCACTTCAAGCTCTATACCGAAGGCGTTCACATTCCTGCGGGCGAGGTCTACGCCGCCGTAGAAGCGCCGAAGGGCGAGTTCGGTGTCTATCTCGTCGCCGACGGCACCAACAAGCCTTATAAATGCAAGATCCGCGCACCGGGTTTCGCACATCTGCAGGCGATGGACTTCATCTGCAAAGGACATTTGCTGGCCGACGTTTCTGCCATCCTCGGCTCCCTCGACATTGTGTTCGGTGAGGTGGACCGGTGATGGTTGTGCGTATCCGTATTTTGGGCAAGAGCCTCGCGCCGCGCGGCTCTGTGACGATCGAGAGAGTGTGATGGCCGTTCGGCGTTTGGCACCGAAAGAGTTGCAGCCTGAGACCTTCGTCTTCACGGACGAGAACTTGGCATGGGCGAAGCAGCAGATCACAAAGTTCCCTGAGGGGCGGCAGCAGTCGGCCGTGATCGCGATCCTGTGGCGCGCGCAGGAGCAGAACGAAGGTTGGGTATCGGAGGCCGCGATCCGCGCGGTCGCTGATATGCTCGGCATGGCGCATATCCGGGTCATGGAGATTGCGACCTTCTACACCATGTTCCAGCTCTCGCCGGTCGGCAAGAAGGCGCATGTGCAGGTCTGCGGCACTACGCCGTGCATGCTGCGTGGCGCGAAGGATCTGGTCGAGGTCTGCAAGCACCGCATCCATCACGATCCATTCCACGTCTCGGCCGATGGCGATTTCTCGTGGGAAGAGGTCGAGTGCCTTGGCGCCTGCGTGAACGCGCCGATGGTGATGATCTGGAAGGACACCTACGAGGATCTGACGCCGGAGACGCTGAACAAGGTGCTGGATGGTTTTGCCTCGGGCAACCCGCCGAAGCCGGGTCCGCAGATCGATCGCCAGTTTGCGGCACCTGTCGGCGGCCCGCGCGTTCTGCAGGAAGTCGGCGACGACGCGACCAAGAAGGGCAAGAAGTGATGCTCGACGACAAGGATCGCATCTTTAAGAATCTGTACGGCCTTCAGGATTGGGGGCTGGAAGGCGCGCGCCGTCGCGGCGCATGGGATGGCACCAAGGCCATCATCGAAAAGGGCCGCGACTGGATCGTCAGCGAAATGAAGGCGTCAGGCCTGCGCGGCCGTGGCGGCGCGGGTTTCCCGACCGGCATGAAGTGGTCGTTCATGCCAAAGGAATCCACCGATGGTCGCCCGAGCTATCTCGTTGTCAACGCCGACGAATCCGAGCCCGGCACCTGCAAGGATCGCGAGATCATGCGGCACGATCCGCATCTGCTTGTGGAAGGCTGCCTGCTCGCGAGCTTCGCGATGGGCGCGCATGCCGCCTACATCTATATCCGCGGCGAATTCATCCGCGAGCGCGAGCATTTGCAGGCCGCCGTCGATCAGGCCTATGAGGCCAAGCTGATCGGCAAGGACAATGTCCACGGCTGGCCGTTCGATCTCTACGTTACCCACGGCGCCGGCGCCTATATCTGCGGTGAAGAGACTGCGCTGCTCGAAAGCCTCGAAGGCAAGAAGGGCCAGCCGCGCCTGAAGCCGCCGTTCCCGGCCAATGTCGGCCTCTATGGTTGCCCGACCACGGTGAACAACGTGGAATCGATCGCGGTCGCGCCGGACATCCTGCGTCGTGGTGCGGCGTGGTTTGCGGCTATCGGTCGTCCGAACAATGTCGGCACCAAGCTGTTCGGCATCTCTGGTCACGTCGACACGCCCTGCGTGGTAGAGGATGCGCTTGGCATCACCTTCAAGGAATTGATCGAGAAGCACGGCGGCGGCATTCGCGGAGGCTGGGACAATCTGCTCGCGATCATTCCCGGTGGTGCATCATGCCCGCTGATCCCAGCACATGATTGCGAAGAACTCATTATGGATTTCGATGGCACCCGCGCGGTGAAGTCGAGCCTCGGCACCGCCGGCGTCATCGTGATGGACAAGTCCACCGACGTGGTCGCCGCGATCGCACGCATTTCCTATTTCTTCAAGCACGAGAGCTGCGGCCAGTGTACGCCGTGCCGTGAGGGCACCGGCTGGATGTGGCGCGTGCTGACGCGCATGGTCGAGGGCCGCGCCCACAAGCGCGAGATCGACATGCTCCTCGAAGTCACCAAACAGGTCGAAGGCCACACCATCTGCGCGCTCGGCGATGCAGCGGCATGGCCGATCCAGGGCCTAATCCGCGCCTTCCGGCCGGAGATCGAGCGGCGCATCGACGACTTTACGCGCAAATCTACACTCGACGATCAGGGCGTTCTCGACCCCGATCACATGGTCGCGGCGGAGTGAATGCGATGACCAAGATCCTCGTCGACGGAAAAGAAATCGATGTCCCGGCCGAGTACACGTTGTTACAGGCATGCGAGGCGGCAGGCGCCGAGATTCCGCGCTTCTGCTATCACGAGCGACTCTCCATCGCCGGTAACTGCCGCATGTGCCTCGTCGAGGTCGCGGGCTCGCCGAAGCCTGTCGCAAGCTGCGCTTGGGGCGTGCGTGACTGTCGTCCGGGTCCGAACGGCGAACTGCCCTCAGTGAAGACCAAGTCGCCGATGGTGAAGAAGGCGCGCGAAGGCGTGATGGAGTTCCTGCTCATCAACCATCCGCTGGATTGTCCGATCTGCGATCAGGGCGGCGAGTGCGATTTGCAGGACCAGGCGATGGGCTATGGTGTCGACTCCAGCCGCTTCGCCGAGAACAAGCGTGCAGTCGAGGACAAGTATCTCGGCGCGCTGGTGAAGACGGTAATGACCCGCTGCATCCAGTGCACGCGCTGCGTCCGCTTCGCCAACGAAGTGTGTGGCGTGCCTGAGATGGGCCTGATCGGTCGCGGCGAGGATGTCGAGATCACCACCTATCTCGAAAGCGCGCTGACCTCCGAGTTGCAGGGCAACCTCGTAGACATCTGCCCGGTGGGCGCGCTGACCTCGAAGCCTTATGCATTCGCCGCGCGCCCGTGGGAGTTGGGCAAGACGCAATCCATCGATGTGATGGATGCCGTCGGCTCCGCGATCCGCGTTGATACCCGCGGCCGTGAAGTGATGCGTATCCTGCCGCGCGTCAACGAGGCGGTGAACGAGGAATGGATTTCCGACAAGACCCGCCATATCGTTGATGGTCTGCGCACTCAGCGTCTCGACCGGCCTTACGTGCGTGAGAACGGCAAGCTGCGCGTGGCATCGTGGAGCGAGGCCTTCGCCGCCATCGCCGCGAAGAAGACGCGGGGCAACCGTGTCGGCGCCATTGCGGGTGATCTCGCGGCCGTGGAAGAGATGTTCGCGCTGAAGGATCTGCTGTCGCGGCTTGGCTCGAACAACATCGCGGCGCAGAATGTGGGCGCGTTCGATCCAAAGTTTGGTCGCGCCTCCTATCTCTTCAACCCAACCATCACAGGCATCGAGGAAGCCGATGCGCTTCTCATCATCGGTGCCAACCCGCGCAAGGAAGCGCCGATCATCAATGCACGTATCCGCAAGCGCTGGCGTACCGGCCGGATGAAGATCGGCGTGATAGGTGAGAAGCCCGATCTGACCTATCGCTACGAACATCTCGGCGCGGGCGCCGAGACTGTCGCGGAGATCGTTGCGGGCAAACATTCGTTCGCCGAGGTGCTCAAGGGGGCGAAGAAGCCGATCGTGCTGGTTGGCGCGGGCGCCTTTGGCCGCAAGGACGGTGTTGCACTGCTGGCGCAGGCCGCCTCGTTGGCCTCGGGCATTGCTGCCGTGAAGGACGGCTGGAACGGTTTCGCCGTGCTGCACACGGCAGCCTCATCCGCTGGCGCGCTCGACATCGGTTTTGTGCCGGGTGAGAGCGGGCTGGATGTCGAAAAGATGCTTGCTCCCGGCGTGCTGGACGTTCTGTTTCTGCTCGGCGCGGACGAGGTTGAAGTGCCCGCGGGAGTATTCGTCGTTTACATCGGTACCCATGGCGACCGAGGCGCGCACCGCGCCGACGTGATTTTGCCGGGTGCAGCCTATACCGAAAAGAGCGGTATCTATGTCAACACGGAGGGACGCGTGCAGATGGCCAGCCGCGCGGGCTTCCCGCCGGGCGAGGCTCGCGAGGACTGGGCAGTGTTGCGCGCGCTGTCGGACTCGCTCGAGGAGCGGCTGCCTTATGATTCCCTGCAGCAGCTGCGGCAGTCGATGTTCAAGACCGTGCCGCATCTGATGCGTCTCGACCAGATCGAGGCTTCGGATGGAGCGGCTGCGCTGAAGGCGCTGGCTGGGCGCGGTGGCAGTGTCGTCAAGGCCGCCTTCAGGAGCCCGATCGCCGACTTCTATCTGACCAATCCGATTGCCCGTGCATCCGCGGTGATGGCCGAATGTTCGCGCCTCGCCACCGGGCAAATTCTGAGCGCAGCGGAGTAGTGAACTGATGTCCGAATTCTTCGCAAGCTCTGTCTGGACGGACTTCCTCTGGCCGCTGATCGTGATGTTGGCGGAGAGCTTGTTGCTGCTTGTCGTGCTGCTGGTTGTGATCGCCTATATCCTGCTTGCCGACCGCAAGATCTGGGCGGCGGTGCAGATCCGTCGCGGCCCGAACGTGGTCGGCCCGTGGGGTCTTTTCCAATCCTTCGCTGACCTTCTGAAGTTTGTGCTGAAGGAGCCGACGATTCCGGACGGCGCCAACAAGGGTATCTTCCTGCTGGCGCCGCTCGTGTCCTGTGTGCTGGCGCTGGCGGCATGGGCGGTGATCCCGGTCAATCTCAACTGGGTGATCGCCGACATCAATGTCGGTATCCTTTACATCCTCGCGATCTCCTCGCTGTCGGTCTACGGCATCATCATGGCGGGCTGGTCCTCGAACTCGAAATATCCATTCATGGCGGCGCTGCGCTCGGCCGCGCAGATGGTGTCGTACGAAGTTTCGATCGGTTTCGTCATCATCACCGTGCTGTTGTGCGTTGGCTCGCTGAACCTGACCGCTATCGTCGAGGCGCAGCAGCATCGCGGCCTTGCGACCATGCTCGGCGTGCCGTGGCTCAGCTTCCTGAACTGGTACTGGCTACCGCTGCTGCCGATGTTCGTGGTGTTCTACGTCTCGGCGCTGGCGGAAACCAACCGCCCGCCGTTCGATCTTGTCGAAGCCGAATCCGAACTGGTCGCGGGCTTCATGACCGAATACGGCTCGACGCCGTACCTTCTGTTCATGCTCGGCGAATACGTCGCAATCTGCACTATGTGCGCGATGGCCACGATCCTATTCATGGGTGGCTGGCTGCCACCGATCGATCTGCCGCCGTTCAATTGGGTGCCCGGCGTGATCTGGTTCTCGCTCAAGGCGTTCGCGTTCTTCTTCATGATCGCGATGGCGAAGGCGATCGTGCCGCGCTACCGCTACGACCAGTTGATGCGTCTCGGCTGGAAGGTGTTCCTGCCGCTGTCGCTGGCGATGGTCGTGATTGTTGCAGGCGTTCTGCAGTTTGCCCAATGGGCGCCGAAGTGAGGGCATCATGGGAATAGCATCAGCCGTCAACTCGCTTCTTCTCAAGGAATTCGCCGCTGCCTTCGTGGTGACGATGCGCTATTTCTTCAAGCCGAAGCCGACCGTGAACTATCCGTTCGAGAAGAACCCGATCTCGCCGCGCTTTCGCGGCGAGCATGCTCTGCGCCGTTATCCGAACGGCGAGGAGCGCTGCATCGCCTGCAAGCTTTGCGAGGCGATCTGCCCGGCGCAGGCCATCACCATCGAGGCGGGCCCGCGCCGTAATGATGGTACGCGCCGCACCGTGCGCTATGACATCGATATGGTGAAGTGCATCTATTGCGGCCTGTGCCAGGAAGCCTGCCCGGTGGATGCCATTGTTGAAGGACCGAACTTCGAGTTCGCGACCGAGACACGCGAGGAACTTTATTATGACAAGGCTCGATTGCTCGCGAATGGCGACCGCTGGGAGCGCGAGATTGCCAAGAACATCGAACAAGACGCGCCGTACAGGTAACGCCTCATGATCCTTCACGCGCTGTTCTTTTATCTCTTTGCCGGCGTTTGTGTCGCCTCGGCCGTGATGGTCGTGACCGCGCGCAACCCGGTGCATTCGGTGCTGTTCCTGATCCTGACCTTCGTCAACGCGGCGGGGCTGTTCGTGCTGCTGAACGCCGAATTCCTCGCGATGATTCTGATCGTGGTCTATGTCGGTGCGGTGGCGGTACTGTTCCTGTTTGTCATCATGATGCTCGATGTCGACTTCGCCGAACTGCGGCAAGGCTTCATCGAATATTTGCCGGTCGGCCTTCTGATCGGCGCGATCTTCCTTGCTGAGCTGCTGCTGGTTGCAGGCGGCTGGGTGCTGAGCCCGAATGTCGCACATTCGATCACCGCGCCGATCCCGGCGGCCGTGACCAACACGGAGGCGATCGGCCTCGTGCTCTACACCCGCTACATTCATTACTTCCAGATCGCGGGTCTCGTGCTGCTGGTAGCGATGATCGGCGCCATTGTGTTGACACTGCGCCACAAGCCGAGCGTCAAACGGCAGAACATCAGCGCTCAGAATGCGCGCGGCAAGGCGAGTGCGATGACTGTCCGTCAGGTGCCGTCGGGGCAGGGACTACAGGACGCCGACGCCGGGGAGTGGGTGAAATGACGATCGGTCTTGGGCATTACCTCTCGGTTGCGGCAATCCTCTTCACACTTGGGATTCTCGGTATCTTCCTCAACCGGAAGAACGTCATCATCATTCTGATGTCGGTCGAATTGATCCTTCTATCGGTCAACATCAACCTCGTGTCGTTCTCGAGCTTCCTTAACGATATCGTCGGTCAGGTGTTCGCGCTGCTGGTTCTCACGGTAGCGGCAGCCGAAGCCGCTATCGGACTGGCGATCCTTGTCGTTTACTTCCGCAACCGCGGCTCCATTGCAGTCGAAGACATCAACCTGATGAAGGGCTGACAAGGTTATGATTCAGGCGATTGTTTTCCTGCCACTGATTGGCGCGCTGATTGCTGGCGCCATTACGCTTCTCGGCGCGCATGCGCGTTGTCCGGGCGGCGACGAGATGGACCACGTGCACGGGCATGACGATCACGCCCATGGTGCAGCAGGCACTCATGACGATTACCACGAGATCGATCATGGTCACGATGACCAGCATGGCCCGATCGAGCCGGCGGCGGCGGGGTCGCGTCTTGCCGAAGTCATCACCACGGCGCTGCTGCTGACCTCGGCGGCACTTGCCTGGGTGACGTTCGTCGATGTCGCGCTGATGCATCACGACCTGCACGTGGTGTTGACTGGCTGGATCGATTCCGGCGCCTTGAAAGTCAACTGGGCGCTGCGCGTCGATACGCTGACGGCTGTGATGCTGGTCGTCGTTACGACCGTGTCCTCGCTCGTGCACCTGTATTCGATCGGCTACATGAACGAAGATCCGTACCGTCCTCGTTTCATGGCGTATCTGTCGTTTTTCACCTTTGCGATGCTGATGCTGGTGACGTCCGACAACCTCGTGCAGATGTTCTTCGGCTGGGAAGGCGTCGGTCTGGCGAGCTACCTCTTGATCGGGTTCTGGTACCAGAAGCCATCGGCGAACGCGGCTGCGATTAAGGCCTTCGTCGTTAACCGTGTCGGAGATTTCGGCTTTTTGCTTGGCATCTTCGCGATCTTCTCGCTGGTCAATTCGACTGATTTCGGAACCATCTTCGCCAGTGCGCCAGGCCTGGTAGGCAAGACCATCCATCTGTTCCACTGGGACGTCGACGCCCTGACGCTGACCTGCTTGCTGCTGTTCATGGGTGCGATGGGCAAGTCCGCGCAGTTCCTGCTGCACACCTGGCTGCCGGACGCGATGGAAGGTCCGACGCCGGTCTCCGCGCTGATCCATGCCGCGACCATGGTGACTGCGGGTGTGTTCATGGTAGCGCGCCTATCACCGCTGTTCGAACTCGCGCCGCACGCCAAGGCTTTCGTCATGCTGATTGGCGCAACCACGGCGCTGTTCGCCGCGACCGTTGGTCTCGTGCAGAACGACATCAAGCGTGTAATCGCTTACTCGACCTGTTCGCAGCTCGGCTACATGTTCGTGGCGATGGGGGCGGGCGCATACTCCGTCGGTATTTTCCACCTATTCACGCACGCGTTCTTCAAGGCGCTGCTATTCCTGGGCTCGGGGTCGGTGATCCTCGCGATGCATCACGAGCAGGACATGCGCAACATGGGCGGGCTGTGGCGAAAGATTCCGTTCACCTACGTCACCATGGTGATTGGTACGCTGGCACTGACCGGCTTCCCGCTTACTGCGGGTTATTTCTCCAAGGATGCGATCATCGAATCCGCCTTCGCTGCGGACAGCAGCAACCCGTTTGCGCTCTATGGCTTCCTATGCACCGTGGTCGCGGCCGGCCTGACCTCGTTCTACTCGTGGCGCCTGATCTTCATGACCTTCCATGGCAAGCCACATGACGAGCATCATTATGAAGCAGCACATGAAAGCCCCATGGTGATGCTGATTCCGCTCGCAGCGCTTGCGATCGGTTCCTTTGCTGCCGGTTTCCCGTTCAAGGAGTTGTTCGCCGGCCACGGTGTCGGGGAGTTCTTCGGCTCAGCGCTGAAGGTCGATGAGCATGTGATGGAGGGGATGCACCACATCCCGCACTGGATTGGCTTTCTCCCGACATTGATGATGCTGGTCGGCCTTGCGGTGGCTTATCTGTTCTACATCGCAAAACCGTATCTGCCGGTCGAGCTCGCTCACCAGCAGCCGCTGCTTTACAAATTCCTGCTCAACAAGTGGTACTTTGACGAGCTGTACGACCTGATCTTCGTCCGGTTCGGAAAATGGATCGGCTACATGTTCTGGAAGAAGGGTGACGGCATGCTGATCGACGGGCTCGGACCTGATGGCGTGTCGAAGCGCGTGCTGGACGTAACCCGCGGCGTTGTCCGGCTACAGACCGGGTACCTCTATCACTATGCCTTCGCCATGCTAATCGGCGCGGCGGGGCTCATCACCTGGTTCATGTTCGGTCTCGGGGGCCAGCAATAATGACCACCTGGCCTGTTCTTTCCGTCACCACTTTCCTGCCGACGGCTGGCGCGCTCCTGTTATATTTACTGGCGCGCGGCAACGAAGCCAGCGCCGCCCGCAACGCGCGCTGGATCGCGCTGTGGACCACCATCATCACCTTCGCGGTGTCGTTGGTCCTGCTGGTACATTTCGACTCGTCGCAGCCGGGCTTCCAGTTCGAAGAGCACGGCCAATGGCTCGGCGCAGCGATGAACTATCATATGGGCGTGGACGGAATTTCGTTGCCGCTCGTGATCCTGACCACATCGATATTGCCCTTCTGTATTCTTGCGAGCTGGCGAGCAATTCAGGTTCGCGTCCGTGAATACATGATGGCGTTCCTGGTTTTGGAAACGCTGATGGTCGGCACCTTTTCCGCTCTCGACCTTGTGCTGTTCTACCTGTTCTTCGAAGGCGGCTTGATCCCGATGTTTCTCATTATCGGTGTCTGGGGCGGGCCGCGCCGCGTCTATGCGAGTTTCAAGTTTTTTCTCTACACGCTACTCGGCTCGGTACTGATGCTGCTCGCCATCATGGCGCTGTACGCTCAGACCGGTACCACCGACATTCCGACCTTGATGACGACGAACTTGCCGTATCGCCTCCAGACCTGGGCATGGTTGGCATTCTTTGCGTCCTTTGCGGTAAAAATGCCGATGTGGCCAGTCCACACATGGTTGCCGGATGCGCACGTTGAGGCGCCGACGGCCGGCTCGGTGATTCTGGCGTCGATTCTCCTGAAGATGGGTGGCTACGGCTTCCTGCGCTTTTCGCTGCCGATGTTTCCGCTGGCCTCGCATGATTTTGCGCCGCTGATCTGGACGCTCTCGGCGATCGCGATCATCTATACCTCACTGGTCGCTCTGGTGCAGGAAGACATGAAAAAGCTGATCGCTTATTCGTCCGTCGCACACATGGGTTTCGTTACCATGGGCATCTTCGCGGGTACCGTGCAGGGTGTTGCCGGCGGCATGTTCCAGATGATCTCACACGGCATCGTGTCCGGTGCGCTGTTCCTCTGCGTTGGCGTGATCTATGACCGCCTGCACACCCGCGAGATCGCCGCCTATGGCGGTCTGGTCAACCGCATGCCGCTTTATGCCTTTACGTTTCTTCTGTTTACCATGGCCAATGTCGGGCTTCCGGGAACATCCGGCTTCATTGGCGAGTTTCTGTCGCTGATCGGCACGTTCAAGGTTTCGGTCACGACCGCGATCTTCGCCACCACGGGTGTGATCCTGTCGGCCGCCTATGCGCTCTCGCTGTATCGCAAGATCGTGTTTGGGCAGCTCGCCAAAGCGTCGTTGGCCAGCATCAAGGATATGACCGGGCGCGAAATCATGATTTTCGCACCGTTTATCATTCTCACCATTTTGTTCGGTGTCTATCCGAAGCCGGTGCTGGATATCTCGGCGGCATCAATCCATCAGCTTGTCGAGAATTACGGCGCAGCGGTTCATGCCGTCAAAGCCGCGGCATTACCTTAAGAGCAGGGCGCAGGAATGAACCTCAACGTCGCAGATTATTCGCTGCTTCCGGTCCTGCCCGAGATTGTGCTCGCGCTCGGCGCGATGGCGCTTTTGATGCTGGGTGCGTACCGCGGCGGTCAAACGGTACGCATGGTTACGGTGTTGGCGGTTGTACTTCTCGCTGTCGTACTGATGCTGGAGCTGATGTTGCCAGCCGGGCGGCTGACGACTTTCGGCGGCAGTTTCGTGGTGGATGATTATGCGCGTTACCTGAAGGCTGTAATGCTTGTTGCATCCGCCGCGACGCTGGTGATTTCGCGTGGCTTCCTGACCTTTCAGGCGCGGATTTTCGAATACTCTATCCTTGTGCTGCTTTCGAGCGTTGGCATGATGGTGCTGATTTCGGCATCCGATCTGATCCTGCTTTATCTCGGTTATGAGTTGATGAGCCTTGCGCTTTATGTCGTTGCCGCAAGCCATCGCGATAACCTGAAGTCGACCGAAGCTGGCCTGAAGTATTTTGTACTAGGTGCGTTGTCGTCAGGCATGATGCTGTACGGTGCCTCGCTGATCTACGGGTTCACGGGGACGGTGGAGTTCGCAGGCATCGCCGCTGCCGCCAAGACAGGCAGTATTGGCGTGCTGTTTGGTATCGTGTTCCTGCTGGTCGGTCTGTGTTTCAAGATTTCGATTGTGCCGTTCCATATGTGGACGCCTGACGTCTATGAAGGCGCACCGACGCCGATCACTGCATTTTTTGCTTCCGCACCGAAAGTCGCCGCGCTTGCGATGATGGTGCGCGTGCTGCTCACTGCGTTCCCGAACGTCACTCATGATTGGCAGCAAATCGTCACCTTTGTGTCCATCGCCTCGATGGCGCTTGGCTCTTTCGGTGCTATCGGACAGAAGAACATCAAGCGCCTGATGGCCTACTCCTCGATCGGTCACATGGGCTTTGCGTTGGTTGGCCTTGCAGCGGGCACCGCGCAAGGTGCGCAGGGTGTGCTGATTTATCTCGCGATCTATGTGGCGATGACGTTCGGCAGTTTTTCGTTCATTCTAGCCTTGAAGCGCAATGGCCGATCGTTCGAGCAGATCAGCGATTTTGCAGGTCTGTCGCGGACCAATCCTTATCTCGCCTTCATGTTTGCGATGTTGCTATTCTCGCTGGCAGGCATTCCACCGCTCGCAGGCTTCTTCGCGAAGTTCTACGTCTTCCTCGCGGCGATCCAGGCCGGGCTTTACCCGCTCGCAGTGATCGGCGTACTGACAAGCGTGGTGGGCGCGTTCTATTATCTTGCGATCATCAAGACCATGTTCTTTGACGAGGCGAAGGGCGCGGTTGATCCAATGACAGGTGAACTGGGTACCGTTCTAACGCTCGCGGGCATCTTCAACCTTCTATACTTCGCCTATCCCGGTCCTCTGGTCAGTGCGGCCACGGCTGCGGCGAAGTCACTGTTCTGATGAGTTTCGCGCTCGGACCCCGAGCACGATCAGCACAGTACCGTCTTGTCAGCTTTGACACGCTCAACTCTACCAATGCTGAGGCGCTGACGCGGCTGCCTACGGGCGAGTGTGGGCAGCTCTGGCTTGCCACCGTGCACCAGACGGCGGGGCATGGGCGGCGGCAGCGGACGTGGATATCTCCGTCAGGCAACCTCGCCTGCAGCGTCATCGAGACGCTGACTGCTGATCATACGAAAGCCGCGACGTTGGGCTTCGTGGCTGGACTTGCGCTGGAAGCGGCGCTGCGGCAGGTGGGTGGCGATGCCGGTTTGTTCCGGCTGAAATGGCCGAATGATGTGCTGGCAGGTAACGCCAAACTCGCTGGCGTCCTGATTGAGGCGAAAACGATACCAGATGGTCTTGCGGCGGTCGTCGGCATGGGCGTCAACGTCGTGGCGGCGCCGGAAGATACGCCGTACCCTGCGACCTCACTCAAGACATTGGGAATTGTGACGGATGCTGAGACACTGTTTTCGGCGCTAGCAGACGCATGGGCCGAGTGGTTTGCGGTCTGGGATCATGGTCTGGGCTTTGAGACGATCCGTACGCACTGGCTTGCGCGTGCAGCAGGGCTAGGGGCACCGATTGAGGTTCGTCTGGGCGAGCGAGTGATCGGCGGAGTGTTCGAGACAATCGATGAGGCCGGACGCCTTGTTGTGTCTTATGGTGGCGGAGTCACTACGGTTACTGCGGGTGACGTTTATTTCGGTGCGGCGATGTCCGCGGGAGCGGCATAATGGCGCGAGCAGATGAACTGAGTTTTGTACCGCTCGGAGGCATCGGTGAGATCGGTATGAACCTCTCGCTCTATGGCCTCGGCAAAGGCCGGCAGCGCTCATGGCTTGCGGTTGATCTCGGCGTGTCGTTTGGTAACGAGGAGCATCTGCCCGGAATCGAGGTGGTGATGCCGGATGTGCGTTTTTTGGAATCCGAACGCAAGAATTTGGTTGGTCTCGTGCTGACGCATGCTCATGAGGACCATTTCGGCGCAATCATCGATCTGTGGCCACGGCTGCAATGTCCGATCTACGCCACGAAGTTTTCTGCTGCGCTGTTCGAGGCCAAATGTGCGAGTGAGCGCAACCCGCCAAACGTTCCGGTCACGGTGATTGAATCCGGCAGCCGAATTGATATCGGCCCGTTCAACGTCGAGTTCGTCGCGGTGCAGCATTCGATTCCAGAATCGCATGCGCTGGCCATCCGCACCTCCGAAGGACTGGTGCTGCATACCGGCGACTGGAAACTCGATCCGACGCCACTGATTGGCGAGCCGACCAACGGGAAGCGGCTGTGTGAACTCGGCGATGAGGGTGTGCTGGCGCTGATCGGTGATTCCACCAATGCTGTGCGTGAGGGCCGCTCGCCTTCGGAGCGCGAAGTCGCACGCAGTCTGGGTGAAATCATCAAGGACGCGACAGGGCGCGTGGCAGTAACGACATTCGCCTCCAACGTGTCGCGGATGCGCGCCGTGGCGGAAGCCGCCCGCGAGGCTGAGCGCGAGGTAGTGCTGATCGGGCGCGCGATGGAGCGCGTCGCGCAGGTTGCTCGAGAGACAGGGTATCTTGACGGTATTGCACCGTTTCGCGGCGCCGACCTTTACGGCCACTTTCCGCCAAATAAGGTGCTAGCGCTGTGCACCGGCAGCCAAGGCGAGCCGCGCGCAGCACTGGCACGGATCGCGAATGACGATCATCCCGAAGTGACGCTGAGCAAGGGCGACACCGTGATCTTTTCCTCGCGCACCATTCCCGGGAACGAGCGGACGGTTGGTTCGATCATCAACAATCTCATCAACCAGGGCGTGAGGGTGATCACCGATCGCACTCATCTGGTTCACGTCTCTGGCCATCCGCGCCGCGATGAATTGCGCGAGATGATCTCATGGGTTCGGCCGCAATTGCTGATTCCGGCGCATGGTGAGGCGCTGCACTTGTCCGAACATGCGAGTCTCGCGCGGTCTTGCGGCGTACCAAAGGTGCTAGTGTGCAGGAACGGCAATCAAGTCCGACTCGCGCCGGGCGAGCCTGCGATCATTGAGCAGGTGCCATCCGGCCGCCTCTATAAGGACGGCAAGATTCTGGAAGACCAGAACGCACGTGCAGTGGTGGCGCGGCGGCGGCTGGCTTTCGCGGGCGGTGCGTTCGTGGCGCTGGCGCTCACGGAGCAAGGAGAACTCGCCGACGATCCTCAGGTCGATCTCATCGGCATTCCGGAACGGAACGCTGCGGGCGAGTTGATGGATGAGTTGATCTACGATGTCGCGGTCACGACCTTCGACAATCTGCCCCGTGCCAAGCGGCGCGATTCCGACGCAGTGGGTGAGGCGGTGCGGCGCGCGGTTCGTTCGGCGATTGCTGAGCAGTGGGGCAAGAAGACGGTTTGCGTCGTCCACGTTCTGGAGGTTTGAGGAAACAATGCTGGGTCGGCTCAACCATGTGGCGATCGCGGTGAAGGATGCGCGGGCGGCCGCTGCCGTCTATGCTGCAGCTGGCAGCGTGGTGTCCGCACCGGAAGCTCAACCGGACCATGGAGTCACAACTGTTTTTGTGACGCTGCCAAACACCAAGCTCGAGTTTATCGAACCCTTGGGCGATGCGTCGCCGGTCTCAAAATTCCTAGAGCGCAACCCAAGTGGCGGCATCCATCACCTTTGTTTCGAGGTTGATGATATCATCGCGGCGCGCGACCACTTCATCGCTGACGGCAGGCATGTGCTGGGTGATGGCACGCCGCGCATTGGAGCGCATGGCAAGCCAGTGTTATTTTTCCACCCCAAGGATTTCTCGGGAACCCTGATCGAGATCGAGGAGGCGTAAAGTGGTTCAAACAATCTCCTTTGGTCTTGCGATCTATTTCGTGGTCTGGTGGATCACCCTGTTTGCCGTGCTGCCGTTCGGCGTGCACAGCCAGCAGGAAGGTGGCGATGTGAGCATGGGAACCGATCCCGGCGCGCCGATGCTGGCGCGCATGGGCCGTAAGCTGCTGTGGACGACGCTGATCTCGTTGATCATCTTCGGCTGTGCATTTTTTGCATATCGCTTTGGGTTTATTGATATGGATCGCATAAGTAAGGCGATCGGGCTGCCGTTCTGATACATATAATTAAATCGTGACACGATCTAACGGTCTGATTTCGCTACGTCTCTGCCATCATTGCACTTGATCCGGCGCAAGGCGCGCGCACCGAGGTGCGATCAGGATGGCACGAATAGATTCGGACTGCCGATGAGGACCAGCAAAAAGACTGGGCTGGAATAAAAACAAAAAAAGAGCAGGGCCGGAAGCCCTGCTGCTTAAATGTCGCGACCCTGTGTCCCCGAACAATTTGATCTATCGTTGTTTAGACGGGGATGACGCTGCGTTGTGCGCGTCGGGCCTCCTCCCAAGACCTAGACCACAGCAGGCCCGGCAGTATGGCCGTCCTGACCGATGCGTCTATGTAGCGCAAGATTTTCCACCTGTCATCATTTTTGGAAACAAAATTCATATTGGACTCTGGCTTTGAATTTTTGTTGCGTGTCGGTGTTCTGAATAGGGAACAAGCAATATCGACATTTCGGTATTGTCGTGCTTAGTCAGGAGCATCCGGATTTTGATCCGGTGGGGGTGGCAATGCGCAAGCGGCTGGGACGTCTGGTTCCCATCGTCATGATCGCGGTTCTGGTGCAGCTTTTTGCACCGATCGCGATGATGCGTGCCGCTGCCGCCACGACTTCCGATCCGTTCAGGGGTATTGTAATCTGTGCAGAGCACAGCGACGAGGCTTCCGACACTGCGCCTGCGGCAAATCACGTGGTCTGTTGCCCGCTTTGCGTTCTGGCACATGTCATACCGACCCTGGATCATCCGGTCGCTCCTTACGTCGCCATCCAGCGCATCCATCAGCGCGTAGCGTGGCTCGAGAGCCAGACACCATTCCGCAGCAGTGGAATCGATGACCGGCCGCATGCGCGCGGCCCTCCTGCCTATTCCTGATTGAGACAGTCCACACGGCGGAGAAATCCGATTGCCGTTCTCCTGTTCAAAGCAACTGCGCATCGCAGTTATCGGGAATATTGCAATGCTCAAGCCACACGTCCTTGGTGGCGTCACGATTCTCGCCGCTTGCGGCGCGCTCTTTGCTGGTGCGTCATCCAGCCTTGCCGATCATGTCGAAAGCCACGTTCTTCCAGAGGTAACGGTGGATGCGCCGCGTACGGCGCGCGCCAAGCCCGTCCGCAAGCCGAAGATACGTGCCGCTACTGCAAGACGATCCTCACACTCCGCCGCCAACACGCCGGCAAATCCTCCACGTGTGATTGTAACGGGTGGCAGCATCACGCCGGCGGCAGCGCTTGCGGGCTTTGCTCAGGCACCCACCGGCCAGACCGCGACAACCATCGATCGCGACCAGTTCGACAACCGGCCGTCGTTCTCGGTGAGCGACGTGCTGCGCGATAGCCCCGGCATCTCGGTGAAGCAGGGCAACGGGCCGCGCGATTTCGGCATCTCGATTCGCGGCTCGAACGCGCGCAACGGCTTTGGCATCCGCAACATGGTGATCTTCGACGACGGCTTTCCGGTCACGCAGCCGGACGGCCTGTCGCGCAGCGACCTGATCGACCCGCACGCCTATGGCGCGATTGATGTAGTTCGTGGGCCGTCCTCGGCGCTGTACGGCAATTACGCGACCGGCGGGGCGCTCAACTTTCGGACTCGTCCGGGCGGGAGCATCGACGGCGTTGAGTACGGCATCGACGGCGGCAGCTTCGGCTATCTCAACAATTATTTCACCGTGGGCAAGAAGGTTGGCAACTTCGAAGCCTCGCTGTTCGCGAGCGATGCGCGCGGCGACGGCTTTATCGGCAATAGCTGGTTCAATACCCAGACGGTGAACTTCCTCGGCACCTATCAGGCGACACCCGACGACCGCTTTACGCTGAAGATCATCAACAACAATGTCGATGCGCGGCTGCCGATCCGGCTGTCGCTCAACCAATTCTCTCAGAACCCGTTTCAGCGCGGTTGCGCGACGACCGCGAGCGCGGCGGCAGGATGCGCGACAGTCTCGCTGTTCGACAACGGCTTCAACGGCTCGAAGTTGCCGCTGACAGCGGAACAGGCGGGGCTCAATCGCAACGACCGCCGCACCATCGTTGGTGCGCGCTGGGAGCACGATTTCGACAATCAGACGACGTGGCGCAACCAGTTGGTGTTCGATGATCGCAACATCAACCAGCCGACGGGTACGACCAGCGCGATCGGTGACTATCCGTCCTACAATTTCATGAGCGACATTACCCATAAGGGTCAGTTGTTCGGATTCGAATCCACGACTTATTTCGGTGGCTTCTACAACACACTGAGCTGGTCGGGTGATACACGCAACGTGATGCCGGGCGGCGATGCGACGCTGGGTCAGCTGTCGTCGAACGTCACCGGTACACATGCCAATTTTGGTCTTCGCGCCCGGGAAGAAGTGCGATTGACCGATGCGCTGACATCCATTGCGGGCATCGGCTGGGAGAATACCCAACTCAAGGGCGTGAATACTGCTTATACCTATTCGGTGCCAAACGTTCCGACCGCAACCACCACGCTGACCAGCGCCGATAAGCAGTTCACAAATGTCGCGCCGGAATTTGCGCTACTCTACAAGTTCAACAATGAATGGCAGGGCCGTGCGCGTGTCGGCACCGGTTACGGCACGCCGCAGGTCGGCAATCTGTTCGTGCTCGCCAACGGCCAGAACGGTAACAACACCAACCTCGTGCCTCAGCAAAATGTCGGCTATGACCTTGGCGTGGACTGGACGCCGAACAAGACGGTCAAGGTCAGTCTCACCGGCTTCTACGAATTCTTTCGTAATGAACTGGTGTCGCAGGCTACGCCCATTGGTGCGCCAAATGCGAGCTTCACCTTCAACGCCCCGCGCTCCGAGCATCGCGGCATCGAACTGGCTTCCGACTGGCGGTTCCGCCCAGGCTGGCGCGCGACACTCGCCTACACTTATCTCGATGAAATCTATACCGACTACACCGAGATCATCCGCGGCGGCGCAACCGCCTACAGCTTCAATCGCGTCGGCAACAAGATCCCTGGCATCTCTCCGAATGAGCTGACTGCACGCATCGGTTATGACGAGATGGCTGGCGTCTATGCCGGGCTTGGCGCGTTCGTCGAATTTCAGTGGAAGGATGCCTTCTACATGGACAATGCCAATCTCCTGAAAGCGCGGGGTTATGAGCTTGTGAATCTCAACGTGCATTATACGACCGGCCTGAAATCGGACGTCTTCAAGACACTCAATGTTTACTTTGAGGTCCGCAATCTGTTCGATAAGACCTACATCGCGTCGGCGAATAACATCGGCAACACCGTGACAAGCACGGGCATTCAGGACTCGGCGAGTGTTCTGGCGAATAAGACAGGCTCGATCTATGCGGGCTCGCCGCGCGCATTCATCGCGGGCATGAAGGTGGCGTTCCGATGAAACAGACTCTCACAAACAGTCTAATCGCTGCCGCGTTGACGCTCTGGCAGTCACCCGTGCTGGCACATGAGATGCACAGCCACGCCGATACTGGCTGCGCCGAAGTCACGCTGGTCTGTGCAACCAAGGTGACACCTGCATTCGGGCCGGACGGCAAACTCTGGATTGCGATACTCGCGGGCGGCAAGGTCGCGGTGGCGGCCTCAACAGATGGTGGACGAAGTTTCACCAAACCCGTCGTTGTCACTGATCGGAAGCTCGACATGGACTGGGGTCCGGATGCGCGGCCGAAAATCGTGATCGACAAGCACGGCGACCTGATCGTGGCGTTCTCGACGTTCCGAGACAAGGCGTTCAACGGCGAGGTTTTCACGACGCGCTCGACGGATGGCGGTGCAACCTTTGCACAGATCAGGCCGATCACGTCGAATAATGTCAGCCAGCGGTTCGAGGCGCTTGCGCTCGATACCGACGGCACGGTGTTCGCGGCGTGGCTCGACAAGCGCAACCGCGCGCCCGCGAAGAAGAAGGGCGAGGCCTATGACGGCGCGGGTCTGTTTTTCGCGACATCGCGGGACGGCGTGGCGTATTCGAAGGCGAAGCTTGTTCACAACAACACCTGCGAGTGTTGCCGCCTCGGCGTGGCGTTTGCCGAACATCGTCCGGTCGTGATCTTCCGCAATATCTTCGAGGGCGGCGTACGCGATCACGCCATCACCACGTTCAGCGATCTGAACACGCCTGGCGCTATTCACCGCGTTAGCAATGACGACTGGAAGATTTCCGCCTGTCCGCATCAGGGGCCAAGCCTGTCGATCGGGCCGACCGGCACCTATCATGCGACATGGTACACCAACGGCAAGAATCGGCAGGGCCTGTTCTATGCGCGCTCGACCGATGGCGGGGCAAAGTTCTCCAATCCGGTCGCGATTGGTAATCCGTCGCACAATCCGGCGCGGGCCTTCGTGCTTGCCACTGTTCAGGGCACCTATCTGGCGTGGAAAGAATTCGATGGCGAAAAGACCACGGTGCGGGTGATGCAATCCGCCGATGACGGCAAGACATGGTCGGAGCCGAAGACAATCGCGGCGACGTCGGATTCCTCGGATCATCCGCTGCTGGTGAGCTTTGGCCGCACGGTGTTTCTGTCGTGGATGACAAAGAAGGACGGCTATCATTTCCAGCCGGTCGGGCAGGGAACATGAGATCTCACGTGAGACAGCACCTAATGAACGGGCTGGTTGCCGTTGCGGCGACATTTCTGTTCGCGAACGTCGTGCTGGCCGATGCCACCATCGAAATCAGGCCGTTCGAGCGAGGAAGCTGGCAAACAATCCAGCAGGCCCATGCCGGGAGGCCCACGCTGGTGCATTTCTGGGGTGTCACCTGCGGGCCGTGCAAGGTTGAACTGCCGGAGCTTGGCAAGTTTGTGAAGGCCCATCCCAGCGTGGACGTGGTGATGGTCGATGCCGATCTAGTGCCGAACACGCCTGCTGCGGTGCGGACGATGGTGTCGCAGGCGGGCCTCGCTTCGGCCGAGAACTGGGCATTTGGCGACACTTTCGCCGAGCGGCTGCGCTATGAGATCGACCCCAAATGGCAGGGGGATATTCCGCGTACCCTACTGATCAGCAGGGACGGTTCGATCCGGACGATCGAGGGCTCGGCGAAGACCGCTGATCTGGAAAAATGGGCGAAGGAACAGGGCGCAGACCACCGTTGAGTGGCCGGAGCTGATCGAACGCGCCAATGCTCTTGTGTTTTGCCCGCCAATCCGGTTTCAGTGGCGGCGCCCCGGTCCCACGATTCCAGAGTATCCCATGCGGCTGACGCGCTATTTTCTTCCCATCCTCAAGGAAACACCGAAAGAGGCGGAAATCGTCTCGCACCGGCTGATGCTGCGGGCGGGCATGATGCGGCAGGAAGCGGCGGGCATCTATGCCTGGCTGCCGCTCGGCTTCCGGGTGTTAAAGAACATCGAGCGGATCGTGCGCGAGGAGCAAGACCGCGCGGGCGCTATCGAGCTTCTGATGCCGACGCTGCAACTGGCCGACCTGTGGCGCGAGAGCGGACGCTATGACGCCTACGGTCCCGAGATGCTCCGCATCCAGGACCGTCACAAGCGCGAGCTGCTGTATGGGCCGACCAACGAGGAAATGATCACGGAAATTTTCCGCGCCTACGTGAAGTCGTACCGCGGCCTGCCGCTTAACCTCTATCATATCCAGTGGAAGTTTCGCGACGAGCAGCGTCCGCGTTTCGGCGTGATGCGCGGGCGTGAATTCCTGATGAAGGATGCCTATTCATTCGACATCGACGAGGCGGCGGCGCGGCTGTCCTACAACAAGATGTTTGTCGCCTATTTGCGCACCTTCGCCCGCATGGGGTTGAAGGCGATCCCGATGCGCGCCGAGACCGGGCCGATCGGCGGCGATCTCTCTCATGAGTTCATCGTGCTGGCGGAGACCGGCGAATCCGGCGTGTTCTGCAACAAGGATGTGCTCGATCTGCCGGTGCCGCGCGCGGATGTCGATTACGACGGTGATCTCACGCCGATCATCAAGCAGTGGACCGATCTGTACGCTGCGACCGAGGATGTCCACGACGCTGCGCGCTACGAGAGCGAAGTGCCTGCCGAGAAGAGGGTGAACACCCGCGGTATCGAGGTCGGTCAGATCTTCTATTTCGGCACCAAGTATTCAGACTCGATGAAGGCGATGGTGGTCGGCCCGGATGGCGCGGAAAAGCCGATCCATGGTGGCTCCTATGGTATCGGTGTCTCGCGCCTCGTCGGTGCGATCGTCGAGGCGTGTCATGATGAGAACGGCATCCAGTGGCCGGAGGAGGTTGCACCCTTCCGCGTCGCCATTCTCAACCTCAAGCAGGGCGCGGCGGATACCGACGCCGCCTGCGAGAAGCTCTACAAAGAATTATCGACGGCTGGCGTCGACGTGCTCTACGACGACACCGACCAGCGGCCCGGCGGAAAATTCGCTACCGCCGATCTGATCGGTATTCCGTGGCAGATTCTGGTCGGACCGAAGGGCCTCGCCGAAGGCAAGGTTGAGATCAAGAAGCGTGCCGACGGCAGCCGCGAGATGATGAGCGTCAATGGAGCGTCCCGTCATTTCCAGACAAAATGGAAGCCCGCCAGCTGACATGACAGACATTTAAGGTCGCAGTGTCGGCGATGGTGCCATTGAGCGGTGAATCATTGCGCTGCGGGGGCGGCGCGAACGTGGTCCTCGACTACAATTCGCCTGATTCGCATGGAATTCGGGGCGATGGACAGATTTGATGAGTGAGCCGGTTCGGACTGCCCCCTTTGCCCCTTTCGAGTGGCTGATCTCGGCCCGCTATCTGCGGGCGCGGCGCAAGGAAGGATTCATTTCGGTCATTGCCGGCTTCTCGTTCCTCGGCATCATGTTGGGCGTCGCCACGCTAATCATTGTGATGGCGGTGATGAATGGCTTCCGCAAGGAACTGCTCGACAAGATCCTCGGCCTCAATGGCCATCTCTTGGTGCAGCCGCTGGAATCGCCGCTGACGGACTGGAAGGAAGTCGCAGACCGCATTAGTGGCGTGCAGGGCATCCGCCTCGCCGCGCCCATCGTCGAGGGACAGGCACTGGCGTCATCGCCGTTCAATGCCTCCGGCGTGCTGGTGCGCGGCATCCGTGCAGCCGATCTCGAAAAGCTTACCTCGATTTCCAAGAACATCAAGCAGGGCACGCTTGAGGGTTTTGACGACGGGCAGGGCGTCGCCATCGGCCGCCGTCTTGCTGATCAGTTGTCGCTGCACGCGGGCGACACCGTCACGCTGGTGGCACCGCGCGGTGCGGTGACGCCGATGGGCACGACGCCGCGCATCAAACCCTACAAGGTCGCCGCCGTGTTCGAAATCGGCATGTCGGAATATGATTCTTCCTTCGTGTTCATGCCGCTGAAGGAAGCGCAGGCCTATTTCAATCGCCCCAATGATGTCACCGCTATCGAGATCTACACCGATAATCCTGACAAGGTGGATGAGTATCGCAAGGCGGTGGCGGAGGCGGCGCAGCGGCCGATCTTTATGGTGGACTGGCGGCAGCGTAACTCGACCTTCTTCAATGCGCTGCAGGTCGAACGCAACGTCATGTTCCTGATCCTGACGCTGATCGTGCTGGTTGCGTCGCTCAACATTATTTCCGGCCTGATCATGCTGGTGAAAGACAAGGGCAGCGACATCGCCATCCTGCGCACTATGGGCGCGACGCAGGGCTCGATCATGCGTATCTTCCTTATTACGGGCGCGGCGATCGGAGTGGTTGGCACGCTGGTCGGTTTCCTGCTCGGCGTTATCATCTGTCTGAATATCGAGAACATCCGCCAGTTTATCTCCTGGCTCACTAACACCGAACTGTTCTCGCCCGAGCTTTACTTTCTGTCGAAGCTGCCCGCCGAGATCAGCATTGGCGAGACGGCGGCGGTCGTCATTATGGCGCTGACCCTGTCGTTCCTGGCGACGTTGTACCCATCGTGGCGCGCGGCGCGGCTCGATCCCATTGAAGCCTTGAGATACGAGTGAGCGCGCCGATGCAAGACGGAGACAACGACGCGCCGGTGGTGTTCCTTCACGACATCCATCGCCAGTACCGGCAAGGCGAAACCACTTTGACCATTCTCAACGGCGCCAAGCTCGCGCTTTGGGCGGGGCAGTCGGTGGCGCTGGTGGCGCCGTCGGGCACCGGCAAATCGACGCTGCTGCACATCGCAGGGCTGCTAGAGCAACCGGATTCCGGCGAAGTCTACGTGAATGGCGCGCCGACCTCGACGCTGTCGGATTCCGACCGGACCCAGATTCGCCGCACCGATATTGGTTTCGTCTACCAGTCGCACCGCCTGCTACCGGAATTCTCGGCGCTAGAAAACGTGATGCTACCGCAGATGATTCGTGGCCTGCCGCGCAAGGAGACGGTGCTGCGCTCCAAGGAAATCCTGGCCTATCTCGGCCTCGGCGACCGTATCACGCATCGCCCGGCGGAATTGTCCGGCGGCGAGCAGCAGCGCGTGGCGATCGCGCGCGCAGTGGCCAATGCTCCTCGTGTCCTGTTCGCGGACGAGCCGACCGGTAACCTCGACCCGCACACTGCCGATCATGTCTTCAATGCGCTGATGCAACTCGTGAAGGCGACGCAGGTCGCGATGTTGATCGCGACCCACAACATGCAGCTTGCCAATCAGATGGATCGCCGCGTCTCGCTGGCGAACGGGCAGGTGGTGGAACTGGACTGAGTTCGCGTTTCAGCGCGTCTGATATGTCTTGCGTTTGTGTTTGTGGCGAACGTGCCGATGAGGCGCGGGCGCCGGTGCCACGCGGTAGGGATCGTAATTGGGATCGATATTGCTGCCGAACGGCGAATAGGGCACACGCGGCTGCTTGATTACGTAAGGGCTACCGGGCGGACCGTCATAGAACGGGTCGCGGTAGCACATCGCCGAGCGGCCCGAAGCGCTCATCTGACATTGCGCCAGTGTCGAATAGCTGCACTCCTCGTACGAAAAGCGCGTGTAGACCTTCATGCAGTAGGGGTACTCGATGAGTGCCTGCGCGGGTGAAGGGGTCGCCGTGCTCACTAACAGGGCAAGACCGAGCACGGAAAAAGCCAGAAATAGTCGACGTATGATCATGCCATTCATGACTAACCTCTCCGACGTCTGTCTACCCGTGCCTCAGTAGGTTTCGCGGTAAATACGACGGCCCGGCCGCGGCCCATCCGGCACGCGCTGGATGAATGGATTGCGCTCGCAATAGGCGAAGCGGCCGGATGCAGCTGCGGCGCAAGCTGCGTAGCTTGGGTAGCTGCAGTCGCCAAAACCGGGGTAGTCGCGGCCCCTGATGCAGTAGGGATACTCCTGCGCGGCCGCCGGCGTGATGTCGAAGCTGGTGAACGCGCTGAGCGCGAGGGCCGCGAAAAGCAATTTGCGCATCGATCTCTCCTGAATCGCCTGGACCGTTCGTGAACGTGTCCAGTTCCATGGTCAATACACTTCGACGCCAGTGGTTCGCTGCGGGTTCGGTCTGTCCCGTAAAACCTTCGTTAAGGCTATTTATTCGGTCACGCTTCCGTGCGTCTTGACGAAAGAACAGATATAGAACATCGTTCTCTATATGTTCTAGACAAGCTTTCCGGGAGTTTCCGGGGATCAAGGAGCCGATCATGTTGAAGATGTTCTTTGAAGAAGCCGCCGCATTGGCCTCGCTGGTGCTGTTTGTCGGAACCGTAGCGGTATGGGCGCACCTCATTCCGCAGCTGTAAAGTGGTTTGGGAGCCGCGATGCGGACGCAGGCTGGGGAAAGGAATGATAGCGCCGGCTAGGATGTGGTTACGCATGGACAGCGGCGGGGGCGGGCGGCACCGTTGAGACAGTGAGTCGCTTCTCGCGACCCTCAATATTCCCCAGCGCGCGAAAGTCTCCCCGGATGGCTTCTCCCGGATTTATCCATCTTCACGTCCACTCGGCTTACTCGCTGCTGCAGGGCGCAATGAAGATCCCCAAGCTCGCCGAGCTCGCGAAGGCCGATCACCAGCCGGCATTGGCGTTGACCGACCGCGACAACATGTTCGGCGCGCTGGAATTCTCTGAGAAACTTGCGGGTGGCGGCATTCAGCCGATCATCGGCTGTGCGCTTGCGGTTGATTTCGGCGATGTCGATCCGAATGCACGCAACGCGCAGGCACTCGGGCCCGCGCGCATCGTGATGCTCGCTGCGAGCCAGGAGGGTTACCGTGGCCTGATGCGGCTGAATTCGCGTGCTTTCCTGGACATGCCCGGGCAGCAGATTCCACACATCAAGGCGGAATGGCTGAGGGATGACACCAGCGGCTTGATCGCGCTGACCGGCGGACCGGATGGGCCGGTGTCACAGGCGCTCACAGCCGAGCAGCCGGAGCTTGCGCTCCAGCGTGCGGAGAAACTGGCAGGCCTTTTCGGTGGTCGCCTCTATCTCGAACTGCAACGGCACGGGCTGGACAGTGAGCGGCGCGTCGAAAGTGCGTTGATCGATATTGCCTATGGCAGGGGCCTTCCGCTGGTCGCGACCAACGAACCGTATTTCGCCGCCGCCGACGATTACGAATCCCATGACGCGCTTCTGTGCATCGCGGGCGGGCGACTGATCGCGGAGACCGAGCGTGCCCATCTCACGCCGGACCATCGCTTCAAGACCCGCGCCGAGATGGCTGTATTGTTTGCCGATCTGCCCGAAGCGCTGGCGTCCACGGTTGAAATCGCGCAGCGCTGCTCATTTCGTCCCAAAACGCGCAAGCCGATTTTGCCGCACTTTACCGTTGGCAACGATCATCACGAGGACCCTTCCGCCGCTGAGGCGGCCGAGTTGCAGCGGCAGGCCGAGGAGGGACTAGCACACCGGATTGAGAGACACGGGCTCGCAGAAGGGCAGACTGAAGAGGATTATTACAAGCGCCTCGCGTTCGAGCTCGATGTCATCAAGCGGATGAAATATCCGGGTTACTTCTTGATCGTGTCAGACTTCATCAAGTGGGCGAAGGCGCAGGGAATTCCGGTCGGGCCGGGGCGTGGCTCCGGCGCTGGCTCGCTGGTGGCCTATGCGCTGACCATCACCGACCTCGATCCGCTGCGCTTCGGTCTGCTGTTTGAGCGCTTCCTCAATCCGGAGCGAGTGTCGATGCCCGACTTCGACATCGACTTCTGCCAGGATCGCCGTGGCGAGGTGATCCACTATGTGCAAGAGCGCTATGGCCGCGATCAGGTCGGACAGATCATCACCTTCGGCACGCTGCAGGCGCGAGGCGTGTTGCGCGACGTCGGCCGCGTGCTGCAGATGCCTTATGGCCAAGTCGACAAGCTGACCAAGCTGGTGCCGCAAAATCCCGCAGCACCGGTGACGCTCGCAGCTGCCATTGCGGGCGAGCCGAAATTGCAGGCGTTCCGCGATGAGGACCCGGTGGTGGCGCGCGCCTTCGACATCGCCCAGCGCCTCGAAGGTCTGACCCGGCACGCCTCAACCCACGCAGCGGGCATCGTGATCGGCGACCGCCCGCTCTCCGAACTCGTGCCGATGTATCGTGATCCGAAATCCGACATGCCGGTAACCCAGTTCAACATGAAATGGGTCGAGCCCGCGGGGCTCGTGAAATTCGACTTCCTTGGCCTCAAGACGCTGACGGTGCTCGATGTCGCGGTAAAACTGCTGAAACAGCGCCACATCGATGTTGACCTGGCGCATCTGCCGCTCGACGACAATGAAACCTACGATATGCTGACGCGGGGCGATGTTGTCGGCGTGTTCCAGGTTGAAAGTCAGGGCATGCGGCGGGCACTGGTCGATATGCGGCCAGACCGCTTCGAAGATATTATCGCGCTGGTCGCGCTCTATCGCCCCGGTCCGATGGCGAACATCCCGACCTACTGCGCGCGCAAGCATGGCGACGAGCAACCGGAATATCTGCATCCGGTGCTGGAGCCGATTTTGAAGGAGACGTTCGGCGTCGTCATCTATCAGGAACAAGTGATGCAGATTGCCCAGGTGATGGCGGGCTATTCGCTCGGCGAGGCGGACCTCTTACGCCGCGCGATGGGCAAGAAGATCCGTGCCGAGATGGAAAAGCAGCGCGTCCGCTTTGTCTCCGGCTCGGTTGAGCACAGCATTACCAAGGGACAGGCTGAGCAGATTTTCGAGTTGCTCGCGAAATTCGCCGACTACGGCTTCAACAAGAGCCATGCCGCCGCCTACGCGCTGGTGTCGTACCAGACCGCGTTCATGAAGGCGCATTACCCGGTGGAGTTCATCGCTGCCTCGATGACACTTGACACTGGCAACACCGACAAACTGTCCGAATTTCGCGCGGAAGCGCAGCGGCTTGGCATCAAGGTCGAGCCGCCGTCGATCAATCGCTCGGAAGGCACATTCACCGTCGGGGGGAGTACGATCTTCTATTCGCTCGCCGCGTTGAAGGGCGTGGGTACACATGCGGTCGAGATGGTCGTGGAAGCGCGCAGGAGCGGCGGACCGTTCACTTCGCTTGCGGATTTTGCCGCGCGCGTACCGCCGCGTGCGATCAACAAGCGTCTGCTGGAAAGCCTCGCCGCAGCCGGAGCATTCGATGAATTCACCTCCAACCGCGCCGCAGTGTTTGCTGGCGCGGACGCGATTCTTGCCGCCTGCCAGCGCAGCCATGATGCGATCACGCTCGGGCAGAGTGACATGTTCGGCAGCCAGAGCGGCGCGCCGACGCTGATCCTGCCGAATGCCGAGCCGTGGCTTTCGGCGGAGCGGTTGCAGCGCGAATACGGCGCAGTCGGCTTTTTTCTCTCCGGCCATCCGCTCGATGATTACAAGGTGGTACTTCAGCGCCTCAACGTGCAGTCGTGGGCGGAGTTCTCCAATGCGGTGAAGAACGGCCGTACCGCGGGAAAGGTTGCCGCCACAGTTGTGTCGCGCATGGAACGCCGCACCAAGACTGGCAATAAAATGGGCATCATTGGCCTGTCTGATCCAACCGGTCATTTCGAGGCGGTGCTGTTCTCCGAGGCGCTCGGCCAATTCCGTGACATGCTGGAGCCAGGGCTCGTGGTGCTGCTGCAGCTTGCAGCTGAATTGCAGGGCGAAGATGTGCGCGCGCGGATCAACAATGTCGAACTGCTCGATCAGGCAGCTGCGAAGACGCCGATGGCGCTCAGGATATTTCTGCGCGACGGCAAGCCAGTCGAATCAATCCGTCGCCGTCTTGAAGACCATGCACAGGGAGCGAGCGCGCGCTCGGGCAGCGCGGGCGAGGTCACGGTGGTGATGATGCTCGACCTTGAGACCGAGGTGGACATGAAACTGCCCGGCCGTTTCAAGGTGTCGCCGCAGATCGCGGGCGCGCTGAAGGCAATCACTGGCGTGGTGGATGTACAGACGCTTTAGAGACCGTTCAAATAATATTCAGACACCTCCGCGCCGAATATGCCATGATCGCAAAGTATCGCATCGGAGGCTGCCATGACGTTTCGTTTCGTCGGATTGTTCGCTGCCGTCACCTTGCTAGCCGTGGCAGCGCTGCCGGTACCCGGTCAGGCCCAACAGCCACAGCCATCGCAACAGCCGCAGGAAAATCGCATCGCGCTCGTGATCGGTAACGGTGCCTATGCCAAGGCTCCGCTCGCGACCGCCGCCAATGACGCGGGCCTCGTCGCACAGACATTGCAGGCAGCGGGCTTTGACGTAATCGGTGCGCGCGATCTCGGGGGCGATACGCTGCGTGGCAGCTTCCGTGATTTCATCCAGAAGGCAGAAGCCTCAGGCCCCGATACGGTGGCGATGATTTACCTCTCGGGCTATGGCGTGCAACTTGCGGGTGAGAACTATTTCATCCCCGTCGATTCCAAGATCGAGCGCGATACCGACATCCCAACCGAGGGACTTCGTCTGGGCGACTATATCCGCCAGCTCGCGGCGCTGCCGCTGAAGGCGGGCATCGTTGTGCTCGACATCGCGCGCCAGCAACCCTTCATTGAAGGGGGCTCGATCGCGAGCGGCCTCGCGCTGGTCGAGCCCGTACCGAAGATGCTGATCGCGTACAACGCAGCACCCGGCACCGTCGCACCCGAGGAGCAGGGGTCTTATGGCGCTTATGCGCAGGCGCTTGCGGAAATGATCCGCGCTGGCGGTCTGCCTCTGTCCGAACTGTTCGACCGCGTGCGGCTGCGCGTTAACGAAACCACCAAGGGCGCGCAAGTGCCGTGGGATGCCGCGAAGGTGGAGGTGCCGTTCGTGTTCTTCGACCGAGCGTCCGATGCGCCGCCACAAGCGACGCCCGCGCAGACGCAGGCTGCGCGCGACAAGCCGGTCAAGGACATGGGTGCGGCAGATGCCTACGCCGCTGTTCTCGAGCGCGACACGCTGCAGGGCTATGAGGATTTCCTCAGCGCCTATCCGCATGATCCGATGGCCAAGCGCGTGCGCGTCATTGTAGCCGCACGGCGCGAGGCGGTTACATGGCGCCGTACTTACCGTACCGATACGCCGGATGCCTACTGGTCGTATCTGCGTCGCTATCCGCATGGTCCGCACGCCGCCGATGCGCGCCGCCGTCTTGCGGTCCTGTCCGCTGCGCTGGAGCCGCCGCCATCGTTCGCGATGATCGACTATGACGTGCCGCCGCCACCGCCCGACGAGATCGTTTATGTTGACCGGCCGGTGCTGATGTTCTCCGATCCGGATTTCGATTTCGCACCGCCCCCACCGCCACCGGTTTATTATCTGCCGCCGCCGCCGGAGGATTTCATCGACCTGCCGCCGCCTTATTATTCGGATGAGTTGTTTATCCTGCCGCAGCCGATTTTCGTGCCGATCCCGATTTTCGTGCGTCCGCCTGTCTATGTACGGCCGCCGCAGCACAACGTCATCTTCGCTAACATTCATAATCGCGCGGTGATTGACAATGAGATCAACCGGCATGGACCTGGCGGCTTCAACCGGCCGGGACCGAACGGCCAGGGGATCTTCCCGCCGGGAACGAAGGGACCCGCGGGCCAGCGGCCGTCGCCGCAGTTCAATGCCGGAACGACACTGCCCGGCGCGGTGCAGCGGCGCGCCACCCTCATTCAGGAGGGCAAGGCGCCGCGTCCTGCGAGTTCGTTCATCAACCCGCGCGCTAATGCCGGCAATATCGGCCGCCACGCGCCGTTGCCAGGCCCGCGCAAGTTCGGCCCTGCTGCCAACACGCCTCCGGCTGCGCCGGGCGCCCGAACCATGACGCCAGCCACGATGCCAAGCCGCAATACGTTGCCGGTGCCGGGTCGGGGCAATGTGCCGAATGCGCCGGCAGCACGGGGGCCGCAACCGATCGCCCCATCGCCCCAGACAAGCCCGGGTGGTCCTGGCGTTCCGAAGGCCGGTGGCCCGGGTGCCGGGGGGGCGGGCCACATGGCACCGGGTCCTGACCGCCGCGGGTCGGATGGCCGTGGGCGCGGTCCGGATGCCGTGAAGCCGCCGCCCTCGGCGCGTCCGTCGCCGCCGCCCGCTTCGATGCGACCCGCACCGCAGGTCCAGCGGCCTGTTGCTCCGTCGCGACCGGCACCGCAGGTTCGCCCGCAGCCTCAACCTCGGATGGCACCTCCGCCACGGCATGCGGCTCCTCCGCAGCGCATGGCCCCGCCGCCCCGAATGACTCCGCAACGCCCGCCGCCGATGGCCCGGCCAGCGGCACCGCCGCGTCCAGCCCCCGCCGCGCGGCCCGCACCACCGCCAAGGGCTGCGCCTCCACGAGCCGCGCCACCTCCACCACGGGCTGCCCCACCGCGCCCGGCGCCATCACGCCCGGCCCCAGCCAAGCGGTGCCCCCCGAACGCGCCAAGGTGCTGAAAAAGACAAGGCCGGCGGGCGTCTCCGCCGGCTTTGTCTCGACGCCATAACCCGATGGGGAGGGGAGCAAATAAGGCCCCCAAATCCTTGCTTTATGCCGCTTCTGTGGGTATAAGCCGCGCCATCTCACACGGAAACATGGCTGTCACAGGCCGTCCGGTGGCAACCGGACCGCACGATCTGTCCATTTCGGACGCATCCGTAAGGTTCATTGCTCACACGTTTCCGGAGGAACCAACCGGAGAATACATAATGGCGCTTCCCGATTTCACGATGCGTCAGCTCTTGGAAGCTGGCGTTCACTTTGGTCACCAGTCTCACCGATGGAATCCCAAAATGGCGGATTACATCTTTGGTGCCCGCAATAACATCCACATCATCGACCTCGCTCAGACCGTTCCGCTGATGCATCGCGCATTGCAGGCGGTGAGCGATACCGTCGCCAAGGGCGGCCGCATCCTGTTCGTCGGCACCAAACGCCAGGCGCAGGACGGCGTCGCAGATGCTGCCAAGCGTTCGGCGCAATACTTCGTCAACTCCCGCTGGCTCGGCGGCACGCTGACCAACTGGAAGACGGTGTCGGGCTCGATCAAGCGCCTGCGCCAGCTCGAAGAGATGCTGGGTTCGGCTGAAGGCAACCAGTACACCAAGAAAGAGCGCCTCACGCTTCAGCGCGAGCGCGACAAGCTCGACCGTTCGCTCGGTGGCATCAAGGACATGGGCGGTCTGCCCGACCTGATCTTCGTGATCGATACCAACAAGGAAGACATCGCGATCCAGGAGGCCCAGCGCCTCAACATCCCGGTCGCGGCGATCGTCGACACCAACTGCGATCCGAAGGGCATCACCTACGTCGTTCCGGGTAACGATGACGCGGGCCGTGCCATCGCGTTGTATTGCGACCTCATTGCGCGTGCGGCCATCGACGGCATTTCGCGGGGTCAGGGCGATGCCGGCGTCGATATCGGCGCCATGGCCAACCCGCCGAAGGAAGATGCGGTGGCGGCCTCGAAGGCCGACGGCTTCCAGGGTCTTGCAGGTCCGCGCGGCGTTGCCGACGACCTCAAGAAGCTGTCGGGCGTGTCCGGCGCGATCGAAAAGAAGCTCAATGATCTCGGCGTTTTCCACTACTGGCAGATTGCCGAACTCGACCGCGACACCGCACACAAGATCGGCGAAGAAGTCGGTCTTCCGGCCCGCGCCGATGGCTGGGTCGCCCAGTCGAAGGCGCTGACCGCCGACGCGGAATAATTCAAACAACTTCTGCGGCCGGCTCTGCCGGCCGCATCATTATCAGGCAAGAAACGCCCTGTAAGACGATGGCATGCGGCACCGCAGCCGCGAACTGCAGGCGAAAGGATATTTGACGATGGCAACAATCTCGGCGGCGATGGTCAAGGATCTGCGCGAAAAGACCGGCGCGGGCATGATGGATTGCAAGCAGGCGCTCAACGAGAACAACGGCGATATCGACGCCGCGGTGGACTGGCTGCGCAAGAAGGGTCTGTCGAAGGCCGCGAAGAAGGCCGGACGCGTAGCTGCCGAAGGCCTGATCGGCGCGGTTGTCTCCGGCACGAAGGGTGTGGTCGTCGAGGTCAACTCGGAAACTGACTTCGTTGCCCGCAATGAGCAGTTCCAGGGTCTCGTCAAGATGACCGGGCAGGTCGCACTTGATGCGGGCGCCGATGTCGGGAAGATCAAGGCTGCCAAGGTCGGCGCCGTGACGGTTGAAGCCGCGATCAACGATGCCATTGCCACCATTGGTGAGAACATGACGCTGCGTCGCGCAGCTGGGCTTACGGTCAGCAACGGCATCGTCGCAAGCTATGTGCACAATGCGGTTGTCGATGGTCTTGGCAAGATAGGCGTGATCGTCGCCCTCGAATCGACCGGCAAGGCCGATGAATTGGCTGCGCTTGGCCGTCAGCTCGCAATGCATGTCGCCGCTGCCAATCCGCAGGCGCTGGACGCCGCCGGCCTCGATCCGCAAGTGGTCGCCCGCGAGAAGGATGTGCTGGCCGACAAGTACCGTCAGCAGGGCAAGCCGGACAACGTGATTGCCAAGATCGTCGAATCCGGCCTCAAGACCTATTACAAGGAAGTTACTCTGCTGGAGCAGGCCTTCATTCATGACAGCGGCAAGAGCGTCGCCCAGGCCGTGAAGGAAGCCGAAGGCAAAGTCGGCGCGCCTATCAAGGTTGCCGGATTTGTGCGCTATGCTCTCGGCGAGGGAATCGAGAAAGAAGAATCCGATTTCGCCGCCGAAGTTGCCGCTGCTGCCGGACAGGGCTGAACGGAGGCTTCCGCTCAACCGTTCTGAAAGGGACACGCGTCATGAGTGAGCCGCTCTATCGTCGCGTCGTGGTGAAACTGTCTGGCGAGTATCTCGCCGGCCACCAGCCTTTTGGTATTGACCAGCCCACCCTTGACCGCGTTGCATCCGACCTCATCGAGGCGACGGGGCAGGGCATCGAAGTTGCCGTCGTTGTCGGCGGTGGCAACATCTTCCGCGGTGTGGATGTATCGTCGCGCGGCGTGTCGCGACCGACCGGCGACACCATGGGCATGCTCGCCACCGTCATGAACTGTCTGGCGCTGGAATCGGCGCTGGAACGCAAGGGCAAGTCCGCGCGCACACTCTGCGCGCTGGCGATGCCGCAGGTCTGCGAAATGTTCACTCGCAAGGCGGCGCTGCGTTATCTCGCGGACGGGCGCATCGTGCTGTTTGCGGGAGGCACCGGCAATCCGTTCTTCACCACCGACACCACTGCCGTGCTGCGCGCGAGCGAAATTGGCGCACAGGCGGTGCTGAAAGCGACCAATGTGGACGGTGTCTACAGCGCCGATCCGAAAATGGACAAGACGGCGAAGCGGTTCGAGCGGCTGACGCACTCCCAGGCTATTGAGGGCGGTTATCGAGTGATGGACGCAACAGCGTTCGCTCTTGCCCGCGAGAACTCATTGCCTATCATCGTGTTTTCAATCGCCGAATCCGGGTCGATCGGCGCAATTCTGGACGGCACCGGCAACGGTACGATTGTGGCTGGCTGACAAGGAGCGGAAGTTCATGACGACGAACGGTTTCGACATCAACGATCTGAGGCGCCGTATGGATGGCGCCAGAGATTCGCTGAAGCACGAACTCGGCGGCCTGCGCACCGGGCGTGCGGCGATCTCGATGGTCGAGCCGGTGCAGGTCGAAGCCTATGGCAGCCACATGCCGCTCAATCAGGTTGCAACCGTTAGCGTTCCCGAGCCGCGCCTTCTCTCCGTGCAGGTCTGGGACAAGTCGATGGTGAAGGCGGTAGAGACCGCGATCGTCAATTCCAACCTCGGACTGTCGCCCGCGACCGAAGGACAGGTGATCCGGCTGCGGATTCCGGAATTGAATGAGGAGCGTCGCAAGGAACTGGTGAAGGTCGCGCATAAATATGCCGAGGCGGCCCGCGTCGCGGTGCGCCATGTCCGCCGGGACGGCCTCGACATCGTCAAGAAGCTGGAGAAGGATCATAAGATCTCCGAGGACGATCAAGAGAGAACGTCCGGCGAGATCCAGAAGGCGACCGATGCCGCCATTGCCGACATCGACAAGCTGCTCGCCACCAAGGAAAAAGAAATTCTCACCGTTTGAGAGGAGCCGATGTTGAAGGGCGACACGCCGCGCACTGGAGAACCGGAAAACGCCGGATCGCCGCGGCATGTCGCGATCATCATGGATGGCAATGGACGCTGGGCGGCTGCGCGTGGACTGCCCCGCGCGGAGGGGCATCGCCGCGGCGTCGAGGCGCTGCGCAAGGTTTTGCGCGCGGCCAATGAACTCGGCATTTCGTATCTGACGATTTTCTCCTTCAGCTCTGAGAACTGGTCGCGTCCCGCGAGCGAGATCGGCGATCTGTTCGGTCTCTTGCGCCGCTTCATCCGCAACGATCTTGCCTCCCTGCACAGCGACGGAGTCTGCGTGCGCGTGATCGGCGAGCGCGAGGGGCTGGAGCCGGATATCAAGGCGCTCTTGAAGGAAGCCGAAGATCTGACGCGCAACAACACGCGCCTCACGTTGGTGGTGGCGTTCAACTACGGCTCGCGCCACGAGATCGCCCATGCCGCGCAGCGGCTGGCGATCGAGGTTGCCGAAGGCAAGCGTGATCCGGCGACGATCACGGCCGAAACGCTCGGCAGCTATCTCGATGCACCGGACATTCCCGATCCCGATCTCATCATCCGCACCAGCGGCGAGCAGCGGCTGTCGAATTTTCTGATGTGGCAGGCGGCCTACAGCGAACTCATGTTCGTGCCGATCCATTGGCCGGACTTCGACAAGGCAGCCCTGGAAGGAGCGATTGCTGAATATGCGACCCGCGAACGCCGTTTCGGCGGCCTGATCGCAAAGACAGGATCGTGAACGGCGCGATGCCGGACCCTTCCGCGCCAACACTTCCCGTGAAGGGATCGCGCAATCTGATCGCACGGATCGCGGCTGCCGCATTGCTGGCGCCTGTGGCGCTGATGTTCGTCTTCGCCGGCGGCTGGCTCTGGGTGCTGCTGGTCACCGCGATCGCGATTGGCCTGTTTTACGAATGGCACGAGATCGTCAATCCGGCGCGCAACCCGCGCACCTTCGCCGCTGGCGTGATCGCTCTCGAACTGATCGGCCTGGCGCTCTGGTTCGGGTGGAGCGGGGTGGCTTGGGCTGCCGTCATTCTGGGCGTCACGCTGATCGTCTTGCTGGCAACGGAGCAGCGGCGCTGGACCACGGCCGGGTTTATCTACGCAGCGGCGGCGCTCATTGCTTCGGCGATGGTGCGGCTCGATGGCGCGGTGGGGTTTTACGCGCTGATGTTCACACTATTCGTCGTCTGGGCGAGCGACATCGGCGGCTATTTCGCGGGCCGCGCCATTGGTGGCCCGAAACTCTGGCCGCGCGTCAGCCCGAACAAGACATGGGCAGGCTCAATCGGTGCGCTTGTTCTGAGTGCAGTGGTGGCGCTCGTTGTCAGTTGGCTCGGCTGGGGGCGGCTGGTGCCGCTGCTGGTGCTTGCACTCGCGATGTCGGTGGTGGCGCAGCTGGGTGATCTGTTCGAGTCGGCGGTGAAGCGCCGTTTTGGAGTCAAGGATTCGAGCCAGATCATTCCGGGCCATGGTGGTCTGATGGATCGGCTCGATGGGTTCGTCGCCGCGATTGTTTTCGTGGCTTTGATCGGGTTTTTGCGGGCCGGCGCGGATGGCATCGGCCGTGGTTTCATGATTTGGTGATGTGATGAGTGCTGTGCCTTTACGTCAAAGCGAACCGATGTTGCATGCCGATCGTGTCGTTACGATTCTCGGCGCAACCGGTTCAATTGGTCAGAGCACAGTTGATCTGGTGCGTCGCGCGCCGGATCGCTATCGCGTCGAGGCATTGACCGCGCACAGCAATGTCACCGGGCTTGCGAAGCTTGCGCGCGAGCTTGGCGCGCGCTTTGCGGCGATTGCCGACGAGGCAAAGTATGGCGAGCTGAAAGCCGCGCTTGCGGGTTCCGGCGTCGAAGCGGGGGCGGGTGAGAGCGCGTTGGTCGAAGCCGCCCTTCGTCCAGCGAACTGGGTGATGGCGGCGATGAGTGGCGCGGCGGGTCTCAAGCCCGCGATGGCAGCCGCTGGGCGCGGCGAGACCGTCGCGCTGGCCAACAAGGAATGTCTCGTTTGCGCCGGCGAAGCCTTCATGAGGCACGCTGCCGCGAGCAAGGCGACCGTGCTGCCGGTCGATTCCGAACATAATGCGATCTTTCAGGCGCTCGGCGCGGGTCGCCGCGAAGATCTCGTCCGCATTATCCTCACCGCGTCCGGCGGGCCGTTCCGCGCGGCGACGCGCGAGCAGATCGAGAATGCGACCGTGGAGCAGGCGCTGAAGCATCCGAACTGGAGCATGGGCCGCAAGATCACCATCGACTCCGCAACGATGTTCAACAAGGCGCTGGAGATCATCGAGGCATTTCATCTGTTTGAACTTGAGGTCGGCCAGATCGACGTGCTGGTGCATCCGCAGTCGATCATCCATGGCCTTGTCGAGTTTTCCGACCGCTCGGTGGTGGCGCAGATGGGCGCGCCCGACATGCGCACGCCGATCGCGCATTGCCTTGGCTGGCCCCACAGGATCGAGGGCCCGGCCCAGCGCCTCGATCTTGCCGCACTAGGCCAACTGACCTTCGAGGCGCCGGATCCGGTCCGGTTCCCGGCCTTGCGGCTGGTGCAAGAGGCGCTGCGGGCGGGCGGTGCAGCCCCGACCGTGCTCAACGCGGCCAACGAGGTTGCGGTCGCCTCGTTCCTTGATCGCAAGATTCCGTTCGGCGGCATCGCGCGGCTGGTTGAAGCGACGCTTGAGACGCTGGTGGCCAAGGGAACGGCGAAGGCACCGCAGAGTGCGGACGAGGCGCTTGCCGTTGACCATACGGCACGAAATACCGCCGCCGGCCTCTTGCCTCAAATTGCCTTAAAGGCATCCTAGATCATTAAGGAAGCGGGCCTGTGCGGCTTGCACGCGAGGGACGGACGTGGACTTTTTCTTCAACATTTTCCATACGTTAAGCCATGGTCTGGTTGGCTATCTCATTCCTTTTCTGTTCGTCCTGACGGTCGTCGTTTTCTTCCATGAGCTGGGTCACTTCCTGGTGGCGCGCTGGGTTGGCGTGCGTGTGCTGACGTTCTCCCTCGGCTTTGGTCCCGAATTATTCGGTTTCAACGACCGCACCGGCACCCGCTGGAAGCTCTCCGCCATTCCGCTCGGCGGCTATGTGAAGTTCTTTGGCGATGCGAGCGAGGCCAGCACGCCTGCACCAGAGGTGCTTGCCGCGATGTCGGAGAAGGAGCGGCAGGACAGCTTCCACCACAAGAGCGTTGCGCGCCGCGCTGCCATTGTGGCGGCGGGCCCAATCGCGAATTTCATTCTGGCGATCGTGATTTTCGGTGGTCTGTTCACCTTCTACGGCAAGCCCAACACCAGTGCCCGGGTTGATGCGGTACAGGCCAACAGCGCTGCGGCGGCGGCGGGTTTCAAGCCGGGTGACATCGTCACGTCGATCGATGGAGAGACCATCGAAACCTTCGTGGACATGCAGCGTATCGTTTCCACACGTGCGGGCGAGCAGTTGCACTTCACGGTGAAGCGTGGCGGGCATGTCGAGAAACTGACGGCGACGCCTGAGTTGCGCGAGGTGAAGGATAGCTTCAACAACGTCCACAAGATCGGTGTCCTCGGTATCAGCCGGTCTTCGACACCGGGCGAGCATGCGGTCGAGCGTGTTGATCCGGCGACGGGCCTCTGGCTGGGTGTCAGGGAGACCTGGTTCATCGCCAAGAGTACGGTCCTCTACATCGGCGACATCTTCACCCGCCGCGCGAGTGCCGACCAGCTCGGGGGTCCGATCCGAATCGCCCAGATTTCGGGGCAGGTGGCGACGATCGGCCTTGCCGCCCTGGTTCACCTGACGGCCGTGCTCTCGGTCTCGATCGGCCTTCTGAACCTGTTTCCGGTTCCCATGCTCGATGGTGGTCACCTTTTGTTCTATTCAGTGGAGGCGATTCGGGGTCGGCCGCTGTCTGAAAGGTCGCAGGAAATGGGCTTCCGCGTCGGCCTTGCCCTTGTGCTGATGCTGATGGTGTTTGCCACCTACAACGACATCCTGCATCTCGCTGGATCGTAATGATTTTACCACCCGTGGCCGATAGGCAACGTCTTGGCGGGATTTTGGGTTTTCGATGCGAAAGGACGTTTGCCAGGGTGTTAAAATTGGCTACAAGCGGGCAACGTTTTGGGGAATCTCCCGGCTCTTTCTGAGGGTCGGCTTTGGAATGATAAGGGCGCCTGGCGCATGATGGTTGGATTGCGGGGTCTACGGGGTGGCCTGGCCGCTGCCCTGGTTCTATTTGCTGCGCCTGCTGCGACAGTGGCTGCCGTCGGTTTTAGTGTAACCGCGGCTTATGCCCAGACCGTTGCTTCCATCGGAGTTGAAGGCAACCGCCGCATCGAAGCCGATACGATCCGTTCCTACTTCAAGCCCGGGCCGAGCGGCCGTCTCGACAACGTCGCCATTGATGATGGCCTCAAGGCGCTGATCAACACCGGCCTGTTCTCCGACGTCCGAATCGAGCATCGCGGTGGCCGCCTTGTGGTTGTGGTGTCCGAGAACGCCGTGCTTGGTCGCGTCGTGTTCGAGGGCAACAAGAAGATCAAGGACGAGCAGCTCAGCGCCGAGGTGCAGTCGAAGCCGCGCGGTACGCTGTCGCGCGCGATGGTGCAGTCCGACACCCAGCGTATCATCGAGATTTACCGCCACGCTGGCCGCTACGACGTCACCGTGACGCCCGAATATATCGAGCAGCCGAACAATCGCGTCGACCTGATCTTCGTCATTCAGGAGGGCAAGAAGACCGGCGTGCAGGCAATCAATTTCATCGGCAACCATGCGTTCTCGAGCTACCGCCTGCGTGACATCATCAAGACCCGCGTCTCCAACTTCCTGTCGTTCCTGTCCTCCGGCGACGTTTATGACCCGGATCGGGTGGAAGCCGATCGCGACCTGATTCGCCGCTTCTATCTCAAGAACGGCTATGCGGACGTGCAGGTGGTCGCGGCGCTGACCGAATATGATCCCTCGGTGAAGGGTTTCATCGTTACCTTCAAGATCGAGGAAGGCCAGAAGTACCGCGTCGGCTCGATCAGCTTCAATTCGACGATTCCCTCGTTTGATGCGAATACGCTGCGTTCCCTGTCGCGCGTCAGCGTCGGCTCGGTCTATAACGTCGAGGCGGTCGAGAAATCGGTCGAGGACATGACGGTCGATACCTCCCGCCGCGGTTTCGCCTTCGCCCAGGTCAAGCCGCGCGGCGATCGCAACTTCGAGAATCACACAGTTTCGATCGTGTTCGACGTGACCGAAGGGCCGCGCGTCTATATCGAGCGCATCAACATCCGCGGCAACACGCGCACGCGCGATTACGTGCTGCGCCGCGAGTTCGATGTCGGCGAGGGCGACGCCTATAACCGCGCGCTGATTGATCGCGCCGAGCGCCGCCTGAAGAATCTCGACTACTTCAAGAGTGTGAAGATCACGCAGGAGCCGGGCTCTTCGCCGGATCGTGTCGTCGTCAATGTCGACGTGGAAGAAAAATCGACCGGCGACTTCTCGGTATCCGGCGGCTACTCGACCGCGGACGGCGCACTGGCGGAAGTCAGTGTCTCGGAACGCAACCTGCTGGGCCGCGGCCTGTATGCCAAGGCTGCCGTGCAATACGGCCAGTATGCGCGCGGCTACACGCTGTCGTTCGTCGAGCCTTATCTGCTTGGCTATCGCGTTGCGCTGGGTCTTGACCTCTACCAGCGCGAGCAGCGGCCCAACAGCTACATTTCGTACAAATCCAAGACGTTCGGCTTCAGCCCGCGCCTTGGCTTCCAGCTGCGTGAAGACCTGTCATTGCAGGTACGCTACTCGATTTCGCAGCAGGAGATTTCGCTGCCCTGGCAGTACCAGAACTGTAATAATGGGATCCCGCTTGGGCAGATCACCCCACCCAATACCCTCCCAGATTGTTTTGTTGATGGTGAAGCCTCGGTTCCGGTCAAGGCTGGCTTGGCTTTCGGCAAGGTCCTGACCTCGGCGGCAGGCGCGACGCTGACCTACAACACCCTCGACAACAACAAGAACCCGACCTCCGGTATTCTTGCGGCGTGGTCGGAGGATTTTGCGGGCCTCGGCGGCGACGTGCGCTATGTGAAGTCCACGGGCGACGTGAAGCTCTACACCCCGATCGTCTCGGACATCGTCGGCCTGATCCACGTGCAGGGCGGTATTCTCAACGGCTGGGGCGGCGGCGGCGCTGCGAATTCCGGCAACGCCTGGGGTAATGTCCGCATGCTGGACAATTTCCAGATGGGTCCGAATCTGGTGCGTGGTTTTGCTCCGATGGGCATCGGTCCGCGTGATATCACTTATGGCACCACGAATGACGCGCTGGGCGGCACCAAGTACTGGGGCGCTTCGGCCGAGTTGCAGATGCCGTTCTGGTTCCTGCCGAAGGAAGCTGGCCTGAAGGGCGCCGTGTTCGCTGACGCGGGCTCGCTTTGGGGATATGAAGGCGTGCAGTCCTACCTTGGGCAGAATGTTGATCTGGGCGGCACTGATACCATGAAGGTGCGCTCCTCGGTCGGTGTTGGCCTGATCTGGGCTTCGCCGTTTGGCCCGCTGCGGTTCGATTACGCCGTGCCGATCAACAAGGTCACCGGCGATCGCGTCCAGCAGTTCCGGTTCGGCGGCGGTACTTCGTTCTGATCCGGGCTTGAGACAGAGCTCGTTTTCACCGAGATTGAAGCGGCCGGATCACCTCCGGCCGCTTGATTTTATGGATGATTTGCTCCGGACTGCTTCCGCTATGGATTTTCAGGACCGTTATTTCGCGAGGCGGAAGCCATGATGCAGCCGGGCTTTTTCAACGATCCCGAGCCCATGACCCTGGGCGATATTGCCGCCCTGACGGGAGCCCAGCTGGCCGATCCGTCGCGGGCTGACCAAACTGTCAGCGGAACCTCTACGCTCGATCAGGCAGGCCCTCGGGACCTCGCATTCTTCGACAAGCGCAAATACGGCGATGAACTGCACCGCTCCCATGCCGGGGCCTGCCTTGTCAGCGCCAGCCTTCAGGCGGACGTGCCAGGCCATATCGCCGTGCTGCGCGTCGCCAACCCTTACGCCGCCTTCGTCGAGGTCGCCCGCGTGCTCTATGCCGACACGCTGCGTCCGGCCTCCTCGTTCGGCAACGAGGGAATCGCGGAATCCGCCGTTATTCATCCCGATGCACGGCTGGAGGATGGGGTGATCGTCGATCCGCTGGCCGTGATCGGCCCCGATGTCGAGATCGGCACGGGAACGGTGATCGGCTCAAACACGGTGATCGGGGCGGGCGTCAAGATTGGCCGCAATTGCAGCATCGGCCCCGGCGTGACGATCCTGCATTGCTTCGTCGGAAACGACGTCATCATCCATCCGGGCTGCCGGATCGGACAGGACGGCTATGGTTTCGTGTCCGGACCGAAGGGGCACAAGAAAGTCCCTCAGCGCGGGCGGGTCCTGATCCAGAATGAGGTCGAGATCGGCGCAGGCACCACGGTCGATCGCGGCGCGCTGCGCGATACCGTGATCGGCGAGGGCACCAAGATCGATAATCTGGTGCAGATCGGCCATAACGTCATTATCGGGCGGCGCTGCATCATCGTCAGCCAGAGCGGTGTTGCCGGAAGTTCGACGCTCGGTGATGGCGCGGTGCTGGGCGCGCGTGTCGGCGTGAGCGATCACGCCACGATCGGGGCGGGCTCGATGCTTGCGGCGCGCTCGAGTGTCGTCGGCGAAGTGCCTGCGAATGTGAAATGGGGCGGATCTCCCGCCAAGCCGATCAAGCAGTTTTTCCGCGAGTTGTTCGAGGTCGAAAAGCTCGGCCGCGAAGGGTTAAACGGCGGCAAGTCGAAATCGCCGGGTGCGAGTGAAGAAGGGCAAAAATAATGGAAGCGCAGGCGCCAATCCGTCTGGAGTCGGTGGACATCGGCACCATCATGAAGACCTTGCCGCACCGGTATCCATTCCTCCTGATCGACCGCGTGGTGGACATCCGCGAGGATTTCAGCGGCGTCGGCATCAAGAATGTCACGGCAAACGAGCCTTGCTTTCAGGGCCATTTCCCCAACCGGCCGATCTATCCGGGCGTGCTGATGATCGAAGGCATGGCGCAGACCGCCGGTGTCATCGGGATGTTGTCGACCGAGACCGAGCGGCCGACAGCGGTCTATTTTCTCACCATCGACAACTGCAAATTCCGCAAACCGGCAGGGCCGGGCGACGTGATTTCGTATCATTTGCGGCTGATCAACCGGAAGCGCGCGATGTGGTGGTTCCACGGCGACGCCAAGGTGAACGGCATGACGGTCGCCGAGGCCGATGTCGGCGCGATGTTAGCGGATTGAGTTATGGCCAGGATTGATCCTTCCGCGCGTGTTGAATCCGGCGCTGTTCTTGGCGCCGATGTCACCGTTGGGCCGTTTTGTGTGGTCGGCCCGCATGTCGTGATCGGTGCAGGGACGACTCTCATTTCCCACGTCAATATCTCAGGCGCGACGACGATCGGAGAAAATTGCGCGATCTACCCGTTTGCATCGCTCGGCACGGCGCCGCAGTCGACAGGGTATCGCGGCGAGCCAACCAAACTCATCATCGGAAACGGTTGCACGATCCGTGAAGGTGTCACGATGAATACCGGCACGGTCTCTGGCGGTGGCGTCACCACCGTCGGCGACCGCGGGTTCTTCATGAACAATTCGCATGTCGGTCATGACTGTCACGTCGGCAATGATGTGATCTTTGCGACCTCCGCGACGCTCGGCGGTCACTGCACGATCGGAGATTTCGTCTTTATCGGCGGGTTGTCGGCGGTCCACCAGTTTACCCGGATCGGCCCGCAGGCGATGATCGGAGGCATGTCCGGCGTCACGCACGACATTATCCCGTATGTCATGGCTAATGGTCAGCGGGCGCGACTGGAGGGACTGAACATCGTTGGCATGAAGCGACGCGGGTTTACCCCTGCACGCCTCAGGGTCGTGCGGTCGTTTTACGATAAGTTATTTTTTGGGCCGGGTGTTTTCGCAGAACGGCTGCCGGCGCTGCAAAAGGATCATGGTTCCGACCCAGCGATTCTGGAAATTCTTGATTTCATAACGGCCGATCGGCATCGGCCGTTATGCCTTCCCTCGTTTCATTCGGACCACTCCTGAACGGGATCGCGATGACCAATCAGACCGATCATCGACGTCCGGTCGGATTGATCGCTGGAGGCGGCGTGCTTCCGTTCGCGCTGGCCGACAGCCTGCTCGCGCAGGGGCGCACTCCGGTTTTGATCGGCCTGAAGGGATTCTGCGATCCGCAGCGGATCGCGAATTATCGCCATTACTGGTTTTCAGTCGGCCAGTTTGGTTCGATCATGAAGGCGCTGCGCGAGGAAGGGTGCTCTGACATCACCTTCATCGGCAATCTGGTCCGGCCCGCGTTGAAGGATCTGCGGTTCGACTGGCTGGCGGTGCGTCTCATTCCGCGGATTCTGAAAGGTCTGCGTGGCGGCGACAACCATATCCTGTCAGCCACGGCGCGGGTGTTCGAGGATGGCGGCTTTCGCGTGCTTGGCGTGCGCGACCTTGCGCCTGATCTTCTGATGCCAGCCGGCTGCCTCACACGCGCACAACCGAATGCGGCGAGTCTGGCTGATGCGGCGAAGGGGCGGGAGATGCTGCGGGCGGTCAGTCCGTTCGATATCGGACAGGCGGTCGTCGTCATCGATGGCCACGTCGTCAGCCTCGAGGACATCGCGGGGACCGATGCGCTGCTTGCACGGATCAAGGAGTTGCGCGAGGCCGGGCGGTTGCGCACCGGACCCGGTCGGGGCGTCCTGGTCAAGGCGCCGAAGCAGGGGCAGGATCTGCGCCTCGATCTTCCGGCGCTCGGGCCGCAGACGATCCGGGGGATAGCGGAAGCTGGCCTTGCCGGGATTGTCGTGGCATCAGGACACTCGGTTGTCGCCGAGCCGCAAGCGATGATCGAAGAGGCGGACAGTGCCGGCATCTTCGTCGTCGGACTGGAACCCTGACCATGATGCAGAAGGCCATAGGGAGCCCGCGGAAAATCTTTCTGATTGCGACCGAGCCCTCTGGCGATCATCTCGGTGCGGCCTTGATGAAAGAGCTGCACCGCCGTTTCGGCAACGAGATTGAGTTTGCAGGCATCGGCGGCCGTGAAATGGAGGAGCAGGGGATCGTCTCGCTCTTTCCGATTGGCGATCTCGCGATTGTCGGCTTCACGGCGGTCGTGCGGCAACTCCCCATGCTGCTTCGGCGTATCCGGGAGGCGGTTTCCGCGATTGTCCAGGCTAAGCCTGACGTTCTGGTGATCATCGACAGCCCCGACTTCACCCATCGCGTGGCGAAGAAGGTTCGCAAGATCGCCTCTTCGATACCGATCGTCGATTATGTGTCGCCGACGATCTGGGCGTGGCGGCCGGGACGTGCGCGTGCAATGGCGCGCTATGTTGATCATGTGCTGGCAGTGCTGCCGTTCGAGCCGGAGGAGCATCGCAAGCTCGGCGGGCCGGCTTGCACTTATATCGGCCACCCTTTGATCGAGCGGCTCGATACCTTGCGGCCGGATGCGCAGGAGCGGCAGCGGCGGGATGGGTCGCCGCCGGTGCTCGTTTTGCTGCCGGGCAGCCGCCGCGGCGAAGTTCGTCACCACATGCCGGTGTTCGGCGAGGCATTGGCGGCGTTACGCGAGCAGGGGGTTGTGGTCGAGGCAGTGCTGCCGACCTTGCCGCACTTGGTGGATGCCGTGAATGCGGCCGTCGCGCAATGGCCGGTACGGCCGCGTATCGTTACCGGCGAAGTGGAGAAACGCGCGGCGTTTCGCAACGCGCGCGCGGCGCTGGCAAAGTCGGGGACCGTAACGCTTGAGCTGGCGCTTGCGGGTGTGCCGATGGTGACGCTTTACCGCGGAACGGCGATGGAAGCCTGGGTCGCGCGGCGTGTCGTGCGTGTGTCCTCGATCATCCTTGCCAATCTTGTGATCGGCGAGAACGTTATCCCGGAGTTTCATCAAGAAGAATGCACGGCTCAGAACCTCGCGCCAGCGTTGCTGAATATTCTGGATGATACGCCGCAGCGCCGCCGTCAGCTTGAAGCCTTCGCGAAACTCGATCGGATCATGGATACGGGTGCGCGCTCACCGAGCGAGGCCGCCGCCGATGTGGTCATATCGGTCATGGAGAAAGCGCGGCAAAAATGAAAACGGCCGGACTTGTCCGGCCGTTTTGCTTTTTCAGTAAAAAGTCGCGCTCACTTGCGCTGGTCGAGCGGCACGTAATCACGCTTGGCTGCGCCGTTGTAGAGCTGGCGCGGACGGCCGATTTTCTGTTCGGGGTCTTCGATCATCTCGCTCCACTGGCTGATCCAGCCGACGGTACGGGCAACCGCGAACAGCACGGTGAACATCGAGGTCGGGAAACCCATCGCCTTCAGCGTGATGCCTGAATAGAAGTCGACGTTCGGATATAGCTTTCGGTCGATGAAGTATGGATCGCTCAGCGCGATCTTTTCCAGCTCCATGGCGACATGCAGCAACGGATCGTTGCCATGGCCGGTTTCGTCCAGAACCTTGTGCGCGGCCTGCTGCATCAGTTTGGCGCGCGGATCGTAGTTCTTGTAGACGCGGTGTCCGAAGCCCATCAGGCGGACATTGCTGTTCTTGTCCTTCACCTTGGCGATGAAGTCCGGAATCTTGTCGACGGTGCCGATCTCGGCGAGCATCGCCAGCGCCGCTTCATTGGCGCCGCCGTGCGCAGGGCCCCACAGGCAGGCGATGCCAGCTGCAATGCAGGCAAACGGGTTGGCGCCAGAAGATCCAGCGATGCGCACCGTCGAGGTTGATGCGTTTTGCTCGTGGTCGGCGTGGAGAATGAAGATCTTGTCTAGCGCGTCGGCGAGAACGGGGTTGACCTTGTATTCCTCGCACGGCACCGCAAAGCACATGTGCAGGAAATTTTCAGCGAAGTGCAGCCGGTTCTGCGGATAAATGAACGGTTGGCCGATTGAGTATTTATAGGCCATTGCCGCAAGCGTCGGAATTTTGGCGATCATCCGCATTGATGCAATCATACGCTGCTGCGGATCGCTGATGTCGGTCGAGTCGTGATAGAATGCAGCCAGCGCGCCGACAGATGCCACCATCACGGCCATCGGATGAGCGTCACGACGGAACGCTTGGAAAAAGCGGGCCATCTGCTCATGCACCATGGTGTGGCTCGTGACTCTCCTGTCGAAGTCCTGCTTTTGCGCCTCGGTCGGCAGTTCACCGTACAAGAGCAGGTAGCAGGTTTCGAGGAAGTCGCCTTTTTCCGCGAGTTGTTCGATCGGGTAACCGCGGTAGCGGAGGATGCCTGCATCACCATCGATATAGGTGATTTTCGACTGGCAGCTTGCCGTGGAGGTAAAGCCTGGATCGTAGGTGAACATTCCAGTCTGGGCGTAGAGCTTGCTGATGTCGACGACATCCGGGCCCACCGTACCGCTGTAGACAGGCAAGTTTACGCTCTTGTCGCCGACGGTAAGGGTGGCTTGTTTTGTGTTGGACTTCACATCCATCGTGGATCCCCCGACATCTCTTGGTGCTGATTGCGAGCGACAGGCAATCACGAAGCCCGCCGATCGTCCAAAAGTTCGGCAGAAGGGGTACCGTATTGCTATGTGCGCTGCAAGACGACCTTCTTAAGCCTTGGTAGGGGTTATTGGCTCTGATCCTGCAACCTTGCCAAGGATGTTTCACGTCCTAGAACGGCCAGAACCTCGAAAATACCTGGAGACGTTGTTTTACCGGTCAAGGCCACGCGCAGGGGCTGGGCGACAGCTCCGAGTTTGAGGCTGTTTTTCTCGGCGTAATCGCGCATCGCGGCCTCTGTCGTGGTGCCATTCCACTCCTTCACCCCGGCGAGGTGACGGCAAAGCTCGCCGATGAGCACGCGGGTTTGCGGCGTCAATAATGCCGACGCCTTTGTATCCATCTGGAGTGGTCGGTCGGCGAAGATGTAATTGGCGCTCTCGATCAACTCGATCAGCGTCTTGGCGCGCTCTTTCAATCCGGGCATCGCCTGCAGGAGTTGAGCGCGCGTTGCATCGTTGAGTTTCGCTTGTAGTGCAGGACCTTGCGGGATGAACCGGAGGACATCCTCGAAGCTTTTCATCAGTTCGGCGTCGTCAGTGGAGCGGATGTAATGACCGTTCAGGTTTTCGAGCTTGGCGAAATCGAACCGCGCGGCAGAACGACCGATTGAGCCAAGATCGAATGCCTCGATCATCTCCTGCGTGGAAAATATTTCCTGATCGCCGTGACTCCAGCCGAGCCGCACCAGGTAGTTCCGTAGGGCGGCGGGGAGGTATCCCATGGCGCGATAGGCTTCGACACCGAGTGCTCCATGGCGCTTGGAGAGCTTTGAGCCGTCTGGCCCGTGGATGAGTGGAATGTGTGCCATGATCGGCACATCCCACCGCAGCGCATCGTAGATATGCTTTTGACGCGCACCGTTGATCAGGTGATCGTCGCCACGGATGACATGGGTGACGCCCATGTCATGGTCGTCGACCACGACGGCGAGCATGTAGGTTGGTGTGGCGTCGGAGCGCAGCAACACAAGATCGTCAAGGTTCTCGTTCTGCCAGACCACGCGGCCCTGAACCTGATCTTCGATCACGGTTTCTCCGGCCTGAGGCGCCTTCAGGCGGATCACCGGCTTGACCCCGGCCGGAGCGTCGGCCGGGTTGCGGTCGCGCCAGCGGCCGTCGTAGCGCACCGCCCGGCCTTCGGCCCGTGCCGCCTCGCGCATCTGGGTTAATTCTTCCGGCGTCGCATAACAGCGATAGGCTTTCCCCTCGGCCAGTAGCTGCTCAGCGACCTCGCGATGCCGTGCGGCGCGACTAAACTGGTAGATCGTCTCGCCGTTCCAATCGATACCCAGCCATTTCAGCCCGTCGAGGATTGCATCGATCGCTGCCTGGGTGGAACGTTCGCGGTCGGTGTCCTCGATCCGCAGCAGCATCTTGCCGCCGCACTTGCGGGCGTAGAGCCAGTTGAACAGGGCGGTGCGCGCGCCGCCGATGTGGAGGAAGCCGGTCGGGGAAGGCGCAAAGCGGGTGACGACGGGTTTGGTCATTTCTGGTGGTTCAATCACTCTCGGGAAGGGTATCGGGCGGCCTTTATCATACTGCCGGGGCACTGTCCCGGCATCCCGGCTGCAAATGCCGCCGGAGGGTCAAAAGTTCGCTTTTGCAGGCTGCCCGGGTAGGTCTCGGCCTCCGGATGTGCTCTTGGCGCGGCGGCGCGGATTTGGCACATAGGGCGCAACCTGAAAGGATCAAAATGAGCGACGAATCGACGCCGGATGTGGGCCGCGACTTTATCCGTGACATTGTGGCAGCGGATCTGGCCTCGGGGAAGCACAAGGGCGTTGTGACGCGCTTTCCGCCGGAACCCAACGGATACCTGCATCTCGGCCACGCCAAGTCGATCTGCCTGAATTTTGGCATCGCCGAGGAATTCGGCGGGCGCTGCCATCTGCGCTTCGACGACACCAACCCCGCCAAGGAGGAGCAGGAGTTCATCGACGCGATCCAGCGCGACGTCCGCTGGCTTGGCTTCGATTGGGGCAAGCACTTGCATTTCGCCTCCGACTATTTCGAGCAGCTTTACGGCTGGGCGCAGGATCTGATCCGGGCAGGCAAGGCCTATGTCGATGACCAGTCACCGGACGAGATCAGGCTGACCCGCGGCACTCTGACGGAGGCGGGCCAGAACAGTCCATTCCGTGATCGCTCAGTTGAGGAGAACCTCGACCTGTTTGCGCGGATGCGCGCCGGTGAATTTCCGAATGGCGCGCGCGTGCTGCGCGCCAAGATCGACATGGGCTCAGGCAACATCAACCTGCGCGACCCGGTGCTCTACCGCATCTTGCACGCACATCATCCGCGCACAGGCACGGCGTGGAATATCTATCCGAGCTACGATTTCGCGCACGGCCAGTCCGACTCGATCGAGCACATCACGCATTCGATCTGCACGCTGGAGTTCGAGGATCACCGGCCGCTTTACGACTGGTTCCTGGACAATCTGCCGGTGCCCTCTCATCCGCATCAGTACGAATTCGCGCGGCTGAACATGACCTACACGCTGCTGTCGAAGCGCGTACTGACCGAGCTCGTGCGTGAGGGCCATGTCTCCGGTTGGGATGATCCGCGCATGCCAACGCTCGCGGGGCTACAGCGGCGCGGCGTGCCTCCGCAGGCGCTTCGCGATTTCGTCAAGCGCATCGGCGTCGCCAAGGCTAACTCGACCGTTGACATCGGCATGTTCGATTTTGCCATCCGCGAGACGCTGAACAAAACCGCGCCGCGCCGCATGGCGGTGCTGCGTCCGCTGAAGGTGGTGATCGAGAATTATCCCGAAGGTCAGGTCGAGGAGCTTGAGGCGGTCAATCATCCCGACGATCCGGCGCAGGGTGCGCGGAAAATTCCATTCGGCCGCGAGTTCTACATCGAGCAGGACGACTTCATGGAAGAGCCGCCGAAGAAGTTCTTCCGTCTCGCGCTGGGGCGCGAGGTGCGGCTGCGCTACGCCTATTTCATCACCTGCCGCGAGGCCATCAAGAACGCGGCGGGCGAGGTGGTCGAATTGCGCTGCACTTACGATCCGGCAACGCGCGGTGGCAACGCCCCTGACGGCCGCAAGGTGAAGGCAACAATCCACTGGGTGAGCGCCGCACATGCAGTGCCGGCAGAAGTGCGGCTCTACGACAATCTGTTCGCCACCCCGCAGCCGGAGGCGGGCAACTTCGCCGCGCAGCTCAATCCAAACTCGCTGGAGACGCTGACGGACTGCAAGGCCGAGCCAGCATTCAAGAGCGATGCGGCAAGTGGTGCGGTGCAGTTCGAGCGGCAGGGCTATTTCGTCCGTGACCGTGACGCGACGCCCGAAAGGCTGGTATTCAACCGAACGGTAGGTCTGCGCGACAGCTACGCCAAGGTAGCGGGATAAGCTTTCGTCAGGCGCATCGTTGGTTGGAAGAGTGCTCCCTTCACACGGGAGAGGTCCAAGGTTTTCCTCCGCGCAGCAATCGCGGATTCCGTATCCGTTCCCGTGTCAGGTCCTGATCGCCTCCGCTAACATGGTATCGGGACAGCCGACACATGGGCGGCGCAATGGCGGGTGGGGGCCGGGAGCAGGAGCGGCCACGCGCGGGTAGGGCCATCGCATGGCCGCCGCGCGAGACAGCAGTGGTGTCTGCCGTTTCTGATCCTGGTTGGTGCCGCTCTCTAGCAGAATCAAACCTTAAATGGATACGCGCCGAGGCTGGCCCAGGCCGGTTGCTACCTTGGGTTCCGGTTGCTTTCGGTGCAGGCATCGCACTCTATTTCACGGCTGCGCGCGAGCCGATGGCGGTGGTTGTCGCGCCGGTTGCGGGACTGGCTTGTCTGCTTGCGCTGGCCGCGCGGCGAAGGCCGATATTTCCCTATATGGCGCTGTTTGCCGCGCTGCTCGCCGGCTTTGCCACCGCAACGCTGAAGACCGCATACGTCGCTCACGCGGTGCTGCTGACTCCAGTGAGTTCGGCGGCGCTGGAAGGCTTTGTCGAGACGCATGAGGAGCGCGAGCGCACCGACCGCTTCGTGCTGCGGGTTGCGAAAATAGATGCGCGCGGCGCGCCGCGCTTGCAGCGGGTTAGGTTGTCGGTGCGCAAGAGCACCGCGCCAACGGTCGGCAGCCATGTGATCTTGAAGGCGAGGCTGCTGCCACCGCTGCGTCCACTGCGCCCCAGCGGCTACGACTTTGCCCGTGACATGTATTTTCAGGGTATCGGCGCATCCGGCTTCGTACTCGGGGCGATCAAAGTAAAGGACAGGCCGAACCAAGGCGGCTGGCGGCTTCGTTACGCAGCGTGGATGCAGGGTTTGCGTGACGGCGTCGATGCAAGAATTCGAACAGTGCTAAGCGGCGATCGGCGGGCGATTGCCACTGCACTTCTCACCGGCCGGCGCGATGCTATCTCGAGGGCGAATAATGACGCGCTGTTTGTCTCCGGACTCGGCCATGTGCTGTCGATCTCCGGCTACCACATGGCGGTGGTCGCGGGCGTGGTGTTTTTCGCGATCCGCGCGCTGCTGGCGCTGAGCCCCGCATTAAGCGCGCGCCATACGATCAAGAAATGGGCGGCGCTGGCAGCGTTGATTGCAGCGCTGTTCTATCTGCTGCTGTCGGGCGCGGAGGTCGCGACGCAACGCTCCTTCTACATGACGGCGCTGGTGCTGGTCGCGGTGATGGTGGACCGGCGCGCGATCACATTCCGTACGCTGGCGCTTGCAGCCATGCTGGTGCTGCTGATAGCGCCCGAGGCTCTTGTGCATCCCAGCTTTCAAATGTCTTTCGCCGCAACCCTTGGGCTCGTCGTGCTGGCGCAAAGCGGGTTACCACAATGGTTCGCCGTGAATGACGACAGCTGGTTCGGCCGCTTCGCCGCTTGGGGTGGCCGGGAATTCGCGGTGCTGGCGTTGGCGTCGTTTGTGGCAGGGCTCGCGACCACACCCTACGCGGCGTTCCATTTTCATCGTGTCGCGCCTTATGGTGTCATCGCCAACCTGGTCGCCATGCCTGTGGTGTCGGTGCTGGTGATGCCGGCCGGTTTGCTCGGGATCGCGGCGGTTCCATTGGGTTTCGACAATCTGTTCTGGCATCTGATGGGAATCGGTATCGACTGGATGATTGCGGTGTCGCAGTGGGTGGCGACATTGCCGGGTGCCTTTGGTCGAGTCCATGCCTTTGGCATCGCGCCGCTGATCGTCATGAGTGGCGGCATCATTGTGTTCGGCCTGCTGCGCTCGCCACTGCGCTGGGCGGGATTCGGGTTGATCGGTTGCGGCATAGTGTGGGCCGCGGTTGCGGCGGAGCCCGATATCCTGATTGCTCGCGATGCCTCGAGCGTCGCGGTACGCGGCAAAGATGGTTACTTGCGGATCATGCACACGGCGAAGAATACCTTCCTGTGGGGCGAGTGGCTGGCGGCCGACGCGGATTCGCGCGCCGTTACGGACCCAAGTGTTGCGCAGGGTGTTGCGTGTGACGAAGTGGGGTGCGTGGTCGAGGGAAAGGAGGGCGATCTCATTGCGCTGACGAGGCAGCCTCAGGCGTTAGTGGACGATTGCGCGCAAGCGAAAGTCATCGTTACGCCGTATCAGGCGCCATCCGATTGTGCTGCGCAAGTCTTCCATCGCGATGCGTTGCGCGGTCTGGGTGGGGTTGCGCTAAAGAGAGCGGCGCAGGGCTACAGGATCACCGCAAGCCAATCTGCCGAAGTGGACCGGCCATGGTCGCCAGCCATCTTGGAGGGCTCGCTCGGTTCACGAAGTAACAACGCCATAGCACGTCGCACACCCTCGCACCCCGTTGATGCGACACCGCCGAAGATCGAGCAGGGGGCCGCCGACTAAGTGATGGTGTCTTAGTATTTCCGATAAAGCCCGATTAGCTTACCCTGAATGCGGACACGGTTAGGCGGCAGGATACGAACTTCATAAGCGGCGTTGGCCGGTTCCAGCGCGATCGAGGCGCCACGACGACGGAAACGCTTCAGGGTCGCTTCCTCCTCGTCGATCAGTGCGACGACGATATCGCCGGTGTCGGCATTCTCGTTGCGCTGGATCAGCGCCATATCGCCATCGAGGATGCCGGCCTCCATCATTGAATCGCCGCGCACTTCCAGCGCGTAATGCTCACCAGAGCCGAGCATGTCGGGCGGCACGCTGATGGTATGGCTGCGGGTCTGTAGCGCCTCGATCGGGGTACCGGCGGCAATCCGGCCCATCACCGGGACCGCGACAGGGTATTCTCCGCTTTCATCGAAGCTACCAGGAGCGGTGCTGCGGACCCTGCCGAGGTTGCCCTCGATGACGCTGGGGGTGAAGCCGCGGCGGGCACTGTTGCTGGTGGCAGGCTCAGGTAGCTTGATGACCTCGATGGCGCGGGCGCGGTTGGCGAGCCTGCGGATAAAGCCGCGCTCCTCCAGTGCCGTGATCAGCCGGTGGATGCCGGACTTCGACCGCAGGTCGAGAGCGTCCTTCATTTCGTCGAAGGAGGGTGGAACGCCGCTCTCTTTCAGTCGCTCGTTGATGAAGCGGAGCAGTTCATATTGTTTGCGTGTCAGCATCCGGCGCAGCCCTCAATTTCATTGTCCGGCGAACATTCATGCATGGCGGGTTGTCATCCGTTTCCCGGAAGCCTGTTTGTTCATGACAGGTGCCAGACTCATTTGAAACAAACCATGAACATACGCTATATGTTCCATACATGTTCCGCAATAGTTAAATTCTTATGAATCAGAAAGCGTTGTTTTTAGGAGGTCATGCCAGAATCGATCGAAGTAGGGTTCGGGCACCACGCGACGGCTTTGGCGTCTTCTAATTCCAAGAGGGGAATATTCGGTCAAGCGCCTTGTCACAACCGTCTACGTCTTCGCGAGATACGATCAGCAACAGGGAGCTGTCGATGGCAGATCAGTACCCGCCTGAGCCGATGCACGCTGAGACCGATCACTGCCTTATGGCGACGTTTTACCGGATGCTTGACGACCCTACGCAGCCTCCGATGTCAAGACGCCGCAGGCGGACTTGGGGACTGTCGCACCACGCCAGTCCGTTCGCGATCTGGCGAATACGCAGATCATCAGAGAAGCGTAACACGCCTGTCCACTCGGCTTTAGTCCGGCAGCCGGATAACCTCACAGCGCATGCCTGCTTGTGTGGCGGGAGCATGCGGTCGCCGGATCAGGAGAACGTTCGCCTCTGAGAGGTTGCCCACCAGCGAACTGTCTTGATGGCTGACAGTGGTCACTACGGCGACCCCGTTGTCGTTGATCGAGATCCGCGCGCGCAGATATTCTTGGCGATGATCGTTCGCGGGTAGGCTATGTCCGAGAATCGCAGGCTCGATGTGATGCGCGACATCTATGCGACCCAAAAGCGCGCGGATCAGTGGCACCACGAACAGGAACGCGCACACGTAAGACGAGGACGGATTGCCGGGCAGGCCGATCACGCGCATTGCGCCCTTACGGCCGAACATCATCGGCTTGCCGGGGCGCAGCGCAATCTTCCAGAACCTGATGTCAATGCCTTCGGCCTCGAACGACGGCTTGACGAGATCATGCTCGCCGACCGAGACGCCGCCGGTGGTGATGAGAACGTCGGCTTCGACTGTCTCGGCGCGGCGGATGGCGGCGCGGGTGTCATCCATAGTATCGCGCGCGATGCCGAGATCAATCGGTTCAGCACCGTTGTTACGGACAATCGCGCGGATGGCATAGGCGTTTGAATAAATGATCTGCCCAGGTCCCGGCCGCGCGCCAGGCATCATCAGTTCGTCGCCGGTAGCGAAGATTGCAACTTTAGGCTTGCGATGCACCGGTAGTGTTGGATGATTCATCGAGGCAGCAAGCGATAAATCGCGGTCACCGAGCTTCGTGCCGTGCTTCAGGAGTACATCACCTTCATGGAAGTCGATGCCCACCTTGCGGATATGGCGGGGCAGAGGATCAGCCTCTGACAGGGTAATGAAATTGTGCTCGCGCTGCACGTCTTCCTGAATGACGATGGTGTCGGCGCCATCAGGCACCACGCCACCAGTAAAGATGCGAACGGCCTCACCCTTGCCGACGGGTTTTCCAAACGGGCGCCCGGCGGCGCTCTCACCGATCACACAGAGGCGTGCACCCCTGAAGGCATCCTCGATATGGATCGCATAGCCATCCATCGCCGACATCGGTGCGGGGGGCTGGGTGCGAAGTGCGGCAATGTCGCGGGCGAGAGTGCGGTGGAACGCATCGTCCAGTGCGACATTCTCTTCCGGCAGGGCTTGCACGCCGTCGAGGATGGAGTTCAGTGCCTCGGCAACCGGCATCAGCGATCGCGGATCGTTCGTTTTATTTTTCATGCTTGTAGGCGCCGGACTTGCCGCCGCTTTTTTCCAGGAGGCGAATGCCTTCGATGTGAACGCCGCGCTCCACGGCTTTAATCATGTCGTAGATAGTGAGGCAGGCGACAGACACCGCGGTCAGCGCCTCCATCTCCACGCCGGTCGGCCCCGTCACCTTGACGCTCGCCTTGACGCGGCAGCCCGGCAGATTGTTATCGGTGGTGACGTCGAGCGTGACCTTGGAAAGCGCGAGCGGGTGGCACAGTGGAATGAGATCGGATGTGCGTTTTGCCGCCATGATACCGGCGACGCGCGCGGTGCCGAGTACGTCGCCTTTCTTGGCATTGCCATCGACAATGAGTTTGAGCGTGTCGGCACTCATCACCACGAAACCTTCTGCGACCGCGACGCGTTCGGTGGCGTCCTTCGCAGACACATCGACCATATGCGCTTCGCCCTTGGCGTCGATATGGGTAAGAGAAGGTTTGCTCATCGCTTTATGAGGCTTTCGAAAGCAGCGTGCGGGTGGCGGAGGTGACGTCGGCCTGCCGCATCAGGCTTTCACCGACCAGGAAGGTCGAGATGCCGACGCGGGCCAACCGGGCAACATCGGCGGGTGTGAAGATGCCGCTCTCGCCGACCATGATGCGGTCCTTCGGCACCAAGGCCGCGAGTGCTTCACTGGTCGCGAGCGTTGTCTCGAAGGTGCGTAAATTGCGGTTGTTGATTCCGAGCAAAGGCGAGCGGAGCTTCAAAGCCCGATCAAGTTCTTCCTGATTGTGAACTTCGAGCAGCACATCCATGCCGAGGTCGAGCGCGGCATTCTCAATGTCGCGCGCGGAGGCGTCATCGAGTGCGGCCATGATGATGAGGATACAGTCGGCGCCATGCGCGCGGGCCTCCATCACCTGGTAGGTGTCATACATGAAGTCCTTGCGCAGCACCGGCAGCGACACGGCCGCGCGGGCCGCCACCATGAAATCGAGGTGGCCCTGGAAGGAGGGCGTGTCGGTCAGCACCGACAGACAGGTCGCACCGCCTACCTCATAGGCGCGTGCCAGCGCCGGCGGATCGAAATCGGCGCGGATCAGTCCCTTTGAGGGCGATGCCTTCTTGATCTCGGCGATCAGCGCAAATCCGCCGCGAGCGATGGTGTTCTGGATCGCTTTCGCGAAGCCACGCGCGGGCGGTGCGCGCCGTGTCGCCGCCTCGACCTCGGCCTGAGGGCGCGCGGCCTTGGCGGCTGCGATTTCCGTGCGCTTGTAATGTTCAATCTTTTGCAGAATGTCGGACAACGATTTGTCTTCCTCAAGCACGGGATACGGCAACAAGTTGCGCCAGCTTCGCGGCCGCTGCGCCACTGTCGAGCGACTTGATGCCGAGCGCAACACCTTCCTTCAGGTCTTTTGCCCTGCCTGCGACGACAAGCGTCGCGCCAGCGTTGAGCAGGGCAACATCACGGTAATGGTTCTTCGCGCCCTTGAGCACAGCATTGAGTGCGGCCGCGTTGGCGGTGGCATCGCCACCTTGGAGGTCGGCGTTTTTCACAATGGAAAGGCCGCCGTCTTCAGGTGAGACTTCAAATGAACGGATGGCGCCATCGACCAGTTCCGTCACGTAAGTCGAGCCAGTGAGGGTGATCTCATCGAGCCCGTCGGAGCCATGCACCACCCAGGCGGAGGTCGCCCCGAGATTCTTTAGAACCTGTGCCACGGGCTCGACCCAATGTTTGGCGAACACGCCGATCATCTGCCGCTTGACGCCTGCCGGATTGGCGAGCGGCCCGAGCAGATTGAAGATCGTGCGAGTGCCGAGTTCCACACGAGCTGGCCCGACGTGGCGGATTGCCGGATGATGGGCTGGCGCAAACATGAAGCCGATACCCGCTTTGGCGATGCAGGCGCTGACCTGTTCGGGAGAAAGTTCGATGTTAACACCGAGCGAGGCCAACACGTCGGCCGCACCGGATTTTGACGACATCGCGCGGTTGCCGTGCTTTGCAACCGGTACACCTGCGCCCGCGACGATAAACGCCGCGCAGGTCGAGACATTGACCGAGCCCGCGCCGTCACCGCCGGTGCCGACCACGTCCACCGCGTCAGATGGTGCGGTCACGCGCAGCATTTTCGCGCGCATGGCGCTGACAGCACCCGTGATCTCGTCCACGGTTTCGCCACGCACCCGCATCGCCATCAGCACGCCGCCGATCTGCGAAGGGGTAGCTTGGCCGGACATCAAGTAGTCGAATGCGCTGACCGCTTCCTCGCGCGAAAGCGATTTGCCGCCCGCGAGCTTGGCGAGGATCGATTTGAAATCGCTCATGGGCAGCCGGTCACTGGTTGCTGGCCGCGCCGGTCGCGATCGCGAATGCATTCTCGTTCACCTTCACGCCGAGGATAGTTTCCAGGTGGGTGATGTATTGCCCAATCTGTTCGTCGCTCAGGTTCTGCGCGAGGCCTTCCTTCAACTTCTTTGATTCGTCCGAATTCAGATCGATCGCCGGTATGGTCACATTGGCGACCTGCAACACGACAACGCCGCTGCTGGCGGGCGTGTTCTCGGCCATCGCAGCGCTGCCCTTCGTGGTCCGGAAAGCCGTATCGACGACGATATCTGGCAACCCGTTGACCTTGTCCTCGCGCTTGAATGGTGCGGAGGTTTGTGCCGTCAGTCCCGCAGCCTTCATTTCGGTTGCGAACACGCCGCCCTTGTTGATCTTCTCAACCAACTCCTTGGCCTTGGTGCGCAGACGCGTGCCGACCTGCTCATCATGCCAGCGAGCAGTGACCTGATCCTTGACTTCGTCCAGCGTGCGGTCGCGCGAGGGGGTGATGCCGAGCACGTCGAACCAGACTTCGCCGCCAGGGAAGGTAAGGGGATCATTGTCGACGCCGACATCGCTGCCGAACGCCGCCGTAATCAGATCGACGCCCTTCGGCAGGGGTGCTTCCTTGCCGTCCGGCGTGCGGCCGGAGCGATCAACATCGACCGTTGTCGCTTCGAGACCGTTCTTTTGCGCGGCCTCCGCAATGCTGGCGCCGCCGCTGCGCTCGTCCTCGACAGCGTTTCGCATCTTGTCGAAGTCGGTGCGCACGCGCTGCTCGGCGATTTCCTTCTTGATGGCGGGGGCAACCTTCTCGTAGGCCTCCGTCGAGCCGGACTCGATCTTGGTGACCTTGAGCAGCACGGTTGCGAGTGCGCCCTTCACAGGCTGGCTGACTTCATTGAGCGGCAGTGCAAACGCGGCCTTTGCAATGACGGGATCGCCGAGACTCTTTTCACTGACGAGGCCCAGGTTCGTGTCGCCGGGCGTCAGCTTCATTTCCCTAGCGAGATCCTCGAAGGACATGCCCCCCGCGATCTTCCCGCGCGCGGCCTTTGCGGCGTCCTCGCTCTGGAAGGCGATCTGCTGCACTTCGCGGCGATCCGGCTTCACATAATCGGCGTGGCGGCTGTCGTAAATCTTGCGTGCGTCGTCATCGGACACCACGACCTTCTTGGCGAGTTCGTCGGGGGAGAGAGTCAGATAGACCACCTTGCGATATTCCGGTGCTCGGAACTGGGCCTTGTGAGCCTCGAAATAGGTGTTGAGCGCGTCCTGCGACGGAGCTTCGATGGGGCCGGCCTGATCGGGGCCGATCTTGACGTAGTCGATGGTGCGCTGCTCGTCCTGGAAACGGCTGATCGCCTCGATCTGGGTTTTGGAGGGCTCGGCGCCCGCGACGATGCTGCCGATCAGTTCACGCCGCAGGGTGAGGCGCCGCTGCTCCGCGATATAGCGCTGCTCGGTGTAGCCGTAATCGCGCATGGCCATGGCGAAGCGAGCCGGGTCGAACTTGCCATTCGGCCCGGCAAAGGTTGGATCGCTTGAGATGGTATGGACGATCTCGGCGTCGGACATCCGAAGGCCCATGCGGCGGGCTTCCTCGTCAAGCGCCGTCTCCGCGATGGTTTGTTGTAGCAATTGGCGGTCGATGCCGAATGTACGGCCCTGAGCAGGGGTGAGCGGCCGGCGGATCTGGCGGCTGATCTGCTGCAGCTTGTCAGTATAGGCCGAGCGGAACTGCTCCATCGGGATATCGGTGTTGCCGACCGTTGCGAGCGTCGTCTGCGTCGAGCCCTTGAAGATATCTGCGATGCCCCAGATAGCGAAGCTGACAATAAGTATGCCGAATAGCACGCTCATGATCGACTTGCCCAGCCGGTTTGACGTGACGTTTCGTATCCCTCGAAGCATGACACCACATTTGTAGGAGGAAGCGGAATAGCCGGCCGATGGCCTCACCGCATTGTTCCGTCTCGTATAAAACGCCGCCCCGGCGGGAGCAACCGGCGCGGGCGCTGTGATAGTGCTGACGAGCGCTGGATAAGGCCTGCCGATGGGTGGCGCGGGGACGAACCCTCTGCTAGCGGAGATGGTCGCCAGAAGGGGATGAGTAATGCCGGCTGCGATCCGACCGCTGATTGCGGGCAACTGGAAAATGAATGGTTTGAGGGGGGCGCTGCCCGAACTGGAAGCGATCCTGGAGTCAGACGCGCTGGCGACGGGGAATGCCGATCTGCTGGTTTGTCCCCCGGCAACGCTCCTCGCGGCTTTCGCCGCTCGTGCCAGAGGGTCGCAGCTTGCCATTGGGGGGCAGGACTGTCACGCGGAGGTCTTTGGGGCCTATACCGGCGATATTTCCGCCGAGATGCTGGCGGACGCAGGGGCGACGGCCGTCATCGTCGGTCATTCCGAACGCCGTATCGGTCATCATGAAACGGACGACATCGTACGTGCCAAGGCTCTTGCCGCGCGGCGGGCCGGGCTGCTCGCTATCGTCTGTGTCGGTGAAACCTGCGCGGAACGCGATGCGGGGCGGGCCACGGAGGTCGTGGGCACCCAGCTGGCTGGCTCGATCCCCGAAGGAGCCACCACTGCCAATCTGGTGGTCGCCTATGAGCCGGTCTGGGCGATTGGAACCGGCCTGACCCCGACTTCGGAAGATATCGAGCGAATCCATGTGTTTATCCGCCAGAAGCTGACCGACAGGTTCAAGGCGGAGGGTGCAGGTGTGCGGCTGCTCTATGGCGGGTCGCTGAAACCTGGCAATGCCGCCGAAATCTTGTCCATGGCTGACGTCAATGGCGGCCTGATCGGCGGCGCGAGCCTCAAAGCGGCGGATTTCCTTGCCATTGCGGCGGCTGTGCCCACATAGGGCCGGACAAGGCGCTGCGGGGTGGCGTTCAGCGCCTCGATCGTGTACAGACGCGCCAACCTCAACCCTTCAGACATTGGCGTATCCGGCTGGCCGGCCGCGATTGTTTGTGACGGAAAGACATCATGCAGACCGTCGTCATCGTTATCCACCTTCTTATTGTCGCGGCCCTAATCGGCGTCGTGCTGCTGCAGCGCTCGGAAGGCGGCGGCCTTGGCATCGGCGGCGGGGGTGGCGGTGGTTTTATGTCGAGTCGGGGGACGACCAACCTGCTGACCAGGACCACTGCGATTCTGGCGGCGGGCTTTTTCATCACCAGCCTGTTCCTGTCCTGGCTGGCTGGTTACGACCAGCGGCCGAACTCGCTCATCAATCCCACTCCGGCGTCGCAATCGGGCTCGCCGGCTCCGGAAAAGAACCTTCTGGATTCGCTCAAGCCTGCAGAGCCGGCCGCTCCGCAGGCGCCGCAGTCCAAGTAAGGGTTCGAATAAGTCCGAACTATCGGTGGACACATCCCCGACTGTGCTGCCATCGCGCCTGAGCGGTGGCCGCTAACCGGCTGTGTTTGTTTAAAATTCAACGTAACCCACAGGGAATGATTTTTTCCAGGGGGAAGGGCGATTCGTTTTGCGAATCTCGCCCGTGGCGATAAAGGTAGGCTCCCATGGCGCGGTACATCTTCATCACCGGCGGCGTGGTTTCCTCGCTCGGAAAAGGACTTGCATCGGCGGCGCTCGGCGCCGTCCTGCAGTCGCGAGGTTACAAGGTTCGCCTTCGCAAGCTCGATCCCTACCTCAACGTTGATCCTGGCACTATGTCGCCGTATCAGCACGGCGAGGTGTTCGTCACTGATGATGGTGCGGAAACCGACCTCGATCTTGGCCACTATGAGCGGTTCACGGGCCGCCCGGCGTGCAAGGCCGATAACATCACCACGGGCCGTATCTATCAGGAGATTCTCGCCAAGGAGCGGCGCGGCGACTATCTCGGCGCGACCGTGCAGGTGATCCCGCACGTCACCAACGCGATCAAGGATTTCGTCCTCACCGGCAACGAGGATTTCGACTTCGTGCTCTGCGAGGTCGGCGGCACTGTGGGCGATATCGAGGGCTTGCCGTTCTTCGAGGCGATCCGCCAGATCAAGAATGACCTGCCGCGCGGCGAGGTCGTCTACATCCACCTGACGCTGTTGCCCTACATCCCGAGCGCGGGTGAACTGAAGACCAAGCCAACCCAGCATTCGGTCAAGGAACTGCGCTCGATCGGCATCCAGCCGGACATCCTGTTGTGCCGCACCGACCGTGAGATCCCGAAGGAGGAGCGTCGCAAGCTCGGGTTGTTCTGCAACGTGCGCGAAAGCGCGGTGATTGAGGCGCGTGACGTCGACAACATCTACGCGGTGCCGGAGGCCTACCATATTGCCGGCCTTGATGATGAAGTGCTGGCCGCGTTCGGCATCGAGCCGAAGCAGCCGCCTGCGCTGGCGCCGTGGCACGAGATCAACGAGCGGGTGCGCAACCCCGAAGGCCAGGTGACGATTGCCGTTGTTGGCAAGTACACCGGCATGAAGGACGCCTACAAATCGCTGATCGAGGCGCTGTCGCATGGCGGCATCGCCAACAAGGTGAAGGTCAACCTCGACTGGATCGAGAGCGAGGTGTTCGAGCGCGAGGATCCGGCGCCGTTCCTCGAACACGTCAACGGCATCTTGGTGCCGGGCGGCTTTGGCCAGCGCGGCGCGGAGGGCAAGATCAAGGCGGTGCAGTTCGCGCGCGAGCGCCGCGTGCCGTATTTCGGCATCTGCTTCGGCATGCAGATGGCGGTGATCGAGGCGGCGCGCAATCTCGTCGGCATCAAGGACGCCAACTCCACCGAGTTCGGCGAAACCAAGGAGCCGCTGGTCGGCCTGATGACCGAGTGGCTGCGCGGCAACGAACTGGAGAAACGCTCAAAGGCGGGCGATCTCGGCGGCACCATGCGGCTCGGCGCTTTTCCGGCAGTGCTGCGCAAGGGCAGTCGCGTCTCGCAGATCTATGGTGGTGCAACCGAGATTTCAGAGCGGCATCGGCATCGCTACGAGGTTAACACTACCTACAAGGACCGTCTCGAGCAGCACGGCCTGCGGTTCTCCGGCATGTCGCCGGACGGCGTGTTGCCGGAGATCGTCGAATACGAAGACCATCCATGGTTCATCGGCGTGCAATTCCATCCCGAATTGAAGTCGCGCCCGTTGGACCCGCATCCGCTGTTTTCGTCCTTCATCGCCGCGGCTGCGGCGCAGAGCCGTCTGGTTTGATCGTTCGCAAAATCCATTGAACAGGCATCGGCGGGCCGGGTAGGCTGCGCCGGGGCCTATTCTGGCGGACGCGATCGGACCGATGATGATTCCCAAAATCAAAACTCCGTCCCGTGATGAACCGGCGCGGCCATGGGGCAAAGCTCCCGGCGCAGGACCGGAGGCACCGGCTAGCCCGTCGCCCAGGCGGCGTGTGCGCTGGCTTGGCCGCAATTCGCTGTCATCGATCCTGTTCGCGGTGCTCATCTTCGGTTTGTGGGGCGGTCGGGCCTGGCAGGATTTGTCCCAGCCGTCGGCATGGGCCTATTGGACGGATCGGTATTTTGCGCCGACGCTGACGTCATCAGTCATCCAGATTGAGGAGGGCGGACGCTCGCATCGCGCGCTGACCATCTCGGGCGAGATCGGTGCCGCTGCCGCGATCTGGTTTCGCGAGAAGCTGGATGCGGCGAAACTGACCGGAGGCGATTTCGTTTTGCTATCGTCGCCGGGCGGGCAACTCGATCAGGCCCTCATCATGGGCGACGTCATTCGTTCGCGCGGACTGACCACCATGGTTGCGAAAGCCGATGTGACAGGCCGCTTGCGCCCGTCCTATTGCGCCAGTGCCTGCGTGCTCATCTTCGCCGGTGGCAAAATTCGCGAAGCCTTTCCCGGATCGGTACTCGGCGTTCATCAGTTCACGAGCGAATTGCCGAAAGGCGCGGATTTTCGCGGCGATGTTGTCGCCGACACTCAAAAGACTACGGGTATCATCCTCGCATACATGACGCAGATGGGTGTTTCGCCATCCATTTTGCAGGTGATGTCGGCCACGAAGAATATTCGCTGGCTGACTGAAAAAGAGACGTTCGATCTGAGGCTGGCGACTGACCGATTTGCTGGCTGATGGATTGCCCTGGCTCTCCCCAAGCTGAACGAATGGGGGAGAGGAATCCGGCGTGCGAGGCACAGACAGAAACCCGGAGGGACGCTATAAAGCCGCCATCGAAATTCGAGGTTTGCCATGTCGAAGATTTATGAATTGCGTGTCTATCGTTGTCTGCCCGGTCGTCTACCGGCGCTGTCGAAGCGCTTCGAGACCAAGACGCTGAAGATCTGGGAGAAGCACGGCATCAAGCAGGCCGGATTCTTCACCACGGTGGTCGGCTCGTCCAATCAGGAACTGACCTACCTGCTTGAATGGGACTCGCTCGCCGAGCGCGAAACGAAGTGGAATGCCTTCCAGTCGGATCCGGAGTGGATCAGGGAACGCGCCGAGACTGAGAAGGACGGCCAGATCGTCGCGAACATCGCGAGTTCCTTCCTGACGCCGACCTCATATTCCTCGGTGAAGTGAACGGTCGTCGCATCATGCCGACGCAGACATGGTCGCGGCCGCGCGGCCTCGACCATATAGTGCATGCTGTCCGCAATCTTGATGCGGCGGCGAATTTCTATACACGTGCGGGCTTTCAGGTCGGTCAACGTAATCGCCATCCGTGGGGCACGCACAACTGCATCATCCAGTTGCCCGGCTTCTTCATCGAACTTCTCGAAGTTGCGGGGCCGGAGAAGATCGTGCCCTTTGTGCCAGGGCAATTTTCGTTTGGTGCGTTCCAGCGTGATTTTCTGAAAACGCATGAAGGGCTGAGCATGCTGCTGCTGGCGAGCAGCGATGCACGCGCCGATGCGCGGTTGTTCGACGAAGCGGACATCGGTGGCTTCGAGGTGTTTGATTTCGAGCGCGAGGGGGTAGACGCGGATGGCAAGCTGGTGAAGCTTGCATTTTCGCTGGCGTTCGTGCGCGACAGGCTCTCGCCACATGCGGGATTCGCGGTCTGTCAGCATCATTTTCCGCAGAATTTCTGGAATCCGGCGCGTCAGGCTCATGACAATGGAACGGTTGGTGTTGGTGGCGTGGTGATGGTTGCCGACAATCCGGCCGACCATCATATTTTTCTATCCGCCTTCACCGGTGTGCGGCTACTGCATTCCAATTCCATCGGCGTGAGATCGGTGACGCCGCATGGCGACATCGACCTGATGGAAGCACCGAGCTTTCGCGACCAATTTGGTGTAGCGAAAACAATTGCGGGCGAGGGCGCGGAATTGTCCGGCCTGCGCCTCGAGATACGCGATCTGGATCGTCTCGAAGTGCAGTTAAATGCTGGCGGCGTGGCGCATCAACGCCGAGTGGGGCGTGTGGTGGTCGCGCCCGAGGCGGCGTTTGGCGCGACGTTGATTTTTGAGCAGGCGCAGAAAGCTTAACGACCTCAAAGCGGCTGGACCGTCTTGATCTTGTCCCGTGCTCCCGGCAAAAGGGGGTCGCAACGCGGAGCATCCTTTTGGTTTCAGCCTCAAAAACCGTGTCTGTCGGCAACGTCACCTTCGGCAATGAGCTGCCGCTGGCGGTGATTGCCGGGCCGTGCCAGCTGGAAAGCCGCGCGCACGCGCTCGAAGTCGCATCGGCGTTGAAGGAAATTGCCACGCGGCTCAATATTGGCCTCGTCTACAAGACCTCATTCGACAAGGCCAATCGCACCAGCGTTTCTAGCGAGCGTGGCATCGGACTTGTGAAGGCGCTCCCCATATTTGCCGAAATTCGCGAGACGCTCGGCTTGCCGGTGCTGACGGATGTGCACGACGCTGCGCAATGCGCCGAGGTCGCGCAGGCGGTGGACGTGTTGCAGATTCCGGCCTTCCTGTGTCGGCAAACCGACCTGCTGCTCGCGGCGGCCGCGACCGGCAAAGTCGTCAATGTCAAGAAGGGTCAGTTTCTGGCACCGTGGGACATGAAGAATGTCGTCGCCAAGATCACCAGCGGCGGCAATGCCAATGTGCTGGTGACCGAGCGCGGCGCGTCGTTCGGTTACAACACTCTTGTTTCCGACATGCGGGCGCTACCGATCCTCGCGCGCACCACCGGCGCGCCCGTGATTTTCGATGCCACCCATTCAGTGCAGCAGCCGGGCGGGCAGGGTACCTCATCCGGTGGCGAGCGTCAGTTTGTGCCGGTGCTGGCGCGTGCTGCGGTTGCGGTCGGCGTTGCGGGTGTATTCATCGAGACGCATCCCGATCCCGACCACGCGCCTTCCGATGGGCCGAACATGGTGCCGCTCAGGGATTTCGAACCTCTGATGAGGAACCTGATAGCGTTCGATGCGCTGGCGAAGATAGGTTCCTGACTAGCTGATCAAGGGTCAGGTGCTCCATCAACCAGGTATTGAAGATCGGCCGATCGCTATGGGCCTCCAACCGCGCGGGGACGACATGATAAGTCTGATAACGCATCACGCGAGTTAGCCGCGTCCTCTGTACGGTGGCACGCCCTGGTCCGGTACCCACACATTCTTCGGCAGCTTGCCGGTCTGCCAGAACACGTCGATTGGGATGCCGCCGCGTGGATACCAGTAGCCGCCGATGCGTAGCCATGCGGGTTTGATCTCGCGCACGAGCCGTTTGCCGATCGCGACCGTGCAGTCCTCGTGAAACGCGCCGTGGTTGCGGAAACTCGCAAGATAGAGTTTCAGCGCCTTCGATTCCACCAGCCACTCGCCGGGCACGTAGTCGATGACGAGATGCGCGAAGTCAGGCTGACCGGTGATCGGGCACAGACTGGTGAATTCCGGTGCAGCGAACCGCACCAGATAGCCCGTGCCAGGGTGCGGGTTGGGAACGCGGTCGAGTTTTGCCTCGTCGGGCGAGGCGGGTAGGGTGACCGGGCGGCCAAGCTGGAGCGGGGCCTTTGCGGCCGATTTACGCGGCTTTCGTGACATTTGTTTTCTCCGTTGCCGCGGTGATAGCGAAATCGGCCGGGCGCGTCACGGGTCCCGCACCCAGTCATGAATTCTGTTATGCGCCGATGCAGCTTTTCCCGCCGGAATCCTTGCTGTAGAAGCAGCCATCCTGTTTCCACCCCCAATCCCAAAGAGGCGCTCATGACTGCCATCGTCGATATTATTGGCCGCGAAATCCTGGATAGCCGTGGCAATCCGACGGTTGAGGTCGATGTAGTTTTGGAGGATGGCTCGATGGGCCGCGCGGCTGTGCCGTCCGGCGCTTCGACCGGCGCCCACGAGGCGGTGGAACTGCGCGACGGCGACAAGAGCCGTTATGGCGGCAAGGGCGTGGAGAAAGCGGTCGAGGCTGTCAACGGCGAGATCTTCGACGCCATCGGCGGCATGGATGCCGAGCAGCAGGTGCAGATCGACAACGCGATGATCGCGCTCGATGGCACGCCGAACAAGAAGCGCCTCGGTGCCAACGCCATTCTCGGCGTCTCATTGGCGGTCGCGAAAGCATCGGCAGAATCGCTGGGCATGCCGCTGTATCGTTATGTCGGCGGCACCTCGGCGCGCACCCTGCCAGTGCCGATGATGAACATCGTCAATGGCGGCGTTCATGCCGACAACCCGATCGATTTCCAGGAAATCATGGTGATGCCGGTGGGCGCTGCGAGCTTCGCCGAAGCCCTGCGCTGCGGCGCGGAGATTTTCCACACGCTGCGCGGCGAACTGAAGAAGGCCGGCCACAACACCAATGTCGGCGACGAGGGGGGCTTCGCGCCGAACCTGCCGTCGGCTGATGCCGCGCTTGACTTCGTCATGAGCGCGATCGGCAAGGCCGGCTACAACGCCGGCAGCGATGTGATGCTGGCGCTCGACTGTGCCTCGACCGAATTCTTCAAGGACGGCAAGTACGTCTATGAAGGCGAGAAGAAGACCCGCTCGCGCTCCGAGCAGGCGAAATACCTGCAGGATCTCGCCAACCGTTATCCGATCGTCTCGATCGAGGACGGCATGGCGGAAGACGACATGGAGGGCTGGAAGGAACTGACCGATCTGATCGGCGGCAAGCTCCAGCTTGTCGGGGACGATCTGTTCGTCACCAACGTTACGAGGCTCGCCGACGGTATCAAGCGCGGGATCGGCAATTCGATCCTTGTCAAGGTCAACCAGATCGGCACCCTGACCGAAACGCTTGCCGCCGTCGAGATGGCGCACAAGGCAGCCTATACTGCGGTGATGTCGCACCGCTCCGGCGAGACCGAGGATTCCACCATCGCTGACCTTGCGGTCGCCACCAATTGCGGGCAGATCAAGACCGGCTCGCTTGCCCGTTCCGACCGTACGTCGAAATACAACCAGCTTCTGCGCATCGAGCAGCAGCTCGACAATCAGGCGATCTATGCGGGTCGCGCAGCACTTCGGGCGCTGACACAAGCGGGGTAGATGCCGGCCGCTTAAAGGCCGACGTAGGCTACCTTATCAGCCCGCGCCGGCAATCATGAATGAACCGGTTGATGTCCGACCTCGCAGTATCATGCTGCTCCTGACTTCTGTCGAAGCCGCGTGCATGGAGCAGGCCGATGCATTCTCGCTTTGGGCAAGGCGGCCTGTCCTCTGCATGGGTGGCGGACGCTCCAAGAACGAGCAACGCAGCGACGGCGGACAGAACTTTATGTCTCGATCTCCTCGCAGGCCCTCATGCGCTTGCAGCTTGCAAGACGCCCACCAACAACCTGTACGCCAATCGGATTGTACTGCTTCATCGTGCAAAGGACGTGCTTATGCCTCATCAAGTTCTGGTCATCGTCGGAAGCCTCCGCAAGGAATCCTTCAGCCTCAAGATCGCCAATGCGCTGGCGAAGACGGTTCCGGCCTCGCTCAAGCTAAGCGTCGCGACGCTACACGGTCTATCCTTTTTCAATCAGGACCTTGAGGCCAATCCGCCCGCGGACTGGCTAGCGTTCCGTGACAAGATCAAGGCGTCGGATGCGGTGATCTTCGTCACGCCGGAATACAACCGTTCAATCTCTGGCGTGCTCAGGAATGCTATCGATGTCGCCTCGCGCCCCTCAGGGCAGAGCGCGTTCCTCGGCAAGCCTGTCGGCATCATCGGCAATTCGCCGGGCCCATTGGGCGGCGTCAGCGCGGCGATCGAATTGAAGCGCTCATTGCCGGGTATCACCGGCCCGATTCTGGGCCAGCCGGAAATCTACCTGACCCACATTGGAAACTCGTTCAATGAGCAGGGCGAGGTGACGAATGAGCACTTTCGCAAGGTGCTGCACCAGTATGGCGAGGCCTTCGCGGCGTTCGTCGAAAGGCAAAAGAAAGCTGCTGCCGCGTAAGGCATTAGCGCGGCATTAACCCTGCTGGGGCATCGTGCACGAATGGTTTCTCGCGCACGATTCAAGGCGATTCTGACCGGCCTCGCGCTTTATGCGATCGCGGCCGGCTTCATTACCTATTTCGGCATCAACGCTTATACTGGTCATTACGGCCTCAATGCCCGCGCCGAATTGGAGAAGGAAGCCGTCACGCTGACGGCGGAACTGGCCCAGCTCAAGGCGAAGCGGGCCGACGAAGAAAAGCATGTTGCGTTGTTGCGGACCGATCGCGTCGATCCGGATATGCTTGATGAAGAAGCGCGCTACCAGCTCGGCTATGCAAACCCGCGCGATCTGGTACGGCTGCTCAAGCAGTAAGCTTGAAATATCGTACGCCACGGGCCGCGCCCTGAAAAAAGAATATCTTCTCTGTCGTGCTCAAATTGCGATCGGGATTTTGTTCCCGCGACATATTTGCCTGCGCTATTAGCCGCGTTGCGCAATAATTTTGTCCTAACTACGCTCACAACAGCATAACGGCACCCGGGACACGGATGCCGGCTAGTCGGTTTCAGGAGCGAAACCAACGACAAGGAGCGACCATGAAGGACAGCACGCGCGAGCGCTTGATAGACGAGCTTTATCAGGAGGACCCGGAAAGAGCGGATGCGAATGTGTTCGGCCGCAAAACCGATGTTGGACGTCGCGGCTTTTTGGGCGGTGCGGGACTTGCGGCCATGAGCGCGGCCGTTGGCGGTGCCATTCCATTCGCCTCCAATATGCCTGGCGGACTGATACCGGCGGCATTCGCACAGTCCACTCCGCCAGCGGCTCCGCCGGCCGGTGCTTCATCAGCGGCACCTGCCCCCCCGAAGGGCCCGCAATATCTCAACTTTCCCGGCAAAAGCGACAAGCTTGTCGTCCTTGGCGATCGGCCGCTGGTTGCTGAGACGCCGGAGGATCAACTCGATGACGACACCACGCCGACCAACAAGCTGTTCGTGCGTAACAACGGCCAGACGCCCGATGAGGCGAAAGATCCGGACAAGTGGTCGTTCGAGATTGACGGCGAGGTCAACAAGAAACTGACTCTGACGCTCGGTGAACTGAAATCGAAGTACAAGTCGGTGACGCGCCGCATGGTGCTGGAATGCGGTGGCAACGGCCGCTCGTTCTTCACCCCGCAAGCGCGGGGCAATCAGTGGACCAACGGGGGCGCGGGCTGTCCTGAATGGACTGGCGTGCGGCTTGCCGACGTGCTCAAGACCGCAGGGCTTAAACCCTCGGGGGTGTTCTCGGCCCATTATGGCAGCGACCAGCACCTCTCCGGCGATGCCGCCAAGGCGACGGTGTCGCGAGGTGTTCCGATCAAGAAGCTGATGGACGAAAACAATCTGATCGTCTGGCAGGTCAATGGCGAACCGCTTCCCAACATCAATGGCGGGCCGGTGCGTCTCCTCGTTCCCGGCTGGCCAGGTTCGCTCTCGGCGAAGTGGCTCAACCGCATCACGCTCCGCGACAAGGAGCATGACGGACCGGGCATGACCGGCTTCTCCTATCGCGTGCCGATCAAGCCGATGGTGCCCGGCGACAAGGGCGATCCGAAGAACTTCAAGATTCTGGAGTCGATGCCGGTCCGCTCGATCATCACGAGTCCTGCGAACGGCGCCAAGCTTGCCGCAGGCACCAAGGAGATCAAACTACGCGGCGCGGCGTGGGCTGGTGATCTGACGGTGCAGGAGGTCGATGTCTCCACAGATTTCGGTGCGACGTGGACCAGGGCAAAGGTCAGCAAGCCCAAGAACAAGTACGACTGGCAGCGTTGGACTGCGATCGTCAGGTTGCCGACTGACGGCTATTATGAAATCTGGACCCGTGGCACGGATTCCAGAGGCATGATGCAGCCGCATATTGCGGGAGTTTGGAACCCGCAGGGTTATGGCGGCAACGCCATGCATCGTGTCGCGGTGCTGGTTGGTTGATGTCGAAGCCTCACCACTTCACCATGGCCGCCGCGCGTCTCGCGCGGCGGCTTGGATTTGCCCTCGTTGTGAGCGTCGCCGCGACTGCGACAGCCGTAGCGCAAACAGAGGAAACGCCGGAGGATTATCCGGATGGTCCGGGTCGCGACGATACATTCTACACCTGCACCGCCTGCCATGGTTTCAAGCTTGTGGCGCAGCAAGGCATGAACCGCCGCCAATGGGATGAATCGATCAACCTGATGGTCGCACGGCACGGCATGCCCGAGCCCGAGGCCAAGGATCGCGCAATCATCCTCGATTATCTCGAACGGACATTCCCGCAGCGGACGACGCCGAGCGGCGGCGCCGGCGGCTTCCGCAATCCGTTCATGAAATAGTGTGAGCTGATAAGGGAGGCATTGACCCGGAGGTGGACGAACGGCGGCGGGGGGCGCCTGTACTGGAATCGAACCGCTCCTCCGATGGGGAGCCGTTCGCCTCCGGCGCATAAGTGGAGCGCGGTACCGCACGGCGCGCCGTGCCTACGAAACAGACAACACAAATTTCAAAATCGCACGCAGGCGATGCCATAAATTTCACGTCGCTGCGCTGCAAAATGTTTTGTAATCATGCGACGTTACGCGATCCTTCCACGCCGATCGGAGTTGGAGTAGAGAGATTCAATCAGTTCTCTCATCCGGACATCCCATGTCATCTGGAAAACCTTCGGCAGCCGTGACCAAGAGTGCATCGGCCGGTGTCGCAAAACTGGAATTCACCAAGGAGCAGGAGTTTACTGCGCTGCGTGATATGCTCCTGATCCGCCGCTTCGAGGAAAAGGCAGGGCAGCTTTACGGCATGGGCGCAATCGGCGGCTTTTGCCATCTGTACATCGGGCAGGAAGCGGTCGTAACCGGCATCCAGATGGTGTTGAAGCCGGGCGACCAGATCATCACCGGCTATCGCGATCACGGACACATGCTGGCGACCGGCATGGATCCCAAGGGCGTGATGGCGGAATTGACCGGCCGTCGTCATGGCTATTCCAAGGGCAAAGGCGGCTCCATGCACATGTTCAGCAAGGAGAAGAATTTCTACGGCGGCCACGGCATCGTTGGCGCGCAGGTGCCGCTCGGCACCGGATTGGCCTTCGCCAACCGCTACCGCAGCAACGGCAATATCAGCGTCGCGTATTTCGGCGATGGCGCGGCCAACCAGGGCCAGGTCTATGAGAGCTTCAACATGGCCGAACTGTGGAAGCTGCCGATCATCTACGTCATCGAAAACAATCGCTACGCGATGGGTACCTCGGTGACGCGGTCGTCCGCGCAGACTGATTTCTCGAAGCGCGGTATCGCCTTTAATATCCCGGGCGAGCAGGTCGACGGAATGGATGTGCGCGCGGTGAAGGCAGCGGCCGAGCGTGCCGCAGCGTGGTGCCGCGAAGGCAAGGGGCCCTACATCCTTGAAATGCAGACCTACCGCTATCGCGGCCACTCGATGTCAGACCCCGCGAAATACCGGACTCGCGAGGAAGTCGAGAAGGTCCGTCACGATCAGGACCCGATCGAGCAGGTGCGCAAACGCTTGCTTGATGCCAAGGCCGACGAGGCGGAGTTGAAGAAGATCGATGCTGAAGTGCGTGAGATCGTCAACGAAGCCGCCGATTTCGCCCAGCATGATCCGGAGCCGGATGCATCCGAACTCTACACCGACATTTACCGTTAAGCGCGAGCAACAGACCATGCCGATACAAGTATTGATGCCCGCGCTCTCGCCCACGATGGAGAAGGGCAACCTTGCCAAGTGGCTGAAGAAGGAAGGCGACACTATCAAGTCCGGCGATGTGATCGCCGAGATCGAAACCGACAAGGCGACAATGGAGGTCGAGGCGACCGACGAAGGCACGCTCGGCAAGATTCTGGTGCCGGAAGGCACCGCCGATGTCGCGGTCAACACGCCGATCGCCACCATTCTGGCTGATGGCGAAAGCGCGGCCGATCTCGGCAAGGCGCCTGCCGTGCCGGCACCCGCACCAAAAGCGGACGCAGCACCGAGCCCGGCCGCCGCGCCTGCGCCGGCCGCGCCGAAATCTGATGCCGCCCCCGCCGCACCGGCGAGTCACGCCGCGCCCGATCCCGACATTCCGCCGGGCACCGAAATGGTGACGATGACAGTGCGCGACGCGCTGCGCGATGCCATCGCCGAGGAAATGCGTCGCGATGACGACGTCTTCATCATGGGCGAGGAGGTCGCCGAATATCAGGGTGCCTACAAGATCACGCAGGGCATCCTGCAGGAATTCTCCGCACGGCGCGTGATCGATACGCCGATCACCGAGCACGGCTTTGCGGGCGTCGGTGTCGGTGCGGCGATGGCGGGTCTAAAGCCGATTGTCGAATTCATGACCTTCAACTTCGCCATGCAGGCGATTGACCAGATCGTCAACTCGGCCGCCAAGACCCTCTATATGTCCGGCGGCCAGATGGGGTGTTCAATCGTGTTCCGCGGCCCGAACGGCTCGGCCGCGCGGGTTGCTGCCCAGCACAGCCAGGATTACGCGGCGTGGTACTCGCAGGTTCCGGGCCTCAAGGTGATCGCGCCCTACAGCGCGGCCGACGCCAAGGGTCTTCTGAAGGCGGCGATCCGCGATCCGAACCCGGTGATCTTCCTCGAGCACGAAATTCTTTACGGCCAGAGCTTCGAAGTGCCGAAGCTCGACGATTACGTGCTGCCGATCGGCAAGGCGCGCATCGCGCGGGTGGGCCAGCATGTCACGCTGATCTCGTGGTCGCATGCGATGACATGGACGCTGAAGGCCGCCGAAGAACTCGCCAAGGAAGGCATCGACGCAGAGGTGATCGACCTGCGTACCATCCGTCCGATGGATACCGAGACCTTGATCGCGTCGGTGCAGAAAACCGGCCGCGCCGTGGTTGTGGAAGAAGGCTGGCAGCAGTCTGGCGTCGGCTCCGAGATCGCCGCGCGGTTGATGGAGCATGCGTTCGATTATCTCGATGCACCGGTCGCGCGCGTGTCGGGCAAGGACGTGCCGATGCCTTACGCCGCCAATCTCGAAAAGCTTGCATTGCCGACGGTGGAGGAAGTTGTCGCCGCCGCCAAGGCTGTTTCATATCGCTAAGGGCAGGATCCGATCATGCCGATCAACATTCTGATGCCTGCTCTGTCGCCGACGATGGAAAAGGGCAACCTCGCCAAGTGGCTCAAGAAAGAGGGCGACAAGGTTTCCTCCGGCGACGTGATCGCCGAGATCGAAACCGACAAGGCGACGATGGAAGTCGAGGCGGTGGACGAGGGCACCATCGCGAAAATTCTGGTGCCGGAAGGCACCGCCGACGTGCCGGTTAATCAGGTGATCGCCGTGCTCGCTGGCGACGGCGAGGATGTGAAGGCCGCCGCCAGCGGTGGCGGCGCATCCGCTCCACCGCCGAAGGCAGCGGAAGCGCCGAAAGCGGCTGAAGCTCCGAAGCCTGCCGCAGCGCCAGCGCCCGCTGCAAAGCCGACGGCGTCTGCGACGCCAGCGCCGGCCGCTCCGCAAGCAGCGCCAGTTCAAAACGGCGCACGCACATTTTCCTCGCCGCTGGCGCGCCGTCTGGCGAAAGAAGCGGGCATCGACCTGTCGCGCGTCAATGGCACCGGTCCGCATGGCCGCGTCGTCGCCCGCGACATCGACGAGGCGAAATCCGGCAAGGGCTTGAAACCTGCCGCCGCTGGTGGTGGTGCCGCACCGTCCTACACGCCCGGCCCGAGCGATGCGCAGATCCTGGCGCTGTTCAACAAGGACAATTACGAGGCGGTGCCGCACGACCAGATGCGCAAGGTGATCGCGCAGCGTCTGTCGGCGTCCGACCGCGACGTGCCGCAATACTACCTCACCTGCGATTGCGACATCGGCAAGCTCGTCGCCGCGCGCGAGGAGATCAACGGTCTCGCGCCGAAGGACAAGGACGGCAAGCCGGCCTACAAGCTCTCAGTCAACGATTTTGTTATCAAGGCGCTCGCGATGGCGCTGCAGCGCGTGCCCAACGCCAACGTGACCTGGACCGACGAGGCAATGCTGCATCATAAGGTGTCTGACGTCTCGGTGGCGGTGTCGATCCCGACCGGCCTAATCACGCCGATTATCCGCAGTGCGCATGAGAAGTCGGTGGCGGCGATTTCCAACGAGATGAAGGATCTCGCCGCGCGCGCCAAGGCGCGCAAGCTCAAGCCCGAGGAATACCAGGGTGCGAGCACAGCGGTGTCGAACCTTGGCATGTACGGCATGAAGCAGTTTACCGCCGTCATCAACCCGCCGCAGTCGACCATTCTCGCGGTCGGCATGAGCGAGCAGCGGCCGGTGGTGCGCGACGGCAAGATCGAGATCGCGACCATCATGACGGTGACGCTGACCTGCGATCATCGTGCGATGGACGGCGCGCTCGGCGCGCAGCTTCTCAGTGCATTCCGCCTGCTGATCGAAAACCCGGTCATGATGGTGGTGTGAGGCGCGCGCCCCGCACCCTGAAACGCTCATGAAGTTTTTCGGCACGATCATCCTCGCAGCTATCGTTTCCACGCTCTTCGGGGGCATAGTGACGGTCGCGCTGTCATCTCTGGTGGCTTGCTGGCATGGCGGATGCGCTCTCAGCGGTACGCAGCAGGTTGCGCTGATGCCGTTTTATGCGGCCCTTGGCGGCATCGTGCTCGCTGTCGCTGCGGCGCGAAAACAGTGGCGCGAAGCCATGTTCTATGCCGTGCGGTTGCTTCTGCTGATTCCGGTCGTGCTCATCATTGTCGGCTTTGCTGCGGGCGCTTCGCCGCGCGCCCATGCGAAGTTCGAATTTGGTAACGCATTGTTGCTTTCGATCCCGTTCTGGGTCGTGATCGTCTCACAATGGTGGCTGGTACGCCGCGCGCTCGTCTTGCGCGAGGCGGTGCGTTCGTAACGGGTTGTCTTGTCGCGAAGGGTGAGGTCGGCAATGTTGCGGAACGGTCGTTGGCTGTTGGCTGCCATTCTTGTGTTTTTATTCACCGCTGCGCAGGCGGAGGTGAAGCCGAAGATCGGCAAGCTCGATGACGCGCCGAGGACAGTTCTCTACATCGGCAACAGCTTCTTTTATTACAACAACAGCCTGCACAACCACGTACTGAAGCTCGCGAACGCCGCCGATCCGGCGTCGCATTACAAGGCGACGTCGGCAACTATCAGCGGCTCGGGGCTGAACTGGCACGACGTCGAATCCCTGTTCGCGACCGACGGCATGGCGTCCTATTCGTTTGCGCCGGGCAACAAGGTGGTGATGAATACGCGCAACAAGAAGTTCGATGTGGCCATCATGATGGATTGCAGCCAGTGTCCGGTGCATCCGCAACTCAAGCCGTTCTTCACAGAGGCGGCAGCGAAGGACGCAGCGATCGTGCGCAAGCATGGTGCCGATCCGGTGCTGTTTATGTCGTGGGCCTATGCTGACAAGCCGGAGATGACCGAGCAACTGGCCGAGGCCTACACCACCGCCGGCAATGACAACAACATGCTGGTGATCCCGGCCGGTCTGGCTTTTGCCCGCGCCAAGAAAGAGCAGCCCGATCTTGTCCTTAACGTTGAGGACAAGCGGCATCCGACGCTGGCGGGTACATATCTTGCGGCCTGTACGGTGCTGGCGTCGGTCTACAAGCTCTCGCCGGTCGGCAATCACTATCACGCCGGCCTCGACGACAGGACAGCAGCCTTCCTGCAGAAGATCGCATGGGGCACCGTACAGGATTATTACAGGAAGTAGGCGCCTGTTGCGCCATCGTTTATTCTTCTCAATGATGCGCCTTGTGGCGAACGGAGCGTTTTATGGCTGATACCTCATTCGACGTCGTTGTGATTGGCGCCGGCCCCGGTGGCTATGTTACTGCCATTCGTGCCGCTCAACTCGGCTTCAAGACCGCGATTGTGGAGAAGCAGCATCTCGGCGGTATCTGTCTCAACTGGGGTTGTATCCCGACCAAGGCGCTGCTCCGCTCGGCGGAAATCTATCACTACATGCAGCACGCCAAGGACTACGGCCTGTCCGCTGAGAAAGTCGGCTACGATGCCAAGGCTGTCGTGGCCCGCTCGCGCGGCGTCTCCAAGCGCCTCAATGACGGCGTCGGCTTCCTGATGAAGAAGAACAAGATCAGCGTGATCTGGGGGGAGGCGACCATCGATGCGCAGGGCAAGATCACAGTGCAGGGCAGCAGCGCTGATGCCCCGAAGGGTGTACTCGGGGCGGGCAGCTATCAGGCCAAACACATCATCGTGGCAACCGGAGCACGGCCGCGCATGCTGCCGGGGCTCGAGCCGGACAAGAAGCTGGTCTGGACCTATTTCGAAGCGATGGTGCCCGAGAAGATGCCGAAGTCGCTGCTCGTAGTCGGCTCCGGTGCGATCGGCATCGAGTTCGCCTCATTCTATCGCACAATGGGTGCGGAGGTCACGGTGGTCGAGGTGCTGCCGCAGATCCTGCCGGTCGAGGACGCGGAGATCGCAGGGCTTGCACGCAAGCAGTTTGAAAAGCAGGGCATCCGCATCCTCACCGGCGCGAAGGTCATCAAACTCGACAAGCAGGCCGACAGTGTCACCGCCACCGTTGACCTTGGCGGCGGCAAAAGCGAGCAGATTGTTGCAGACCGCGTGATCTCGGCGGTCGGTGTGGTCGGCAACATCGAGAACCTCGGCCTCGAGAAGCTCGGTGTGAAGACCGACCGCGGCTGCATTGTGATCGATGGCTATGGCAAGACCAACGTGCCGGGCATCTATGCCATCGGTGACGTCGCCGGTCCGCCGATGCTGGCACATAAGGCCGAGCATGAGGGCGTGGTCTGCATTGAGGCGATCAAGGGCCTGCATCCGCATCCGATGAACAAGCTTCTGATCCCCGGCTGCACCTATTGCCATCCACAGGTGGCCTCCGTCGGTCTGACCGAGGCCAAGGCAAAGGAGGCGGGCAGGGATATCCGCGTCGGCCGCTTCCCGTTTGCTGGTAACGGCAAGGCGATTGCGCTCGGTGAAGATCAGGGGCTGATCAAAGTGGTTTTCGACAAGAAGACCGGCCAGTTGCTCGGCGCGCACATGGTGGGTGCGGAAGTCACGGAGTTGATACAGGGTTATGTGGTGGGGATGAATCTGGAGACTACCGAGGAAGAACTGATGCACACTATCTTCCCGCATCCGACGCTGTCGGAGATGATGAAGGAAGCAGTCCTCGACGCCTATGGCCGCACGCTGAACATGTAAAATCGGAGTGATCCCTTCCGGCGGAGGAGCGGGACGTTTGCGCAGACGCCATGCCAAAATGCTCTCGGTCGGGGCCGCAGCGATTTGGTCCGGCCTTCTTGGCCGGACTGGCTTTGCAGCCGAGCATTGCCGGGAACCGGTGGCAGCGACCCGGCAAATCCCGGTGTTTTCGCCGCCCGTGAGCATGGCCGTCACCGGCGCCGGGCGGCTCCAATTCTATTCGGCTCCCGACGCCCATTGCCCGATAAGGGGCGTTTTCGTTGTCCCCGAGGATGCTCTGGTTGCTTACGCCCAGTCCGCCGATGGCTGATCGTCCGTGATGTACCTGAATCCGAAAACCGGCGAGAGCGTCTCCGGCTGGGTCAGGTCGGCCCGACTGAAGATGATCGGCACGGTTGGTCCGCGGCAATAGCAGCGCGGTCGAGCCTAAAGGCGCGCCGCACCGCAGCGAGATGGTGGTTTGCGGCGCAGCGAATGTTGCGGAGTCGCCACAGTTTTTGAACATTTAACCCTTGTCGTAGGAAGCTCTTGCGCACGCCGCGATTTGGCCACACGCCTCCATGAAATCTTATTCATGTAGCGTGGATGTTGCGATCCGCCGCGTGAGAATGCGAAAGCCCGCTGTTTTAGGGATTTTCAGCAAAAGGGCTGCCGCGGCGAAGGTTTTTTTTAAGATGGATGCGAAGACCAACATCAAGTCGAGACTGCCGAGCCGCCATGTGACGGAAGGCCCGACCCGTGCTCCACATCGCTCCTACCTCTATGCTATGGGCCTCACCACCGAACAGATTCATCAGCCGTTCGTGGGCGTGGCGACCTGCTGGAACGAGGCTGCACCCTGCAACATTTCGTTGATGCGCCAAGCCCAAGCCGTAAAAAAGGGCGTTGCCACCGCTCGTGGTACCCCGCGCGAATTCTGCACCATCACCGTCACCGATGGCATCGCCATGGGACACGAGGGCATGCGGTCCTCGCTGCCATCGCGCGAGGTGATTGCCGATTCCGTTGAACTGACCATCCGCGGCCATTCCTACGACGCGTTGATCGGGCTCGCGGGCTGCGACAAGTCGTTGCCCGGCATGATGATGGCGATGTGCCGCCTCAACGTACCCTCGATCTTCATCTATGGCGGGTCGATCCTGCCCGGCAATTTCCGGGGCCAGCAGGTCACCGTGCAGGACATGTTCGAGGCGGTCGGCAAGCACTCAGTTGGTGAGATGTCGGACGCCGACCTCGACGAGATCGAGCGCGTGGCGTGTCCCTCAGCGGGCGCCTGCGGTGCACAATTCACGGCCAACACCATGGCGACCGTCTCCGAGGCGATTGGCCTCGCGCTGCCGTATTCGGCGGGAGCACCGGCGCCTTATGAGATTCGCGATGCATTCTGCGAGGCAGCTGGCGAGAAGATCATGGAGTTGATCGCCAAAAACATCAGGCCGCGCGAAATCGTCACCCGCAAGGCGCTGGAGAATGCCGCTGCTGTGGTGGCAGCTTCCGGCGGCTCGACCAACGCCGCGCTGCATCTACCCGCTATCGCCCACGAGTGCGGCATCGAGTTTGACCTGTTCGACGTCGCAGAAATCTTCAAAAAGACACCATATGTCGCGGATTTGAAGCCCGGCGGCCGTTATGTGGCCAAAGACATGTTTGAAGCTGGTGGCATCCCGCTGCTGATGAAAACGCTCCTGGATCATGGCTTCTTGCACGGCGACTGCTTGACCGTTACCGGCCGGACGATTGCCGAGAATCTGGCCAGCGTGAAATGGAATCCGCATCAGGATGTCGTGCGCCCCGCCGACAAGCCGATCACGGTGACCGGTGGTGTCGTAGGCATGAAGGGCAACCTTGCTCCCGATGGCGCGATTGTGAAAGTGGCTGGAATGTCCGTCCTGAAGTTCACCGGCCCAGCGCGCGTCTTCGATTGTGAGGAGGACGCGTTCGAGGCGGTGGACAAACGAAGTTATAAAGAAGGCGATGTTCTTGTCATCCGTTACGAGGGTCCCAAGGGAGGGCCCGGCATGCGCGAAATGCTGGCCACCACCGCGGCACTTTACGGGCAGGGGATGGGCACCAAGGTCGCCCTTATCACGGATGGTCGCTTCTCCGGCGCTACACGCGGCTTCTGCGTCGGCCATGTCGGCCCTGAGGCTGCGGTCGGGGGGCCGATCGGCCTTATCCAAAATGGGGATATTATCGAACTTGATGCCGAGGCCGGAACACTCAATGTAAAGCTGAGCGATGCCGAGCTCGCCGAGCGGCGCAAGGCTTGGAAACCGCGCGAAACCGGTACGGGTTCCGGGGCGCTGTGGAAGTATGCCCAGCAGGTTGGACCTGCGATCAAGGGCGCGGTGACCCACCCAGGACGGGCGGGTGAAAAGAGTTGTTATGCGGATATTTAAGGGTTCCGTGATTGTTGCGTGTGCGACCGCCGCCGTTTTTGCGATGACGCGGACCTACGCCTTCGATGGGACAGTCGATCCCGACAGCGCGTCTGCACCCCTCGGGGCGGTGACCACATCCTCCGGCGTCGCCGTGGTGAAGAAGACGCTGCCTCAGAACAGCAGCGCGCTGACTGCTCTGCAATATGCCGCCGAGGACGGGCACGCCGCCGCCCAGTGGAAGCTCGGCAAGATGTTCGCCGATGGCGTCGGCGTAGAGCGCGACGATCTGCGTGCCTTCGATTATTTCAGCCGCATCGCCAATCAGCACGCCGAAGATAACCCTGCTGCGCCGCAGGCCAGTATTGTAGCCAATGCGTTCGTGGCGCTAGGCCGTTATTACGCCGCGGGCATTGCCAATTCCCGCATTAAGCGCGACCCGGAACGGGCACGGGAGATGTTTTCCTATGCCGCGTCCTATTTTGGCAGCGCCGAGGCACAATACAGCCTGGCGCGGATGTATCTCGACGGCAAAGGCATCCAACGCGACGTAAAGTACGGCGTGCGCTGGCTCGGTCTTGCCGCGCACAAGGGCCAGCATGAAGCACAGGCGCTGCTCGGCCAGATGCTGTTCAACGGCGACCATCTGCAGCGACAGGCTGCACGCGGCCTCATGTGGCTGACACTCGCACAGGAGAGTGCCGCGCCGGACGAGAAGTGGATTCACCAGAGCTACAATGAGGCGATTTCTAAAGCCTCGGAGGATGACCGGGCCATGGCTCTGCAAATGCTGCAGCGCTGGGTGCAGGGTCGGCGGGACTGATCTGTCATTCGGGGTATCGCGCTCCTGCGCGGTGATCCGGAATCTCGCGCGGGCACCCTGAGATTCCGGGTTCGCTTGCTTCGCTCGCGCCCCGGAATGACCTCATCCAGTACTAAAAATCCAGATCCGCCCACACCGGCACATGATCCGAAGCTTTTTCCCAGCCGCGTACATGCTTGTCGATGCCGACCGCTTGCAAGCGATCGCTCGCAGGTGGTGACATCAGCAAATGATCGATGCGAATGCCGTTGTTCTTCTGCCAGGCGCCCCCCTGATAATCCCAAAACGTATACTGCTGTGGCGCATCTGAGGTTGCGCGGAAAGCGTCGGTCAGACCGAGGTTGAGCAGCGTCTGAAACTTGTCGCGAGTTTGCGGCAGGAACAGCGCATCTTCAAGCCATGCCTGCGGATTGTAGACATCAACCGGCGTCGGGATGACGTTGAAGTCGCCGGCCAGCACGAATAGTTCTTCTGACTTCAGTCGCTCGCGCGCGTAGTCGATCAGTCGGTCCATCCATCGCAGCTTGTACGGATATTTTTCGGTGTTTATCGGATTGCCGTTCGGCAGATACAGGCAGGCGAGGCGGAAGGTGCCGTTCTTGTGAGAGACCACGCCTTCGAGAAAACGCGCGTGGAGGTCCTCGGGATCTCCCGCGAGTTGCGGCTTGGTTTCCTCGAAGCGATATTTGGAAAGCAGGGCGACGCCGTTGAAGGTCTTCTGTCCGTGCGTCACGACATTGTAGCCGAGCGCCTCGATCGGCTCGCGTGGAAACGCATCGTCGAGGCATTTGATTTCCTGAAGGCAGACGAGATCAGGCTCGCGCTTCTTCAGCCATGTCAGCAGGTGGTCGAGGCGCTGGCGCACCGAATTGACATTCCATGTCGCAATGCGCATGGGCGGTGTCAGATCGAGAAGCTGGTGCCGCAGCCGCAGGAGGCGGTGGCGTTCGGATTGTGGACGCGGAACGACGCGCCGATCAGGTCATCTACGAAGTCGAGTTCGGAGTCCGCGAGGAATGGAGCCGAAGAAGGATCAACCAGCACCACGGCACTATCACGCACGATCACGAGGTCGTCCTCGGCCTGAGTCTTGTCGATGTCGAACTTATACTGGAAGCCGGAGCAGCCGCCGCCCTCGACGCTGATGCGCAGCTTGGCGCCGTCCCCTTCACCCTTGAGGATTTCGCCGATCCGCCGCGCTGCCCGCTCGGAGATTGTCACATTTGCGGTCATATCCGCCCTCCCTCAGAATCCCGAAGTTTGAATCTGTTCCTGTCCATAGTTAAGTACTCACCACGCCAGAATCAAACGCCAAAGGAGCGTCACCAATGTCCGTGGGACGGGCGGCGCCTGCCGCGCCTTACCGCTGTGACCCGGATCTGAGCCGCGGCCGCCGCTTCGACGAGCCGCCGAGCCGCCACCGCAGCGTCTTTCGCCGTGATTGCGACCGGGTGATCCACTCCACCGCGTTCCGCCGCCTCAAGCACAAGACTCAGGTCTTCATCTTCCACGAGGGCGACCACTATCGCACCCGGCTAACCCATAGTCTGGAGGTGGCGCAGATTGCCCGCGCGCTGGCGCGCCAACTGGGACTGGATGAGGACCTTACCGAAACCCTCGCGTTGGCTCATGATCTCGGCCATCCGCCGTTCGGCCATGCGGGTGAACGAGCGCTCGACGCCTGCCTGAAGGACCATGGCGGGTTCGATCATAACGCCCAGTCGCTGCGCATCGTCACCTCGCTGGAGCGCCGTTATCCAGCGTTCGATGGTTTGAACCTGACCTGGGAATCGCTCGAGGGCATCGTCAAGCACAACGGTCCGCTGATCGGCCGCGACGGCAACCCGCTCGGACCTTATGCGGCCCGCGGCCTGCCGGTGGGGATTACGAGCTATAACGCCGCGCACGATCTTGAACTGGCGTCCTATGCCTCGCTGGAAGCACAGGCCGCGGCGATCTCCGACGACATTGCCTATAACGCCCACGACATCGACGACGGCCTGCGCGCGGGCTTGTTCACGCTCGGCAATCTCAACGTCATTCCGCTGATCGCCGACATCAACGGCCGGATCATCTCGCGCTTTCCCGGCATCGACGAGGAACGCCACGGTGCGGAGCTGGTGCGAGAACTGATCTCATACTGGATCGAGTCCGCGTTCTCTGAGACCATACGGCGGGTTGCGGCGACAGCTCCGCAATCCGTGGAGGACGTACGCGATGCTGATGGCCCTCTCATCGCCTTCAATACAAAGGCGAGGGAGGCGGAGCAGGCAATCAAGGCGTTCCTATGGGAGCGGATGTACCGCCACGAGCGGGTGATGCGGGTGATGACGGAGGCTGAATCCGTCGTCGCCGATCTGTTCGATCGCTACAGCCGATACCCCGACGACCTGCCTGCCGACTGGGCCCACGGGGATTCGGGCGACGACGAGGAGGCGGCGCGACGGATCGGCAATTTCATCGCCGGAATGACTGACCGCTATGCCATCATCGAGCACCGGCGCCTCTTTGACTCGACCCTTGAATTGCGTTAGGCGCGCAGGTGAATTTAACCGATTATAGCCGCCGTTACAGGAGATTCGCGTTGTCCGTCCCGACCCAGCCAGCCCATCTTTTTGCAGACATTCTGGGCCGGGTTCATGGCGTCTGCCGCGCGCTGATAACCGAGGGCGTGTTGCCGGAGGGCATTGACCTGTCACGCATCGTGGTCGAGCCGCCCAAGGACGCGACCCATGGCGATATGGCGACCAACGCGGCCATGGTGCTCGCCAAAGAGGCCAAGACGAAGCCGCGCGATCTTGCCGACAAGATTAGCGACAGGCTGCGCACCGATCCCCTGGTGCGGGCGGCGAGCGTGGCGGGACCGGGCTTCATCAATCTCACGCTGACGAACGAAGCGTGGTTCGAGGCGCTGCACACGGTACTGCGCGCGGGCGAGAGCTATGGCCGCTCGCACATCGGTGCGGATGAGAAGATCAACGTCGAATACGTCTCCGCCAATCCGACTGGGCCGATGCATGTCGGCCATTGCCGAGGTGCGGTGTTCGGGGACGCGCTCGCCTCGCTGCTGGCATTCGCCGGCTATGGCGTGACCAAGGAATACTACATCAACGACGCCGGCGCGCAGGTCGATGTGCTCGCGCGCTCGGCGCACCTGCGCTACCGCGAAGCACTAGGCGAGACCATTGGTGAGATTCCGGAGGGACTTTATCCCGGCGATTATCTCAAGCCGGTGGGTGAGGCGCTTGCGTGCGAGTATGGCGACAAGCTTGTGAAGCAGCCGGAGGCGGAGTGGCTGCCGCTGGTGCGCGACAAATCCATCGCGATGATGATGGAGATGATCCGGGGTGATCTCGCGGCGCTGAATATCAAGCATGATGTGTTCTTCTCGGAACGCTCGCTGATAGCGGGCGGCGCCGATCAGGTCAGCGCGACCATCGCGGGCTTGCGCGTGAAGGGCGATGTCTACGAAGGCCGTCTGCCGCCACCGAAGGGCGCGCCGGTCGAGGATTACGAGGACCGCGAGCAGACGCTGTTCCGTGCCACCGCGTTCGGCGACGACGTCGATCGCCCGCTGAAGAAGTCGGATGGCTCCTACACCTATTTCGCGTCCGACATCGCTTATCACAAGAACAAGTTCGATCGTGGCTTCCGCAACATGGTCGATGTGTGGGGCGCTGATCACGGTGGCTACATCAAGCGCGTGCAGGCGGCGATCAAGGCGGTGACCGCGGGCGAGGCTGAACTCGACGTCAAGATCGTCCAACTCGTGCGGCTGTTGCGCAATGGCGAGCCGGTGAAAATGTCGAAGCGTGCCGGTGACTTCGTGACGCTACGTGAAGTGGTGGATGAAGTCGGTTCCGACGCCGTGCGCTTCATGATGCTGTTCCGCAAGAACGATGCGGTGCTCGATTTCGATCTTGCCAAGGTGCTGGAACAGTCCAGGGACAATCCGGTGTTCTATGTGCAGTACGGCCACGCGCGCGGGCATTCGGTGTTCAAGAACGCCCGCTCCACGGTTCCCAATCTGCCCGAGGATGACGGGAAGCGGCGTGTCTATCTTGGCTCGGCCGAGGTGGAACGGCTTAACGACCCGGTGGAATTGTCGCTGATCCGGCAGCTCGCTTTGTTCCCGCGTACGCTGGAAGCCGCAGCGCTGGCCCATGAGCCGCACCGCATCGCGTTTTATCTCTATGATCTTGCAAGCGAGTTTCACGCGCTCTGGACCAAGGGCCGCGATGCGCCTCATTTACGCTTCATTATAGAGAATGATGCTGGAATTACCACCGCGCGACTGGCCTTGGTTCAAGGCGTCGTCTCGGTTCTGGCATCCGGCCTCGCCGTCCTCGGCGTCCATGCTCCGAACGAGATGCGATAAAGGTGACTGTCCGTCCACACGGGGATGACGTGGCGGCAGCCAGGAACGGCAAACTGGATTATGTTGCGTGAGTCTGCCGTCTCCGCAGGGGATGCGAGATCACATGTCTGATCGTTACCATGACAGGCCGTTTCCGCCCGATGATCGGGATCACGGCCATGCGCCTCATCAACAAGGCGCGGACGACCCACTGGCGGAGCTTGCCCGCCTGATCGGCCAGACCGACCCATATTCCAGCTTTGGCCGCCATGCGGCCCAGCCCGCTCCTGCTCATAAGGAGCCGGCTTACGACGATCAGCCCGATCCTCATGATGACATGGGCTACGATCCTCATCACGATGACCCGCCGCTGCCGTCCTGGATGCGTCCGCGCGATCCTGCGCCGCCGCCCGCGCCCGACGATTACAACTATCCAGCCACGACCTCCGAGCAGACCTACAATCGCCATTCGGGCTACCGGCTCGGCTATGAGGTGTCGCGGTTCGATTCTCAGCAGGAAGCGGATTCGTCTTATGCCGAGAGTGGCCAGAATCATTACGATGATGGCGGTTATCGCCAGGATGCCTATGGGCAAGCCGCTTATGGGCAGGGCGCTTACGCGCAGGATGGTTACGCTCAAGGCGGCTATGACCAGAGCCAGTATGGTCAGGGTCAGGATCGTTACGATCAGGTTCTTTACGGCGAGCAGCCCCGTCAGCGGCAGGGTGGTGCGCCTTATGCCGCCTACGATGAGGGCTATGACGAAGATGCCTATGATCAGCATTATGCGGACGAGGCAGAGCAGCCGAAGCGCCGCGGCGGCATAACGACGGTTGCGGCCGTGCTTGCACTTGCCGTGCTTGGCACCGCTGGAGCCTACGCCTATCGGTCGATCGTGGGTTCACCGCGCAGCGGAGAGCCCCCCGTTATCAAGGCCGATGCCAGCCCGAACAAGGTCATTCCCGAAAGACAGGCGAGCGAGAAACAAATCTACGATCGTGTCGGTGACAGGTCCGGCGAGCAGATGGTATCACGCGAGGAACAGCCGGTGGACGTCGATACTCGTTCCGGTGGGCCGCGCGTGGTATTCCCGCCGTTGACCCAGAACCCGTCGCCGCCGTCCGGTGCATCGGTTTCACCTGCGGCTCGTCCCACAGGGCCGGGTGTTGCTAACGGAACCCTGAGCGGAGAAGTTCCGCGCCGGATTCGTACCGTCAGCATTCGCCCGGATCATACCGATATGACCTCGCAGACGAATGCTGCCCCGCCGCCTGCGCCCGTGCCGGTTCAATCGACCCCGACAAGGGCTCCGGCGGCTGCTTCTTCCAACGCGCCGCTCGCTCTTTCGCCTCAGAGAGCTCTGCAAGCTCCGGAGACCCATTCTCGCGTTGCCTCGCTAGCGGCCCCGGTGGGGGTGCCGACGGCGTCCGGTTCCTACGTCCAGGTATCCTCGCAGCGCTCAGAAGCCGACGCGATGACCTCCTACAAGGTGCTGCAGGGCAAGTATCCGGGTATCCTCGGCTCGCGGCATTCGACCGTGCGCCGTGCGGATCTCGGCTCCAAGGGTGTCTACTATCGCGCTCTGGTGGGGCCGTTCGCCTCAACCGACGAAGCCACCCAATTCTGTCTAAATCTGCAATCGGCAGGGGGTAAGTGCATCGTCCAGAGGAATTAGCGGCTGTTTCCTTGACCCTTGAGGCGGGCGCGGGCTAATCGCCCCTGATGGCTATTCGTGCTTTCATCACTGGCGTCTCTGGCCCTGTCCTGACTGACGGGGAGCGAGCATTCTTGCGTGTGGAACAGCCGTGGGGCTTCATCCTGTTCAAGCGCAACGTTGAGAGCCCGGCGCAAGTCGCTGGGCTGGTTGCGGAGTTGCGCGCTGCCGTGGACCGGCCGGACGCGCCCGTGCTGATTGACCAGGAGGGCGGCCGGGTGCAACGGCTCGGGCCGCCGCACTGGCCGCGCTATCCGGCCGGGGCTGTGTTCGGCGCATTGTATGACCAGACCTCCGAGAAGGGCCTGCGGGCCGCATGGCTGTCGTCGCGCCTGATCGCGGCGGATCTGGCCGCACTCGGCGTCAGCATCGACTGCCTGCCGCTGGCTGATGTGCCGGTCGCGGGGGCTGATGCTGTGATCGGCGACCGGGCCTACGGCACCACGCCTGAGAAGGTCGCCGCCATCGCCCGCGCGGTCTCGGAGGGGCTGCGCGACGGTGGCGTTTTACCAGTTTTGAAGCACATCCCCGGTCATGGCCGCGCGACCGCCGACAGCCATCTGCGGCTCCCGACCGTGGATACGCCGCGCGCGGAACTGGAACGCACCGATTTTGTAGCGTTTTCGCGCCTCGCGGACCTGCCGATGGCGATGACCGCACATGTTGTGTTTAGCGCACTCGATGCCGCCCAACCGGCGACCACTTCTGCGACAATCATTGCTCAGGTGATTCGCGGCGCGATGGACTTCCAAGGCTTGCTGATGAGTGATGACGTTTCGATGAATGCTCTGAGCGGCTCGATCGCCGAACGCACCCGCGCGAGCATCAATGCGGGATGCGACGTCGCCCTTCATTGCAACGGCAGGATGGACGAGATGTGTGCGGTGGTGAGCGAGGCGCCTGTGCTCGCAGGCGAGGCGCTGCAACGTGCCGACCGCGCACTGGCCACCCGCAGGTCGCCGCAGCCGTTCGACCGCGACGCCGGCCGCGCGGAGCTTGATGAACTGATCGCACAGGCGGGGATCGCATGAGCGCCGAGATTTTATCGTTCGAGACTGGACAGCCTGCCGTTGGCGCTGAGCGCGCTCAGGACGAGCCGGCGCTGGTTGTCGATGTCGAGGGCTATGAAGGCCCGCTTGACCTTTTGCTTGCGCTGGCTCGCCAGCAGAAGGTTGACCTCGCCAAGATTTCCATTCTGGCACTGGCCAACCAGTACCTCGTTTTCATTGAGGCTGCTCGTAAGCTGCGGCTTGAGCTTGCCGCCGACTATCTGGTGATGGCCGCGTGGCTTGCGTATCTCAAATCGCGTCTACTGTTGCCCGAACCACCGACGCCGGACGGGCCAAGCGCCGAGGACATGGCGAGCGCGCTCGCTAACCGCCTGCGCCGCCTCGAGCAGATTCGTGAGGCCGCCAATCGCCTGATGACGCGCCCGCAACTTCGCCGCGATATCTTTCCGCGCGGGCTGCCGGAGCAGATTGCGCAGATCAGGCATCCGCAGTGGAATGCGACGCTTTATGATTTGCTGTCGGCCTATGCTGCGCAACGCCAGCAGCATGTGCTCGCGAGCGTGCATCTGGCGCGACGCACGGTCTGGTCGCTCGCGGAAGCGCGCGCTTCGCTGGAACGGCTTGTCGGCGTCGCCGACGATTGGAGCAGGCTCGACGAATATCTCGTGTCCTATGTGATTGATCCCTCGCAGCGCGTCACGGTGATGGCCTCGAGTTTCGCGGCGGCGCTCGAACTGGTGCGCGAAGGCATCGTCGATATTCACCAGCAGAACGCGTTCGCGCCGATCTATTTTCGTAAGCATGCGGCGGCCGGGCAGGGTGCGTTCGAACCCCAAGCCCCGGTCGAGTAAGTGGAAGAAGGAGAATCCGTCATGGCCACCAACCTGGCTACCAAACCCGTCGAGGACACTGGTCCCTCGCACGAGACGGCCGAATCCTCGCCCGAGACGGCTGTACGTCCTGAGGAGTTGCGTCTTCTCGAGGCGATGCTGTTTGCTTCCACGGAGCCGCTCGACGTGGCGGCGCTCGCCAGGCGTCTGCCGGAGGACGCAGACGTGAAGGCGCTGCTCGAACAGTTGCAGGCGGATTATGCAATGCGCGGCGTCAATCTCGTACGCGTCGCCAACAAATGGACGTTCCGCACCGCCACCGACCTGTCTTGGCTGATGACGCGCGAGAGCACCGAGACACGGCGTCTGTCGCGGGCCGCGATCGAGACGCTCGCGATCATCGCCTATCATCAGCCGGTGACGCGCGCCGAGATCGAGGAGATTCGCGGCGTCATCACCTCGAAGGGCACGCTCGACGTGCTTTTGGAGACGGGCTGGATCCGTCCGCGCGGCCGCCGCAAGACGCCTGGCCGTCCGCTGACGTTCGGCACCACCGAGGCGTTCCTGTCGCAGTTCAGCCTGGAGCAGTTGGGCGATCTGCCGGGTCTCGACGAACTGAAGGGGTCGGGTCTGCTCGACACCCGCCTCCCGACCGGCTTCAGCGTGCCGTCGCCGTCGGACGATCCGGCGCTGCGCGACGATGAGGAGCCTTTGGAATCGGGCGACGAGCTGCAACTGACGCTGGCGCCGATTCCGGACCCCGAAGAGCCCAATTCTGGGGAATCCACGGGAGCGTGATCGGGCTCGCGTGTAACGCGCGTGGGTGGCTTTGCGTAGAGTTGTCGAAGCCCTGAACACGAGTCCTGAAAATGCTTCTTTTTGTCCTGGCCTATCTCGGCGGCGTGCTGACCATTATCAGCCCCTGCATTCTCCCGGTTTTGCCATTTGTGTTTGCGCGCGCCGACCGGCCGTTCCTCAAGAGCGGCCTGCCGATGCTGGTCGGCATGGCGCTGACATTCGCGCTGGTGGCGACGCTCGCGGCTGTGGCCGGCGGATGGGCGGTTGCAGCCAATGAATATGGCCGGATTGCCGCACTGGTGCTGCTGGCCGTGTTCGGCGTCGCGCTGCTGTTCCCAGCAATTGCGGATCGCGCAACGCAGCCGCTGGTCACGCTCGGCGGGCGGCTGTCGCAATCGGCGGGAGGCTCTGGCGGCTTTCTGCCCTCGCTGCTTCTAGGTGTCGCCACCGGACTATTGTGGGCGCCCTGCGCAGGTCCCGTACTGGGATTGATACTGACCGGGGCGGCGCTGCGAGGCGCGAATGTGCAGACCACGTTCCTGCTGCTGGCCTATGCAGCTGGGGCAGCAACATCGCTTGCGTTGGCGCTTCTGATTGGTGGGCGTGTGTTCATGGCGATGAGGCGCTCGCTCGGCGCGGGGGAATGGGTGAGGCGCGGCCTTGGCGCGCTGGTGCTCGTTGCTGTCGCCGCTATCGCGCTCGGCGTCGATACCAATTATCTCACCAATGTTTCGCTGGCACAGACCGCAGCCGTTGAGCAAGCGCTGATCGACAAGTTTCGCGAACCGGATAACGCCGCGATGGCTCCCGCGGGCGAGGCAATGCAGCCGAACCCTTCGATGATGATGAAGGCGAATGCGTCAGAAGAGGGCGCCGGCGTATTGCCGGTGGAAGGCCAGCTTCCCTCGCTCGACGGTGCGGTCGAATGGCTGAACTCGCAACCGCTGACAGCAGAAGCCTTGCGTGGCAAGGTAGTGCTGGTCGATTTCTGGACTTATTCCTGCATCAACTGCCTGCGTGCCATACCTTATGTTCGCGCCTGGGCCGAGAAGTACAAGGACGGTGGTCTTGTGGTGATCGGCGTGCACACGCCGGAATTCGCTTTCGAAAAGCAGCCCGCCAATGTCAAAAAGGCGCTGGCCGATCTCAAGATCAACTATCCCGTTGCCGTCGACAACAATTACAGTATCTGGCGCGCGTTCAATAACATGTACTGGCCGGCGCATTACTTCATCGATGCGCAGGGTCGCATCCGTTATCATCATTTCGGCGAGGGCGAATACGCCAAGTCCGAAGAAGTGATCCGGCAGTTGCTGCGCGAGGCGGGAAAGAATGTTCCCGAGCAGTTGGTGGATGTGCGTGGCACCGGCGCGGAAGCTGCGCCCGACATGGCCAATATCAAATCGCCGGAGACCTATCTCGGCTACGATCGCACGGAGAACTTCATGTCGCCGGGCGGCGTGGTGCGGGACAAAAGCCACGATTACGAAGCGGGCGCGCTCAAGCTGAACGACTGGTCGCTCGCGGGAAAGTGGACCGTTGATCCGGAGAATGCCGCGCTTGATGCGGCGGGCGGGGCGATCCGTTATCGCTTCCATGCCCGCGACCTTCATCTCGTGCTCGGCCCGGGAACGGATAGCAAGCCCGTTCGTTTCAAGGTGACGATCGACGGAGCGAGTCCGGGTACAGATCACGGCGTCGATACTAACGCCAACGGCGAAGGAACTGTGACCGGACAGCGGCTCTACCAGCTTGTCCGGCAGCAAGGCGAGGTGCGTGACCGGACCTTTGAAATCCAGTTCCTGGATCCTGGCGTGCAGGCCTTCGCCTTCACCTTTGGTTGAAGGCGGGATTGTGTTTTCTGTCCTGATATTAACGATCCAAGGAATGAGGCTTGCCGGAATAGGGCCTGAATGCCGCAACGCGGCTTAAGTCCTTGTTTTTGGGCCTCCCAGCGCCTAGGTTCGAGGCCAATAGGCCGGTTCAGCCGGCAAAGCGTTCACGTGGAGGACACTATGGGCTCGATGAGCATTTGGCACTGGATCGTCGTCATCGGCGTGGTCCTTCTGTTGTTTGGTCGTGGCAAGATTTCCGATCTGATGGGCGACGTCGCGCAAGGCATCAAGGCCTTCAAGAAGGGCATGGCTGAGGACGACAAACCGGCTGAGAAGTCCGAGCCGGTGAAGACCATCGACAACACCGCCACGCCGCCGCAGCCTGCGCCGCGCCACGATGTCGGCAGCAACGCCGTCTGAGCCGAGCCGGACTTAAACATCGCGCGACAGCGAAGCGGCGCTTACGCGAAGCGGAATGATTCATGTTCGACATCGGGTGGAGTGAACTGGTCGTCATCGGCGTGGTTGCGCTGATCGCCATCGGTCCGAAAGAACTGCCCGGCGTATTGCGTATGATCGGACAGTGGGTTGGTAAAGCCCGTCGTATGGCGTCTGACTTCCAGGGTCAGTTCAACGAGGCGATGCGCGAGGCCGAAATGGCCGACATCAAGAAATCGTTCGACGACATCAGCGCCGCATCGCGCGACCTGCACCCAACGAAACTGCTGGCCTCGCTGGAAGAACATGCCCGCGAGCGCGAGCAGGAAGAACAACGCGCCGCGCCGGCGGTCTCCGATACGCCTGCTTCCGAACCTGCACCGATCGAACCGGCCGAGACGGCAGCAGCCCCTGTCGAAGGGCAGGCGCCCGCGCTGATGAAGCAGACACCAGACGCGCCTCCGACCGCGCCGGAATCCAAAGCCTCATGAGCTCTGAAGACATCGAAGCCAGCAAGGCGCCGTTGATGGAGCACCTGATCGAGCTGCGTTCGCGGCTCATCAAGGCGCTGCTCGGTTTCGCTCTCGCCTTCATCCTGTGCTTCGTGTTCGCCAAGCAGATCTACAACGTGCTGGTTTGGCCGTTCGTCTGGGTTGCGGGGCCGGAGAATTCAAAATTCATCTATACGGCGCTACTGGAGTACTTCATCACTCAACTGAAGCTCGCGCTGTTCGGTGCTGGGTTCATCTCGTTTCCGATCGTGGCAACGCAGATCTATAAATTCGTGGCGCCTGGCCTCTACAAGCACGAGCGCGGCGCATTCCTGCCATATCTGATCGCGACCCCGATCTTCTTCGTCCTTGGCGCGCTGCTGGTCTATTTCCTCGTGCTGCCGATGCTGATCCGCTTCTCGCTCGGCATGCAGCAAATGGGCGGGGCGGAGACGGCGCAGATCGCGCTGTTGCCCAAGGTCGGCGAATATCTGTCGTTGATGATGTCGCTGGTCTTTGCCTTCGGCGTCGCATTCCAGTTGCCGGTGGTGCTGACGCTGCTCGGGCGCATCGGGGTGCTGACCTCGCAGCAATTGCGAGCCAAGCGCCGGTATTTCATCGTGGTCGCCTTCATTATCGCGGCAGTGTTGACGCCGCCCGACGTCATCAGCCAGTCCTCGCTCGCGCTGCCGTTGCTGCTTCTCTACGAAGGCTCGATTATTGCCGTTTCGATGGTCGAGAAGAATGCGGCGAAGCGGAAGGCGGCTCAGACGCCGCCCGACGTGCCATCCGAGACGCCGCCTGCGCTGCCGCCTGCCGAATAAGACCCGGCCTGTCTGCTTTGCTATTATTGCGAAACCCTCTGCGATTCGGGCTTCCGCACGTCGCCGAGTTGTTCTAACCCCACCTTTTCTGAAGTGCCGCGGCCACCTCCGGCCTGCGACGGACATCCGCCATGCATGACATTCGATCCATTCGCGACAATCCCGCCGCTTTCGACACGGCCCTGAAGCGCCGGGGGCTTGGGCCGCTGTCGGCCTCGCTGCTGGCGATCGACGAGAAGCGCCGCGGCGCCATTCAGGAGGCCGAGCAGGCGCTGGCGCGCCGCAATGCGGCTTCAAAGGAGATCGGCGAGGCCAAGAAAACCAACGACGCCGCGCGCGCCGACGCGCTGATGAACGAGGTTTCGGCGCTCAAAGCGAAGCTGCCGGAGATGGAAGCGGCGGCGAAAGGGTTCGAGGACGAACTGAAAACCGCGCTGGCGCAGATTCCGAACCTACCGCTTGATGAAGTGCCGGATGGTGCCGACGAGCACGGCAACGTGCAGCATCATGTCTATGGCGCGGCGCGCAGCTACGCGTTCAAGCCGAAGGAACATGTCGCCCTCGGCGAGGGGCTCGGCTTCATGGATTTCGAGCGGGCAGCGAAGCTTTCCGGTGCGCGCTTTGTCGTGCTGAAGAAGGGCCTGGCGCGGCTCGAGCGTGCCATCGGCCAGTTCTTCCTCGACGTGCACACGGCCGAACATGGCTACACCGAAGTCAATCTGCCGCTCTTGGTGCGCGATGATGCGATGTTCGGCACCGCGCAATTGCCGAAGTTTGAAGTGGACCAATTCTCGACAATACCTGCGCCAAGCTTTCAATGCGAAAGAGTTGAGCTATTGCAGCGATTAAGGACCGAAATAAATTGGGACGAAGAGATTGAAAATGAGAATATCGATGCTTCCTTACTCGATGCGTTGGAGGGGCAGATTGATTGGGAAAGAGAGATCGAAAATGATCGTCTGTGGCTAATTCCAACGGCAGAGGTCTCACTTACCAATCTCGTTCGCGAATCCATCCTTGACGAAAAAGAACTGCCGATGCGCCTCACCGCGCTGACGCCATGCTTCCGCGCGGAAGCAGGCGCGGCGGGGCGCGATACGCGCGGCATGATCCGCCAGCATCAGTTCACCAAGGTCGAACTGGTCTCAATCACGACGCCGGAAGAATCGAAGAACGAGCACGAACGCATGCTGTCCTGCGCGGAGGAAGTGTTGAAGCGCCTTGGCCTGCATTATCGCGTGATGACGCTGTGCACCGGCGACATGGGCTTCGCGTCACAAAAGACCTACGACATCGAGGTATGGATGCCGGGACAGGGCGAGAACGGCATGTTCCGTGAGATTTCGTCCTGCTCGGTGTGCGGCGATTTCCAGGCGCGCCGCATGGACGCGCGCTATCGCGGCCCCGACAACAAGCCGCGCTTTGTCCACACGCTGAATGGCTCTGGCACGGCGGTTGGCCGCGCGCTGATCGCGGTGATGGAGACCTACCAGCAGGAAGATGGCTCGATCGCGGTACCGGACGTGCTGCAGCCATACATGGGCGGCTTGAAGGTGATTGCGAAGGACAATTAAGACGATGCGCATTCTCTGCACGAACGACGACGGCATTCACGCGCCGGGCATCAGTGTCAATGAGGAGATCGCGCGGCAATTGTCGGACGATGTCTGGATCGTGGCTCCCGAGCTTGATCAATCCGGCGTGTCGCATTCGCTGTCGCTGAACGATCCGCTGCGGTTGCGCGAGATTGACGACCGGCATTTCGCCGTACACGGCACGCCGACCGACTGCGTTATCATGGGCTCGCGGCACGTGCTGCCGGGCAAGCCGGATGTGGTGATCTCGGGTGTCAACAAGGGTCGCAATGTTGCGGAGGACGTTGTTTATTCGGGCACCATCGCGGGTGCGCTGGAAGGCACCATTCTCGGTCTGCCGTCATTCGCTCTGTCGCAGGAATTCGGCGGGCGAGAGAACCGCAACAAGCCGATGTGGGATGTTGCGCGCGCTTACGGCGCCAATATCATCCGCAAGGTGTTGAGGCTCGGGGTGCCGCACGACACCGTCATCAATATCAACTTTCCGGCCTGCCGGCCCGAGGACGTGAAGGGCATCGTGGTAGCGCGACAAGGCAAGCGCAATCAGGGGTTCTTGCGTATCGATGGACGCGAGGACGGCCGCGGCAATCCGTATTACTGGATCGGATTCCAGGCTTTCGAGAAAATCGACCCGCCGGGTGAAGGCACGGATCTGGCCGCGCTCGATGGTGATTACGTCTCGGTCACGCCGCTACGGCTCGATCGTACCGATGTCGTGTTTGCGGAAGAATTGAAGACGCTGTTCTGAAGCTACGCGGCTTCGCCGCGCAGCGTGGTGTCGATCATCTTCGCCAGCGTTTCTATCTGGAACGGCTTTTGAAGTGTGGGACGGTCACGAAACTTTTCGGGCAGCCCATGCACGCCATAGCCGGTGGCGAATACAAACGGACGGTTGCGTAATTGTACGGCTTCGGCGACCGGAGAGATCACCTTGCCGTTGACGTTGACGTCTAGAATGGCGATGTCGAAATTGGTGCACTGAACGAGACGCACGGCTTCGTCTATGTCACCAGCTTCGGCTGCGACATGATAGCCGAGTTCCTCAAGCATGTCGGAAACCATCATCCTGATCATGACTTCGTCTTCAACCAGGAATACCGATCGCCGCCGTTCGCCGCTGCCCGCCATTCGATCCCCAACTGCCGGATCGTTCCGATCCTCAGGCGGATCATAAGAGCGTTTCAGCAGTTCGTCACCTGTTCTTGTTCCATCGATTGAATGGAAAACAAGCAAAAGCCGTGACTCGCGGAGAATCCAATATAACCTGTGTCTATCGGATGGCAGATGATGGCGGCGTCAGGGCAATCGGGACGGGAGAAACTCAACTTTCAGCTATCTTTGCGGCGGCGCGGGATCAGCGATCAGACAGTGCTGCGCGCGTTGGAAGATGTGCCACGGGATCTGTTCGTCGACCCGCGCGATAAGGAATTTGCCTACGCAGACACCGCTCTCGGCATCGCCTGCGGCCAGACCATCAGCCAGCCTTACGTTGTCGCCTACATGACGGAACAATTGCGGACACATCCGCGGCATCGCGCACTCGAGATCGGTACTGGCTCCGGCTATCAGGCGGCAGTGCTATCGCACTTGTGCCGGATTGTCGTGACGGTGGAGCGTTATCGTACGTTGGTAGATGCGGCGCGGCGGCGCTTCGCGTCGCTTGGTTACGGCAATATCGAAGTCCTGTTTGGTGACGGGTATGATGTGCCGCAGACGCAAGGTACTTTCGACCGCATTCTCGTGACGGCGGCGATGGACGAAATTCCGGACTCGCTGATGGAGCGGCTAGAGCCGGGCGGTATTCTGATCGCGCCGATCGGTCCGCAGAATGGTGCGCAGCAACTCGTGCGCCTGCGCAAAACCGAGACGGGAATCGCGCGCGACGACCTGATCCCGGTGCGCTTCGTTCCCGCGCTCAGAGGACTTGCCAAAGAACTGTGAGGCGGGAACCTCGGCTTGCTACGAAAATAGTAACCATAAATTCCCGCTAGCCCTTTGTGTTCAAGGGCATGCGCGATGCTTAAAGGGTTATTTACTGCACGGCTGTTTACTCAATTTAGTGCCAGTTGCGTACCAGTGAGTAACCATGTCCCGTCTTCTCGAATTGTTAGGCGCGCGCCGCGCTCCGTCTCTTGCGGTGATGGCGCTGGTCTCCGTCAGCTTTGGCGGATGTAGCGCGGATTACGACTCGCGCTTCTCGGACAACTCCTTCCAGAACCCTTTTGCCTCGCAGCGGTCTGAAACGACCGGTTCGGTGCGTCAGAACCATTATGCCCAGCGCGAGCTGCCGCAATATTCGCGTCCGGCGACGGCCCCCGTGGTGTCGGCGCCACTGTCATATCCGGCGGCGCAAGGCACCTCGGGCGGCGGACGCGGCATGTCATCCTACGCACCGCCGGCCTCGAACCCGATCGACCATACCGGCAGCGTTATGTCGCGCCCGGCCGCGGCGTCGCAGCGCGAAGGCGGCATGCGGATCATCGTCGGCACCAGCGACACCCTCGAAGGGCTCGCGCGCCGATACAATGTTTCGACTGCCGAGATCATGCGCGCCAACGGCTATCATGGGCCGCGTGCGCTCTCACCCGGACAGTCGCTCATTATTCCAAGGCGTGCCACTCGCGCGGAAGCACCGGCTCTCTCTCATGCGCCTGCGACCCGCGCAGCCGCGATGCCGTCGAGCGTGCACGTCGCTGCCGCCGGCGATACGTTGATGAACATCTCTCGCCGCAATCACATCTCCGTCCAGGAACTGGCGCGGGCGAACAATCTCCCGGTCACGGCGCAGCTCAAGATCGGTGATCGCATTACCGTTCCGTCGCCGGCGAAGACGCTGGCCGTTGCACAACCGGCGCAGCAGGCAACTCGCACTGCCGCGGCGGCGGCCTTGCAACCGTCGCCCGCCGCGACGAAACCCGTGATGACTGCCGCCGTAGAGCCGGTGCAAAAGGCGCGGATGGCGACCGAGACGAAGGAAATCGAACAGGCTCACGCCCAGTCTTCGGTGAAGACGGCGGAGGCCACCAACGCCTTGCCGACCTTCCGCTGGCCGGTGCGTGGCCGTGTGATTGCCGGTTACGGCGCCAAGACAAATGGCAAGCAGAATGACGGCATCAATGTCGCGGTGCCGGAAGGCACGCCCGTCAAGGCGGCGGAAGATGGCGTTGTCGCGTATGCGGGCAACGAACTCAAGGGATACGGCAATCTCATCCTGGTGCGGCACGCCAACGGCTATGTCACCGCGTATGCCCATGCGAGTGAGCTGGAGGTCAAGCGCGGAGATACCATCAAGCGCGGCCAGGTGATCGCCAAATCCGGTCAGACGGGAGATGTGGGGTCTCCGCAGCTCCACTTCGAGATCCGAAAAGGATCTTCCCCCGTCGATCCGATTCAATTCCTCAACGGCGCCTGATCGGCGTCGTTTCTTTTCCACTTGATGCAAAGGTGACGCACCTCGGCGATGCGTCACCTTTTCTTCACTGCCCGCCTGTATATCGGCGGGCAGCACCGGACACACCTCGGCGACGGGGGGTGAAAGACGCTGCCTCCCGGCGGCGTTCAACGACGGTGTTGCCTATTCACCCGGTCTGGGATTTATTTCGCTCTGCTCGGAACGAGTTCCGACAGTCGTGCTTGTCGCGTCTGTTGGTTGAGGAAAATGTCATGCGTATCGTGGCTTTGCTCATTCTGGCTGTGGCCTTTGCCGCACCTGCGTCCGCTGAACCGACCTTCCTGAAACGCGAACCGCTGGTTCTTCCGCCCTATGTCTCGGTGCTTGTCGATACCAAGACGTGCGGCGCCGGGATGGTGATGCGGGTCAGGGGCGCGATCCCGGGGCGGGAACGCCAGCGCACGTGCGTACCGATGGGGCCGACCCAGGCCCGCAACGGTGACCTGCTGTAGAGGCAGGCTTTCGTCTGATTTGTTGGTCTCGGGCGCTGGACGCTCCCGGGGGCTGAGAACGTCACTCTCCGAAAATTACCTGTCCGGAAATCACTTGGTTAGCTTGACGCGGTGGCGTCCAGCCATTTCCTGCACGAACTGCCAAGCGACGCGGCCTGATCGCGAGCCGCGGGTGGTGGACCATTCCAGCGCCTCGCGCTCAAGTTCATCCGGTGGCAGCTTCACGCCGAAATGGGCGCAATAGCCCTTCACCATTTCCAGATATTCGTCCTGGCTGCATTTGTGGAAGCCGAGCCACAGGCCAAAACGGTCCGATAGCGAGACCTTCTCTTCCACAGCCTCGCCGGGATTGATCGCGGTCGAGCGCTCGTTCTCGATCATCTCGCGGGCAAGCAAATGGCGGCGATTGGAGGTGGCGTAGAGAATGACGTTCTCGGGCCGACCCTCGATGCCGCCTTCCAGTACCGCCTTGAGCGACTTGTAGGATGCATCCTGACCATCAAAGGACAGGTCGTCGCAGAACACGATGATGTTGAATTCCGACTGGCGCAGCAGCGCCATCAGCGCGGGCAGGCTCTCGATGTCCTCGCGATGGATTTCAATCAGTTTCAGCGTGCCGCGCACGCCATCCATACTGTTGACGGTCGCATGCGCGGCCTTCACCAGCGAGGACTTGCCCATGCCGCGTGCGCCCCACAACAGCGCGTTGTTGGCGGGCAGGCCGCGGGCGAAACGCTCGGTGTTCTCGATCAGGATATCGCGCATCCGGTCGACACCCTTCAGGAGGCCAAGATCGACGCGGCTGACCTTCGGCACTGGCAACAGGTGTCCGTTTGGTTGCCAGACGAAGGCTTCCGCCGCGCACAGCGATTCCGGCGTCGAAACTGCCTCGCTTGACTTCGGCAGACCGGCAGCGATCGCCTCCAGTGCCCGGGCGATCCGCTCCTCGATTCCCTCCGGTTTTGCCGTCGAACGCTTTGCCGTGGCCGATACCAACTCGCGGGTGCGAGTACCGCCCTCGGCGGGAGCAGGTTTGGGGGCGAGGCGGTTTTTGCGGGAGAGCGTCTTGCGGGTGGTTTTGGCCATGATTCTGGTCGTTTCCGTTGATTATGGCGGCACCCTAAGCGAGCCGTCCTCACCCCGGCAACCCATGGAAATGACGGGGTGGCCAGCGTTGCAATTGGGGCGCTGGCCGCTATAGTCCGCGCAAATTTACCCCTCCGAACGGTCTCAATCCGGCCTTTCCGCCGGTCAGCCCCAGCAAGGAATACTGCGTATGTTCATCACCCCTGCCTTCGCCCAGGCTGCCGGTGCCGCCGGCGACACCAACTCCATGCTGATGTCGCTGCTGCCGTTCGCCATGATCTTCGTGATCATGTACTTCCTGATCCTGCGCCCGCAGCAGCGCAAGGCGAAGGAACATTCCAACCTGGTGAAGAACATCCGCCGGGGCGACACCGTGGTGACCAATGGCGGCCTCGTCGGCAAAGTGACCAAGGTTGTCGACGACGAGCAGATCGAGATGGAAGTGTCCGACGGCGTGCGTATTCGCCAGATGCGGCAGATGATCGCCACCGTCCGCTCGAAAGGCGAACCGACTTCAGAGGCGGTCGCCAGCTAAATCTGGCGCAAGCCTCCCTGTGACCTGACGGGTTGACCGAATGCTTTATTTTACCCGATGGAAAGCCCTCGCGGTCATTGTTACGGCTCTGATCGTGTGCCTGTGCGCGGTACCAAACTTCTTCCCCGAAGCAACCGTCAAGACCTGGCCGACTTGGGCGCAGCGGCGCCTGGTGCTCGGCCTCGACTTGCAGGGCGGTTCGCATCTGCTGCTGGAAGTTGATGCCAACTCGGTCAAGAAGGACAAGCTCGATCAGGTGCGAGACGATGTGCGCCGCACGTTGCGTGAGGCCAAGCTCGGCTACACTGGCCTCAGCATCAAAGGCGATAATGTCGAGGTGCGGGTCAAAGAGGCCGATCTTCCAACTGCGCTTGCGAAATTGCGTGAATTGTCCCAGCCGCTGGGCGGCATTCTCGGCAGCAGCGGCCAGCGCACGCTGGAAGTCTCCGATGCCGGCGGCGGTCTGATCCGCCTCAACGTGCCACAGGCCGCGATTCTCGACCGGGTCCGGCAAGCCGTCGATCAATCAATTCAGATTATCGAGAAGCGCGTCAACGAACTCGGTACGGTCGAGCCCCTGATCCAGCGTCAAGGCACGGACCGCGTGTTGGTGCAGGTGCCTGGTCTGCAAGACCCGACACGGCTGAAGGAAATTCTTGGCAAGACCGCGAAGATGGACTTCCGAATGGTGGACACCACCGTGTCGCCCGAGCAGGCGTTGCAGGGCCGGGTGCCGCCGGATGACGAAGTTCTAAAGGGCACCGAGCCACCGCATGTGCCTTACGTGGTCAAGAAGCAGGTGCTGGTGTCTGGTGCGGATCTGGTCGACGCGCAGCCGACCTTCGATCAGCGTACCGGACAACCGGTTGTGTCGTTTCGCTTCAACGGTACCGGTGCGCGCAAGTTCGCTCAGGCCACCACCGAGAACGTGAAGCAGCCTTTCGCAATTGTTCTCGATAATGAAGTAATTTCTGCACCGGTCATTCAGGAACCGATCACTGGCGGCTCGGGCCAGATTTCCGGCAACTTCACGGTGCAACAGGCCAACGACCTCGCGATTCTGTTGCGCGCGGGCGCGCTGCCCGCGCCACTCACGATCATCGAGGAGCGCACCGTCGGCCCTGGCCTCGGTCAGGACTCGATCGCGGCAGGTGAGCTCGCTTCTTATGTTGGCTCGGTACTCGTCATCGTGTTCATGACGCTGACCTATCGCTTGTTCGGCCTGTTCGCCAACATCGCGGTCGCAGTCAACGTCGCGATGATCTTCGGTGTTCTGTCGCTACTGAACGCTACCTTAACGCTGCCCGGCATCGCCGGCATCGTGCTCACGGTCGGCATTGCGGTGGACTCCAACGTGCTAATCTACGAGCGCATCAGGGAAGAAGTGCGCCACGGCCGCAACGCGATCTCTGCGATTGATGCCGGCTTCTCGCGCGCGCTCGCGACCATCCTCGACTCCAACATCACCACCTTCATTGCTGCTGCTGTGCTGTTCTACATCGGCACGGGGCCGGTGCGCGGCTTCGCCGTGACGCTCGGCATCGGCATTATCACCACCGTGTTCACGGCATTCACCGTCACGCGCCTGATCGTCGCCTCCTGGGTGCGATGGAAACGGCCGCAAACAGTGCCGATTTGAGGGAACTGCCACTGTGACCATTCCTCATATCGTCATTCTCGGTCTTGCGGCCTTTATCGTCGTCCTGACGGTGCTCTGTGTCTACGGCGTCATTCCCGCTCTGCGCGTGGTGCCGGACGATACCACGCTGCATTTCATGAATTTGCGCCGCTTCAGTTTTCCGGTCTCTGCCGTGTTGTCGATCCTGGCGATCACGCTGTACTTCACCCATGGCCTGAATTTCGGCATTGATTTCAAGGGCGGCACGCTGCTCGAAATCCAGGAGAAATCTGGCCCGGCCGATATCGCCAAGCTGCGCACTGACCTCAATAAGCTCGATCTCGGCGACGTGCAGTTGCAGCAATTCGGCGGGCCGCAGAACGTCTTGATCCGTGTCGCCGAACAGCCGGGCGGCGATGCCGCTCAGCAGGCGGCTGTGCAGAAAGTGCGCGGGGCGCTTGGGGATGCGGTCGAATACCGCCGTGTCGAGGTGGTCGGTCCGCGCGTTTCGGGCGAATTGCTCGCCTACGGCACCATCGGTCTGATGCTCGCGATCGTTGGTATCCTGCTTTATCTCTGGTTCCGGTTCGAATGGCAGTTCGCATTGGGTGCGATGGTGGCTAACGTCCACGACATCGTGCTGACCATCGGTTTCATGTCGGTCACTCAGATCGACTTCGATTTGACCTCGATCGCGGCGTTGCTCACCATTCTTGGTTATTCGCTTAACGACACGGTCGTGATCTATGATCGCATTCGCGAACTGCTGCGGCGCTACAAGAAGATGCCGATGGAAGACTTGCTGAACCAGTCGGTGAATTCGACGCTGTCACGCTCGATCATCACTCACGTCACGGTGACGCTGGCATTGCTGGCACTGCTCCTGTTCGGTGGCAAGGCGATTCATTCGTTCGCGGCGACCATGATGTTCGGCGTCGTGCTGGTCGGCACCTATACGTCCATTTTCATTGCCGCACCGATCCTGATCTATCTCGGCGTCGGTACTCACCGGATGGGGATCACGGGCGAGCCTGACGAGAAGCCCGAGAAACCAGCCAAGTCGTCCAAGCCGTGAGCGTTGCCGCGCCAGCGGTTCCGCATTTTCCGCGCCCGGCGCCGATCGATGGTTATGGGCAGGGCGGATTCCGCTTTGCTGACATGTCGCATCGCGGTTCGCTGCTATGTCTGCCGGATGGCATCTGGGCGTGGCCCATTACGCAGGCCAGTGAGATCGATGAAACCGCGCTCATGCGCGTGTTCGGGAACGCGCGGGTTATTGACACGCTGATCGTGGGCACAGGCCACGCTGTCTGGCGCCCCGAATCCGGGTTGCGCGAAGCGTTGCGTGCAGTTCAAATCGTGATCGACCCAATGCAAACCGGCTCTGCCATTACCACTTACAACATCATGCTGGGCGAGGGGCGCCGCGTGGCGGCAGCGCTGGTTGCGGTATGAGCGGGGCTGATGTGAGCGGCACGGACGACGCTTCCTATTGTGCGCAGCTCGTGCGCGATCATGATTTCGAGCGTTATGCGGCAACGCTGTTTATGCCGCCACGTGCGCGCCGACCGGTATTGGCGCTTTACGCCTTCAACACCGAGTTGCGCCGGATTCGCGATCACATCAGCCAGCCACTGCCGGGTGAAATCCGCCTGCAATGGTGGCGCGACCTGGTCGATGGTGATGCGCGCGGCAGCGTTGAGGCCAATCCCGTTGCTGCCGAGTTGATGGCAGCAGTGGCCAATCATGATTTGCCGCGGAACGAACTGTCGCGGCTCGTCGATGCGCGGGTGTTCGATCTCTATGACGACCCGATGCTGTCGCTCGATATGCTGGAACGCTATTGCGACGACACAGCGGGGAGGCTGTTCAATCTGAGCGCACGAATTCTTGGTGGTACATCCGAGGCGGTCGCACATGCTGCGAACCATGCGGGTATCGCACAGGGAATTGTGAGGGCGATCGAGGGATTGCCGCGTTATGCCGCGCGCAGGCAGCTTTACCTGCCGCAGGATGTGCTGAACGAAGCAAGTGTGAGGGAGGCTGACATTTTTGCCGGACGACCCTCGTTGCAGTTGCAGGCTGCGATTAGAGTTCTTGCCGAGGTAGCACGAAGCCATCTCGATAAGGTGACCGATCTGCTCATTGCGGTGCCAGCAGATGCGAGGCAGGTGTTTCTGCCGCTTGCACTAGTGCGGCGCTCGCTCGCTCCGGCAGATATGGCTGCACAAAATCCGTTCGCACTGGTGCAGCAATCCCGCCTGCGGATGCTATGGACGATGTGGCGAGCAACAAAGTCGGAAGAGTTTCGCGGTTAATTAAAGTCATCATGCCCGACACAAGGTTGGACATCCACGCCTTGATGTTATGGCTGCGAAGGAAGACGCGGGTGGTCAGGACAAGCCCGGCCGTGGCATGAAAAATCAGACTACGTCCGCAAGCCTCAACGTATCTGTGATCCACGCATCGAGATCGCTCAGTGCACGCGCGCTCATTGCCTGCTTCTTGGCGATGGTCTTTTCATTGCCGCGCAGCCGCGTGCCGTCGGCCCTCTTCGTCGGGTTCTGGGCCAGCGGCGGAAACAGACCGAAATTGATATTTATCGGCTGGAACGAACGTGGCCCGGCATCGATCATCTCGATATGGCCGCCGGTGATGTGGTTCAGCAACGCACCGAGCGCGGTGGTCGGCGGCGGCGGCGTGATCGGGCGGTCCAGTATCTCATGCACGGCAAAGAGGCCTGCGAGAAGCCCGATGCTGGCCGATTCTACATAGCCTTCGCAGCCGGTCATCTGCCCGGCGAAGCGCAACCGAGGCTGCGCACGCAGGCGCAACTGCGTATCGAGCAGCCTCGGGGAATTGAGAAAAGTATTGCGGTGCAGGCCGCCGAGGCGCGCGAATTCTGCCTGTTCGAGGCCGGGGATCATGCGCAGCACATTCGTTTGCGCGCCGTATTTCAGTTTCGTCTGGAAACCGACGATGTTGTAGAGCGTGCCGAGCTTGTTGTCCTGGCGAAGCTGGGCAATGGCGTAAGGCTTTACGGCCGGGTTATGCGCGTTGGTGAGGCCGACCGGTTTCATCGGGCCGTGGCGCAATGTTTCAAGCCCGCGTTCAGCCATTACCTCGATTGGTAGGCAACCATCGAAATAGGGCGTGTTGCTTTCCCATTCTTTGAAGTCGGTCTTTTCACCCGCGATTAGAGCGGCGACGAAGGCCTCGTATTGCTCGCGCGACAGTGGGCAGTTGATGTAGTCCGCGCCGTTGCCGCCGGGACCGACTTTGTCGTAGCGCGATTGGAACCATGCTTTCGACATGTCGATGGAATCACGGTGCACGATGGGCGCGATGGCATCGAAAAAGGCGAGCGAATCCTCGCCGCTTAGGGCGCGAACAGCATCCGCCAGCGCGGGCGAGGTGAGGGGGCCGGTCGCGACGACCACATTGCACCATTCGGCGGGCGGCAGACCCGCAATTTCCTCGCGCCGGATCTCGATCAGCGGATGACTGGACAAGGCGGCACTAACGGCGGCGGAAAAGCCTTCGCGATCCACCGCGAGAGCACCACCGGCCGGAACCTGATGGGTGTCAGCGGAGGCCATGATGAGCGAGTTCAGTTTACGCAATTCGGCGTGGAGCAGACCAACAGCGTTGTTGGCGGCATCGTCAGAACGGAACGAATTGGAGCAGACGAGTTCGGCGAGGCTCTCGGTCCGGTGCGCCTCGGTAGTGCGGATCGGGCGCATCTCGTGCAGCACGACGCGGGACCCGCGCGCTGCGATCTGCCAAGCGGCTTCGGACCCCGCGAGGCCGCCGCCGATGATGTGAACGGGCTCGAACGTAGGAGGGATATCGGTCATGGCCCAGCACTAAGGCCAGCGGGCCGGCAGCGCAACGGCCAGAGAGGGCATGGAATTAACGGAGCAGAAACAACAAACGCCCGCTTGCGGCAGGCGTTCGTCGTGGTTGGTAGAATTGATGTCTAAACGGGCGTCTTAAGCGGCCTTGCGGTAGGCACCCGCAGCGACGCGCTCGATATCGCCACGATCAATGCCAATGTCGGCCAGCTCGCGCTCGCTGAGCTCCGAAAGCTCGCGATAAGCGCGATTGTAGTCACGGAACGCCTTGATGATGCGAACGAGAGAGAGGATCATGGTAGTCACCTTTGATTTGTCATTCAGCCCTTGAGGACTGCGTGAACAATGTAATAATCCTTTTTCCTTGGCATACCAGCCTGAATGCTGCGATGCAGCTAGGCATTTTATGCATACCTATAGCAGTAATATATGTTCAGAGTTCCATGGTCAGTTTAAATTATTATGATTCTATAAACAGAAATCCTCTGCGTGATTTTCTTAGTGGGATAGTATGCTTCATAACATATGCAATTATCGCATGAACCGGGAATGAATAAGAGAATCTAGAATCATTCTTTTAGTATGAGTCCAGATGCCATCAGGAGCAGCCATGAGATTTCACTCCTTGTTTTTGGATCGATTTTCAGAGAACAGTCAGGCGTCTTCAAGCTGTCCTAAAGGCCGCTTCTAAGGGCACTCTCAAGATCAGGGATGCTCCGTGAGCGTTGCCTGATGAATTCCCAGGTAACTCCAAGGATAATCCGATGGCTCTCTGCTTCCCTGTCCTGCGAACCAGCTTTGTGGGCGCAGCCGTATTCGGCTTGATTGCGACGCCATCCGCCGCTTGGGCGCAGGATCATTCCGGCCATCCTGCGATGACCGTAAGTCCTTCAATGACGATGAAGCCTGCAACCGCGATGAAGCCGGCCGCGGCTACAGGCGGCTCGCAGTTCAAGGTGGGCGATCTGGTTGTTACCGCACCTTGGAGCCGTGCGACGCCCAAGGGTGCAAAGATTGGGGCGGGCTATCTGACAATTCAGAATAACGGCACCACACCCGACAAGCTGATGAGCGTCGAGACAGGGATCGCGGGTAAGGCGGACATCCACGAGATGTCGATGAAGGACGGCGTGATGCACATGCGTCCGCTGGCGGGCGGCGTCACGATCGAGCCCGGCAAGAGCGTTGTTCTCAGCCCGTCCGGTTTTCATCTGATGCTGATGGATCTGAAGAAGCCGCTCGAACAGGGCCAGTCGTTCGATGCCACGCTGCACTTTGAAAAGGCGGGGCTGTTGAAGGTGAAATTCCAGATTGGCGGAATTGGCGCAGCGAGCGCGCCGCGACACTGATCTACACCCTTTTGGCCCGGCCCATCAGGGCGGGGACAGATATGGGTCTCCAAATCATCGCGTAGCCTGACGATGGGGCTTTGCGGAATGTCGTGAAGTAGTCAGGCGGCGTGTTGTGTATGGTTGCCTTTGTGGCCTCTCTTGGTGATTCTGGTTTAGAATGTCTCGCCTCGATCTGCCCGCCTGGAAGCACTGGCGCGTTGTAATCTTCGGCTGAGACTTGATGAGGGTCTTGTCGGCTTTGGCCAAGGCACCAATTGGCGTTGCTTGAAGCCGTTGGCGGCGGAAAGAACGATTCTCTCGTTGGATAGTTGTGTGGTGTACCCCGTTTTGCTGACGAGCCTCACGGGGGCGGGGCGTACGCACGTTTCTGAATAATTATTCAGCTTGATAAGCCTGCGGATCTGAGACCGGAAATTAATCGCGCGCGAATTAAGACTGCTCTCATCTTTACCAGTTACATTTGCCGACCGGTCTCTGAAGCCCTCCCTGGAAATCAAGCTTATGTCGTTAGCCGACTGCCCTGCGCGTGAGGGATCTCGTTCGTGGTCGCCTTACGCGTGTTTCTCGCGGAAGGCGGCTCTACTCGATCTGATTGAGCGGGTCTTTATCATTATCCTGTTTGCAAATTTGCATTCCGAATGGTCGAGGGTTTTCATCTTCAACTGGAAACGTTCTTGATCATTCTCTCTGAAGTCCTTCCAGTTCTTTTAATCCTTGTTCGGCTGCCGTCGCCTACATTGTCGGAAGACCGGTTGGATTGGGTTTTCGGATTAGCCGGCGCAGCGGGGCCACTACTGATCTTCGTGGATCATACGAACAATTTAATTCCCATAGGATCGCTTGGATATTTTATTACGACACTTGGCGTCAGCGCGCAGGTTGCAGCAAAAATCTGTCTTGGCCAGAACTTGGGTGCGATCGCTGCAAACCGTGGCGTTAAGGTCTCAGGTCCATATCGCATTGTGCGGCATCTGATGTATGCAGGATATATAATTACATACATCGGAATACTTCTGATGGTGACGTCACCCGTCAACGCTTTTATCTATCTTTGGGTGGCATCGATTCACACCGTTCGAATCCTCCGCGAAGAACGCGTTTTGATGTGCGATCCGGCCTATCGGGAATTTGCGGCCCAAGTGCGATACCGGCTGTTGCCTGGCATCTTTTGACGTGTAAGGGGGTGGCAGGATCAACTCAGCCACCCCCTACATTGGGTTATTTGCGGCCAACCCAGGAGATCAGGTTGACCGGAAAATCGGCCGCGTAGACCTTTTCCTTCGGCGGCGGCGGCTGCTGGTAGGTCTGCGCAGCGGGCTCCACCATCGTGCGATAAAGATGCCAAGTCGCATGGCCGAGCACCGGCACAACCACAGCAAGCCCAAGAAAGAACGGTATCGATCCGAGCACCAGCAGGGCTGCGACAATAAGTCCCCAAGTCATCATCACCTGGGGATTTTTAGCAACCGCTTTCATCGAAACTGTCATTGCTTGTCCCGCGCTGGCGTGGCGGTCGAGCATCAGAGGGAATGCGATGACGCTAATGCAAAGTGCGACGATCGCAAACAACAAGCCTACGCCGCAACCGACGAGAATCAGCGTCCACCCCTGTCGCGTGGTCAGCACCATGCCGATGAAATCAGGAATCCGCGCGGCCGGCATGTAGCCGAAGCAGGCGATATAAATGGCCTGCGCAGCAGCGACCCATGCAGCAAACAAGATCATCAGCAGTACGCCCAAAGCCAGCATCGCGCCGAGCGATGGAGATGACAGGACGTGTAGCGCGTCGGATGCCGTTGGATTTTGTCCGGCTTCGCGGCGGCGGCTGAGTTCGTAGAGACCGAGAGCGGCGAACGGACCAAGCAGCGCGAACCCCGCAGCCAGTGGGAATAACAGGGGCAGCACTGAATAACCGTGGACTAGCCGTGCAACGATCAGGCCGATAACGGGATAGATTAGTGCGAGGATGATCGCATGGGACGGCAGCGCGGTGAAATCGTCCCAGCCCTTCCGCAGACAGACAGGGAGGTCGGACATCTGAATTCGCTGAACCCTAGGCAAAGCATTATTGCCGGGATAGGCGGTGCCGGGCAGGGTGTTGCCAGAAGGAGGATAAGTGGAAGACATGACAAAGGCTCCCGTTCGATGGCGGTTGACGCGATGTTCGCAACCGTGACCCTTCAGAAGCGATCCGCGTCTGGCGAGAAAGGCTAGACCTTCCCTGATTGGATCAAACTCATGTTTCGGTGCATTTGTTCCAATCAAACTCAAACAAGGCGTGCATCCTTATACCGTCCATGAATGTTCATCGAGACCTGCATGATGGTCGAACGATAATGGGCGTATTGGCAAGCTGCAGACCTTAGGGCAGACTTTGCATCAGGTGACGCTTGCGGCGCCGACATTTTGTTTCAAATCGCAAACGAGGAGTTCAGGATGAGCATCTTTTCCAAGATCATGGGCGCTATTTTCGGCACGACCAGCGCGCAGGCGGCGGAGCCTGCTGGTGGTGCAGCCCCGGCGGCAACTCCTGCGCAGACCGTCGACGTGGCGCCGATCCTAGACGCCGCCGTGAAGGCCAAAGGGGAGAAGCTCGAATGGCGCACCTCGATCGTTGACCTGATGAAAGCGCTCGATATCGACTCCAGCCTTGCCGCGCGCAAGGAGCTTGCGAAGGAATTGAACTACACTGGCGACACCAATGATTCGGCTTCGATGAACATCTGGCTGCATAAGCAGGTGATGACGAAACTCGCTGCGAATGGTGGCAAGCTGCCCGCCGACATCAAGCATTGATCGACCTCTCACTGGTGTCCTGTAACAGACGTTTTGGCCCGTCGCGATCGCGCGGCGGGCCTTTTGCCTGAGAGCCCATGTCGGGTTTGACGGAAATGTGTAGGCGGACCGGCCGGATTGAACGCGCTTTTGAAGGTGACGGCGGTCGGGCAGTCGCGCTATGAAAATGCATTCAAACGAGGCGGGACAAACCGCTCGATGGGAAACAAAGGAAAATCAAATGACCGATATCGATCGACGTACAGTTTTGGCTGGTAGCGCGGTGGCGCTGGCCAGTACGGCGCTAGCTACACCGGCAGTGGCGCAGGGGGGCGCGAAAACGGTATTCGAGGTTGCGCAGACCACAATCCCGATCGAGGGGCAGAGCGAAATGTTTCCCGTCCGGCGCATTTATTGTATCGGCCGCAACTATGCGGCGCATGCGCTGGAGCGCGGCTCCGACCCGACGCGCGAACCGCCGTTCTTCTTCCAGAAGCCGACCGACGCGATCCAGAATGTACCGGTCGGCAAGGTCGCTGACCATCCGTATCCTTCGTTGACGAAAAACTATCACCATGAGGTTGAACTGGTGGCCGCCTTGAAATCTGGCGGCACCAACATCCCGCCGGAAAAGGCATTGGACTGCGTATTTGGCTACACGGTCGGCCTCGATATGACCCGCCGCGATCTCCAGAATGAGATGGCCGCGCTGAAGAAGCCGTGGGAGATTGGCAAGAGTTTTGACCATGCCGCTGTGCTCGGCCCTATCCATCCGGTCGCCAAGGTTGGCCACCCGGTCAAGGGCGAGATCTCGCTCGCGGTAAACGGCAAGGTCCGGCAGGATGCCGATCTCGACAAGATGATCTGGAGTGTCGCCGAGCAGATTTCGAAGCTGTCGGAAGCTTTCGAATTGAAGGCGGGTGACATCATCTATTCCGGCACGCCGGCGAATGTCGGTCCCGTGGTGAAGGGTGACGTGCTGCTCGCCAAGATTGCGGGCTTCCCCGATATGTCGATCAAGATCGTCTAGGATTATCCGACGGTTGTTCCTTGCACGCTCCGTCATTGCCGGGCTCGATGCCCGCCAATGACGGGCGTAAACGCCCTTCGCCCCGGCAATCCATCCTTCCAAGATGATGGTTGCACGTAGCAGGTCCGCTCATGACGGGTTTTGCCTGGGCGCTTACCCACGCAGGTCGTCATACTCGCGATGGCGGGTGAGAAATGCCTCGGCGTAGCTGCAGACGGGCACCACCTTGAGGCCGTCGTGCCGGATCGATTCGAGTGCGCCGCACATAACTTTTGCTGCGATTCCCCGACCGCGTAGTGCTGGCGGGGTTTCAACGTGCAGGATGAACAGCGTATCGCCTTCGCGCCGATAGGCTGCAAAGGCGATGCCGCCATCCACATCCATTTCAAAGCGCCGCAGGGTTGTGTTGTCGCGAACGGCTGGAGAATTCTGGCTCATATCCGCCTCAAGTTCATTTCAGCAGGTCGGAATAATCTGGGTGCTTGCCGATATAACTGGTGACGAACGGGCATTGCGCGACAATCCTGAGATGTCTCGCGCGGACGTCGTCAAGCGCGCCCTTCACCAGTTGCGAACCGATGCCGCGCCCACTCAGTTCCTTCGGCACTTCAGTGTGGGTAAAGGTGATGCTCCATCCGACAAGTTGTAACAGGCGACGGCGAGATGGCCATCGACGGTCAACTCATAGCGGCCCTCTGCGTGATTGTTCTGAACCGTACCCATCGTGCCGCCCCGTCCTGTCTTCTCGAATCCGGATAGTGCCGTCCTGTGACAACAAAGCTGCGCGGGCGGCCCTTGTAAAGGATCGGAGGTTTAATAGGTTTTTCTATAGACATACCTCAGCGGCCGGCCAGTCGTGATGGTTGAAGTCGGCTGGTTTAGGCCGCCGCCGTATGCCTCTTTAAACAGGAGGTTTCCATGTCTGGCGCTCGGTTCTTCGACATTCATCGCACGTGGGAGGACTGGGTCGGGATGCTGCTGGGTATCCTGATCGCCGTTTCCCCCTGGATGAGTGGGGAGGTGAACTACGGTCTCGGATCGCTATTCGACCCGGGATTGGTTTTGATCAATACCGCGGTCATAGGCGTCCTCATCATTGGCCTGTCGCAGCTTGAATACGTCGCCCTGCGGCGCTGGGAGGAAGGTTGCGAGATGGCGCTCGCTATCTGGCTGATCATGTCGCCCTACGTCTTCGGATATTCGACCGACGGGATGCTCAGATTCTGGCATGCTGCTCTTGGCGGTGCGGTGTTCCTGCTCGCTACACTGAAGCTTTGGCAGGACTGGGAACTGTCCGATCGGGAACTTGCCCGGCACGGACAATAAGCCCCAGTTCGGATGGCAGGGTTGAAGACCAGGTGTTCAGGCGATCGATTCCATCGATCGCCTGAACAAACTTGGTTTATTCTGCCGCTTCGCCGCTCGCGCATAGATGGCCAGTTCGTCCCTTCTCGAGGACAGGGGCGAGGAACTTGCCAGTGTAGCTGCGCGGTGCGCGCACGATGTCTTCTGGCGGTCCCCATGCGACGATCTCGCCGCCGCCGTCGCCGCCCTCGGGGCCGAGGTCGATCACCCAGTCCGCGGTCTTGATGACTTCGAGATTGTGCTCGATCACCACCACACTGTTGCCCTGCGCGACCAACTCGTGCAGCACCTCGAGCAGCTTGGCTACATCGTGGAAGTGCAACCCGGTGGTTGGCTCGTCGAGAATGTACAGCGTGCGGCCGGTAGCGCGTTTTGAGAGCTCCTTGGCGAGCTTGACGCGCTGCGCCTCGCCGCCGGAGAGCGTTGTCGCCTGCTGGCCGACATGGATATAGCCGAGGCCGACACGCTGCAGGGTGCGGAACGTCTCGCGGATGCGCGGCACCGCGCGGAAGAATTCCTCCGCCTCGTCCACGGTCATGTCGAGCACGTCAGCGATGGTCTTGCCCTTGAACATCACCTCGAGCGTCTCGCGATTATAGCGTTTGCCTTTGCAGGTATCGCAGGTGACGTATACGTCCGGCAGAAAGTGCATTTCGATCTTGATGAGGCCGTCGCCCTGACAGGCCTCGCAGCGGCCGCCCTTGACATTAAAGGAGAAGCGCCCTGGCTCGTAGCCGCGCGCCTTGGATTCCGGCAGGCCGGCAAACCATTCGCGGATTGGCGTGAACGCGCCGGTGTAGGTTGCGGGGTTGGAGCGCGGCGTGCGTCCGATCGGCGACTGGTCGATGTCGATGATCTTGTCGATATGCTCCAGCCCCTCGATCCGATCGTGCGGGGCAGGGGCATCGGCTGCACCGTTGAGCTTGCGTGCAATCGACTTGTAGAGCGTGTCGAGCAGCAGCGTGGACTTGCCGCCGCCGGAGACGCCGGTAACGCAGGTGAACAGTCCGAGCGGGATTTCTGCCGAGATATTCTTGAGATTGTTGCCGCGTGCGTTCACGATCTTCAGCGTGCGCCGGTGGTTCGGCGGGCGGCGCTCGGGGATCGGCACGAATTTCTCGCCGGTGAGATATTTTCCGGTCAGCGAGTTCGGGTTTTTCATGATCTCGGCAGGCGTGCCGCGCGCGACAATATAGCCGCCATTGATGCCTGCACCGGGGCCGACGTCGACGACATGATCGGCGAGACGGATGGCATCCTCGTCGTGTTCGACGACGATGACGGTGTTGCCCAGATCGCGCAGCCGTTTCAGCGTGTCGAGAAGGCGGGCGTTATCGCGCTGATGCAGGCCAATGGAGGGCTCGTCCAGCACATAGAGAACGCCGGTCAGACCCGATCCGATCTGCGAGGCGAGGCGGATGCGCTGGCTTTCGCCGCCGGACAGCGTGCCGGAGGAGCGCGACAGCGTGAGATAGTTCAGGCCCACATCGAGCAGGAACGACAGACGCTCGCGGATTTCCTTGAGGATGCGCACCGCGATCTCGTTCTGCTGCTTGTTGAGCAGGTCCGGTACGGTCTCGAACCACTCGCCGGCTTTCTTTACCGACAGTTCTGAGATTTCGCCGATATGCTTGCCGCCGATCTTGACGCATAGCGCCTCCGGCTTGAGGCGATAGCCGTGACAACCAGCGCAAGGCACGTCGGCGAAGTATTTGCCGAGCTCCTCGCGTGCCCACTCGCTTTCGGTCTCCGCGAAGCGGCGTTCGATATTGGTGATGATACCCTCGAACGCCTTCTTGGTGTCGTAGGAACGGGTGCCATCCTCGTATGAAAACTTGATGGCATCCTCACCCGAGCCGTAGAGCAGGGCGGTCTGTGTCTTCTTCGGCAGATCCTTCCATTTGGTATCAAGCGTGAATTTGTAGAACTTGCCGAGCGCCTGCAGTGTCTGGATGTAATAGGGCGAGGACGATTTCGCCCATGGCGCGATCGCACCCTTGCGCAGCGTCAGGTCCGTGTCCGGGATGATAAGTTCAGGGTCGATGTGTTGCTCGACGCCGAGGCCGCCGCATTCGGGACATGCGCCGTACGGGTTGTTGAAGGAGAACAGCCGCGGCTCGATCTCCGGCAGCGTGAAGCCGGATACCGGGCAGGCGAATTTTTCCGAGAACAGGAGACGCTCGGGACCGCTCTTGTCGTGGATTTTGGCGGTCTTTTTTTCAGGCCTCTTGCTCTCGGTATCCGAGGCGGCCGGCTTGTCGGCGAACTCGACCACCGCGAGGCCCTCGGCGAGCTTCAACGCGGTCTCGAACGATTCCGCGAGCCGCTGCGCGATGTCAGGGCGGACCACGATGCGGTCGACGACCACGTCGATGTCGTGCGGAAATTTCTTGTCGAGCGTCGGCGCCTCGGCGAGTTCGTGAAAAGCGCCGTCGATCTTGACGCGCTGGAAGCCCTTCTTGAGATTCTCCGCAAGCTCCTTGCGGTATTCGCCCTTGCGGCCGCGCACCACGGGCGCGAGCAGATAGAGCCGCGTGCCTTCCGGCAGCGCCAGCACGCGATCCACCATCTGTGAGACAGTCTGGCTTTCGATCGGCAGGCCGGTCGCCGGCGAGTAGGGAACACCGACCCGCGCCCACAACAGGCGCATGTAATCGTAGATCTCGGTGACGGTGCCGACGGTCGAACGCGGGTTCTTCGATGTGGTCTTTTGCTCGATGGAGATTGCGGGCGAGAGGCCGTCGATCTGGTCGACATCGGGCTTCTGCATCATTTCGAGGAATTGCCGCGCATAGGCCGACAGCGATTCCACGTAGCGGCGCTGGCCTTCCGCATAGATGGTGTCGAAGGCGAGGGAGGATTTGCCTGAGCCGGAGAGGCCGGTAAACACCACGAGCTTGTCACGCGGCACCTCAAGGTCGACGTTCTTCAAATTGTGCTCGCGTGCGCCGCGAATGGTGATGGCGCGAGAGGCGCTCGCTCCCTGTCCGCGTTGTTTTGCCTTGATGACTTCGTCCATGATCGGTTCCAGCAGGCCGGGCACAAGCAAGAACGCCGTGCCGGGCAAAACCGGATCGCGCGTCAGGCATAAGAGGTTGGCCGTGGCTGGAACGTAGGAAGAACGGGCGGAAATTTCCAGTATCGGCTTCGCCAGATCACCGGAATCATTTTGCCCCGATTGACCCATAAGGTTTCGCGCGAGGAACCGTCGGGCGCTACGCCTTTCAATCATCCGCTCAACAAGACGAAGGCAACAAAAAGGCCGGCTTGCGCCGGCCTTTTCGTCGGATCGGATGGACCGATCAGGAAGTCCTAGTAATGGGCAGCAACTGGGCCACCCCAGTTGAAGTGGTAGTTGATGCCAGCCTTAACAGTGTGAAGGTCGTTCTTGTAGTTGGCGGTCCAGACACCGGTGTCATAGACGTTGGTCTTGCCGAAGTCGTAGTACTGGTACTCGATCTTCGCCGACCAGGCCGGGGCGAACATGTACTCGAGGCCGCCGCCGATGGTGTAGCCGGTATCCTTGCTGTTAATCGAGTAACCAGCGTAGCTGCTGCTGAAGCCGCCATTGTCACGGAAGGCACCGCCGCCCTTCACGTAGAGCATGGTCGGGCCCCAAGTGTAGCCGAGGCGACCGGTGACCGACGCCAGCCAGTCAGATTTCTGCCTGAAGCCGTCTCCGAAAGTGTTGCTGTAGTAGCCACGCTTGTAATCGAGGCCGCCGATGTCGCCCTCGATGCCGACAACCCAGTTAGGAGCGAACTGGTAGTTGGCGCCGAACGTGCCACCGCCGAAGAAGGAGTTGCTGTCGCCTTGGCGGGTAAACCCATAGCCGAACGGGTCGTTGATGCCGTTGCTACCGTTGAATGCGCCGCCAACGAATGCACCGACATAGAAACCGGTCCAGTTGTAGACCGGAGCGACATAAGCCGGCGCCTTGGTGTAGGGGCGGGCTGCGAGGTCAGCAGCGAACACCGAGGTCGAGCTCAGAGCCGCGACGGTGGCTGCAAGAAGAAGCTTTTTCATTTTTGTTCTCTCCAAAAGCCGCGTCCAGGGACCCGTCCCAAGAGCGCAGGGTGTCCAAGTTGCGTTCGCTGGGGTTAGCGATACGCGGATGGAATGTGAATTCCGTTGCCCCAACCTATAACTCGGATTCCTCGAAAAAGCCGTGTCGCAAATATCACAGTCAGACGCGATGTTCGGAGTTCCAAAGTTCCATTTAAGCATCTGTAAACGCTAATTATTCACGCACTTTTGTTCCATCGGTTTTGATCACAAAACGGTGAGCTGCCGCGGCGCGTCAAAAGCCTTTTTGCTCCAAGAGCTTGTACGGAACAAAGCAGGTACATATAAGTGTTGACCGGATTCCTTGCGCTGCATTGTGTGGATAAGCGCGCGCTTGGCGCGCGGAAACTCCCTCACGGCGTTTCAGTGTGCTTACGAGTAGGCTTAGGTGCCGGGCTGGCGCATGAGTGACGCCACAGTGGAGATTGAAGATATGGCAGGCAGCGTCAACAAGGTCATTCTGGTGGGCAATCTCGGGGCCGATCCCGACGTCCGGCGCACCCAGGACGGGCGCCCGATCGTCAATCTGAGCATCGCAACCTCCGACACCTGGCGCGACAAAAATACTGGCGAGCGCAAGGAGAAGACCGAGTGGCATCGCGTCGTCATCTTCAATGAAGGGCTTTGCAAGGTCGCCGAGCAGTATCTGAAGAAGGGCGCCAAGGTTTACGTCGAAGGTGCGCTGCAAACGCGGAAGTGGCAGGACAAGGACGGCAAGGACAAATATTCCACCGAAGTTGTTCTGCAGGGCTTCAACTCGACGCTGACCATGCTCGACGGCCGTGGCGGCGGTGGAGGTGGTTCGTTCGCTGGTGACGACGGAGGTAGCTCCTTCGGCTCCAGCGGGCCGTCCCAGCGTCGCTCGGTTCCGGCCTCGGGTGGTCGCGATGACATGAACGACGATATTCCATTCTAGTCACATGGTCATCCAAAGGCGGCGCGTCCGCCGTCGATGACGAACTGCACGGCGAGGGCGGCAAGCAGTACGCCGAGCAGTCGTGACATCACGACATTGCCGGTAACTCCGAGCAGCCGCGCAACGCGGCCAGCGAACACAAACGCTACCGCGCAGATGGCGGCGATTACAACGATGATGCCGATGAGCGTCAGCAGAGAAGCGGGGTTCTCGCTGCTTTGTCCGGCCAGCAGCAGCGTCGCAGTGATTGCACCGGGGCCTGCGATCAGCGGAATGGCCAGCGGAAACGCGGCGATATTGCGAGCTTGTTCCTCGATAGCCTGTTCAGCCTGTCGCGCCTCACGCGTGGGGCGAATGCCGAACGCCATTTCACCGGCGATGACAAACAAGAGGATGCCGCCGGATATCCGGAAGGCAGCCAGGCCGATGCTGAGTCGCGCCAGCAGCCAGTTTCCGATCAGTGCAGTGCCAATCAGGATTGCTCCGGCGATCACCGCCGCCCGATAGCCGACCCCGCGTCTCACGGCGGCCGGCAGGCCGTGTGTGACCGACAAGAACGCTGGCGTGATTCCGATCGGATCGACCACGACGAACAGTGTCACAAGCGCATTAAGAGCGTAATCGGAAGGCATGACGACTCCGCGGGTGGGCAGACGTCGCTGCCGGATTTCACAATATCAGCCTAACGGGTGCGCGCATTTGCTGGTTCGATTTTTGGCAATCTCCGGCCAAATTCTGCGCCGCGGAACAGGCGTTGGCGAGTGCTTTCGATGAGTTATGGAAAAGACATTGGAGCGGGTGTTAAATTGCCTTGCAACCAACTGAAAGAATTAACTTATTTAAGTCGCTGTTAGCCTCGAATGATTTGGCGAAAGGTTGCGATTCAGCTTATATAGGCGGGACATTTTGCACCTCAGGATTCGCTCCCTTGACCGACCCGAAAGATCCGGCGGACGACAGCTCCGGTCCCGTCGACATCAAGCCTGTTTCGATCTCCGACGAGATGAAGCGTTCGTATCTCGATTACGCGATGAGCGTGATCGTGTCACGCGCGCTGCCCGATGCGCGCGACGGCCTGAAGCCGGTGCATCGGCGCATTCTCTACGGCATGTACGAAAACGGCTTCGAGTGGAACAAGCCGTATCGCAAGTCGGCGCGTACAGTGGGCGACGTCATCGGTAAATATCACCCGCACGGCGACCAGTCGGTTTACGACGCGTTGGTGCGCATGGCGCAGGACTTCTCCATGCGCGTGCCGCTGATCGACGGCCAGGGCAATTTCGGTTCGGTCGACGGCGATATGCCTGCGGCAATGCGCTACACCGAGTCGCGCCTGCAGAAGATCGCCCATTCGCTGCTCGACGATATCGACAAGGATACTGTCGACTTCCAGCCGAACTACGATTCCTCTGAGCGCGAGCCGAAGGTTCTGCCGGCGAAGTTTCCGAACCTTTTGGTCAACGGTGCAGGTGGCATTGCGGTCGGCATGGCGACCAACATTCCGCCGCACAATCTTGGCGAGGTGATCGACGCCTGCATCGCGCTGATCGACAATCCTGGCTTAAGCATCGACGACCTCATCAACATCGTGCCGGGACCAGATTTTCCGACCGGCGGCATCATTCTGGGCAAGCAGGGTATCCGCTCGGCCTATCACCTCGGCCGTGGCTCGATCGTGATGCGCGGCAAGGTGTCCATCGAGACTATCCGCAAGGATCGCGAGGCGATCGTCGTTTCCGAAATTCCCTATCAGGTGAACAAGGCGACGATGGTGGAGCGTATCGCCGAACTCGTTCGCGACAAGAAGATCGAGGGCATTTCCGACCTGCGCGACGAATCCGACCGCGACGGCTATCGCGTTGTCGTCGAGTTGAAGCGCGATGCGGTGCCGGACGTGGTGCTGAACCAGCTCTATAAATTCACGCCGCTGCAGACGAGCTTTGGCGCCAACATGGTGGCGCTCGATGCAGGCCGTCCGCAGGTGATGAACCTGAAGGATCTCCTGACGATTTTTGTGGCTTTCCGCGAAAGCGTCATTTCTCGGCGCACGAAATTCCTGCTCAACAAGGCGCGCGACCGCGCGCACATCTTGGTAGGCCTCGCGATTGCAGTAGCCAACATCGATGAGGTCATTCGTGTCATCCGTACCTCGCCCGACCCGGCGACCGCACGCGATACCCTGATGTCGCGCGACTGGCCGGCACGGGATGTCGAGACGATGATGAAGCTCATTGACGATCCGCGTCATCGTATTTCGGAGGATGGCACCGCGCGGCTGTCGATGGAGCAGGCCAAGGCCATTCTCGATCTGCGCCTGCAACGCCTTACCGCGCTCGGCCGCGACGAGATCTCCGACGAACTTGACAAGCTTGCGGTCGAAATTGCTGACTATCTCGATATCCTGCGTTCGCGCGCGCGTGTGCAGGACATCGTCAGCGACGAACTGACGGCCGTGAAGAATGAATTCGCCACGCCGCGCCGCACGATGATCGTCGATCAGGAAGGCGAGGTCGAGGATGAGGACCTGATCCAGCGCGAGGACATGGTCGTGACCGTCTCGCACGCAGGCTACGTCAAGCGCGTGCCGCTTTCGACCTATCGGGCGCAAAAGCGCGGCGGCAAGGGCCGCTCCGGCATGCAGACGCGCGACGAGGATTTCGTCTCGCGGCTGTTCGTTGCCTCGACGCATACGCCGGTGCTGTTTTTCTCATCGCGCGGCCAGGTCTACAAGGAAAAGGTCTGGCGGTTGCCGATGGCAGCGCCGAACGCACGCGGTAAGGCGCTCATCAACATTTTGCCAATGGAGCAGGGCGAGCGCATCACCACCATCATGCCGCTGCCGGAGGATGAATCCTCGTGGAGCGAACTCGATGTGATGTTCGCCACCACCGGCGGCAATGTCCGGCGCAACAAGCTGTCGGATTTCGTCGATGTCCGCCGTTCGGGCATCATCGCGATGAAGCTTGACGAGGGTGAGGCGATCGTCGACGTGCAGATCGCCAAGGAAAACGACGACGTGCTGCTGACCGCCGCGGGCGGCCAGTGCATCCGCTTCCCGGTTACCGATGTGCGTGTGTTCCAGGGCCGCACCTCGATGGGTGTGCGCGGCATCAATCTCGGTGTCGGCGACAAACTGATTTCGCTCACCATCCTGCGCCACATGGATGTCAACGCTGAGGAGCGCGCGGCCTATCTGCGCCGCGCTAACGCGGTGCGCCGCGGCGGTGTCGAGGACGAGATGGACACAGATAACGAAGATGCGATTGGCGCGATCGAGCTCGGCGAGCAGCGCTATGTCGAAATGTCAGCCAACGAGCAGTTCGTGCTGACCATTAGCGAGAACGGCTACGGCAAGCGGACCTCATCCTATGAGTACCGAACCACAGGTCGCGGCGGAAAGGGCATCGTTGCGATGTCGGTCAACGGCCGCAATGGCAAGCTCGTGGCGTCTTTCCCGGTCGAGGACAGCGATCAGATCATGCTGGTGACTGACAAGGGCCAGCTCATCCGCTGTCCGGTTGAAGACATCCGGATTGCAGGCCGCTCGACGCAGGGTGTCACGGTGTTCAACACTGCCGACGAAGAGCGTGTGGTGTCGGTCGAGCATCTGACCGAAGAAGGCGAGCACTCGGGCGAGGGGTAGGCCTAACGAGGCGCCACCACCCGGATATGGGTCAGCACCGGGCGAGGGGTTGCATCCCCTCGTCGCAGGCAGTCGGCGGAAATGTTTGGCCAGTCCTGCTGGGCACAATCCACGCCTGCCACGGCCAGTTTATTGCCTCGGGCGAGGGTCGCAGGCTCACTGGCCTCCACCTGCGGCGCGAAACTCGGCAGCAGGATCAGCGCAACGCCGATAAACCCGGCTATGGCCGCCACCGCGCCCAGAATTTTTGGTGGATCCGCCAATTTCGCTTCCAGCATCATGTCCTGCCTCCCGCGCCTCAGGCGCTTTCGGAAATGACGCGGCGAGGCCGGAATGGTTCTCGAGAATTCCAGGTGGAAGGCGGAAAAATATCGGTAACCGTAAAGGAACCGGCTCGCTTGCGGCCCCTCGCAGGGCAGGCTAGGAGGGGGAATGGCTCGTGTCGCGCTTTATCCGGGGTCGTTCGATCCTGTCACCAACGGCCACGCCGACGTGGTGCGCCAGGCGTGCACTCTGGTCGACCGGCTGATCGTCGCCATTGGCGTACATCCCGGCAAGGCACCCTTGTTCTCTGTCGAGGAACGCCGCGCCATGATCATCGAAGTCTTCGCGCCGTTTGCCGCCGCCTCGGGCTGCCGCATCGAATGTGTGACTTTCGATAATCTGACTGTTACGGCGGCCCAGCAGACTGGTGCCTCTATCCTGATCCGCGGGCTGCGTGACGGCACCGATCTGGACTATGAAATGCAGATCGCCGGCATGAACCAGACTCTGGTGCCGGAGGTGCAGACCATCTTTATTCCGGCATCCCCCACGGTTCGCCCGATCACCGCCACGCTTGTGCGCCAGATTGCCAGCATGGGTGGCGATGTTTCGGCTTTCGTTCCGAAAGCGGTTGCGACCCGTCTCAAGGCGAAATTCTCACAGTAGCCCGTCGCGGCTGCCGCTTCCCTATCGGCGCATCCTCGCGCGACTTGCATTCAACGCTTTTCCAACGCCAACGGAGTTTCCATGATCAGACTGCTTGCCGTTCTCGGAGCCCTGATGCTGGCCACGCCAGCCTTCGCCCAGAAATTGCCCGCGAACCTCGACAAGGCCAACGCCATTGTCATCGACACCACCAAGGGCCGTGTCGTAGTGCAACTGCGCACAGACCTGGCGCCGAACCACGCTGAGCGCATCAAGCAGCTTGCGCGCGAGGGCTACTACAACAACGTGCCGTTCCACCGCGTCATCGACGGTTTCATGGCGCAAACCGGCGACGGCAAAAACTTCAATGGCACTGGCGGTTCGAAATACCCGAACCTGAAAGCTGAATTTTCCAACGTGCCGTTCACCCGCGGCGTCGTGGGTATGGCTCGTGCAGGTGATCCGAATTCGGCAAACTCGCAGTTTTTTATCATGTTTAACGACTACCCTTCGCTGAACGGCAAATACACTGTGATCGGCAACGTCGTGTCGGGCATGGATGTCGTGGATAAACTCAAGCGCGGCGAACCGGTGCAGAACCCCGACAAGATGCTCAAGGTGCAGGTCGCCTCCGACATCAAGTAATCGCTGCCTTACACATCACGGCGCTTCACTCGTTCTAAGAAGGAAAGAAAATCATGGCAGACAACGACAACACCCTCATTCTGGAAACCACACAGGGCGATGTGACCATCGAGATGCGTCCCGATCTTGCGCCGGGCCATGTCGCGCGCATCAAGGAACTGGTGCGGGAAGGCTTTTACGACGGCATCGTTTTCCATCGCGTGATTGATGGCTTCATGGCGCAGACCGGCTGTCCGCATGGCACTGGCACTGGCGGTTCCGGCCAGAAGCTGAAAGCCGAATTCAACGCTGAGCCGCATGTGCGCGGTACGGTGTCGATGGCGCGTGCCGCCAACCCGGATTCCGGCGATAGCCAGTTCTTCATCTGCTTCGACGATGCCCGCTTCCTCGACAAGCAATACACCGTCTGGGGTAAGGTGACCTCCGGCATGGAGAATGTCGACAAGATCAAGCGCGGCGAGCCGGTGCAGAACCCCGACAAGATTATCAAGGCGCACATGGCGGCCGACGCCGCGTAACGGCGCCGCTCAGCGGCTTTTGCGTGTCTCATGCCCGGCCTTGCGCCGGGCATGATTGTTTCCGGCTCGCCCTACATAGCCGTTGCTCGGCCGGGGCTGGGAGGCCATAACGGGCCACCATGCGTACCGACCTGTTCGATTTCGATCTTCCCCCCGACAGCATTGCCTTGCGCCCGGTCGAGCCGCGCGAGAGCGCACGTCTTCTCGTCGTGCGACCCGGCGACGGCCTCGAGGATTATACAGTGCGCGATCTGCCGGATCTGCTGCGCGCTGGTGACCAGCTTGTCGTCAACGACACCAAGGTGATCGCGGCGCAACTGGCGGGCCGGCGTGTGGGTGGGGCGACCGAGCCGCGCATCGACGTGACGCTGATCAAGCGCATCGATGGCTCGCGCTGGCAGGCTTTGGTGCGGCCCGCGCGCAAGCTTTCCGAAGGTGATGTCGTGCGCTTCGGCAATGAAGGGCGAGTGTGCCTGCTCGGCAATCTTGATGCCACCGTTGAGGCCAAGGGCGAAGCCGGCGAGATTACGCTGTCGTTTGCGTTTCACGGCCCGGTGCTCGATCAGGCCATCGCCGATCTGGGCGCGCCGCCGCTGCCGCCCTATATCGCCTTGCGCCGCGCGCCCGACGAAAAGGATGTCGGCGACTATCAGACCATGTTCGCCAAACACGAAGGCGCGGTCGCTGCCCCCACGGCGGGTCTGCACTTCACACCCACGCTCGAGGCCGCATTGCTATCGCGCGGCATCGGCGTGCAGCACCTGACGCTCCATGTTGGCGCGGGTACGTTTCTGCCGGTGAAGACCGACGACACCGACGACCACAAGATGCATGCGGAGTGGGGCACCATCTCGGCGGAGACGGCGCGTGTCCTCAACGAAGCCCGCGCCAAGGGCGGGCGCATCGTTGCGGTCGGCTCGACGGCGATGCGGCTTCTGGAAAGTGCTGCGGATGAGGACGGCACTATCCAGCCGTTCACGGGCGAGACGGCAATCTTCATCACGCCGGGCTATCGCTTTCGTGCCGTCGACGTGATGATGACGAATTTTCATCTGCCGCGCTCGACGCTGTTCATGCTGGTCTCGGCCTTTTCGGGACTCGAGAGGATGCGCGCGGCCTACGCGCATGCCATCGAGACAGGCTATCGCTTCTATTCCTATGGCGATGCCTGCCTGCTGTTTGCTGATACGGGCCACGCTGCATGAGCGTGGCCAATCATTTTCAGTTGTTGGGCAGCAACGGCGAGGCGCGCACCGGCGTGCTGACGACGCCGCATGGTGAGGTGCGCACGCCCGCCTTCATGCCGGTCGGCACCGCGGGCGCGATGAAAGGCATCCACTGGCGCGACATCCGCGAGACCGGCGCCGACATCGTGCTTGGTAACACCTACCATCTGATGCTGCGCCCGACGGCGGAACGCATCGCGACGCTCGGCGGCCTGCAAAAATTCACCGGCTGGAACGGGCCGATGCTCACGGATTCCGGCGGCTTCCAGGTGATGTCGCTGTCCAAACTGCGCAAGGTCACGGAGCAGGGCGTTCGCTTCAAGTCGCACATTGACGGTGCGGTGCTGGATCTGACGCCCGAACGCGCCATCGAGGTGCAACGCCTCTTTGGCTCCGACATCGCCATGCAGCTGGACGAATGCGTGCGGCTGCCTGCGACACGCGCCGAGGTCGAGCGCGCGATGCAATTGTCGCTGCGCTGGGCCGAGCGTTCCAGGCGCGCTTTTGAAGGTGCGCCAGCGGGTTACATGCTGTTCGGCATCGTGCAGGGCGGCGATGTGGCTGAACTGCGGCGGCAAAGTGCAAAGGTGCTCGCTGAGATCGGCTTCCATGGTTATGCCATCGGCGGGCTCGCGGTTGGCGAACCGCAAGAGGTCATGCTCTCGATGATCGAGGAGTCTGCTCCGTTGCTGCCGCAGGATCGCCCGCGCTACCTGATGGGTGTCGGCACCCCCGATGATATGATCGAGGCGGTGGCGCGCGGCATCGACATGTTTGATTGCGTGCTGCCGACCCGCAACGGCCGTCACGGGCATGCGTTCACGCGGCGCGGTGTCATCAATCTGCGCAATGCGCGTCACGCCGACGATCCGCGCCCGCTGGATGAGGACAGTCCGTGGCCGCCCGCGCGCAGCTATTCGCGCGCCTATCTGCATCATCTGGTGAAGGCGGGGGAGGCGCTCGGTGCGATGCTATTGTCCGAGATCAACATCGCTTATTTCCAGATATTGATGAGCGGCATTCGTGAGGCGATTGCGGCCGGCACGTTCGCAGATTTTCGCGCTGCAACGAAAGCTGGCTGGGTGACGGGCGACCTGCCGCCGCTATAGAGGCCGCTCTGCCTCAGAAATCGCCTTGCTCCGGGGCGTCCGGGCAATCCCTCAGCGTGTGCTTGGTCACGAAACCATGGCCGCAGGTATCGCAGGTCCACAGATAGCTCACGACATTGTCGGAAAAGGCCGAGGCTTCGGCCGCGATCATCGTGTCAGCGCAAATCGCGCAGACCATGCGCTCTGCCCCGCGCGGAAAGAACGGCGCGAGCATCGGGCGGATTTCAGCAGTTGCCGTCATCATGGCCTCCCTCGGATTGGCGTCGTTAATTGGCGGTACTGGGAAAACCTACACCCGCACTTTGAAGAAGGCGCAACATAAATGCGTTTGTTTTGCGAATTCTTGTATCGCAACGCACACATCCGCGTGTTCAGGCCCTTTGCCTAACGGGGAAAAGGCAGATTTAATGGTCGCCTGTTTTGAAACTCATTTCGTCAGGAGCGCGCAATGAATTCGTTGCCGGACAAAACCGGTTCCCGGTGTCATGTTGGGCGGGGCGGCATCTACGACAGCATTGTGGATGCTGCTGGTTGTACGCCAATTGTCCGTCTCCGGCGGCTGCCGGAGCAACACGGTGTCAAGGCCACGATTTTAGCCAAACTTGAATATTTCAATCCAGCGGCTAGCGTAAAGGACCGCATCGGTGCCGCCATGGTCAAGGCCATGGAGGAGGCTGGAGCCATCAACAAGGACACGGTGCTGATCGAGCCGACATCCGGCAACACCGGCATCGCGCTCGCCTTCGTCGCGGCCTCGCGCGGTTATCGCCTCAAGCTCGTGATGCCGGATTCGATGTCGGTCGAGCGGCGCAAGATGCTCGCTTTTCTCGGTGCGGAGCTGGTACTCACCCCGGCGGCGCAAGGCATGAACGGCGCGATTGCGACCGCAGAAGAACTGGTGCGCACCACGCCCAACGCCCTGATGCCGCAGCAGTTCAAGAATCCCGCCAACCCGGCCGTGCATCGTCAGACGACCGCAGAGGAAATCTGGAACGACACCGCCGGCAACCTCGATATTTTCGTGGCTGGTGTCGGCACCGGCGGCACGATCACCGGCGTCGGACAGGTGCTGAAGCCGCGCAAGCTGACGCTGCGGATCGTCGCGGTCGAGCCTGCGGAAAGCCCGGTGCTGTCGGGCGGCAAGCATTCACCGCACAAGATTCAGGGGCTCGGCGCGGGTTTTGTGCCGGATATTCTCGACCGCTCAGTGATCGACGAGGTCGTGACCGTAGACAGCGCGACGGCGATCGAAATGTCGCGCGCTCTTGCTCGTATGGAAGGGATTGCGGGAGGAATTTCCTCTGGCGCAGCGGTCGCGGCCGCGCTTGAACTTGGCAAGCGGCCGGAAAATGCAGGTAAGACGATTCTTGCCGTGATTCCGTCTTTCGCGGAACGTTATCTCTCGACGGCGCTGTTCGACGGAATTTGACGAACGCCTTCCAGCGCTCCATTGATCATTTTTTTGGCGATCGCGGTGCCCAGACACCGCGAGAGACTTCTGAGACGAGGCTCTGAACGGGCGTTTGGCCGTGGGCATCGGCCATTGGGCTCAAATGCACGCCAAGTAGATGTTTACCGTTTCAGGCTACCATACTGTTCTGCAGACCTCTGATGTCGTCAGAGACTCGGGGTCTGCGTTGTTGTGTCTTCGTATTTTCACGACCGTCGGATGTATTGATGGGACCTGATCCAGGATGACGAATCCGCAGCCACTCCATGCGCAAGCCCTGATTGCCCCCGAGAACGAAAAGGAGCCGACTGGCTCGGAGAGGCTGGTCGATGAATTGGGCAATGGCCTCGGCAATCTTGGTGTCGAACTCGCAGATGTGCTGGGTAACCTGCACGACGTCGCCAGCCGCGTCTCGCGACAATCCGAGCAGTTTGGCCATTTGCAGGAAACCGCCGACACCATGGTTGCGGCCAATCGCAACATCGACGGCGCGGCGCGGACGGTCCAATCATTCACGGCCAATGCGGCCGCTGAGATTACACAGTCGCGCGAGGTCGTGACCAGCGCAGTCCAAAACATCACTGAACTCGTCACCGCCGTGAGCCGGATAGAGGACAGACTTGCGGCAATCAGCCAGGTTTTGTCGCAGGTTGGCAAGGTGTCGGGAACGATCGAAACTATCGCCAAGCAGACCAATCTTCTCGCGCTCAATGCCACCATCGAAGCGGCGCGAGCGGGTGATGCCGGGCGCGGGTTTGCAGTCGTCGCCAACGAGGTGAAGAGTCTTGCGGAAGCGACACGGCAGGCGACGCTGCAGATCGGCCAGACCGTGCAGAATCTCGATGGCGAGATCGGGCATTTGATTGAGGATAGCGGTGTTGCGACCCGTTTTGCCAGAGAGGCAGGCGAGGGCGCCAACCATATCCAGGGTACGATCAATCGCGTCCACGAAGGTTTCGCCACCGTGGAACGCGACATCAGCGCGATTGCGACTGCCGCCGCGACCAATATGGAGCACTGCGACGTGGTGCTTGCCGAACTGGGCGATCTCGCCAAAGGTGTCGATCTGTCGTCTAATGATCTGAAACATGCCGATGATCGCGTCGAAGGGCTGCTTGGTGCCTCCGAGACGCTCATCAAGGCCATCGCCGAAAGCGGTGTCGAGACATCAGACACGCCCTTCATTCGAGCTGCGGTCGAGACGGCAGCCAAGGTCAGCAAGGCGTTCGAGACCGCGATCGAACGTGGCGACATAACAGAGCAGCAGTTCTTCGAGCCGAACTATCGGGAGATTGAGGGCACCAACCCCACGCAATATCTGTCGAGCTATGTCGAACTAACCGATCGGATACTGCCGTCGATCCAGGATCCTGTGCAGAAGATCAACCCGCGCGTGATGTTCAGTGTGGCGTGGGCGCGCGATGGCTACCTCCCGACCCATAACCCGAATTATCGTCACCCTCAGCGTAACGATCCGGTCTGGAACGCAGCCAATTGCCGCAACCGGCGTATTTTCAAGGATCGCGCCACAGAAAAGGTGGCCAACAGCACGGCGACGTTTCTGCTGCAGACCTATCGCCGCGACATGGGCAACGGCAATTTCGTGCTGCTCAAGGATGCGTCGGCTCCAATCCGCATTTGCGGCCGCCATTGGGGGTGCTTCCGGATCGGTTTCCGCCAATCCTGATCGGGCCGTGAGCCTAGAATATTGAACTCGCTGGCAAAAAAGCCGTTGAGGGAGGCGACCGGAGCGCTGGTTTTAGGCGCGCATGGCTTGACCCATGGAAGCGGGACCCCTACACACCGCCACGAGTGAGCGCGTAGCTCAGGTGGTAGAGCACGTGACTTTTAATCATGGGGTCGAGGGTTCGAGTCCCTCCGCGCTCACCATTGATTTCTTTGAAGCTTTTTCAAAAACGGCACGCCGAATTGCGATCGGCGTCGGAGCTTCCTGCCGACATTCTCGCGCAGTTTCCAAAGACAAAAGCCGAGAGGCCTGTGGCGATTGCAGCCAACTCTGAAACTAGGTTTGATCGATGTCTTTGAAGAAGACGGTGTAGATCGCGCCGACGCAAATCAGGATGGCGCAAGCCTCGATAGTCAGAACCCACGTGAACAAGACGGGGTGGGCCTGATACGAGATCCATCCGGTCGGAGTGAGCCGGCCGCCGTACAGGACCTGCCGGTTCCGAAATGCGCTGATGAAGTTGATCAGCGCGCTGATGCTGACGACCAATCCCAGGAACGCGACGGTTAGCCGGCTTTTTTTTGAGCGTCTGGAAGTATCGTTATGGTATCTGTCAATCGGCTGATGCATGAGGCGCTACTCATTGTGAAAGTAGCAGGCTACCACAGGCTTCGAAAGCTACAAGCGGCTCGGCGGATTGTTCGTGATCCGATACAAACTTTTTCCCAAGGATTCGCCTTCTAGGCTGGGTGGAAACCACCTGCTCGTGAGGCGACCTTTTGAGGGAGTGGTTGTCTCTGTGATTTCGAGGCGAGACAGCGCCGCTTGGGCATTCGTTGCAGCGATCACTTTTTGGGGCTGTTCGCGGCGTTGCCGAGGAGATTGCCGCATTGCTTTGGAGTTTATCGCCAAAAAAAGACCAGGCGGAAGTCGCCTGGTCTCAAGGTTAGTCCCTTGGGGGGAACGAACTATGCGTTTGCGTTCTGCACCGAGAGGGGAGCCGATGCATCGAGGCCACTGGCCGCCATTTCGTTGCTGCGCTCGATGTGCGCGCGTCGCATCGGCTTGATCACGAATACTGCGAGCAGGGCCGCGATCGAGTTGCAGGCCACGGCCACCATGAACACCGACTGCCAGCCATAGTTCTTGGCGAGTATGCTGCCGAAGGGCACCAGCAATGCCGCGGTACCCTTGGCAGTGTACAGCATGCCATTGTTGGTAGTGGCATACTTTGCGCCGAAGGTGTCGCCGGCAGTTGCCGGGAACAGACTGTAGATTTCGCCGAACACGCCGAAATACACTGCGGTCGCCAGGACGAACACAATCGCCGAGTGTCCGTAGAGCGACAGCGTCAGCAGCATCAGTGCGCCGGTGCCGAAGGCGATGAACATCGTGTACTCACGGCCGATAGTGTCGGACACAAAACCGAAGATCGGGCGCCCGAAGCCATCGAAGATTCGGTCGAGCGAGATCGCCATCGTCAAGGCTGCCATCTGGAAGCCGAACAGGCTGACCGGCTCGCCGGCGATCTTGTAATCGTGTGCGATCGGTGCGATCTGCGCCGCCGCCATCAGGCCACCCGCAGCGACCAGCACGAAAGTCACGTAGAGCACCCAGAAGATCGGGCTGCGCAAGGTTTCGCTCGGCTTGAAGCCATAGACCGTCTGCGGCAGATTGACCTTCTTCTTCACAATCGGAATATCGAAGGTCGGTTTACGGATGAAGAAGCCGAGGATCAGGACGACGATGCCTTGGCCGAGGCCGAAATCGAAGAAGGCGGTCTGATAGCCGCTGGAGCCGATCATGTGGGCGATCGGCACGACGGTGAGCGCTGCGCCTGCGCCGAAGCCGGCAGCGGTTGCGCCCGCGGCCACGCCGCGATGGTCAGGGAACCACTTCAGGGCGTTGCCGACGCAGGTACCGTAAACCGATCCTGCTCCGATGCCACCCATGACGGCTGCGACATACAGCATCTCCGTCGAACTGGCATAGGAATTGACGATCCAGGCCAACGCGGCCATGCAGCCGCCGAACATGATGACGATGCGCGGGCCGAAACGATCGACGAACCAGGCCTCCACAGGTACAAGCCAAGTTTCGGTCACAACGAAGAAAGTGAAGGCGAGTTGGATCGCCGCGCGACCCCAATGATATTTCTGGTCGATGGGATCGACGAAGAGTGTCCAGCCGTATTGAAGATTGGCGATCATCGCCATGCAGCCGAGGCCCATCGCAAGCTGCACCCAACGATAGATGCCTTGCGCCTCGGCCTCTGATTGAGCTTTCACCGAGTTCGTTGTCATGTTTCCTCCTACCGTGAACTGTTGTCAGGCTCGCAGCCTCACTCACGGGAGAAAACACTGGTATATAATATTCCAATTCTCAATAGTGCGCCGCAACATTGTATCAATGGTCGTTACGACGCATTGGAATTATGAATCCAATATTATTCAATATGTTAAGTGCCAAATCAGAACCGAGTCCGGTTTGGTGGAAATCATAATAAAAAATAAAATTCAGGAAAATCACAAAAAGTCGTGATGACTGTTTGTCGCATTATATGTGTCGTATCGTCGCATATAAGTAAGGAACCTGATCAATTATCCCTCTGGTGTTAGATCCGAGTGTACGGAAGACGGGGCGCCGACCATTGGTATGGCTTCACGTCGCAACCCGATCAGTTCTGCCGCGCGAATGGCCGATTGCTTCCAGAACCCGAACTGGTTGGCACGAGAGGTCTCCAGAATTGCAATCCCTACTGCCGAGAGGAACGGCAGGCTCTCGAGGACGAGAACCGCGGCGAAGATGTAAATTTCACGAACGTCTTTTTGATTGAAGACAACGAGCACCCCCGCGCCCACTAGCAACAGCGTGCCGATTACCGCTTCCCAGAATGCCTGGAATTCTACCGACATCCGGGAGAGACCACCCTTGGAGGTGCGGGCAAATGGCAAGTGCTCGGTGATCAGGCCGTTGGCGACGGCGCGCGAGACCGTCCATTGCACCGACATCGCCGCGATCATCGCTCCGAGCAACTGGCCGAGCGTGATTTTGACGCGCAGGCGGTACAGTGCGACGAAGTGGACGAGCGAGACCACAAACGCGGCGATAATCGGCAACGTTAGGATCTTGTCGGGGATGGCGATATCGGCGAACGACACCACTGGCACCCAGATCAGATTAAGGATCGCGACCACGACCCCGAGGCTTTCTGCGCCAAGCCAGTTCAACCAGCCAAGGGCGAATTCGCGTCTCTGGCCGGGAGACAAGCGGCTTGCGCCGGGCAGGAAGCGTCGCCAATGCTTTTTGACGATCTGGAAGCCGCCATAAGCCCAGCGGTGACGCTGTTTGCGGAATGCCTCATAGGTATCGGGGAGCAGGCCGAAGCCGTAGCGCGTATTGGTATAATGCGTGCTCCAGCCATGCTCGATGATAGCGAGGCCAAGGTCTGTATCCTCGCAGATGGTGTCGCCAGCCCAGCCACCCGCCATTTCCATTGCGGCGCGGCGAATCAGGCACATCGTGCCGTGGACAATGATGGCGTCTTGTTCATTGCGCTGGACCATGCCGATGTCGAAGAATCCGGCATATTCGCCGTTCATGGCGTAATGCATCAGCGACTGGTTGCCGTCGCGATGATCCTGTGGGGCCTGCACCAGGCCTACATGCGGGTCGGCGAAGGCGGGCACGAGATCCTTCAACCAGTTTGGCGTCACCACATAGTCAGCGTCGATGATGCCGATGATCTCTGCATCAGCAGCGGTTCGCTCCATCGCGATGCGCAGCGCGCCGGCCTTGAAGCCGATCACCTTCTCCGCATTGATGAAGATGAAACGCTCGCCCAGCGTGCGGCAATGGTCCTGGATTGGTTGCCAGAAGGCCGGGTCGGGCGTGTTGTTGATGATGACCACGCATTCAAAATTCGGGTAATCGAGCCGGGCGACGGCATCGAGCGTCTGCTTGAGCATCTCCGGCGGCTCAAAATAGGCCGGGATGTGAATTGAGACTTTTGGGAATTTCCCGTCGGCGGGCATCGGCAGGGGGCGGTCGATCAGTCGTTGCGGACGACGGCCGAAGGCCACGGTGGCAATTTCCTCGATGCGCGCCATCGCAATCAGAATGAGAGGCACCAGCAGGACCATGCCGAGCGTCAGTGCAAAGGCCGAGCCGAATACGAAGTAATGCGTATTCCAGTAGGAGAATACAGTGGCCACCCATGCGCCAACGCCGCTGGCCGCGACCGTCAGGACAAAAACCTGCGGGATCGTCGGGTGAACCAGGCGAAAAATCGGTAATGACATCAGGATGCCGACAAGCACCGCGATCGTTGCGACCTTCCAGTAATCCGGGTCAACGATCACGCCGGTCCATGGGAATTTTGGTTCACGCGATGCGTTGAGAATACCCCAGTAAGGGCCGACGCCGCCTTCGAAAAACTTCCATGGCTGGTCGATGGCTTCGACGATGTTGTAGTCGAGCCCGATCGACTCGGCGCGAGTGACGAAATTGCGCAGGATCGACGCCTGTTCGAACGGGCCGGGATCGGCACTCTTCAGGTTGTAGCCTTGGCTCGGCCAGCCGAACTCCGCGACAACCACGCGTTTGCCCGGAAAACTGTCCCGCAGCAGTTTGGAGATCGTCATGGCGTAATCCACCGCAGATTCGGCGGGAATATTGTTCCAGTAAGGCAAGATGTGCGCCGCGATAAAGTCCACGGCCGAGGAGAGTTTCGGCTCGTCGCGCCATATGCTCCAGATTTCACCGGTGGTGACGGGAACGTTAACCTGACGCTTCACGCGCTGAATGTAGTCGATCAATTCGTCGACTTTCAGATCGGCGCGGTAGAGCGTTTCGTTGCCGACGACGATGCTCACGACGTTGGGGTTATGCTTGGCAAGGTCGACGGCGGCGGCGATCTCGCGCTCATTGCGATCGAGATTCTTATCCAGCCATGCGCCGACCGTGACCTTCAGTCCGAATTCGTTGGCGATCGGCGGCACCAGTTCGACACCGCCGGTGGACGAATAAAGACGGATCGCCTTGGTGATCTTGGACAGCTTGCGGAGGTCGTCCCGGATCTTCCTGGCGCTCGGGATGTTGTCGACGTCAGGATGCGCGCTTCCTTCGAATGGAGCATAGGATACGCTCGGTAACAGGCCGCTGAAGTCCGGAGCGTTTTCCCTCTTCTCGAGCAGGCCCCAAAGGGCGGCATGAGCCGCGGCTACAAAAATCAGAACGGCGATTACCGCGCGCATCGCAAACCCTTGAACCGGCATGACAAGACGCCGGATCGGTTCCAAGTCCGGTCGTGGCGAAAACAGACGTCTATACAATCACGCTTTTACATGACGCCCTTTAACATCTGGTATGGCGTCGTGGCGTTTTTATGGGGGTCTGCCGATCGCGGCGGTCCTCTACCGCGTCACAGCAGCGGGCTACTACTTGGCCGGGCCGGACGGCTTCGCAGGAGCCGCCGCTGCAGGTGGGGTCGGTGGCGTTGGCGGCGGGAAGTTGCTGTTCTGCGGTTGGGCAGACGGGTTGATCCAGCACGCTTGGATGCGGGTGTTCAGGGTATCGGGAATCTTGTTATCGATGGTTGCGCCGAAGCGGACAAGGCAGCGGAACGCAGCTTGCACATGCCCGCCGGGACAACCGAAGCGGTCGTAGAGGTCGAGGTGACGGAACGCCGTATCGAGATCGTCGCGCCACATCAGGTTGACCACGCGGCGGCCGAGCCAGACACATTCCGGATTGCCTGCGGGGCCGTTGATGGCCTTGGCCGCCTCGGCGAACTCGTCGGTGCGCTTCTGAGCTTCGCGATTGTCCTGGGCCGCGGCCGCAGCGGGAGCTTTGCTCTGATCCTGAGGCTTCTCGTTGGTCTGAGCGCTGGCGGCGCTTGCAAGGCCGAGGCTTGCAGCAAGCAATAACGCCGACATTGTTGCGCCATGAAACGGCGTAGTCTTCAGGAGTGCGAAGTGATGACCCATGCTTTCCCCGATCAGAACCCGTTCGTGTGGGCTCTTGTGCTGAAGGGAGCCTTCAAGCCGAAGGCGAGTCCCCTGTTGACCCGCAAATGAGCCCCCAATGCGGCGATTATTTCCGGCCCAGATTCCCATGAAACACAATCGCGATTTTGTCCAGCACGTCGCGGAAAACCTGCCCGGCAAGGCCGGAATACCATCAAAGTTGGTGGGCAAGGGGCAGTGGCTCTTGGCAGCGCAGGCCTGAGCGGCTAATCGACAGCTTCGGAGGGTGAACACATTTCGTTGCGAACGCCGCTAGCGCTTCTGGTCCTCTCGCTTTGCGTGATTGCCGGGACATGGATCTGGCTCGGTGAGCCGGTGCCGCGCGCGCGCGCGCCGCTCGATCCCGCACAGAAGCTGGAATGCGTGTCCTACACTCCATTTCGCGGCGCGCAGAGCCCGCTCGATCCGTCGCTGCATGTGCCGGTTCAGCAGATCGCGCAGGACCTCGCGCAGCTTGCCAAGGTAACGAACTGCATCCGCACCTATTCCGTAGATAGCGGCCTCGACCAAGTGCCGGGCGAGGCCGCGAAAGTCGGACTGAAGGTCATTCAGGGCATCTGGCTCGGCAGCAACCGTTTCAGGAATACTCTGCAGATTGACACGGCCGTGGCGCTGGCGAAGCGCTATCCCGGTACGATCGAGGCGCTGGTGGTCGGCAACGAGGTATTGCTGCGCGGCGAGATGACGGTGGCCGATCTGGTTGCGACGATTCGCTATGTTAAATCTCGCGTTGAAAACATGCCGGTCACCTATGCTGACGTGTGGGAGTTCTGGCTCCGCAACCGCGAGATCTATAATGCCGTCGATTTCGTCACCATCCACATCTTGCCATACTGGGAAGATTTTCCGGTGCGTGCAAAATATGCGGCGGGCCATGTCGATCAGATCCGCAAGCGTGTGGCGGTCGCGTTTCCCAACAAAGAAATTCTGATCGGCGAAACCGGCTGGCCAAGTGCTGGCCGTATGCGTGATGGCGCGCTTCCCTCACTTGCCAATCAGGCGTTCGTTGTGTCGCAAATTCTCGCTCTGGCGAGGGCGGAGAAATTCCGCGTCAACCTGATCGAGGCCTATGACCAGCCCTGGAAACGCCAGCTCGAGGGCACCGTCGGAGGCTATTGGGGCCTGTTCACCAACGAGACCCGGCAGCCGAAATATGTGGCGGGCCGCCCGATCACCAATCATCCGATGTGGAAGTATCAGATGGGCGGTGGGCTTGCCTTCTGTGTGCTGGTCTATCTGGTAGCATTCGCGGCATTGCGGCGCAGACCCTGGCGGCCGCGCTGGCCATCGTGGCTGTTTGTGGCGGTCAGCGCCACGGTCGGCGGCGTGCTGGCCGGCTGGGGCGTGGAAAAAGTCCAGATTGAAAGTTTCGGGATCGGCGGCTGGGTCGCCAACAGTGCCCTGCTTGGCGCAGCTCTTCTGACGACGATCTTCGCGACGATGGCCATGGTGACGGGCCGCTGCCTGCCGCCCTTCGTCGAACTGCTCGGCCCGCGGGAAGATCGAACCAAGTCCAAGACGCTGCGTGCGCTCGGGTTTGCGCTGGCGGTCGTGGTTGTGCTCGCGACGGAAACAGCATTGGGTTTCGTGTTCGACCCGCGCTACCGTGACTTTCCGTTCGTGGCGTTGACGATTGCGGCCGTTCCGGCGTTGCTGCTGATGCTCCTGAACGGTCCCTCGCTTAGCGGACGGCGGCCGATTGCGGAAACGACCTTTGCCGTGCTGCTGGCGTTGAGCGTGGTTTACATCGGCTTCAACGAGGGATCGGCGAACTGGCAGTCGTTGTGGACCTGCGGCGCCTATGCAGCGCTGGCGTTTACGCTGTCGCTGGCGCGGGTCGCGCGAACCCCAAAATCATCAACGCAATAGCGACGCCCGATAAACCGATATTGTAAAGCACGATGCCGAACCCCGCGGCAACCATGCCGGCCGTCAGGGTGACCATCGAAGGTCTGATGATATGCAGGACCGCGATGACGAGCGCGGCGAGGCCGAACACGTCGTTCTTGAACAGATAGGTTATCATCGTGCGCGTCTTGCACAGCATGGTCGGCAGGCCGCCGTCGCAGGCGAGCGCGGTCGGTGAAAACTCGATTGCAAAATAGCGCAGATACAGCGCATAGCCGACGCTGAGGAAGCCGACGACCAGCAACCATTGGACCTGCACCGGGCTCGGGCGGAATGGGCGTTTCTTTTCGCTTTCGCGAAACTGGGTCGGATCGCCGGGCGGAAGAGGATCGGCCATGAAGTTCCCTGGAGGTTTCTCAATGAGGTTTCAGGATCGCGTGCAGAACCTGCGGATCAGCGATTGAAGAACGAGAAACCGCGGCTCGGTGCCGGCTCGAGGGCAGGCTGTGGTGGCTGTGGCGGTTCTTCTACCCGCTTTTCGGTCTGGGTGCGAGCTCGAGCGCGATCTTGGGCGTGAGTTTGGTTGCGAACCTGGTGACGGGGCTTCTCTGGCGGAACCCGGGCTCCGTGGGGCGATTCGAGCGCAAGCCGCTGGCCGTCGAACAGGGCGGTTTCGCAGCGGTGGCGATTGGAGATCAGGCTGGCGCAGAGCTTCGCGGCGGCGGCGGCGTCATTCAACGGACCGGCGACGAGATGAAGGCGGAGGCCGAGCCCATTCTGACCTTCGCGGACGACGATCAGCGGCTGCAGCGATTCCACGAACTGGGGCACTCTTTTCATGGCGCTCCGCCAGACTGCGCGCAATCCTTCGACTGAATTGGCTGATCCCAGATCGATGCCAAACTCGGCCGGCTTCACGGCCTTTTCCGGTGTGGCCTCCAAGGATTCATGCTTGAGAGCCTCATCGCTGATGGCGTCAGGTTTCAGCGGCGCAAGTGAGGCGACGGTGAGCGGGCCGAACACGCCTTCTTCGTGCGGCAGCGGCGAGGAAGTCGCTGCCGCTTTGGTATCCGGCTTTGCCGGTTCGGGCGCTGCCGCGGCTTTTGTCGTCGAGAGTGGCGGTAAATGTGCAGTTGCTGTCACCGGCAATTTGACTTCGGGCAGCGCGGGCGCAGCCGCAGCGCTCGCCACGATTGCGGGTGTACCGATGATCGGGGCCGCATCTGACTTCGGCCACGAGGAGGCGGATGACGGTTTTGCCAGCGCGCCAGTCACGGAATCGAGGCTCTGCTCGACCACAGTCACGCGCGCGAACAGCCGGTCGCGGTCATTGTTGAGCGTATCGATCGCGGCTGAAAGACGCCGGTTTTCGGTTTTCGTTTCCCGCTCGATGGCCTGCAGTTGCTGGCTCTGGCGCGACGCCTCCGCCATGCGCTCGTGCTCGCGGCCGCTGGAATAGTGCACCACCATCATTGTGCTCGCGACCGCCAGGATCGAGGCAGCGCCCCATGATCCGAGACGCCAGACTGCGCGGCGGTCGAACTCTTCCTCCTCGGCGAAAAGGCGAGACATCCAGCCGCCGGAATCGGCGCCGGAGACGATCTGATCGAGCTTGGCGCGATCATTCCGCATGGTCAGGTAATAGCCCCCCGCGATTCCCCCACGAATCAGCCCTACAATTTTAACAGGAACATTTGCTGGATGCGCGTCACTCCTTGATTCAGCCTGATTTGTACCCCGCCGGTGAATTCCATCCTGCCCCGAAAGGCTCTATGACAACCGCACCGTGCCGTTCCGAATCCGGAGGCGGCTCCTTATCGTGATCCCAGGACGCCCATGACCGACCGCTCCAGCCTCACTCTTGTCCTTGCAGCAGGCGAAGGAACGCGGATGCGCTCCACGCTGCCCAAGGTGCTGCACGAGGTTGCGGGACGCTCATTGCTGGCCAATGTGCTGCTGGCGGCTCCCGCAGGCAAGCTGGATCGTCTTGCGATCGTCGTTGGTCCCGATCATCAGGCGGTGTCGCACGAGGCGCGCAAGCTGCGGCCGCAGGCGCAGGTGTTTGTCCAGAGCGAACGCAAGGGCACGGCGCATGCGGTGCTGGCGGCGCGTGCGGCCATCGGGGAGGGTGCGGACGACTTGCTGGTTGTGTTCGGCGATACGCCGCTCGTGACTGCCGAGACGTTTGCCCGTCTGCGCGCGGCGCTCGCAGGCAATGTCGCGATGGCGGTGCTTGGCTTCCGTGCCAAGGACCCGACCGGCTACGGTCGCCTGCTGGTGGAGGGCGATCAGCTTGTCGCCATTCGCGAGCAGGCCGACGCTTCTGAAGCCGAGCGCAAGGTCGATCTCTGCAACGCCGGGATGATGGCGTTCGCGGGCAAAACCGCGCTGCAAATTCTGGACCGGATCGGCAATGCAAACAGCAAGGGCGAGTATTATCTCACAGACGCGGTGGGCATCGTGCGCGAGATAGGATTGCGTGCCACCGTGATCGAAACTCATGAGGACGAGGTGCGCGGCATCAACACCAAGACCCAACTGGCCGAAGCCGAGAGCGTGATGCAACAGCGGCTGCGTCACAAGGCGATGGAAGCGGGCGTCACCCTGGTCGCACCGGAGACGGTGTTTCTCTCAAGTGACACCAGCTTCGGGCGTGATGTGGTGATCGAGCCGTTCGTGGTGATCGGCCCCGGCGTCAGCATTGCCGATGGCGCGGTGATCCATTCGTTCTCGCATGTAACGCAATCCTCGATTGGCAAGAAGGCCTCGATCGGGCCTTACGCGCGCATCCGCCCCGGCACGTCGCTCGGCGAAGGCGTGCGGATCGGCAATTTCGTGGAGACGAAAGCGGCTGTGCTGGAAAGCGGCGTCAAGGTCAACCATCTGTCCTATGTCGGCGATGCACATGTCGGCACCAACGCCAATATCGGTGCAGGCACGATTATGTGTAACTACGACGGTTTCGACAAACACCGCACCGAGGTGGGTGCCGGCGCATTCGTCGGCTCGAATTCCTCGCTGGTGGCACCTGTGAAGATCGGCGCGGGCTCCTATATCGGCTCTGGTTCCGTCATCACCCGTGAAGTGCCGGAGGATGCGCTGGTGATTGAACGCAACGAACAGGTGACGCGGCCGGGCTGGGCCAGGCGCTACCGTGAGCGCAAGGCGGAGGCCAGGAAGACCAAGACGTAACGCGTTTTCGTTAAACGCTTCGCGGGTAGGCGTTAATCATGAATGTGATGCGTGAATTCGCAACAATTCTTGAGCCACGGTTCATGCGATACTTGGCTATGAGGTTTTCTCTTCTCGCTCGTCAAAGGACGTAAAACCGCATGTGCGGCATTGTCGGAATTCTGGGCCGCCGGCCTGTGGCGGATCTTCTGGTGGATTCGCTCAAGCGGCTTGAATATCGCGGGTATGATTCCGCGGGCGTTGCCACGCTGGAAGGCGCGCATATCGAGCGCCGCCGCGCCGAGGGCAAGCTGAAGAATCTGGAAGCGCGGCTGAAATCGTCGCCGCTGTTCGGGCGTGCCGGCATCGGTCACACCCGCTGGGCAACGCACGGCAAGCCGACTGAGAACAATGCGCATCCGCACGCCAGCGGCAAGGTCGCGGTGGTTCACAACGGCATCATCGAGAATTTCCGCCAACTGCGCGCCGTACTGGAGCGCGACGGCACCAGGTTCGACAGTGATACCGACACCGAGGTCGTCGCCCATCTCGTCAATTCCTATCTTGCCAAGGGATTTTCGCCGCAGGACGCCGTGAAGGAGGCGCTGCCGAAATTGCGTGGCGCGTTCGCGCTCGCCTTCGTGTTCGAGGGTGAGGATGACCTGATGATTGGCGCGCGCAAGGGCTCACCGCTCGCGATCGGCTACGGCGATGGCGAAATGTATCTCGGCTCCGACGCGATTGCGCTGGCGCCGTTCACCGATGACATCAGCTATCTCGAGGATGGTGACTGGGCCGCACTGACGCGCGAGGGCGCGAGCGTTTTTAATGAGAAAAACGAGCCCGTGAAGCGCGACGTTCTCAAGTCCGGCGCCTCGACCTTCATGGTGGACAAGGCCAACTATCGCCACTTCATGGCCAAGGAAATCCACGAACAGCCGGAAGTCGTCGGCCATACGCTGGCGCGTTACGTTGACATGGCGACGGATCAGGTTTCGCTTCCGGTCAAACTGCCATTCGATTTTTCCAAGATCGGCCGCATCTCCATCAGCGCCTGCGGCACCGCGAGCTATGCAGGCTTTGTCGCCAAATATTGGTTCGAGCGATTCGCGCGGTTGCCGGTCGAACTCGATGTGGCGTCGGAATTCCGCTACCGCGAAGCACCCCTGCGCAAGGGGGATCTTGCGATCTTCATTTCGCAGTCGGGCGAGACGGCCGACACGCTCGCGGCGTTACGCTACGCCAAGGCGCAGGGCCTGCACACGATCTCCGTCGTCAACGTCACCACCTCGACGATTGCGCGCGAAAGCGAAACGGTGCTGCCGACATTGGCCGGCCCCGAGATTGGCGTGGCTTCCACCAAAGCGTTCACCTGCCAGTTGATGGTGCTCGCTGCACTCGCGGTTGCGGCCGGCAAGGCGCGGGGCGAACTCACCGCTGAGGATGAAGGCAAGCTCGTTCATGCACTGATCGAAGTGCCGCGCCTGATGAGCGCCGCGCTTTCGCTGGAGCCGCAGATCGAGAAGCTGGCCCGCGACGTCGCCAAGGCACAGGACGTGCTCTATCTCGGACGGGGCACGAGCTATCCGCTGGCGCTGGAAGGCGCGCTGAAGCTCAAGGAAATCTCCTACATCCACGCCGAAGGTTATGCCGCGGGCGAACTGAAGCATGGACCGATCGCGCTGATCGACGAGAAAATGCCGGTGGTGGTGATCGCGCCTCACGACCGTGTTTTTGAGAAGACAGTCTCCAACATGCAGGAGGTTGCTGCGCGCGGGGGGCGGATTGTGCTGATGACCGATGCTCAGGGGCAACGGGAGGCGACGGTGGAGTCGCTCGAAACCATCGTATTGCCCGACATGCCTGCAACCGTGACGCCGCTCGTTTATGCGGTGCCGGTGCAACTGCTGGCCTATCATACGGCCGTCATTATGGGCACCGACGTCGATCAGCCACGGAACCTGGCAAAATCCGTCACGGTTGAATGACAAACTGACGCAGACCGGGTCGGGGATTTTAAGCCTTCTGCAACCATGGTTGCGGTGCCTTTCTTCGGTGAGCCCTTGCATGCTGCGCGGTCGGGGCGATACGGATAGGTTATGACTGAGAATACACCGAAACTTCCAGGTGATCTCACGGGCGGGTCGGATGTTCCGCCCGGCCTGATGGCGCGCCTTCGTAACTATTTCCTCACTGGCCTGATCGTCGCCGGCCCGATCGCGATCACGTTTTATTTGACGTGGTGGTTTGTCACTTGGGTGGACAATATGGTCCGCCCGTTCGTGCCGGTTGATTATCGCCCCGAAACCTATCTGCCATGGGGTATTCCCGGTTCGGGCCTGATTGTCGCCGTAGTCGCGCTGACGCTACTCGGCTTCTTCGCCGCGAACCTAATCGGGCGTCAGCTTGTCGCGCTCGGCGAAACCATTCTCGGTCACATGCCGGTAGTACGCGCGATCTATCGCGGCCTGAAGCAGGTGTTCGAGACGCTCTTTTCCAGCAACGGCTCGGGCCTGCGCAAGGTCGGCCTCGTCGAGTTTCCATCGCCGGGGATGTGGTCGGTGGTGCTGATTTCGCATGCGCCGAACGAGCAGATGTCGGCGAGCCTTCCTGGCGAGGAGGAGCATGTGGCCGTGTTCCTGCCATGCGCGCCAAACCCGACCACGGGCTTTTTCTTCTACGTGCCGAAGAGCAAGATCATCGAAATCGACATCAGCGCCGAAGATGCAGCGACCCTCATCATGTCTGCGGGCGTGGTGCAGCCGGGCGGTAATGATGCGCAGAAGAAAGTAGCGGCGCTTGGCGAGGTTATGAAGGCGGCGAATGTTGCGAATGCAACGCCCGTTTCCAGCCCGGCGAAGGTCGAGTAATTGCCTGGCAAGGATAAGAAGGTGGCGATTTCTCGCAGCGAGCAACCGGGGCTAAGCTCCGTCGCCACCACGGGGCAGCTTGTCTGGGCCGTTGTCTTTATCAGTGTTGCGGTGACGGTCGTGACCGAGTTTCGGGTTGCCGGCCACGGCAGCCTGTGGCTGTCGGCGGTGACGGCCTACGCGGCGTTTTTCCTGAACATTGCATGTTCTGGGTTCGGGCTTCGGACACCGGAGCGAATCTGGTGGATCGCTAATGCAGCTTTAAGCATCCTGACAATGACCGTCATTGGCGCGCCCACTGTTCCAAGCGCGCTCTGGACCGCTGGGCGGGTCTTGCTCGCGCGCCTGTCGGCTTAAAGGCATCACTACCCTGCACCGATCAGCGGGATCGCCTCGTCGCGCTCGAACAAATAGAGGAGTGAGCGCAGCGCCTCGCCACGCTCGCCTTCGAGCTTTGCATTGTCCTGCATGATGCGCAGCGCCTCGTCGCGCGCCTGCGCGACAAGGTTACCATGGATCTCCGGCCGCGCGATGCGGAAACCGGGCAGGCCGCTCTGGCGCGTGCCGAGCACGTCGCCTTCGCCGCGCAGACGTAAGTCCTCTTCTGCGATGCGGAAGCCGTCCGTGGTTTCGCGAATGACGCGCAGCCGTGCGGTCGCCGTTTCCCCGGCTGGCTCGTGATAGAGCAGGATGCAGGTCGAGGCCTCATGGCCACGTCCGATGCGCCCGCGCAATTGATGCAGTTGCGACAGGCCGAAGCGCTCAGCGTTTTCGATCACCATGATGGTGGCCTCGGGCACGTCGACGCCGACCTCGACCACGGTGGTCGCGACGAGTAGTTGCGTTTCGCCGGAAGCGAACCGCGCCATCGCGGCATCCTTGTCCTTCGGCTTCATCTGGCCGTGGACGAGGCCGACCGTGCCGCCAAATTTCTTCTGCAGGCTCTCGAACCGCTGGGTGGCATTGACGAGGGGAAGGGCGGTCTCGGCGTCTGATTCCTCGACCAGTGGACAGATCCAGTAGATACGTTTGCCCATTTCCAATGCGCGTCCGAGTGCGTCGATGATCTCACCAAGGCGATTGTCGGGCACCACGCGAGTGTCGATGGGCTGTCGTCCAGCGGGCTTCTCGCGCAATTCGGAAATGTCCATGTCGCCGAAATAGGTCATTACCAGCGTGCGTGGAATTGGCGTCGCGCTCAGGACCAGCATATCAACCGCTTCGCCTTTATTGGTGAGCAGCAACCGTTCGCGCACCCCAAAACGGTGCTGTTCATCGACGATGGCGAGCGCCAGCGATTTGTAGATCACCTCGTCCTGGATCAGCGCGTGCGTGCCGACCAGCAGGTCGATCTCGCCGTTCGCCAGCCGCTCCAAAATGTTACGCCGCTCCTTGCCCTTGTCGCGCCCAGTGAGGATGGTGACACGCAGGCCTGCGCGTTCCGCCAATGGCGCGATGGTGGCGTTGTGCTGGCGTGCGAGGATTTCCGTCGGTGCCATCAAGGCGGACTGGCGGCCTTCTTCGGCCACCGCAGCAGCGGCGAGCAGCGCCACCACCGTCTTGCCTGAGCCGACATCGCCCTGCAGGAGACGCAGCATGCGGAGCGGTTTGCCGAGATCTTCGGCAATGGCACGCGCCGCCTCTTGCTGTGATGTCGTGAGCGCGTAGGGCAGTGCATCGATGATTTTTGCGCGCAAATGTCCGTCGCCGGCATGGCGCGTGCCCGCTGGCCGCCGCAGCTGCGCGCGCACCAGTGCCAGCGCGAGTTGGTTTGCGAGCAGCTCGTCGTACGCAAGGCGGGACCAGAACCGACTGTCCGGCAGAATGTCGGTAATTTCTTCCGGCTGGTGCAAGTGGTGAAGCGACGTCGCAAAATCGGGAAAGGAGCAGCGTCGGATCACTTCCGGGCTGATCCACTCCGGCAGTTGCGGTAGCTTGGTGAGCGCCTGCGCCATCGCCCGCCGCGTCGAGCCGATCGCAAGCCCTTCGGTGAGCGGATAGACCGGATCGATGCCGGAGAGTTTTGTAAAGCCTTCCTCATCGACCACGCGGTCGGGATGCACCATCTGCAAGGTGCCGTCGAACATCTGCACGGTCCCGGAGACGTAACGCACCTCGCCGACCGGCAACAGTTTGTCGAGATAGCCGCCCTGCGGACGGAAGTAGGTCAGCATCACTGTGCCAGTGTTGTCGCTGGCGAACACGGTATAGGGCGCGCGGGAGCGGCCGGGCGGCGGCGCACGATGCCGGTCGACCGTGACCTTCAGCGTCACCACCGTGCCTGGTACGGCGTCGCAGATGTCCGGTTGCGCGCGGCGGTCGATCACGTTCGACGGCAGATGCAGCAGCAGGTCGACGATGCGTGGCGTCTCGCTGCGGTCGAGCAGGTAGCGAAACAATTTGTCCTGCTTCGGCCCGACGCCGGCGAGGCTCGTCACTGGCGCGAACAGGGGATTGAGAATGGGAGGGCGCATGAATGCTTAAAAGCTCTCCGGCGTCATTGCGAGCGAAGCGAAGCAATCCAGACCTTAACAATAGTGGAACGTAAAAAGAACTGGATTGCTTCGTCGCTTTCGCTCCTCGCAATGACGGCCTTCTTCCGCGGAAGGTGCTGACATTCAGCCGTAGCATCGCTATATCAACCTCGCCCGGCACGTCCGGGCTTTTGGCGTTCACGAAAGGCAGGACATGTCAGCTTCCACCCGTTCCAGCGATGGCCTTGACGATCGGCGCAAACGGCTCCTGTTCCGCTGCTGGCACCGGGGTACCAAGGAGATGGATTACATCTTCGGGCGGTTTGCCGATGCGCATATTGCCGATCTGAGCGAGGACGAGGTCGCCGATTTCGAACGGCTGATCGAACTGCCGGACCCCGATCTCTACAACGCCTTCAACGACAAGAGGCCGCTCGAGCCGATCTATGCCGAGGGGATCTTCCGGCGCATCAAGGCTTTCACTGACGGGCCCTCGGCATGAAGTCGCAGGTTCGCTCGCCGGCCACGCTGCTTGCGCCCGGCCGTGCCGTCACGCTTGCCAGTACCGCCGAGGGTGCGGAGGGGCTGATCGTTTCTGATCTTGCCCGCGCGGTCGCCGTGCGCAAGGACGCACCCGCCGTCAGCCTCGCGGTGCTGTGCCGCGACGGCGCGCGCATGGCGCAGCTCGCCCGCGCGCTCGAATTCTTCGCGCCGGATGTCACGGTAATGCAGTTTCCGGGGTGGGACTGCCAACCGTATGACCGCGTGTCTCCGCATGGCGGAATTCTGGCGCAGCGCCTGACCACGCTGGCGCGGCTGTCGCGGTTGGCGGGTGGTGGCGACAAACCGCTCGTCGTTCTCACCAGCGTCAATGCCGTTGTGCAACGGGTGCCAGCGCGCGACGCCATGGCGGCGCAGGCGCTCTCTGTTGCACCCGGCCATCGCGTGCCGATGGATTCCATCACCGCATGGCTTGAACACAATGGCTACAGCCGCACCTCGACGGTGCGCGAGCCCGGTGAATATGCCGTGCGTGGCGGCATTCTCGACTTGTTTCCAGCGGGCCTTGACCAGCCGGTGCGGTTCGACTTCTTCGGCGATACGCTGGAATCGATCCGCACCTTCGATGCTGAGACGCAGCGCACGCTGCTCGACATGCGCGCGCTCGATCTCGTGCCGGTGTCCGAGTTTCAGTTGACGACGGAAACCATCCGCCGCTTCCGCATGGGCTATGTCGCGCAGTTCGGTGCGCCGGATCGTGACGATCAGCTTTATGAAGCGGTGAGCGAAGGTCGGCGCCATCCCGGCATGGAACACTGGCAGCCGTTATTCACCGAAAAAATGGACACGCTATTCGACTACCTCGACGGCACGCCGTTTGTGGTCGAGCCGCAGGCCGAGGATGCGGTGCGCGAGCGCTACAAGCAAATCGACGATTATTACGAGGCGCGGCGCGAAGCGATGGAGCATCCCGGCGGCGGCGCGATCTACAAGCCGTTGCCGCCCGACAAACTCTATCTGGCCGAAAGCGAGTGGAGCGAGAAGCTCGCCGTGCAGGCGCTGGCGCGAATGACACCGTTCGCAATGCCGGAAGGCGAGGCCGTGATCGATATTGGCGCGCGGCAGGGACGGGATTTCGCGCCGGAGCGCGCGGATGCCACTGTCAACGTGTTCGAGTCCGTGGTCGCCCACGTCAACCACCTGCATGCCGAACGCAAGAAGGTCGTCGTCGCGCTGTGGAGCGAAGGCTCGCGCGAGCGCATGGCGAGCATGTTGAAGGACCACAAGCTGGTCGTGCTCACCAACGTCAACACCTGGCGCATGGTGCAGGCGACGCCGCGCAACGAGACCATGCTCGCAGTCGTTGGCCTCGATTCTGGTTTCGAGACCGAGAGCATCGCGGTCATCACCGAGCAAGACATCCTTGGCGACCGTCTGGTGCGCGCGCGCAAGTCGAGCCGCAAGGTCGAGAATTTCATTTCGGAAGTCACGTCGCTGGCGACCGGCGATCTCGTCGTCCATGTCGAGCACGGCATCGGCCGCTATATCGGCTTGCAGACGCTGGAAGTCTCCGGCGCGCCGCATGACTGTCTTGAACTGCATTATGCCAACAACGCAAAGCTCTATCTGCCGGTTGAGAACATCGAACTGTTGTCGCGCTATGGCTCCGAGCAGGGCGGCGTCGAACTCGACAGGCTTGGTGGCGGCGGCTGGCAGGCGCGCAAGGCGAAGCTGAAGAACCGCATCCGCGAGATTGCGGGCGACCTCATCAAGATCGCGGCTGAGCGGCAGTTGCACGAGGCACCGAAATTCCCGGTGCATCAGGGGCTGTACGACGAATTCTGTGCGCGCTTCCCGCATGACGAGACGGAAGACCAACTTGGCGCGATCACAGCTTCGCTCGACGACCTCAATGCCGGCAAGCCGATGGATCGTCTGATCTGCGGCGATGTCGGCTTCGGCAAGACCGAAGTGGCGTTGCGCGCGGCGTTCGCCGTGGCGCTGGAAGGACGGCAGGTCGCGGTGGTGGTGCCGACCACGCTGCTCGCGCGCCAGCATGCGAAAAATTTCACCGAACGGTTTCGCGGCTTCCCGGTCAAGGTCGCGCAGGCCTCGCGTCTCGTCAGCGCCAAGGAGCTGCGCGAGACCAAGAAAGGCATGGCGGATGGTAACGTCGATATTGTCGTCGGCACCCATGCGCTACTCGGCAAGGGCATCAAGTTCAAGAACCTCGGCCTCATCATCGTGGACGAGGAGCAGCATTTCGGCGTCTCGCACAAGGAGCGGCTGAAGCAATTGCGCGCCGAGGTGCACGTACTGACGCTGTCGGCCACGCCGATCCCGCGCACGTTGCAGTTGGCGCTGACCGGGGTGCGAGATCTATCGATCATCGCCTCGCCTCCAGTTGATCGTCTTGCGGTGCGCACCTTCGTGGCGCCCTTCGATCCGCTGATGATCCGCGAAGCGTTGCTGCGTGAGCGTTACCGCGGCGGACAGGCGTTTTATGTTTGCCCGCGTATCGACGATCTTGCGGAAGCCAAGGACTTCCTCGACAAGAACGTGCCGGAGATGAGGGTCGCGGTCGCGCACGGCCAGATGCCACCGAGCGTAATCGAGGACATCATGTCGGCGTTCTATGACGGCAAGTACGATATCCTGCTCTCGACCACCATCGTCGAATCCGGCCTTGATATTCCGAACGCGAATACGCTCATCGTCCACCGCGCGGACATGTTCGGCCTCGCGCAGCTTTATCAGTTGCGTGGCCGGGTCGGGCGTTCAAAGCTACGCGCTTACGCGCTGTTCACGCTGCCCACGCAGCGGCAGATCACGCCACAAGCGGAGCGGCGACTGAAGGTGTTGCAGTCGCTGGAAAACCTCGGCGCAGGATTTCAGCTCGCCTCGCACGACCTCGATATTCGTGGCGCGGGAAATCTGCTCGGCGAGGAACAGTCAGGCCACATCAAGGAAGTCGGCTTCGAACTCTACCAGCAGATGCTGGAGGAGGAGATTCTCAACCTCAAGGCTGGCATTTCCGCGCCTGTCGAGGATCGCTGGTCGCCGCAGATTACACTCGGTATGCCGGTGCTCATTCCTGAGGATTATGTCGCTGACCTCGCAGTGCGGCTGTCACTCTACCGACGTTTGGCCGATCTTGAGACCGACGACGAGATCGCCGACTTCGGTGCGGAGATGCGTGACCGCTTCGGTCCGCTGCCGGACGAGGTGCGTTTCCTATTCAAGCTAGCCTCGATCAAGAACTATTGCCGCCGCGCCAATATCGAGAAGCTCGATGCGGGCCCGAAAGGCGCATCGATCAGCTTCCGCAACAACAGCTTCGCGGAGCCGGAGCGCCTGGTTTATTTTATTCGGCAATACGGGCAGGCCGCAAAGGTGCGGCCTGATATGAAGGTGGTGTTCTTGCAGGAGTGGGCGACACCCGAGGATCGCATGGAAGGTGTCACAGACATTCTTCGTCAGTTGGCCAATCTCGCGGAAGGCCGCAAGGCGGCTTGAGGAAATGCAACACAAATCTCGCTTGTCATGACAGGGCATAGCTCGTCAAAGGCGGGCTGAACGCTCTTTTGTCCCCGCCATCGATGCGACTTTGCTTCCGAACGATTTTGAGACGTGGATGCCCGGCATAAAGCCGGGCATGGCGAGTAGTCGATTTCGTGTAAACCCAATCCAGCTTAGCCCGTGGTTGGGTACTTGAACTCGGGCGCAGCCTTGAGCGCTTCCTTCGTAGTGTTCATCGTTGCCTTCCATTTCTTGGAGGATTGATCGTAGCTGACGTGCACCGAGGACGGCGCAACGGCAACGTAGTGTTCTCCCACGCCAAGAAAGCCGCCGACCGAGAGGATCAGCGCCTGCACCTGATTGTCCTTGGTAATGGCGATGTCTGAAATTTCACCGATCGATTCATTACTCTGATTATAGACTTTCAGGCCCTTCAGCTTTGAGGTGAACATCTCGTCGTTGGAGACGCGCGCGAAGGTTGGTGTCGAGGATGGCGCGCTGCCAATCGTTGCCGCAGGTGCGGACGAAGACGTCGATGGACTTGTCGTCGGCTGGGCGAAAGCCGGTGTAGCGATCAATGCGGCGAAAAGACCGAGCAATGCAGTTTTCTTCATGGACAAGCTCCTCGATTGGATTGACGAGGGCCCAATGCGGAGGAGTTGTGTTCGTTCCGCGCCGAAATACGTGCGGTTATGATGCCGCCTGCGCGTCGGACATGCGCAGGCGTGCAAGTAATGATGTCCCGGAATCATTTGGCAGGAGCGACGTCACTGCGACATCGGGTGTGAGCTTGCCGTTCGGTTTCGGTCCAACGACAGTCTGCTTGAGAACGCTGGCAAGACGCCGTGCGATGGAACGTGCATCGACGATGCTTGTCCCACCGAACGCAACAACGATGGTTCCATCACTCTGCAGTGTTCCGAAGTCCATGCGCCGCATCAGTTGGCCAATGATGCGGGCGGCAGCGACGCGCGAGCGGTCATTGTGGGCGGAGAGGGTAAAGCTTGCGACAGACAGGCCTGCACCCTGTGTGTGAGCGTCTTCAATCGAGCGTAATAGATCGCGGCTGAAGGCGGCTTCGGTCAGAAGTCCGGTGCGCGGATCGAGCAAGCCACCGGCTTCGATGGAGCGGGAGGCTCGCTCCAGTCGCGCCTCGAAAGCTTTTTGCCGGATCAGCGGAACTGCAATCGCGACCGTGCCTGTGGCATCTGCACCACCGGCTTCAAGGTTGGGAAGGTCATAAGCGTGGAGCGACACCGGCACGCCTGAGACGATCACTGGCAGGTTGCGGTGGCGCGAGTCCTCCGACAACACTTGCAGGAACGCCTCGACGACGCGCTGCGTGAATCCGCCGCCGATGACTATGCCGTCGAGAGCGCGCGCATTGAGATGTTTGGCCGCCTGTTCGATGCTGAGCGCGCCGACAATGCCCATCCGCTCACCCAGCGCAACGGACAATGCAGGAAATGAGCTGCCACGTCCGGCGAGCAGCACGGTTGCGTCCTGCAACGGATCATCGGCTGGCATTCTCAATTCGGTGAACCTGGTATCACGTGTGCGCCGCAGCACAGTTGTGTGGAGGCTCCGTAGCCGCAGCGCCGCGTTCAGGCGTGCGGCCAGCCGGTGTGCGCCACGGCCGCCGATCTCCGTCAGCGGGAGCACATTAGGGGGCAGAGGCCTGCTTCCCGGATCGAGTGCGATCAGCGGCACATAGGGGCTCAGGATTTCGACCCGGCGGGCGATGTCTTCGATTGCGGCAGGCTCATGCGCTCCCGCGACGATCACGGCACATGGTTTCACACGCGCGATTGCAGCTCCCGCCTCCTGCCATGTGCTGTCCACGGCCGGAAAGATTTTAGCGGCTGACAGCGCCTTGTGGAGCGGGGCGTATGTTTCGTTGGCGACGACGATGACGGGGCCGAACTGGGACATCTTTCACTCGGGTGACAAAAACAGCCGCTATCCTACCAGACGTGGCCTTAATGCACCGTCAATACCAGTCGCAGGGAATCCAAAAAATATAATAAATACCTATGCTTAACGCTCACGCTGACGGAAAGCTTCCGTCATGAGCGGGTTGAGTCCCAGTTCTGCGAGCGCGCCGCGCGCCCGGGCATTCTCGTTGGAGCGGCCGGCGAGCCGGAAGCCGTTGATGGGATCGGGTAACGCCATCATCACTGTGCCGGGCGAGAGCCGGCGCGCCCATTGCTCGAGATCATCCTCGCGGAAGCGATAGCCGCCCACATTGGCGATTCCGGCTGGTGTGCCGGCCAGCGCGATGTAGCCGTCCTGGCCCGCACGCTTGGCGGGATAGCCAGTGTCAACGTAGTCGACGCTTGGCTCGGTTCTCATCAGCGAAGCGTCGACCTTTGGCGGTGAACGATAGGCTGCGAGCGTCACCATCGGCCCCCGCAATCCAAGTGTGCCTTTCGGCGTTAGCAGCAATTCACCCGCGCGAGCCGCGTCGTGGTGGGTGAGTGTCACCGGCGCGGCTGTGCCGCCGTCGAGGCGATTGAGCGCGAACAGGCCCATTTCTCCGAACAGATAGATATCAGTGAGTGCTGCCGACTTCGCTTTCCAGTTTGGGCTTACGGAGACACGTTCCGGCGTCCGCCACAGCCCGATGACATGACGCAGCGACGGCTGTGCATCGATGGCGGCAGATTCCGACATCCGCAATGCGAGTTCGGCGGGTGCGATCAGGGTGTCGCAATTGCCCGCGCGGATCTGCTCGGCCAGTACCTGAGGGTCGAAGGGGTGATGCAGGCGCAGCGATCCACCGCTCAACAACCACAGCACGATGGACGATGTGAGCCCCGCAAACGAGGAGAGCAGCGCTGTCGAGACGATCTGCGCGGCGGAGGGAAGGGCGCTTTCCATATAGATGGCAAGCCCGCCCGCGATCAGGTTCACATGGCTGCGCGGTACCGCGACCATCCCGTTCCGGGTGATGTCGAACGAGGCGACGGCGGCCTTGCGTGCGTTGATGGACAAATTGGGCGCAAAGGATTCCCGCTGCCGCCAGTCGAGCGGCGTCATGCCGTCGGGCAGCGCCTCGCCGAAACCCATCACATGCCGGATCGAGAACGCCTCGGCGGCGGCGCTCATCGCGAGATCGGCGTGGTCGATCAGTTCGATCCGCCCGGTGGTGACGATGGCGCGTGCGCCGATGCGGTTCAGAGCCTCGGCCAGTTCCGCCTGTCGCCAGAGTTGCGGCAGCAGCGCTACCACGAGGCCCGCCCGCCATGCCGCAAGGAGTGTCAGTGGGAATTCGATCGTGTTGGGTAACTGCACCGCCACGATGGAACCGGCCGGAAGGCCTGCGCGGATGAATTGCGAGGACAGTGAGGCGACCGCGGTTTCGGCCTGCGTGTAGGTCAGTTCGACAGGCTCCTCGCCGGTGATGCGGCGCTTGTTCGGCGGATCGCACAGGGCAAGTGCATCAGGCGTGCGTTCAGCCGTGCGCGAGAACAGGTCGTACAGCGTCGGGGACCTGTCCGGCATCGATATGCTGGTGTCGGGAGTGTCCGTCGCGTCGGTCACGGAGTCTGTTTCTGCGAGTTGAACCACCACGTTTCCGGAAGATAGCCGGAAAGCGCAGCACGGGAAGGACATTTTATACGATTCCAGCGCGCGATCCATTGCGCCGGCGGGTTGTACAAGGGAATTGCGTAGGCCCCCGACATCAGGACGCGATCGAGGGCACGGACTGCATCGATGAAGTCCGGCCGTTTCCTTGCCTCCAGCATGGCGTTGATCGCCGCGTCGATGGCAGGGTCGTGTGCACCCATGTAGTTGCGGGTGCCGGGGGTGTCGGCAGCCTGTGAGCCCCAGTAGAACGCCTGCTCGTTGCCGGGCGACAGCGACTGGTCCCAGCGGTTCTGGATCATGTCGAAATCGTAGCCGAGGCGGCGCTGGTCAAACTGCACCGCATCGACCACACGTACGGATACTTCGATGCCCGCGCGCTTGAGATCGCGGGCATAGGCAAGCGCGATCCGTTCCTGATCGCGGGTGCTGACCAGGATTTCAAACGCCAGCGGTTCGCCGGTTTTGCGATTGCGCAGATGGGTGCCCTTGAACTCGTAGCCGGCCTGCTCCAGCAGCGTGAGCGCGGCCCGCATCGCGTTCCGGTCGCGCCCCGAGCCGTCCGTGACCGGCAGGCGATAGCGGCCGTCCATGATGTCGGGCCGGATGCTCGCAGCATAGGGCGCGAGCAACTGTCTTTCGCGAGCGGAGGCGGGGCGGCCTTCGGCGGACAGTTCCGACCCTGCGAAATAGCTCGGTGAGCGGCTGTACAGGCCGAAAAAGTAGTTGCGGTTGATCCACTCGAAATCGAACAGCAGTGTCAGCGCCTGCCGGACCCGGATATCGGCAAAAACCGGATGGCGGGTGTTGAACACCAGAAATTCAGACGGGCGCGGTGTGCCAGTCTTGATCGTATCGCGGATCACTTCGCCCTCGCGAGCGGCGGGGAAATCGTAGCCCTCGTGCCAGCGCAGCGGCTCGTTTTCGACGCGGAAATCGTACAGCCCGCGCTTGAACGCCTCGAAGGCGCCATTGGCCTCGCGGTAGAAGTCGAGCCGCACCTCGTCGAAATTCCACAGGCCTCGGTTCACCGGCAGGTCGCGTCCCCAATAGTCCGGATTGCGTGTGAGAGTGACGCTGGCGCCGGGACGGACGTTGGTGACGCGGTAAGGGCCCGAGCCAAGTGGGGCGGTCATCGAGGTTTCCTCGAAGGTGTCTACATTGGTTGTCTTTTGCGAGAACACCGGCATCAACCCGAGGATCAGGGGCAACTCGCGGTCGGCCTCGCCGCCGAAATCGAAACGGACGGTGTGCGCGTCGAGCGCGCGCGCATCCTTCACCTTGGAATAGTAGAGCCGGTGGTTGGGGCGGCCATGGTTGCGCATCAACTGCCAAGAGAACAGCACATCCTCCGCGGTAACCAGGGTGCCATTGGAGAACCGCGCGGCCGGGTTGATGTGGAAAGCGACATAGCTGCGGGCGTCGTCGGTATCGATCCGGTCGGCGAGCAGGCCGTAAAGCGAGAACGGCTCGTCATTGTTACGCGCCATCAGGCTCTCGACCACATAGCCACGGATCTGCTGCACCGCGATGCCCTTCACGATGAACGGGTTCAGGCTGTCAAAAGTGCCGAGCAGACCCCAGGTTAGGCGACCACCTTTCGGAGCGCTTGGATTGACATAGGGCAGGCTCTTAAAGTCGTTTGGTAGCGCCGGTTTGCCATGCATGGCGATCGACGTAGCCCATCCGGCCCGCGCTGGCGCGCCCGTAAGCACCACGCTGAGGACGGCGCCAAGTAGCAGCAGAAAGCGTCGGAGCGCGAGGGCTTTCATCTGGTCCCGTGGTCCTTGCGATTCGAGGGTCATGCGACGCTATCACGAGGCATCCGGACGGTTTTCCGCAAGAGGACAAAAACCCAAAAAATCATTGTCGGCATTGATCTTTCCGCCTGCCGTTGTATGAAGGCGGGCGATTCCGATCAGTCGCGTGTGCTGTCACGCATCCGCCTCAATTGGCTCCGAGACAGCGCCGTAGCGGCGAGGCTCTCGAACAGAGCGGCAGCGCTTAGTCAGAAAGGGTTTTCACTATGAATTTCCGGAACTTAGCCGCGCAGGCCGCGCCGCGCGGACGGAGGTTCACCGCAGCATTTCTGGCCGCCGCGGCCATGATCGCCTTGCCGGTGGCCGATGTGAGCGCTCAGGCTCAGCCGGCCGCCAAGGGCAAGGCCGCGCCGAAGGCGGCACCCGCCCAGCCGCAGCAGCCTCAGGCCCAGCAGCAGCCTGAGCAGCAGGTTCAGCTCATATACGGCCAGTGGACGAAATTCTGTCTCAAGGGACAGGATGCCAACGCCAAGCAGGTGTGCTTCACTGGCAAGGACGGCCGCATTGAATCCGGCCAGCCCGTCATCGCGGCGGTCATCATTGAGCCGGAAGGCGAGCCGAAGAAAATCCTGCGTGTGACGCTGCCGCTTGGCATGCAGCTCGCCTACGGCACTCGCGTCGTCGTCGATAACAACCCGCCGTTGCAGAGCCCCTATGTGATCTGCTTTGCGAACGGATGTATGTCGGATTACGAAGTCACTCCCGATCTTTTGAACCACATGAAGAAGGGCCAGAACCTCGTCGTGCAGGCGATCAACTCCAACGGCGCGCCGCTGACGCTGCCGCTGCCGCTGGCTGAGTTCGCCAAGGCGTATGATGGCCCTCCGACCGACCCGAAGGTGTTCGAGGAGAACCAGAAGAAGCTCCAGGACGAGTTGCAGAAGCGCGCAGCGGAAGCCCGCCAGCGGCTCGAGAGCCAGACCACTACGACGCCGCCTGCCAACAAGTAACGGTACTGAAAGCGATCAAGGAAAAGCGCGCAGGAATGCGCGCTTTTTTATTGGCTCAACGAAAAGAGGACGTCGAGCTTAATTCAGCGACAGGTTACGCTGGCGGTATCCGCCTGCCTTGTCCTTGATGAAGATTTCCGACACTTGCGAATGGCGAACCGGGTCGCCGGTTTCGTCCGGTAGCAGGTTCTGCTCGGAGACGTAGGCGATGTATTCGGAATCCGAGTTTTCGGCCAGCAGATGGTAGAACGGCTGGTCCTTGTGCGGACGCATCTCCTCGGGGATCGAGAGCCACCACTCTTCGGTGTTGTTGAATTCGGGATCGATGTCGAAAATCACGCCCCGGAATGAAAAGGAGCGGTGGCGGACAACCTGGCCGATCTGGAATTTGGCGGTTCGTGCTTTCATCGTGAGTCTGCGGTAGATCGAAATTGTGGCTGTTGCTTGGAGAAATATCATAAATCGGGGCACCTGACCCCGGTCAGGCCGAGCGCCGCCACCAGGGGGCGAGCCCCTCGCGCATGGCAAAGCGGCGTAGCGGATCGGCGATATTGAGAAGGTGAAGGCCCGCCGCCCGCATCATCTGCACGGGCAGGAAATCGCTGAGCAGCGAGCGGTTGGCGACGTCGATCACTGTCGTGCGGCTGGCGATGTCGGCGCGGCGGGCTCGTGAATATTGTGACATCACATCGTCCGGGCCGGGATCTGTGCCGGCTTGATGGGCAGCCGTGACGACCCGGACAAAATCGGCAGCGTCGCGCAGCCCGAGATTGAGCCCTTGCGCACCGATCGGCGGAAAGACATGGGCAGCCTCGCCGAGCAGGGCGATACGGCGGGTGGCAAGCGCGGCAGGGCTTTGCATCGTCAGCGGGAAAACATGACGCTCGCCTTCTGCGCGCATTTTGCCGAGGATCGAATGCGCCTGACGTTCGGCGCGCAAGCCGAGTTCATCGTCGGACAGCGATTGTAAGGTCGCGGCCTCATTCGACGTCGTGACCCAGACGACGCTCGATCGTAGGCCCGGCAGCGGCACGAAGACGCGCGGACCATGCGGCGAGTGAAATTCGGTCGAGATGTTGTCGTGAGGCCGGGTGTGCGCTGTGTTGAAGGTAACGGCGGCCTGCTCGAGCGTGCGCATGCGCAGTTCGATACCGGCGCTGCGGCGTGCCAGCGAGTTGCGTCCGTCGGCGCCGCCGACGATCGGCGCACTGAGATGCGTGCCGTTCTTCGTCTCGATGCCGGCAGATGTATCGTCGCTGTGAATCGCACTGGCGTCTTCGTCGTAACGCACGAGATTTGGCAGTTCGGCGGCGCGCGCCTCAAGTGCCACAACGAGGATTCGGTTCTCGATGTTGTAGCCGAACGTCTCCTCGCCGATCTCGTGAGCCGACAGCCGGACCTCGGGCGCGCGCACCAGCCGTCCGGTGTCGTCGATCAGCCGCATCACTCGCAGCGCGGCCGCCTGCTGTTCGCAGCGGGGCCAAACCTCCAGCGATCTCAGGAAATCGATCGAGCCGCCAAGCAGGGCGGTGGTACGGTTGTCGCTATAGGCGACCTTGCGGGCGACCAGAGCGGTGGGAACGCCGTTCTGCGCAAGTCCGATGGCGGCGGCGAGGCCGACAGGGCCGCCACCGACGATGGCAACGGCAAAATGGGGAGAGCGGGGCGTGTTCATGGGGATGCGATAACAGCTTTTTCGGGATGGGTCGATGTCTCGGGACGGCGCCGTCCAAGTGCAAGAGTTGCAGTGCAAGCCCAACACAATCCTGTTAGTCAAGAAGCGGATGACCGACTCGCATGCCCCACCCCGGAGCCCTGACGCGCCCACGCGGGCGCGCGCGTTCGCGGTTCATCTTCTGACGGCCTCGGGAGCGGCACTGGCCTTGCTGGCCCTGCTGGAGGCCGTTCGTGAATACTGGTCGCTCATGTTTGTCTGGCTGGGCGTAGCCCTTTTCGTCGATGGTATCGACGGGCCGCTTGCGCGCCGCCTCGACGTTGCCCATGTGCTGCCGGAATGGTCGGGCGAGACGCTCGACCTCGTCGTCGATTTTCTAACTTATGTGTTCGTGCCAGCCTATGCGATCACTGTAAGCAAACTGCTATTGCCTGTAGCGGCGCCCTTGATCGGAGTCGCCGTCGTCATCTCGGGCGCACTTTATTTTGCCGACCGGCGCATGAAGACCGATGATAATCACTTTCGCGGTTTTCCTGCGCTATGGAATGGTGCAGCCTTCTATCTCCTGCTGCTCAAGCCACCACCCGTTCTCGCGACCATTGTGTTGGCTGTCTTTGTTGTCCTGACATTTGTGCCATTTCACACTCTACATCCACTACGCACATTGCGCTGGCGGCCGCTGACACTGGTTCTCCTTGGAATCGGGGCGATGCTGGTGATTTTTACGATCGTTGCGGATTTCAACGTACCAGGCGTGGTCAAGATCGTGCTGTGCGGAATCGCCGGATACGTCCTGTTTTCCGATCTTGCTGTGCAAACCTACGCACGGATCAGACCATGATAGATTTGTTGACGAGCCCAGAAGCATGGGCCGCGCTACTCACGCTAACCGCTCTCGAAATTGTTCTTGGCATCGACAACGTGATTTTTCTGTCAGTGATCGTGTCGCGGATACCATCAGAACAGGCCAAGCGTGCTCGTCAGATCGGTCTCGCGCTTGCGCTGGTCTTTCGTATTCTGTTGCTGTCGATGCTAGTGTGGCTGATCGGGTTGACTGCGCCTGTCCTCACCGTGACGGGCATCGATCCGTCGTGGCGCGATCTTATCCTGATTGGTGGCGGCCTGTTCCTAATAGCCAAAGCCACCCACGAAATTCATGCCGAGGTCGAAGGACCAACCGACGGCGAGGTGGTTGCGTCGCGCTCATCGAACGCATTCGCCTGGGTGGTCGTTCAGATCGTTGTGATCGATATTATCTTCTCGCTGGATTCCGTCATCACGGCAATCGGCATGGCGCAGGATTTGCGGATCATGATCGCTGCCGTCATCATCGCCTGCGCGGTGATGTATCTATCGTCCGGCCCGGTCGCGGCATTCGTAGCCGAATATCCCACGACCAAGATGCTGGCGCTGGCTTTTTTGGTGTTGATCGGCGTGGCGCTGGTCGCCGACGGTCTGAGCTTTCATATTCCGCGCACCTATATTTATGTTGCGATCATGTTCTCGGGCGCGGTGGAGACATTTAACGTGCTGGCGAAACGCAATCGGCGCGAGCGCAAGCCGCTCCGGCATGCTGCTGACCCCCCACGTTGACATTTCCCGCCCGATGCATTTCCGTCTGCGCTAGTGGTGCAGGGAGACAATGATGATCAAGGCTGTGCGGGTGCACAAACTCGGGGGACCGGACGTCCTGACTTATGAGGACGTCGAACTGCCTCCGCCCGGCCATGGTGAGGTCCGAATCCTTCACCATGCGATCGGCATCAATTTCATTGACTGCTATTTCCGCAGCGGGCTGTACAAGGCGCCGAGCTTGCCGTTCACGGTCGGCCACGAGGGCGCGGGCGAAATTATTGCGGTTGGGTCGGGGGTAACGAATTTCCATCCCGGCGACAGGGTGGCTTATTACCTCAACCTTGGCGCGTATGCGACGGAACGCAATGCGCCTGCTGACCGGCTCGTGAAACTGCCAGATCATATTACTTACGAGCAGGGTGCCGTGTTGATGCTTAAAGGGCTGACCGTCTGGTATCTTTTGCATAAGACGTTCCACGTTCAGCAGGGGCACCGGGTCCTGATTCATGCGGCAGCGGGTGGCATCGGACTTCTTGCATGCCAATGGGCCAAGGCGCTCGGTGCGACCGTGATAGGTACCGCCGGTTCGAAGGAAAAGGCTGCTCTCGCGCTGGCAAATGGCTGCGATCACGTCATCCTCTACAAGGAGGAGGACTTCGCCGAGCGTGTGAAACAGATAAGTCGCGGAGAATTGTGCGACGTGGTTTATGATGGCGTCGGCAAGGACACGTTCCAGGGGTCGCTGCGTTCGCTGAAGAAGCGCGGCCTGATGGTGAGTTTCGGCAACGCGTCGGGCGCTGTGCCGCCATTCTCGGTCAATGAACTGAACACGCATGGATCACTATTCATCACACGCCCCAAGCTTGCCGATCATATCGGTACGCGCAAGGAACTGATCGAAGGAGCGGATGCGCTGTTCGCTTCAGTGATCGACGGCACGCTGCACGTGCCGATCAATCGTGCGTATGCGTTAAAGGATGCTGCCAAGGCGCACATCGATCTCGAAAGCCGGGTGACGACCGGTGCGTCTGTGCTCAAGCCGTAATGGCTCCCGTGTCCAATGTCATCCGCGAACTTGGCTCGCTCATCCGTCTGACCAGAGAAAGTTGAATTGCCGGGGTTCGGCAAATGACGACCGGTTGTTGTTGAAAACGATGTGCCTTAAAATCCCGCCACGATGCCGTGCAGGTCATACTGGTCTGCGCGTTCGATCTTCGCGGTGACGATGTCGCCAATCTTCAATGGACGGCGGCTTGAGACATAGACCGAGCCGTCGATCTGAGGCGCGTCAGCCTTCGAGCGGCCCTTCGCGACGCTCGGCCCGACCTCATCGATGATGACCTGCTGGCGGGTACCGACTTTGCGCTTCAGTCGCCGTGCGGAAATCTTTTGCTGGCGCGCCATCAGCGCATCCCAGCGCGCGATCTTGATTTCATCCGGCACCGGATTCTCCAACGCATTCGACGTCGCACCCGCAACCGGCTCGTATTTGAAGCAGCCGAGCCGGTCGATTTGCGCTTCGTCGAGCCAGTCGAGCAGATCCTGGAATTCGGATTCGGTTTCGCCGGGAAAGCCGACGATGAAGGTCGAGCGCAGCGTAAGATCAGGACATTGCTCGCGCCATTTATGAATGCGCGCAAGCGTCTTGTCCTGCGCGGCCGGACGGCGCATACGCTTGAGCACTTCCGTGTTGGCGTGTTGAAACGGAATGTCGAGATAGGGAAGGATGTTGCCGCCCATCAGCGGAATGACATCATCCACATGCGGGTAGGGATAAACATATTGCAGGCGCACCCACGCGCCGAGGTCGCCGAGTTCGCGGGTGAGGTCGAGGAATTTGGCGCGAACCTCGCGGTCCTTCCACGGGCTCGTTTCATATTTGATGTCGATGCCGTAAGCGGAGGTGTCCTGCGAGACGACCAGCAGTTCCTTGACGCCGGCGGCGACAAGCTTCTCGGCTTCGCGCAGCACATCGCCCGCCGGGCGTGAGACGAGATCGCCGCGCAGCTTCGGGATGATGCAGAACGTGCAGCGGTTGTTGCAGCCCTCGGAAATCTTCAAATAGGCGTAGTGCCGTGGCGTCAGCTTGATGCCCTGCGGCGGCACAAGGTCGAGATGCGGATTGTGCATCGGCGGCAGAGCGCGATGCACGGCCTCTAACACGCTTTCGTATTGCTGGGGGCCGGTGATGGACAGGACGTTCGGGTATTCCTTCTCGATCTGTTCGGGCTCCGCGCCCATGCAGCCGGTGACGATGACCTTACCGTTCTCGGCCATGGCCTCGCCGATTGCGCCGAGCGACTCCTGTTTGGCGCTGTCGAGAAAGCCGCAGGTGTTGACGATGACGATGTCCGCGCCATCGTGCTTGCGGGCGAGCTCGTACCCTTCGGCGCGCAGGCGCGTGATGATGCGCTCAGAATCCACCAGCGCCTTGGGGCACCCCAGTGAAACAAAGCTGATTTTCGGCGCGGCCGCGTTCTGCATCGGTTGTCCTTGATCTTGCTGGGCACGAGCTAGCCGCGATGGAGCAGGCTGACAAGACATCTCGGCTTAACAGGAGCGGAGCTCCATTGATGAAATAATAAGCAGATCAATATTTGCTCAAAGAACGCTCATTGTGCATCTGCGAAATAGGCAGCTGAGGCCGCATCAAAATCTGAGCCAATAGTACAATCCATCCTTAGTGCATTGAAATAAAAAGAAAATCAGGCGCGTCTCCATGTTGGCACACGGCTTGAATTGTTGAACTTGTTCAATCCGGTGCGCTGAGCGCGCCAGCAGGAGGTTTCGATGGATTACAACAAAGCTTCCGATGTCGTCGCCTCCATGGTCGATACGGCCCAGAAGAAACTGAGGCTTGAGCCCCGCGATCTTCTGATCCGGGGGGCGCTGTCCGGTGCATTGCTGGGTGCTGCGACCACAATGGCTTTCTCCGGGGCGGGATCGACTGGTCAGCCTCTCGTCGGCGCTCTCATCTTTCCCGTCAGCCTTGTCATCATCGTTCTGCTTGGTCTGGAACTGTTGACCGGCAGTTTTGGCCTGTTGCCGCTGGCGCGTCTTGAGGGCCGGGCCACGTGGGGAGCCATCGGCGTGAACTGGTCCTGGGTCTTTCTTGGAAACCTGCTGGGAAGCCTTGCGTACGGCGTTCTGATCGCTATCGCGCTTACCAACTTCGGAACCTCCGCGCCGGCGGGCGTCGCCGCACACATCATGAAGGTCGCCGAAGCCAAGACGGTCGCGAACGAGGCGCTTGGCTTTGCCGGCATGGTCAGCGAGTTCGTGAAGGCGATCCTGTGCAACTGGCTGGTCTGTCTTGGCGTGGTGATGGGCATGACATCAAGTTCGACGGTCGGGAAGATCGCAGCGATCTGGCTGCCGATCTTTATGTTCTTCGCGCTCGGTTTTGAGCACGCGGTGGTGAACATGTTCGTCATTCCGACCGGTATGCTGATGGGCGCCAAGGTCAGCGTCTACGAGTGGTGGGTGTGGAATCAGATTCCGGTGACGCTCGGCAATCTTGTCGGCGGATTCCTATTCACGGGGCTGGCGCTCTACGCAACCTACAAACCGTCCCGGCAAATGGCGCCGATGTCATCCTCGATGGCGCCACAGGTTCCGGCAGAATAACAGCAAGCGGCGAAGTGCGAACATGAAACTCGAAGCGACAACTGCCGACTTCAGCAGCGAGCAGAAGCGTTATCTCGAGGGCTTCGTTTCGGGCCTCAGCGCATCGCGCGTCTCGCGGGCGAATGCGCCCGCCCGGAGCGAGCCGGTCGGTCCCGACGCCATTCACATTAAAGCGCAGGATCGTGTCGTCGCGTCAGGCGGCAAGCTTAGTGATCAGGAAAAGTTCAAGCGGGACGAGCACCCGTTTGACGCCTATCCGCGGCTTATGAAACAGGCGGAGTTGAACGAAGCGCCGAAGCCGCCGGATAATTTTCGCTGGCGTTATTACGGCATCTTCTATGTCGCGCCGACACAGTCGTCCTACATGTGCCGCCTGCGGATTCCGAACGGCATCCTCAAGCACTGGCAGTTTGCAGGCGTGGCCGATCTCGCGGGGAATTTCGGCGGCCCATATGCCCACGTAACCACGCGCGCCAATCTCCAGCTTCGCGAGATCGAACCGAAAAACGCGATCAATGTGATCGAGGGGTTGCAGGATCTGGGGCTGTGCTCGCGCGGCTCCGGCGCGGACAACATCCGCAACGTCACCGGCACGGCGACCGCCGGCATCGACTCGCAGGAATTGCTCGACACACGGCCTTACGCGAAGGCGTGGCATTTCCACATTCTCAACGACCGCTCGCTGTACGGACTGCCACGCAAGTTCAACGTCGCATTCGACGGAGCAGGGCGTGTCGCCACGCTGGAGGAAACCAACGACATCGCGTTTCAGGCGGTCGAGGTGCGAGCAGGCTTCGGCGTCGATCCCGGCATCTGCTTCCGGCTCGGCCTTGGCGGCATCACCGGTCATAAGGATTTTGCCCGCGATACCGGCGTGATCTTGAAGCCGCAGGACGCCGTTGGCGTGGCTGATGCCATTCTGCGTGTTTTCATCGAGAGTGGCGATCGCACCAACCGCAACAAGGCGCGGCTGAAATACGTGCTGGATGCGTTGGGCTTCGACAAATTTCTTGCAGCCGTGGAGGAAAAGCTTGGCCGCAAGCTGGCGCGCGTCCCTGCGGAAGCGATCGCTCCACGTCCGGCCTTTGACCGGCTCGCGCATATCGGCGTTCATTCGCAGAAGCAGGCTGGCCTGAACTGGATCGGTGCTGTGCTGAAGCTTGGCCGACTGTCGTCCAAACAGATGCGCGGACTTGCGAAGCTCTCGGCTGACTATGGCGATGGCGATATTCGCCTTACTGTCTGGCAGAACCTGCTGATCTCCGGCGTGGCCGATGCCAATGTTGCAACCGTGGCTGCCGGGATCGAGGCGCTCGACCTTGCGGTGACGGCCTCTCCGCTGCGGGCCGGGCTGATCGCCTGTACGGGCGCGGCAGGTTGCCGTTTCGCCGCCGCGCATACCAAGGAGAATGCCGAACAGATCGCGGCGTGGTGCGACGAACGCATAGCCTTGAATACGCCAGTGAACATCCACCTCACCGGATGCCATCACTCGTGCGCCCAACACTATATCGGCGACATCGGCCTGATCGGCGCACGTGTGCCGGTCAACGACGATGGCGAGACGGTCGAAGGCTATCATCTTCTCGTTGGCGGCGGGTTTGGGACTGAAGCCACGATCGGGCGCGAGTTGTTTCATGACGTGAAGGTGGAGGATGCGCCGCGCACGGTAGAGCGCGTGTTGAAAGCCTATGTCACCAATCGTGCCTCGGAGGATGAAACCTTCATCGACTTCGCCAAGCGGACCGAGATCGACGCCTTCAAGCGTATGACTGAAATGGAGCCGGCCTGATGAACCAGAGAACGCCGCCGAGCCAGCTTGAAATCATTCCGGAGACGGCGCCCTTTTCGCACGAGCAGCGATCATGGCTGAACGGTTTCTTTGCAGGATTGGTGTCGTTGGATAACACCGTCACGCCGCTGTCGCCGGAGCAGGGCGCGGCAGGCGATGCCGACGACGGCGAAGCGCCGTGGCATGACCAGACGCTGCCGATCACTGAGCGCATGAAACTCGCGGAAGGCCGCCCGCTGCACCGCCGGATGATGGCGGCGATGGCGCAGCAGGATTGCGGCCAGTGCGGTTATAACTGCCGCGATTATTCCGAGGCGATTGCCGGCAAGAAGGAGGCGCGCCTGAACCTGTGCGTACCGGGCGGCAAGGAAACCGCTCGCATGCTGAAATTGCTGTATGAGGAACAGGAGAGCACGCCGTCAGCCACACCATCGCTCGTGATTGAGACGACGGCGGCACCCGTTGCCAAAGCTGTCGGCGAACCTGGGCGCTCTCGCGATAATCCGGTCGAGGCAGTCTTTCTGTCGCGCCGACTTCTGAACAAGCCGGGATCGGAGAAGGAAACCTGGCACGTCGAGTTCGATCTGTCGGGTCTCAGCCTCGATTATGTCGTCGGCGATTCCTTCGGTGTGTTTGCTAACAACGATCTCGGCATGGTCGACCAGATCATTGCGCTGCTCGGCGTCTCGCACGAGACGATGATCAACAGCAAGAAACTGCGCGACGTATTGCATGAGGATGTGTCGCTGTCGCCCGCGCCGGACTCATTGTTCGAGCTGATCTCCTTCATCACCGGCGGCGCTGCCCGTGAAAAGGCGCGGGCTCTTGCTTCGGGTGACGACCCAGATGGCGACGCCGCCCATCTGGACGTGATGGCGACGTTGCAGAAATTCGCCGGTGTCCGGCCACATCCGGAAGCCTTCGTGGAGGCGCTGGAGTCGCTGCAGCCGCGGCTGTACTCCATTTCGTCTTCTCACAACGCGACGCCGGGACGCCTGTCTCTGACGGTCGATACGGTCCGTTACATGATCGGCAAGCGCAAGCGCATCGGCGTCGCCTCGACGTTCCTTGCTGAACGGATCGATCCGGGCGACAAACTCAAGGTTTATGTTCAGAAGGCACATGACTTCAGCCTGCCGCAGGATCCAAAGACGCCAGTGATCATGGTCGGCCCCGGGACCGGCGTCGCACCGTTCCGCGCCTTTCTCCTTGATCGACAGGCGGCCGGGGCGCCGGGACGCAACTGGCTGTTCTTCGGCCACCAGCGCAGCGAACACGATTTCTTCTACGCCGACGAATTCAGCGCGATGAAGGTCTCCGGGCATTTGACACGGCTGTCGCTGGCCTGGTCGCGAGATCGCGAGGAGAAATTCTACGTGCAGGACCGCATGCGCGAGGTTGGCCGCGAATTATGGTCGTGGCTTGCGGAAGGCGCACACATCTATGTCTGCGGTGACGCCAGGCGGATGGCCAAGGATGTCGAACGCGCATTGGTGGACATTGCCGCGCAGTTTGGCGCGCGTTCGACCGACGAGGCGGTTGCCTTCGTGGCCGATCTGAAGAAGAAAGGCCGTTATCAGCAGGATGTTTACTGACAGCGGGTCGTATTATTGTGAATTGAACGGAACAACTTTCATGCCGCCTTGCTCCAGCGCGGAACGCACGGCCTTCGCGATCTCGACGGCACCCGGCGTATCGCCATGGACGCAGATGCTGTCGACAGGCGCCGAGATTGTTTTTCCTGAGGCGGCAATGATGGATTGCTCTGTCACCATGTGCAGCACGTGCTTCGCGATCTCGCCAGTGTCGTGCAAGACCGCGCCACTTTGACAGCGGGGAAGAAGTCGTGCGTCGTCCTGATAGGCGCGGTCGGCATAGATTTCGTGGATCGCTTTTAGTCCGGCGCGATCCGCTGCGCAGGCCAGTTCAGTGTGCGGCAGCACTATGAAGGCGAGGCCGGGATCGACAGCCTTGATGGCCGCTGCGATAGCGTTAGCAATCATGGCCTCGGAGCAGGCGGCGTTCGAGAGCGCGCCATGCGCCTTCACATGCGTAACCTTGTGGCCCACGAGGCAAGCTACCGCGCACAACGCGCCGATCTGGTAGGCGACAATGTTCTCGATCTCGCTGGCACTAAGGCCGGGCATCGGCTTGCGCCCGAAGCCCGCAAGATCGCGGTAGCCGGGGTGAGCGCCGATGCTGACGCCGCGCGCGCGAGCCTGCGCCGTGATCCTTCGCATGATGTCGGGATCGCCTGCATGAAACCCGCAGGCGACGTTGACGCTAGTGGCGATATCCAGCATTGCTTCGTCGTTTCCAACACCTTCACCAATGTCGGAATTGATGTCGACCCGCATGGTCATACGCTGTTCCGTATTCTGTCGGGCAGGGATTGCAGCAACGCTTGGAATGCGCGCGCTTCCTGCTGGGCTGTGTTCACGTCGATTGCCGCAAAACGGAATGTATGCCGGGGGCTGGTTTGCGCAAAGCGGCCGAGGTCTGCGGAAATAATGGTCGCGATCTTGGGGTATCCGCCGGTTGTGCCGCGATCCTTCATCAATACGATCGGCTGGCCGCCCGCAACCTGAATGCTGCCGTCCACGGTGCCATCCGAGACGATATTGAATCTCCCCGCGTGAGTCAGGGATGGCCCTTCGAGCCGATAGCCCATGCGGTCGCTGGCGGGCGAAATCTGCCACGGCGAATTAAAGAACAGTTCGGTGGATTCGTCGAATTCGTCATATTGAGGTCCCGGCACGACGCGGATCGCGCCGTCGCGAAAGACAGGAGGAGGCATAGTATGGTCTGGCAACGACGCCGCGTTTTCGTACGTCAGCCGGTCGCCGCTTTGAAGCGGCCGGGGATAGGGGCTCCCAAGTCCGGCGCGAGCATTGACCGAGAAGCTGCCGAACATGGCCTCGCCTTTTAGATTACCCGTGACAGCGAGATAGCTGAACATGCCCTTGCGTGCCGCGTCGAGTGTTAGCGTCTCGTCGTTTCGAAGTATGAATGTGCGGTAGAGCGGGCAGGGATTGTCCCCGATCCGTGCAAAACGCAGCGCGCCGGTCAGCGCTATGCACAGCTGGCCGTCCCGGGCAACGAGGACTGTTTTTGTTGGCCCGATCTCGATGACGGGCGCGGGCAGCGGATGCCCCACCAGCGCGTTGGCTGCGGCGAGAGAGAGGCGATCCATTGCGCCGCTCGGTGTCAGGCCGTAACGCTGCGCCCCGAAGCGGCCGACATCCTGCACCGATGTCAGCGGCCCGGCGGTTACGACTTCCAGAGCGCTCACGAAATCAGCTCCGCGACCGTTTCGCCGCATTCTGCGAGACGGTCAAGCCGCTCGAATTGGGCCGCGTCAATCCGTTCGAATGTTACCGTGTCTCCCGGCTCGATCAGGAAGACCGGATCGCGCTGCGGATCGAAAGTGCGCACCGGCGTGCGGCCGAGAAGATGCCAGCCGCTTGGCCCGGCGAGACATTGCAGCGCGGCCTGAAGGCCGCCGATCGAGATCGTGCCCGCAGGCGTGGATATGCGCGGCTGTGGACGGCGTGGCGTAGCGATGGCGGGATCAAGACCGCGCAGATAGGAGAAACCGGGGGTGAAACCGATCATGGCCACCTCATAACGCGGAGCACTGTGATGCCGGATCACGTCGGCGGGCGACATGTTGTGTGCCCTTGCCACATCATCCAGATCGAGGCCGAATGCGCCACCATAAGCGACCGGTACACGCCAGTGCCGAGACGGATGGTCCGCTGTATCAGGCCGGTCGAGAAGAACCAAAAGGCGGTCGCTTAATTCGGAAAATCCGAGCTTGAGCGGATCATAATGAATGAGGAGCGAGCGATAGGTCGGCACTGTCTCGATGATACCCTCGACAGGCGAGGTTATGAGCACGCGATCCAGTGCGAAAACCCGGCGGTTGCTCTCGGCCTCAACGGTGGTGCCGAACTCCACGGCGAGTGCTGTGTCGCCGCAAGCAAGGACACGCGGTGTTGACGGCTTGTACGGCTGATTGTTCATGGACAAACGATGCCGGGACGGATTGATGGCGTCCAGAGCTTTATTCGCGAGAGAATATCTGACCAAACGTTCGTCGAGAAGCGTGCTTGATGCAAGCGGCTTGCTCTACAATCCGCCGCCCTTGACGCGAAGGAAATCCAGCGGATGTCAACTCCGGCGGTTACCAGAGCCCGCCGGCCAGCGCCATCCCACGACGTGCGCCTCGACCGGGTCGCCGGATTCGCAATTTTCCCAGCCGCTGCCGATCCAGCGGCAGGCGAAAGGAAGCTGGTAAGTCCCGCTTTTGTCTTCGCACAGGACCTGTACCGGCGCGCCTGTGGGCGGCGTGCTTTGCTCGCCGAATTCCGCCAGGCGTTGTGCACGGGTTGCCATGGTCATCTCCCCGGAAGGGAACGGGGCCGAGCGAGATCGGTTCCGGAACCGTGATCGCTAAAATCGCAGGTGCCCCTCTATTTCGCAGATCGCCGCAAGCCTTGATTTACGTCTCGGCACTGAGACTGCTGGTAACAACACGGAGAAATCCCGATGTTTGTGCTGATCTTGGGTTTGTTAGGTGCAAGTGGCCTGTTTTATCTTGCGAGCGCCACGCAGAATTCGGGCTGGACCTGGTCATATGAGGTCTGTCGCCAGGGCCAGATATTTTGCGATAATCCCCATTGGGTTCTCATCGCCGCCGCCATCGTCATCGCGATCGAAATGGTCCGCAACATGTCGAAGGCGTGAGGTTGCGCCAGCGCTTGGCATAATCGATCAGATTCTGGCTCCAGGAAGCGAGGTTATGCGTGCGGTGCGGCACCGGGCTGGTGGATTTCGTCACGGGAACCGGACAATATCGGGCGGCGCGCCAGCCGGCGGGCTTTCACCAACCGGGAACCTGACGTTCGCTCGCCATGTCCCTTTCAGCAAGCTTTCTCCGGCGCCCCCTTTTGCTCGCCCGCCGGTTTGGTTACGCCCGGATTCTGTGCCTCGGTCTGTTGGCGGCTCTCGTCGGCCTGCGCGCCATCGATCCTGTGCCGCTTGAAGAACTGCGGTTAAGGGTTTTTGACCTCTACCAAATTCTTAAACCACGGAAAGCCGTCGAACGGCCTGTCGTGATCGTTGATCTCGATGAAGCGAGTCTTGCGCGGTTCGGCCAGTGGCCATGGGCACGCACTCGGATGGCCGATCTGGTGTCGCGGCTGACGGAGGCAGGCGCCGCCGTAATCGCCTTCGATATCGTGTTTGCGGAACCTGACCGGCTGTCGCCCTCCCGTGCCGTGGACAGCTTCCGCGGTCTCGACGAAGTGATGCGCACACAACTCAAGGGCTTGCCGGATAATGATCAGGTTCTTGCTGAAGTGTTGCGCCGCTCGCCCGTGGTGCTTGGCGAATCCGGGTTACCGTACCTGACATCGGTACTCGCCGCCGATCCGCCGCCGCTTGGTCTTGCCACACTCGGCGGCGACCCGTCGCCCTATCTGCTGAACTTCCCGGGACGGTTGCGCAATATCCCGGTTCTGGAGCAGGCGGCCCTGGGGCGCGGGCTTTTCACGATCCGTACCGAACGCGACGGCATCGTCCGGCGCATCCCTCTCGTCATGATGGCGCAGGGCGACCTGATGCCCTCGCTGACCTTCGACATGCTGCGGGTGGCGGTGAACGCGAACACGCTCCTCGTGAAGTCGGACGAGGCTGGCGTGAAAAGCGTGGGCGTACCGGGATTTGAGATTCCGACCGATCGCAACGGCCAGCTCTGGGTCTATTTCGGCCGACATGATCCGGCGCGCTATGTCTCCGCAGCGGATGTTCTCGATGGCAAGGCCGGCAGCGACGTATTCTCGCGCAAGCTTGTGATTATTGGCACCTCCGCCGTGGGACTTCTCGATGTCAAAACGACGCCGCTCGACCGCGTCATGCCCGGTGTCGAAATTCATGCGCAGGTGCTGGAAAACGTATTGACGGATTCCGTGCTGTCGCAGCCGAACTACGCATTCGGCGCGGAAATCGTTGCCGCTATTCTGTTCGGGCTTCTGATCGTCTGGCTCGCGCCGGTCCTCACCCCTGTCTCGCTGCTGCTGCTGGGCGGCGCGGTTGCGGCCCTGCTCGCGGGGACGTCCTGGTACCTATTTGTGCGCGAGAAGCTGCTGGTCGATTTCACCTTCCCCTTGCTTGCGAGCACGGCCGTCTATCTGACACTGGTATTCAACGGTTATGTGCGCGAACAGGCGCAGCGCCGCCGCATCCGCTCGGCCTTCGGGCAATACCTGTCACCGGCGCTGGTGGAGCAACTGGCGCAAGCGCCGGAGCGGCTGGTGCTCGGTGGAGAGGAACGTGAGATGACTGTGATGTTCAGCGATGTGCGCGGTTTCACGACAATCTCGGAATCCTTCCAGTATGACCCGCAGGGGCTGACGTCGCTGATCAACCGTCTGCTCACGCCGTTGACCGACGCCATCATCGAACGTAGGGGCACCGTCGACAAGTACATGGGCGACGCCATCATGGCCTTCTGGAACGCGCCGCTCGACAATGCGGAGCACGCCATCAATGCCTGCGAAGCTGCGCTCGACATGCTGGATGAGGTGAACGATCTGAATGCGAAGCGGGCGAAAGAGGCTGCGGAGCAGGGCACGCCGTTCATGCCGCTGAATGTCGGTATCGGTCTCAATACCGGCCTGTGCGTAGTCGGCAATATGGGGTCGAATCTGCGGTTCGACTATTCGGTGCTTGGCGATAGTGTGAACCTTGCATCGCGGTTGGAAAGCCAGTCGGCGACCTACGGCGTACCGATCGTTGTTGGCTCGAAGACCGCGCTGGCAGCGAAAGACAGGCTCGCGATCCTTGAGATGGATCTTGTGACCGTGAAGGGTAAGAAGGAGCCGGAAGTGATCTACGCCATCCTCGGCCGGGTCGATCTTGCCAATTCTGAACGCTTTCAGAGGCTGCGCAATCACACCATCGATATGATTTGGCGCTATCGCAGCCGGGATTGGGACGGAGCGCTGAATGCGATGGAAAAGGCTATGGCGCTTGACGATGACAATCGTCTCAAGACGTTGTTCGGTCTCTACGCCGGGCGGATAGCTACCTTCCGGACGATGCCGCCTCCGCCCGATTGGAATGGCGTCTATGCAATGACAATGAAATAGACCGGAAACAGCGAGCCGGCGCTAGGCCATTCCGATATGATCCGTTCTTTCGTTCGAGCCTGTTGATGATGTCAGATTCAATCACGATCAAATTCTGGGGTGTTCGTGGCAGCATCGCCTGCCCGGGACCGGACACGGTGCGTTATGGCGGGAATACCTCGTGTGTCGAAGTTCTTTGCGGCGAGAACCGGCTGATCTTCGATGCGGGATCCGGCCTTCGCAAGCTCGGTGAGGCGCTGGTGGGGAAAACCGGTGAGAGCGATCTGTTTTTCAGCCATCTCCATATCGATCATCTGATCGGACTCCCGTTTTTTCTGCCGGCATTCGAGAAAGGCAATCGTCTCCGGTTATGGGCGGCCGGCCTGAAAGAGATGGGTGGGCTTCGTACCGCGCTCGACAGGTATATGAGCTTCCCATTGTTTCCTATCGGCCTCGATCAATTCCAAGCCGAGATCGCATTTCATGACTTCGCTCGGGGTGATGTGTTAACGCCTCGTCCAGGCATCGTTCTGCGCACCGCTGCGCTCGATCATCCGGGGGGCGCGACGGGGTATCGGCTGGAGTTTGCCGGACGCTCATTCTGTTACATGACGGATACGGCAACGGACGCCAGAGCCGTGCCCGCGATGCTCGCGCTGGCGAAAGGCGTCGATTGTCTGGTCATGGATGCTACCTATGCAGACAGTGAACTGACGAAATATGCGGGCTGGGGCCATGCGAGCTGGCAGCAGAACGCTGCATTCGCCGACGCCGCCGGAGTGAAAACACTGTGTTTGTTTCACCATGCGCCCGAACATGATGACGACATGCTCGATCGGATTGCGGCCAAGGCTGCGCAAGCGCGGCGGGGAACGGTGACCGTGTGGGAAGGCCAGTCGATCAGACTTTGAGGCCAGATCTGGTGTCGGTTTTAATGAGATCGGCCTTGAACTGATCGCACATTGTCAACGACAAAAAGCCGGGTGGCTCATGGATATATCAGGTTTCGCTTCAGATATGTCAGGCCTTGCTTCAGGCGCGGGTGGCCTGATCGCGTCGGCATTCGTTGTTGCTAGTTATACCATGCGCACAATGATCCCGCTGCGTATCGTCGGGATCATCACAAACGTGGTGTTTATTATCTATGCTCTGTCGCATCGGAACTATCCGATCGTAGCGTTGCACATGATTTTGCTGCCGTTGAATGCCTATCGCTTGCGCGAAATGCTGGTGCTAGTTCGCAACGTGAAGCGCTCGGTGAGTGGCAATCTGTCCATGAACTGGCTGAAGCCATTCATGACCGAGCGGTACTGCCAGCCGGGCGAAGTGCTGTTCTACAAGCACGAGCGGGCGGCGGAGATGTTCTACATTGTCAGCGGCCGTTTCCGCCTCGTGGAATCCGGCATCGAAATGCCAGTCGGCTCCATTGTTGGCGAGTTTGGTATGCTGTCCCCTGACAACGAGCGCACGCAGACGCTGGAGTGCATGGAGAAAGGTCTCGCTCTCAGCGTCACTTATCAAAAAGTGGAAGAACTCTATGTGCAGAATCCGGAATTCGGCTTTTATTTCCTGCGGCTGGTGAGCGCTCGACTATTTCAGAATGTCGGCAGGCTCGAAGCCCAGGTCGCAGCATTGAGCGGGAAACCGAGGCCATGAAACTATCTGTTGATTTCAGGTTGCTGAAAGAACGCTATCTGGGCGAAGCATCCCGTAAGCCCTGGGTCGCGGAAAAGCGATTGGCTGAACTTGCGCCTTTTCTGCCGCCCGAAACCGCAGACATCGTCCGGCGCGCAGTTGCCTCGCTGATGGACTATCAAGATCCAGACTACGCGTTAGTGTATCTCAACCGTGTTGGCCGATATGCTGGGCCGGACAAGGAGCCCTGCGCGTTTCTGGCCGAACTCGCCTCTCGCATGGATATACGGATGCGCTATATCGATCCGCCCAGCGTGGCGCGGGCGACTTTGACAGATGATGAGGAGGGAAACGCATCCCGAACCTGCCGTGTGTCCTTCTGCCTTTGCGATCTCGTTGGCATGCTACCACCGAACGCTGCCGATACGGCTCTTCAGATGATGGCTTATCTGCGCCTTTCACGGCAGGCGATTGTATTGAGGCTCTCATCTCAGGCTGGATGGAAGCGGCGCTGGACCGAATTCTGGGCGTTGCTTCGATATGCGCGCACCTATTCGCGCCGCGCAAAGACTGAAAACGCATGGGTTGAACGATGGCTGCACATGATTGATCGCGTTCATGCTTCCCAGCCGGAAGCCGTTATGGGGATGGTGCAGACCGCGGATATCATCGGCGGATCGGGAGCGGACTACCATCAAGGTATCGCAAACTGGAATCTCATTGTGGATCGTCTCGCCAAGCCGGTCTGTGACGAGGCGATTGAGCCGGTCGATCTTGCCGCGGCATTGCGAGCCGTTTTGCACGCTGCAGTGGATAGTCCCGAGCCTGCAGAGCTGGACAATCAAATTGGTCGCCAGATCGTGTTCTACTCTTTGCGACTCCGAACGGCGTAATGCAATGTCACGCAATTCCAGAGCACCAATAACACCGTGTGGAGCAAGGGGGCTTGCAGTAGCCGTCATAGTGTGCGTGCTGTCGTTGCCGGCGACAGCTTATGCTGACGCCACATTCAGGCTCAGTCATAATCATCGCATTTCCTGCAGCAAAATTTTGATGCCGGGGAAACGTCAGGTGATTGCGTGCAAGTCCTACGCGTATCTGTTCAATACGGCGACCTCGGAATTCTACCGTTGTGAGGCGCAAGTGTCAGTGACGCGCGATATCTCGAAGATTCTCGGAACGGATCAAAGCGGCACTTGCCGGCTCAGGACGAGGGTGTTTTCCGAAAATTCCAACTATGATTTCGATGCGGTCGAAACCGAGCCGCCGAGTACCAACGCTTTTTTCGGCAACGGCGGCACGGCGATCTGGGCGGCCGATATTACAACACGTAAGGTCAAGGCCTGCGTCGAACTTGCGACCGGTATTTCGTCGCCAGTTCTCAAGTGCGTGGACATGAATTTCGAATAGGGGGAGCCGCGCGGCTTTATCCGACGACCGGTACGCCGCCAGGGTGCTTGGCCTTCTCTTCAGGCTCGACGTGAATGGAAATCATGATATCGGAAATTTCCTTCCGCAGCGCAGCCTCGATCCGGTCGCACAGTTGGTGCGATTCCGACACTGTCATGTTGCCCGGCACAACCAGATGAAAATCGATAAAGATCGCCCGACCGGCCTGACGTGTGCGAAGATCGTGCGCCTCCAGCGCGCCTTCAGCATGGGAGGAAATAATCTCGCGAATCATGATGAGCGTTTCCTCCGGCACGACTTCGTCCATTAATCCTCCGATTGATGAGCGCATCAGCTTCCAGCCGGTCCAGAGGATATTGACTGCAACCAATGCGGCGATGACCGGATCGAGAATTGGTTGATCGGTTAGCCACACTAGTGTGACACCGATCAGGACACCGATTGAGGTGATGACGTCGGTCCACAGATGCTCGGCATCGGCGAGCAGGGCCGGCGAACGGTGCCGCTGTCCGAATTTGAGCAAAACAAAATACCACGCAGCGTTAATGCCACTCGCGGCTGCATTGACCAGTAAGCCCTTGAGGGGGGCTTCGAGCGGGCGTGGCCTCAGAATTCCACGATAGGCCGCATAGAAAATCGCTAACGCTGCGATAAGGATCAGTACGCCTTCGACAATGGCAGAAAGATACTCAGCCTTTTGGTGGCCGTACGGATGATTGGCGTCGGGCGGTGTCGCGCTGACGCGCACGGCAATGAAGGCGGCTACCGCAGTCGCCACGTTGATGACGCTCTCCAACGCATCCGAGTAAAGCGCCACGCTGCCGGTGACGAAATAGGCGACGTATTTCAACGCCAGCACGAGGCAGCCGACGGCGATGCTGCCGGCTGCTAATTTGAGGGGTGTGCCCATGGAACCACGCGGATTTGTTCTTGCGTGCTTACGGGAACAACTGTGGCCGATCAACGCGGATGTTTGCTGACGCCAATCATTCGCAGGCTTGAACACAACATTTGGCAAGCAAGGCCATTTCCTGCGTAATGATCTGGCCTGGCCGCATCCAAAATCAATCTCGGATGTTTGTCTTGCTTCAGCGATCGGCAAATCGCCGCATCATGCGCCGGAACCTGTCGCGTATTTAATCTTCGATTGGGCAGGCACTTTATATTCGCTTAACCCTCGGCTGATTCCATATGTCGCAGTAGATGAGGTGGTGTTTTATGGCATTGCCACAAAGATGCTGCATTGCGATTTCAACGCTGTCGCACCGGTAATTCTAAATCATAATTTGGGGAATTTATCAAAGTCATGACGAATCGAATCGTCGCAATCGCCTGCCTGATCGTTGGAAGTGTCTTCTTGAGTGGTTGCGATGATCCTGCACCTGCTGTGGCGAAAGCCGCTCCTCCAGAAGTGTCTGTCGTGCGTGTGAAATCGGAGCCGTTTACAGTCGTCCGCGAACTTCCTGGCCGGATCGCTTCGGTTCGCGTCGCGGAGGTGCGGCCGCGCGTATCGGGAATCATAGTAGAACGCCTATTCAAGCAGGGCAGTGATGTCGAAGCGGGTGACGTGCTCTATAAGATAGACCCTCGCCCATTCGAGGTGGAGGTTATGGCGCGGGAAGCGGCCCAGGCCAAGGCTCAGGCTGTACTGGATCAGGCAACCAGACAGGCGCATCGCATTGCGACTCTGGCTGCGCAGCATGTGGCTTCCGAGGCCGAGAATGAAAAGGCTGTTGCTGCCAAGCGCCAGGCGGAGGCGGATCTCGCTGCCCGCAAGGCGGAAGTCGCGCGTGCTAGCCTCAATCTCGATTACGCGACTATTCGTGCGCCGATCAAGGGCAGAATCGGTGCCGCGCTGGTGAGTGAAGGTGCGCTCGTTACTGCGAATGACACCACTAATCTTGCCACCATCCGGCAGTTAGATCCGATCTATGCGGATTTCACCCAGTCGGCTGGCGATTTGATCAAGTTGCGCGACGCGCTTGATCGCGGCGATCTCGAGGAGGTGAGCAAGGGAGCCGCCAAGGTCAGGCTGATTGTTGATGGCCGGAAGTATCCGGTCGATGGCAAGCTGCTATTCTCTGAGGCCAAGGTGGATGCCAGTACTGGACAAGTGACGTTGCGCGGCGAATTTCCCAACCCGAATGGCGAACTGTTGCCGGGCATGTATGTGCGCGTCATGATCGAGCAGGGCGTTGACACGGATGCGATTGCGATTCCGGAGCAAGCCGTCCAGCGCGGCTCGAATGGCAGCAGCGACGTGTATGTTGTGAAACCGGACGGGCGTGTCGCAAAACAGCCCGTTCGTACCAGTGATCTCCAGGATGGCAAGTGGCTGGTAAGCGAGGGTCTGAAGCCGGGTGATCATGTGGTGGTCGAAGGTTTCCAGAAATTCGGTGCGGGCGACCTCGTCTCGCCGATTTCGGCTGACGGCGCGAAGTTGAGTGCGGATGCGACCGCGCAATCCTCCTTCAATTAACGCCAGATGCCAGCTTTCTTCATCGAACGCCCAGTTTTTGCATGGGTGGTCGCACTTTTCATTTGCTTGATAGGTGCGATCTCCATTCCCCTGCTCGCGGTCGCGCAGTACCCCATCATCGCACCGCCATCTATTTCGATCAGCACAAACTATCCTGGCGCCTCACCGGAGGAGCTCTACAATAGCGTCACCCGGCCGATTGAGGAGGAACTCAACGGCGCATCGGGCATCCTGAATTTTGAATCCACCAGCGACTCGCTGGGGCAGGTGGAAATCATCGCCAATTTCCGGCCCGGCACGGACACCACGACCGCCTCAGTAGACGTTCAAAACCGCATCAAGCGCGTTGAAGCGCGATTGCCACCGGCCGTGATCCAACAGGGTATCCTCGTTGAGGAAGCGTCAAGCGCGGTGCTTCAGATCATCACCCTTCGTTCGACCGACGGCAGTCTCGATGAGGTTGGACTCGGCGACTTTATGGTGCGTAACGTCGTCGGTGAAATTCGTCGTATTCCCGGTGTCGGCCGGGCTACCCTGTATTCGACAGAGCAATCGCTGCGCATATGGGTCGATCCGGAAAAGCTGATCGGTTTTAATCTCACAACCGACGATGTCACCAAGGCCATTGCTGCGCAAAACGCGCAGGTAGCTTCCGGCAGTCTGGGCGCCGAGCCAAGCGTCCCCGACCAGAAGGTATCTGCGCTTGTTCTAGTCAAGGGGCAACTCAGTACGCCGGATGAGTTTGGCTCTATCGTTCTCCACGCGAACGCCGACGGCTCGGTCGTGCGGTTGAGGGATGTTGCCCGCATCGAGATCGGCGGCATGGGCTATCAGTTCACCACTCGCCTGAACGGCAAGCCGACAGCAGGTCTGTCCGTGATGCTAGCGCCGAGCGGCAACGCGCTGGCCACTGCGGCGGCTGTAAAGTCAAAGATGGAAGAACTTTCGAAGTTCTTTCCGGCCAATGTCGCCTATGACATTCCGTACGATATCACGCCCGTGGTCAAGGCAGCCATCGAGAAGGTGCTGCATACGCTGGTTGAGGCTGTTGTGCTGGTGTTCTTTGTGATGTTTCTGTTTTTGCAGAACATCCGCTACACGCTCATTCCGACCATCGTGGTGCCCGTCGCACTGCTAGGTGCCTGCGCCGTACTTCTACTGACCGGCTATTCGATCAACATGTTGACGTTGTTCGCCATGGTGATGGCGATTGGCATTCTCGTGGATGATGCGATCGTTGTTGTTGAGAACGTCGAGCGCATCATGACCGAAGAGGGACTGCCTCCGAAGGAGGCAACCCGCAAGGCGATGACTCAGATCACCGGTGCGATTGTCGGCATTACGCTCGTGCTAATGGCGGTGTTTGTGCCGATGGCGTTCTTCCCCGGATCGGTCGGCATCATCTATCGGCAGTTCTCGATCACAATGGTCGCGGCGATCGGGTTTTCAGCTTTGATGGCGCTGACGCTGACACCCGCGCTGTGTGCGACGCTGCTGAAGCCCGCGAAGGGTGATCACGGTGCAGCCAAGAGAGGCATCTTCCGCTGGTTCAACAACACGCTCGATGCTTCGCGTGGACATTACGTCAAGACTGTCAGTTGGTCGCTTGCTCGCAAGGGCCGCGTGATGATGGTCTATCTGGCTCTGGTGGGTGGGGTGGCATTTGCTTTTTTGCGGATGCCGGGCGGCTTTCTTCCGGTGGACGATCAGGGATTCATCACTGTGGACGTGCAGACGCCGTCCGACTCGTCGTTCTCCCGCACCAAGGCTGCTGTTGAGCGCGTCGAGAAGTATCTGGAGAACCGCTCGGGCATCCAGGACGTCACATCCCTGACCGGCTTCAGCTTCCTCGGGCAGGGCATCAACACTGCGCAGGCCTTCATTACGCTGAAAGACTGGTCGGAGCGTGGAGCGGGAGATTCCGCGGCGGCGATCGTCAACGACATCAACGCGGCAATGATAGGCGTGCGCGATGCCAAGATCACGGCGCAGCAACCGCCGCCGATCGACAATCTCGGCAATTCCAGCGGCTTTTCTTTCCGCCTGCAGGATCGCGGGCAGAAGGGATACGCCGGGCTGCTGGCAGCGGCGCGTAAACTCGTCGTTGACGCCAATGCAAGCCCGATTCTGCAGAAGGTTTATATCGAAGGCTTGCCCGAGGGGCCGATCGTCAATCTTGTTGTTGATCGGGAGAAAGCCAGTGCTTTCGGGATTTCCTTCGCCGACGTCAATAATACGATTTCGACCAATCTCGGTTCGGCCTACATCAATAACTTCCCCAACAAGGGGCGGATGCAGCGCGTGATCGTACAGGCCGATGCGATGGATCGCATGAATCCCGCTGATATCTTGAAATACAATGTGAAAAACAACCGCGGCGATCTGGTGCCGCTGTCGTCATTCGCCACCATCGAATGGGGCAAGGGGCCTTCGCAGATTGTCGGCTTCAACTATTACCCCACGGTCCGCATCAGCGGCGAAGCGCGTACAGGTTACACCAGCGGCGATGCTATTGCCGAGATGGAGCGGTTCGCCGGGCTTCTTCCCCGCGGCTTCGGTTACGAATGGAGCGGCCAGTCGCTCCAGGAAAAGCTCTCCGGCTCGCAGGCACCGCTGCTGTTAGCCTTGTCGGTCCTGGTTGTCTTCCTGTGTCTTGCCGCTCTCTATGAGAGTTGGACCATTCCGGTTGCAGTGCTCCTGACCATTCCGCTCGGCGTATTCGGGGCGGTGCTCGCCTCGTCGATGCGAGGACTGCCGAACGGCGTGTATTTTACTGTCGGCCTTATCACCATAATCGGTCTTGCGGCGAAGGATGCCATCCTGATCATCGAGTTCGCCAAAGATCTTCGCGAGCAGGGCAAGTCCCTGCTGGCGGCGACGATGGAAGCCTGCAGCCTGCGCTTCCGCCCGATCCTGATGACCGGCTTCGCCTTTGTGTGCGGCGTGTTGCCGATGGTGGTGGCACAAGGGGCGGGCAGCCTTAGCCAGCAGGCGCTCGGGACCGGCGTGATGGGTGGCATGATTGCGGTCGCCATTCTTGCCTTGTTGATGGTGCCTGTCTTCTTCGTCTTCATCCAGGAGCTGTTTTCAAAGTCCGAAAACGGTGCCCAGGATGCAGCGAAGACGCCCGAGCCTGTTGCGATATCATCGCCTCAGACTCATCAATAGGCGAAAACCCCTCCGAGTGAGACGACATAAAACTGCCGATCCCCGTCAGGGGCGGCCGCCCTTTCATTGCGGTGCAATAATCGGAAGGTCTACTGTTCATTCGATCCCTCTAATATTACAGTTTTGTGACAAGGCTCTAGAAGGCCAATGGTTTCGGGGAGGAACGACAGTGAAGCGCATCCAGCTAGCTAAGGTACTCGCAGCTGCTTTGACGCTTGGATGGCCGGCGGCCTCCAACGCACAAGCGATCTCGGGGAAAGTGAGCGTCGTCACGTCCTATGCAAAGGATCTGACCGACCCGATCAAAAAAGCGTTCGAGGCGGCCAATCCCGGCGTCACGCTCGATGTGCAAAACCGCAACACGCATGCAGGTGTCAAATTCCTGGAAGAAACCAAGTCCAACAATCAGGTTGATCTGTTCTGGGCTTCCGCTCCGGATGCCTTCGAGGCACTGAAGGCCAGATCGCTGCTGCAGGCCTACAAGCCGAAAGCCACCGGCATTCCGGAAAAGATCGGACAGTTTCCGATCAACGATCCGGATGGCTATTACTTCGGTTTCGCAGCTTCCGGCTACGGCATCATGTGGAACGAGCGCTACGTGAAGGCGAACAAGCTGCCCGAGCCGAAGGAGTGGCAGGATCTCGCAGCGGCAGCCTATTACGATCACGTCGCCATGGCGGCGCCCTCGCGCTCCGGTACCACGCACCTGACCATCGAAACCATTTTGCAGGGCGAAGGCTGGGCCAAGGGCTGGACGACCCTTCGTGACGTGTCCGGCAATTTCCGCGAGGTGACCGAGCGTTCGTTCGGCGTGCCGGATGCAGTCAACTCCGGTCAGGTCGGTTATGGCATCGTCATCGATTTCTTCGCTTTCTCTTCGCAGGCGACAGGCTTTCCCGTGAAGTTCGTCTATCCGAGCGTGACGGCGATCGTGCCGGCGAACATCGCCATCGTGGCGAATGCACCGAACAAGACAGGCGCTCAGGCTTTCATCGAATTCCTGCTGTCACCGGCCGGACAGAACCTCCTGTTCGATCCGGGCATTCGTCGTCTGCCGGTCAACCCTTCGGTGTACGACAAGGCGCCGGATGGCTACCCGAATCCGTTCAAGGACCCGCGTCTGAACTCGATGGTGAAGTTCGATGTGAAGAAATCGGAAGGACGTAACGATGTGGTCGATGCCCTGTACGACCAGACCGTGACCTTTCAGTTGGCCGATCTGAAGCAGACCAAGAAGGCGATTGATACGGCGGCGGCGGCTGTGGCGAAAAAGCCGGATCCCAAGGCCGAAGCGCTTCTGATGGAGGCGCGAGGCTTGATGGGGAGTGTGCCGCTGACGGAAGAGCAGGCATCGTCTCCGGAGATCGTTGGTGCCTTCTCTGGCGGCAAGAAAAAGCAGAAGGGTGCGCGCCAGGCCGAACTTGAGCAGCAGTGGGCATCCTACGCGAAGGATCACAATGCGCAGGCCCGCGCCAAGGCTGACGAAGCGCTGAAGCTCGCCAAGTAATCATTGCGAACGCATGGCGGTGATCAGCCTTAGTGACAATCGACGCAGGACATTCGTGTCCCGCGTCCTCAATGGTGCGACATGGAGCCAGGTCGGCGTTTCGTTACTGATCCTGGCTTTTCTGCTTGCTTTTCTGGTCTGGCCGGTCGCCACCGTCGTCTGGGTAGCTTTCACGGAAAAAGGCAGCGGTCTTTTCACGCTCGCTAACTTCATCGATTTCTTCAGAACCGACCTGTTCATCCGGTCGTTCTGGAATTCGTTCTACGTCTCGGCAATGGCTGTGGTCGGTGCCTCGACCCTGGCGATGCCGCTGGCTTACTTCACGTCGCGGTTCGCGTTTCGCGGCGCAGGACTGATCCAGATACTTGGCTTTCTTCCGCTCATCATGCCGCCGTTTGTCGGCGCGGTGGCGCTGCAACTATTTTTCGGCCGTAACGGCACGGTCAATCTGCTGCTCGACGACTGGTTCGGCTTCAAGCTTGGCTTCATGGAGGGTCTGAACGGCGTCATCTTCGTCCAGTCGATCCACTATTTTCCCTTCATCCTCATCAATCTGTCCGCGGCGTTGCGCAATGTCGACCGCTCGATGGAGGAAGCGGCGCAAAATCTGGGATCGTACGGATTTCGCCTGTTCCGGCGCATCGTGTTTCCGCTCGCGTTGCCAGGTTATGTCGCAGGCGCATCGCTTGTCTTTGTCAAGGTATTTGACGATCTCGCGACGCCGCTTCTCTTGAACGTCAAGGACATGCTCGCGCCGCAGGCTTACCTGCGCGTGACCTCGATTGGCATTGCCGATCCGATGGGATATGTGATTTCCGTAGTTCTGATCGTGGCCTCGGTTGCCTCGATGTGGGTTTCGTCTCTGGCGACGCGCAACATCGACTATGCGACGACCCAGCGCGGCGGTGGCGGCATCGCCAAGCGCAAGCTGCGGCCATGGGAAATGGCGCTCGTTTATATGGTGCTTACGCTCATCATCTCGTTGGTGCTGGCGCCGCATTTTGGCTTGTTGCTACTGTCATTCGCCACCATCTGGTCATTCTCGCCTTTGCCGGACGGCTACACGATAGCGCACTACGCACGCGTATTTGGCGAAAGCTCAATCTACATTAAGAACACGCTGCTCTATGCCTCGCTGGCCGGCTTGATCGATGTCGTGATCGGAACAGCGATCTCCTATCTCGTGTTGCGGACGAAGCTGATCGGGGTGCGCGGCCTCGATCTTCTGGCGACTGCGGCGCTCGCGATCCCGGGCGTCGTGCTCGGTATCGGTTATCTGCGTGCGTTCTATGGCATCACGTTATGGGACGGAAAGCCGCTGGCTTCGCTCTGGATCGTGATTGTGATCGCGCTGGCGATCAGGCGCCTGCCGTATGCATTGCGAGCCTGCTACGCGGCACTCCAGCAGATTTCGGCCTCGCTCGAAGAAGCCGCGGAAAATCTCGGAGCCACCAAGGCGAGCACCGTGCGGCGCATCGTGGTGCCGCTGATGACGGGTGGCCTGGTCGCAGGATTTATTACGAGTTTCGCGACAGCAGCCGTTGAATTGTCCGCCACGCTGATGCTGGTTCAGGCCAACCAGGATGCGCCTCTCGCCTACGGGCTTTACGTTTTTATGCAATCGGCCGCGGGTCGTGGCCCCGGCGCGGCGCTCGGCGTCATCGCCGTGGTGATTGTCGCGCTGAGCACCATCGCGTCTCAGTATGTCATTGAGCGCGACCGCCGCACCAAGGCTGGTAGCGCGCCGAATGAATAGGGGGCACCTTTGACGGATACGATCACCCAGCACCCAGGATTGGCGGTCAAGGCACTCGATCTTAAGATTGACGACATCAGTGCGGCCTATGGCGATAACGTCGTTCTCGACGGGATCAATCTCGATATTCAGCCGGGAGAGTTGTTTGCGCTTCTTGGCCCCTCTGGTTGTGGCAAGACTACGCTATTACGGCTGATCGCCGGGTTTGCCGACGCGCGGCATGGCCGGATCGTGGTCGGCGGCAAGGAGATTTCGACGCTGCCGCCGTGGAAGCGTGATGTCGGTATGGTGTTCCAGTCCTATGCGCTATGGCCGCATATGACCGTTGGCGACAACGTCGCGTTCGGCCTTCGCGAGCGGCGTTTGCCGCGCGCCGAGATCAAACGGCGCGTGGAGGCGGCGCTGGCCTTCGTCGGATTGACAAACCAAACCGATCGCCGTCCGTCGCAACTCTCCGGTGGCCAGCAGCAGCGCGTCGCTCTGGCGCGCACGATCGCCATCGAACCGAAGATCCTGCTGCTCGATGAGCCATTGTCGAATCTCGATGCCAAGTTGCGCGTGCAGGTGCGTCGTGAGTTGCGCGCGCTGCAGAAGTCGCTGGGTCTGACCACCGTGATCGTGACGCACGATCAAGAGGAAGCCAACACGATCTGTGATCGTGTGGCTGTGATGAATGAAGGCAAGGTTCAGCAGGTCGGCACGCCGACAGAATTGTACGAGCATCCGATTAATCTGTTCGTCGCGCAGTTCCTCGGTACGGCAAATGTCGTCGAGGGCAAAATGACCAGTTCGGGATTCCAGTCGGACCTCGGCATTGTTCTGCCATTGCCGAAGGGGATGGATGTGAAGTTGAATGCGAAGCCGGTTTTTCGTCCGCAGGACACAACATTCGTGCCAAGGGAGCAACTCGACGCGGAAAATCCGTCAATGCCGGGCGAGATCGTTGAGCGGGAATTCCTCGGCAGTACGATCCGCTATGGCGTGAAGGCAGGATCGAGTCACATCTGGATCGATGCTCCGTTCCGCTCTGGCTCATCGCTGATGGAGATCGGTGATGTCGTCAATGTAACGGTGCCGGTCGAACGGTTATTGTGGCTCGCATGAGCTAACGCACGCTTGGATCAATTGTAAAATTGATCCAAGCGACGTGGAAGTTTGCAGCATAGCGCTCACATACCTTTTGCGGGCGTCTTACTTTTCTTTTTATGCTTCTTCGCATGCTTGGCAGTCGCGGAGCCGGTTGTCATGCCTCTGCTTTCTGTATTCGCACTCGGCATTCCCGCGCCTGGCGATCGCGACATGTCATTCGACGATGCGGAGTGAGGCGGGTTTGGAACGATGGTGTCGCCTTGTGGCGTTCCGGCCTGGGCGAAGGCGCTTGCCGGCAGTATCGACAACAAGGCGGCTGTAACCAGAAGCTTCTTCATGTCCATGTCTCCAGTTGAGAGCGGCAAGCCAATAACCAGCCAGAGATGGCGTTCCGGGCGCAGAAACAAATATGCTTGAGCAGGTCGGGCGAGCAGAAGGATGGTCCATGCGCGTTGACGCCGCCTTGGAAGGTGCCCTAAACAGGCGCGGTCCAGACAGGAAGGGTGTCCGAGTGGTTTAAGGAACCGGTCTTGAAAACCGGCGTGGGCGCAAGTCCACCGTGGGTTCGAATCCCACCCCTTCCGCCACTTCAGTCCCTGAGTGGGCACTGCGTTTGCGCCGCCGTTCGCCACAAGCGTCTGAAGCAACCGGGACTTCGATCCCATGATGCGGACCTCGCCCTCGGCGACTTCGACCCGCTGGGCGAG